>Ga0207707_10001651_pt1 | contig 20582 bp, 10 predicted proteins | sample KBSC83BmetaG_FD_184336 | JGI IMG/M metagenome (GOLD analysis project Ga0207707, IMG submission 184336) | Corn rhizosphere microbial communities from Kellogg Biological Station, Michigan, USA - KBS C8-3B metaG (SPAdes) (version 2) | ecosystem: Host-associated > Plants > Roots > Rhizosphere ...
TTTTTATTTTCCAGTATATTCATTTTGAAAAGAGTTACGACCGCTTTAATAAGAATGCCGACAACCTCTACCGGGTAACCATCTCCTATTCCGGCAGTTTTTCCAACCTGGGGATGATGGCAACGAACCACCCGGCAGTAGGACCCGCCATGCGGGCGGAATTTCCGGAAGTGGTCAGTTATGCGCGGGTGGTTGATCCGTCGCTGTTCATCCCGTCTTCCGCGATATCCTATAAGGACCGGGCAGGAAATATGACCAGCTTCAGCGGGGGCAAGATGTATATCGCTGATTCCACTTTTTTTATGCTGTTTTCTTTCCCTCTCCTGCAGGGAAACGCGGCAACTGTGTTATCTCAACCCAATGCCATTGTCCTCTCCCAAACGGAGGCGGAAAAATATTTCGGAAGGGAAAATCCAATTGGCAGGACCGTTTATCTCAATCAGCAGGTCCCGCTTACGGTCACGGGTGTTTTTAAAGATATCCCGGAGAACTCCCACATCAAATTTGATATGCTGATCTCCTTTAAGTCGATAGATGGCCGGGGCATGATGGCTGGTAACTGGACCTGGCCGGAGTTTTATAATTATGTACAACTGGCGCCGGGTTCGGATCCTAAAAAAACAGAGGCAAAATTTCCGGCGTTTATCAACAAGCATCTTGCGGACGTACTGAAACAATACAGTTTTGGCTGTGCATTTCATTTGCAGCGGGTAACGGACATTCATCTTAAATCTGCATATCTCAAAGAGGCGGAAGTAAACGGCAGCGAAAAAGAGATCTATTTTCTGACCCTAATCGGGATCTTTATCCTGACCATTGCCTGGATCAATTATATAAATTTATCTACCGCAAAATCGGCCGAGCGCGCCAAAGAAGTGGGATTAAGAAAAGTGGTGGGCGGAAGGCGTTCGCAGTTAATGAGCCAGTTTATTACAGAGTCCTTCATGATTAACTTGTTTGCGCTGATCCTGGCTGCGCTTATCGTGCTCTGTTGTTATCCGTTTTTCGGATCCTTTGTAGGCAAGAACATGGGGAGCATATTTTCTTCTGCTGGTCTCATGCAGTCCCCGGAATTCTGGCTGGTCTTATCGGGCATTTTTTTAACCGGGGCTTTTCTTGTCGGCGTCTATCCGGCGCTTGTTCTTTCGGGCTTTAACCCCGTTCAGGTCCTGAAAGGAAAATTCAGCCGTTCGGGCAAGGGGATTTTTCTACGGAAAGTGCTGGTCTCCTTCCAGTTCGTTTTATCGCTGCTGCTCATCGGAGGTTCCGTTACCGTTTACCGGCAGCTGTCCTTTATGCGCAACCAGGAATTAGGATATAACAAAGATCAGGTGCTGGTGATCAAGGCACCCGCCCTGTTTGATTCCCTGTACGGGAATAAAATTAATCTGTTCAGAACCCGGCTGGCGGCGAATCCCGCGGTCAATGATGTCTCCGTCACCTCGGACATTCCCGGCAGGAGCATTATCGATAGGAATAGTGTGAGAAAAGCCGGTGATGATGCATCGCATAATTTCATTGCCTACCTCATGCAGGTGGATGATCACTTTGTCAGCACACTCCAACTGCAACTTGCTGCAGGCAGGAATTTTCAGCCCGGTGACACAACGAATACGAACCGAAGAGACCTCCCGCCTGCGCGGGTTATTGTTAACGAATCCCTGGTCAGGGGACTGGGATTTCAAACTCCCGAAGCGGCCCTGCAACAAACGATCCTTTTCCAGTACGGCCAGTCTCCGCTCCGTTGTGAAATCATCGGGGTGTTGAAAGACTATCACCAGCGATCCCTGAAGGAGGCCTATGATCCCATTCTCTATATTTACCCCGATAACTATGGGTATGGCGGATATTTTACCCTGAACATCAATACGCATAACCTGCAGCAGGGACTTGCCAGCATGAAGGACATGTACAAAAACATATTCGCAGGTACTTCCTTTGATTATTTTTTCCTGAATGACTATTTTAACAATCAGTACCGTGCCGACCAGCAATTTGGAAAAGTGTTCGGATTGTTTACGATCCTGGCTATTTTCATTGCCTGTCTGGGATTACTGGGATTATCGAGTTTTATGATCCGGCTGCGCACAAGGGAAATTGGGATCCGGAGAGTTTTGGGTGCTTCGGTATTCAGCATCCTTTCCCTATTCTCAAAAGATTTTGTCCGGATGATCTGTCTTGCTTCCCTGATTGCGATACCCGTGATTTATTTTATGGCGTACAAGTGGCTGAACAATTATGCATTTCATATCGGACTGGCCTGGCATATGTTTATCATACCTCCGTTGTTATTGTTGATTATTTCACTGGGCATTATTGTTTTGCAAAGCAGCAGGGCGGCATTAGACAACCCGGCAGATAGTTTGAAGACAGAATAGGGCTGGTTACCGTGTTCCTATTACTGATTTTAATATAAAATCAACAATAGGAGTTGGATCGGGTAAGCTGTGCGGATGGTGATTGAATCCCGGCTTGTGGATCACCGTTATATTTCCTTTTAATGCCAGTATCCGCCGGCTGAAAGGTTCCGTGTTTTCCACCATGGGCACCACTTCATCGGCATCGCCGCATACATGGAGCATGGGGTAGCCTCCTGCAGCAATTTCCTTCACTTTGTCAATGGGACTTCCGGAAAACGTCATGGCCTCCGCATCTGAATGAAACCCGTAATCAGCTTTAAAGATCTCCCAGTCATTTTTGCTCCCGGGTCCCCGGCCTCTGCCGCCCGGCCAGCTCTTCAGGTCAAGCACCGGATTGTCCGCATAGATACAGGCTACTTTTTCGGAATTGACAGCGGCCCAGTTATAGATATAAACACCGCCGCGGCTCATGCCTTCCAGAACGGCTTTCTTTGCGAGCCCGGCCTGCTGCAGCCAGTCATAGAACCGGTTCCAGTATTGAATAGCCTGTGCATTACCATAGAGCTCGGCCACATCGCAATACACAATATGATATCCCCTTTCCAGTAGGGCGATATCGGTCTGCGGCTCATGGCCCCAAAACCTGGCGCGCCATACCCAGGGATGCGATGGCGCCGTCTGTTTCGGAGCAACAATTTTACATGCCCTACCGTTCAGTTGAAAATCCGCACACGGATATCCATAAAACGAAGTTATGGTTTTCGGTTCCGGTATTTTTTGCAGGATGCTGAATGCAGTATCGGCCTTTTGCCGGACTGCTTCAAACAATCGTGCAGCGACAAGTGCCGCCCCTTCGGCGTTTAGATGTAACTTGTCGGTATAGAGTCCCGGCCGGTCAATGGTGAGACTGTGCAAATCGATCAATTCTAATTGCCGGTCAAAAGCGACCTGCTGAATGCACGGCATGATTCTTTGCCGAATCGTGTTGTCGGAGAGGGAGGCTGTTTCCGTGAGAAAGCAGGTTACCGGACTCAGTAAAATCACTTTGGGATGCGTGGCCAGCCGCTGAAAGGACTGAACCAAAGCCGTATAATCCCGTTCGAAGGCATCCAGCAGCGTGCTGTCCCGGGGCTTGGTATCATTGGTGCCAAGCATGATAAATACGATGTCCGGCCGGGAATGCAGAGCCCGCCGGTAAGCTGCTGTTTTGATATAGGGTATTCTTCCCCTGCTCACAAGGGTTGCCCCGTTCACTCCGTAATTCGTTACCGCATAGCTGTCTCCCAGCAGGGACTCTAACTGTGCAGGATATGCATTCCGCTCCCGGTCCGGAATGCCGTAGCCATAGGTAATGCTATTGCCGATGCAGGCGATTTTTACCGGTGCTGAATCTTTGTCTTCAACGCTTCCCGCCAGCAGGAGAAAGCCAACATACCCCGAACTTTCGCGGTACTTATCCGGATTCGAAATCAGCTCACCGGCTTTGTCGGCCAGCAATGTTTTTTTATCCAAAACATCTGCCGACACGCGGAATTCCGCCGTGTGCAGGCCCGGAGGAAAATCGCTCAGCACGATGTAATTCGGCCGCCAGTAAGTTGAAAAACGATCAAAGCGGGTAAAGCTGCGATAGGGCTTCCCGTCCAGGAACACATCCCATTTTCCGCTGCCGGGACCAACCACATCATAGAGCCCCACCATCGTGCCGCGAAACCTGACAATAATGGAAGCGCCGGCGTGATCCGCTTTTATTAAAACAGGAAAGGGAACGGGTGTGAGTGTGCCGCCATTTCCCTTTGCTGCTGACAACTTTTCCCATTCGCCTGTTTTTTTCAACCGGTCAGAAGAAATCATTTGAGTGTCTTCATACCGGTTGGCAGTAAGCGGCGGACCGGGATTGTGCGGAGCGGCCACCCCTTTGCCGATACCGGACATTTGCTGCAGGCTCCGGGTCAGCGCTTCGGTATAGAGCCGGTGTCCTGTTTGCGGATAGGGATGAACGTTATCCGCCGAAAAAACCATTTTGCCGGGATAGTCTTCCGGCCGGCCGTTGAATACGAGATCGCCTTTCCTGAACAGGTCAATAATTTTCAGACACATATCGACCGACGGAATATGATAGTATTGCGCAATATCCTCCATTGCGCGGGCGGCCGCGGGTAGCCTGCCCGCAGCGAGCACCGGCGCCAGATCGGCCGTCAGTGTATACACGAAGCAGATATCGGTAGCAGCATCGTTCTTCCAGACCTGCCTTACAATGCCTTCCATCGTTTCATGAATCCGGGTCGTATCGGTATCCTTATCGTTTACGGCGAATTCAACAAACACCAGGTCAGGATGCCGGGACAACACTTGTTTTTGCAGGCGGAAACAAGCCAGATCGGAACCGGTGCCTCCAACCCCCGCATTGACAGCCGTTATTTTGGCAGCGGGATATTGTTTTTGAATCCAGGCTGCAGATTGTTCCCTGTAACCACTGCCTGCTTCGGTGATGCTGCCACCGAGATAAGCGATGGTAACTGCTTTGCCGCTTTTCAGTTTGCGGAAGAAATTCGGCAGACCGTTACGCGGACGGCTCTCCTCAACACGGGAGAGGGGATCATCCGGCGACGGATGCTGTTGAACAGCCGGAAATTGTTGCCGGGCAGATGTATATCCTGTCTTGTCATGCGCGCGGGCCTGCAAAACAAATGGGGCCAGGGCCAGGATCAGGAATAACCGGATTGCATTCATATTCTTCAATTTTACCGATCAGACGATTAATACAGCTTCAGCTTTGCAGCAATATTGAGATCTACCGGTGATTTTCCCGTCAGTTTTATTTTTCCCAGCAGCGCATCTATCACCGCTGTATGCATTTGCTCCGTATTGGAATAGGCATTGATGCAGGTATTCACCCGCTCAAAATATTCGTTGGTATTGTAGGGGTTTCCAAAATTCACCACGATGATCTTTTCCTTCGGCATGGAATTGACAGCCCATACGGTCTGCGCCTCATCATCGTAAAATTCCAAAGGACCAAAGGGAGCATGGGACGTGCGGGCCAGTGCAAATATAATGCGGTCATATTTTTGGGGCGCATCGTCGGTCCAGCCCTGGGTTTCATATAAAATATCATGGCGAAAATCGACCCGGAAGCCCCGCCCTTTTAATTGCTCCGCGAAGTCTCTCAGTTCTTTCAGATTCTTTTCGCCTCCCTTTCGCGCCACCGGTGCAACGCCCACCACCAGGATCTTTTTGTCTTTTTCGAAACTTAAGGGCAGGGCATGATCCCTGTCTCTTATCAGGGTGACCGCCTTTTCGCAAATCGCTTTTGCTGTTTTGCCTGCTTTGGCTTTTTCATTTGCGGTTACTTCGCGAATCAGTTGGCGGTTCTTATCCAGTATTCCAAATCTTTCTTTTAGAGCCCATATCCGCCGCACGGCATCATCGAGCCGCGCAAGGGGGATCTCGCCTCTTTTAATTCTGGCCTCAAGCGTATCCATGTAGGTACAGGATGGCCAGAGCAAAACATCCACTCCTGCTTTAAAGCTTTCAATTTCACTTTCCAGTGGACTATCGTACCAGCCACGGAATCCGCCCATTACCATGGCGTCGGAAATCACAACACCCCTGAAACCCATTTCTCCTTTTAACAAGCCGGTTAATAATTCCCGCGACAGGGTCGCGGGCGGATACATCCCGTTGATTTTTTCTTTTTGGTAGGCCGGCAGCGTAATATGTCCCGGCATAATACAGGCCACCCCGCTGTCGATCAGCGCCTGGAACACCCGGCCGTGTTTTTGTTTCCAGATATTGAAAGGAAGGGAATTGCAGGAGGTCAGCAAATGCTGATCGCGGTAATCCACTCCGTCGCCCGGAAAATGTTTGATGGTAGCCGCCACTCCATTATTTTGCAGTCCGCCGATTTGCCGGCTGAGTAAACGGATCACTTCATCGGGATCGTCGCCAACACTGCGGATATTGGTGATGGGATTAAAGGGGTTGAGGTTCAGATCCGCCACCGGGTGCAATACCCATTGAACCCCGACCGATAATGCCTGCTTTGCAACGGCTTCTCCCGCTGCATAGGCGAGCGGACTTGAACGGGCGGCGCCGAGCGACATGCTGTTGGGAAAGGAAGTCATTCCCGGCAATTCCACGCCACTTTCATAATCCTGCTGAAAGATCAGCGGCAGCGTGCTCGCCAGCTGGTATTCACTGCAGGCCGAACGGATGTGGTTGTAATACTCCGCGGGCTTCACACCGCTAAATAATTTCCAACCCATAAAAAATCCGCCTACCGGATATCTTTCAAAAAATCCTTTTAAGGATCCATTACCCAATGCCAGTTCTTTTTCCCGTTCGGGCAACATCATCATGGTCTGCCCGATCTTTTGCCGGAGCGTTAAGTTTTTCCAGGCGCTGTCTTTTGCCGTAAACCCTACCGGTTCAGGCGGCGCCTGTATTTGTTTTTTTTCCCGGTTACAGGCAGCACCGCTTAAGATCAAAATGACGGACAGGGATAAAATCTGTTTCAGGAAGAATTTATTTTGCGTGGCCAGTTCAATTGTCAATTTCTCTATTCATATTCCCCTATTTTTTTATCAGATCCATATTCGTGATCTGCACCAGGCCGTTCCCCTTATAGTTATTGAGAACCCTCAGTTTGATATACCGCTTACTGCCCGTTCCCTGCGGAACCGGGATTTCCTTCACACCCCGCTCATTCTCCAGCGCGCCGGAAGCCAGTGCGGATCCCCAATCGGTTCCGTTGCTGCTGGCATAGACTTCATAATCTTTAATTCTCGTTCCTTCACCGGCAGGATAATAACGGGCAGCAGTAAGCGCTCTCGCCTCATATTGATTCAGAAGGATAGCGGCAATATTGTGGTTCCCGCCCATGTCAATGGTCAGTTCCATCGGCATTTTTGCATCGTTCTGCGATGAATAATAGGTATCCTGCGAGGAGTCGATTGCATTGGAAGCGGGATAGGCGCCGTCTTCATTACCCGCCCTGATATTCCATCCGCTGTGTGAAACCAGGTTGGGTTTACCGGCGGTCGTGATCTGTATGATCTCATCCCCATACTCTTCAAATTTATTCCAGTTCCTCACGGTGATCTCTAACCGATCCTGAACGATGCGATAAGGAAGTTTTTTATTTGTCGCCAGCAGTCTTACGCCGGTAATGCGGTATCCCAGCGCCGGGATTTGCAATAGATCCGGACGGGTGACCGGCCTTTTCAATACATGAATGAAATGTGTATTTCCGTCTTTACTCAGGGTGGTTGCCACATAAGCGCTGTCGCCGGCCGTGCCGGATTTAAAACCGCCATGCGCATATCCGCCACCCCATATATTGCGGGTGGCAATAGCCGCATAATCCAGGAATTTCTTCAGAGAATCATTGGCCGCATTCACTTTCGGGCCGAACTTGCCGCCGATATTCGCACCCTCCGCATAGCAGGGCACCATGTTGCCGCCCAAAGCAGATGCCATCATTTTAACACACCATTTTACCGGCGGACTAAAGTCAATGCCTGTATACCACCACTCCGAACTGATGATAAAGGAGCCCTCCACGCCATTCCCGGATTTCACATACATGGAACTGGCTTTATCATATTCCGGGGAAAGGATTTTGGCAAAGGGTTCAATACCCATCACGTCCTCGTCGGCATATGCCGGTTTATTGCCATATTCATTCCTGAAAATGAGCGCATGCGGATTTTTTGCGTGTACGGCTGCCATAGTTGCTTCATCCGGTGGAGCCGAATCCCATCCGTCGCACCAGAAGCCGATCACATCGGGATAATTATCCAGGATTTCTAACATCACGTCTTTCAGATAGTACCTGATCCAGTGGTCGTTATTGTGGCGGATGTCCAGGTCCATGTGCTTATATTTCGCATAACCGGCACCGTCAATAAAATCACTGATTTTTGCCGGCTTGGTTGCCGCATCCCCCGTCAGGTAGATCACTATTTTAATCCCTTTGGGTGCGGCCGCCCGGCAAAGTTCCCCCAGGTAATCCCGCTGTGTAACCGGGGTGCCCGGAATTTTTGATTTCCAGGTACGGAGGAGACCGTGTTCCACATGCAGGGTGGCCCATATAATATACTTGCAGTGGAGCTTTACGGCTGCATCCACGATGGGATGCGGCGACCAGTCCGCGGCAGCCGTTGCCGCCTCAAAAGCTTTTACATCCGGGTACATTAAGGTCCCCGGCATTTTACCGGTTCCGAGACCCCAATGAATAAATAATCCACCCCTGGAATCGGCATTGTACCATTCCAATAGCCTGGCTTCCCTTTCCAGCGCTTTATCAGCAATGGTCTTTTTCACCACAGATCCCGGCCCGCTTTGCGCAAATAGCGCGGAAAAAATACCGGGTGCAAAAAAAAAGAAAATACTAAAAAGCGTACGAACCGTTGCGGACGATTGAAACAGCGTAACGCTTCTAATGGTTAAGCCCGTGGTCTCACGCGGGGTTTGCGAAATATCTCCTATCCGGTTTTTCATTATCTTTTCTCTTTTGCAGCGGCATGCCTCAGATCCTGTTTAAGAATAGTCCGCGTTTTCATTGGATCCGGAAAAAAACGGACCGTCGGCCATCTTTCAATTTCCTTTACGATCAGTGCATGGACTGATTGTAATCAATCTCTCCCTGTGGCAGCTTCCACACAAATCCTTTGTCTGTATAAGGAACAGAACCGGGTCCGCGTTCTCCGTTGCCAACATCTTCTTTCAGGCCGCGGAGATAGTCTATCCGGTCGCCCTCGCCAAACATTTCAATCAGCCGTTCATCATTGATCATCTGTTCCGTAATATTCGACGAGGTTACAAAAGCGGTTGAGCTTTCATAACTCATACCCGCCACCGAAGCATCCCATGCACGTTTCCTGATCACATTCAGATCGTCGGCGGCAGCGCCTTTATTGCCGGCCTTAAACTGGCAGATGCTCCTGTTCAGGTACATTTCCGCCAGCCTGATCTCCGGATAATTCGTGTAGCGCAGGCCCGGGCCCCTGAAGAATTTATTGTCCAGCACGGTCCGGAAGGTCAGGTTCGGCCGCGTTTCATAATATTTCCCGGCCACCTGCTGATTCACCGGAACATTGGCCGGTTCCCGCACATAATATAATTGCTGAAAGCGTTTGTCCCTCCGCGCAATATCCGTTATCGTCGTATCATTTTTCGGATCCGGCATCCATCCGATCCGCTGCAGGGTGGAATAATCCATTACGGATGCGGACCAGGGGCATGGATTATCACCGGAGAGGTGGGAAAATACGGAGGCGAACCAGGGCGGGCTGTCCAGCGTCCGGTCGTAGAACGGAATCCATAAAATAGATTCCTTGCCAGCCGCCAGGGAGCTTTTATTAAAGGCCTGAATCGGATCCTCCGATAGATCGTAGACGCCACCGTTCTTCGTAATCACAAAATCAGCATAGGTATTGGCATTTGGGTAATCACCCATATAAAAATAGGCGCGGCTCAGCATGGCTGCCGCGGCAAATTTATTCGCCCTGCCGGCAGAATAGGAAATGTGCATTTTACCTTCTATATATTGCTCCGGCAAAAGATCATACGCCTGTTTAAGATCAGTGATTATCTGATTCCATATCTGTTCGGTTGTCCCCATTTCCGGCTTCACGGCTTTGTCAACCGTACGGGAAAAGCTGGTAATGAGCGGAAGCTGTTTCCCGTCGTTGGCGCCGCCGGGCACATAGGCATCTCCGAAAATGGTGGCCAGGGTATAATAGCAGTACCCGCGCATAAAATACAATTCTCCCAGGATCCGGTTGAAATTGTATTTCCGGTCATCCTCGCTGATATCCGGATAGGGATCACCGTTATGCGACGCCACGAAGTCCAGCGCATCATTGCAAATGGCAATCGTTTGATAAAACAAAGGGAAAGTGGCGTTATGAATCTGTTTGTTGTTATTCTCCGTATCCCGGTACCATCCCCAGGCCTGGTCGCCGGGTGTGGAAGTGGCCATGTCATCAGCCACATCATTCTTGAACAATTTCGCCACCACCCAGGAATTCTGCCAGCCGCCCGGCGTTTCAAAACAAATGGAATAGGCCCCGATCACGGAACGTTCAAATTCCGTCAGGCTGTTCCATGGAGATTGCGGCGGCCGCTGTAGTTCGAAGAAGCTTTGTTTTTTACAGGACACGGTTAGCGTGAGGAGCGCAACCGTCATGATCAATATCTTTTTCATCGTTCGGTGATTTAAAATTTGATAGAAATACCGGCTGAGGTGGTTAACAGCTGTGGCAGGTTATATGTGGTTACAAATCCCAATCCTTCGGGATCCCAGCCGGTATATTTGGTTGAAGTAAAGAGGTTGTCTACGGATGCAAAAATCCGGATACTCTGTAATTTTAACTGATCACAAACCCGCTGGGGAATCCGGTATCCGAGCGTGATATTTTTCAGCTTCACAAAATCCCCTTTGCTGATCCAGGTATCCAGCGCAGTGCGCGAATCGAATGAACTATAAACGGTGCCATCCGGTAAATTGATATTGCCATACCAGTCGAGCCTGGGATATTTTGCCTTGTCACCCGGCTTCGTCCAGTAGTTCCCCAGTATGTCTTTTTCCATGGCGCCAACGAGGTTCGGCTGGACGTTCCTTCTTTTTACAAAATCAAGGATATAATTTCCTCCCTGGAAAATGACCTGGAAGCTCAGTTCGATCCCTTTGTATTCAAACGAGTTGGAAAGTCCGCCATAATACCGGGGCAGGGAATTCTTACCCTGGATCTGGAACTTGTTACCCGCGATATTAGCAGAATTGCCGATGAGTTTTATATCGTTGTTATTGGCGTCTTTCAGATTCCGCGTGTTGCCGGTTTGATCGTAGTAATCCTTGTCCAGTGCATAGACCATCCGGAAACCGGTTTCGGGATCCACGCCGGCGTCTTTTGCCAGGTAAAACTCGTTGATCCCTGAACCTTTTTTCGTGATGAATTGTCCTTCCACGCCGCCGATCATTCCCTTGCCGCTGTTGTCGATGGCGGGCAGCAGTTTTCTTACTTCATTATGATTGAATGAAATATTGAAATTGGTTTTCCACACAAAATTTCGGTTCGATACATTGGTGGAAGTAATATCAAATTCATACCCCCTGTTCAGCAGGTCGCCCACATTTTCCCATATCGAGTTGCCGCCGACCAGGCCAACGGACAGCGGGATCGGGGCCTGCAGCAGGAGTCCTTTTACCAGTTTATTGTAATAAGCAAAAGATCCGTTGATCCGGTTATTCAGCAACTGAAAATCCAAACCGACATCTGCATTGTTCGTTGTTTCCCAGGTAAGGTTGGTGACGCCGATGGTTGTGATGCTCGTCCCATTTAAGGACAGGAGATCGGCGCTGCCAAAGGGATTGTTCCCTGCATATCCGGTGACGTTTAAATTGGAAGGAATATTCTGATTACCCGTCTGCCCGAAGCTGCCCCTGAGTTTCAAGAATGTTCCGCTGCCAACCCAGTCCATGAAACGCTCTTTTGAAATAATCCAGGCTGCGGAAAACGCGGCAAATGTACCCCAGCGGTATTCCGGGGTAAAGGTTGACGTGCCGTCATATCGTAAGCTGACGCCCGCGAAATACTTGCCGTTATAATTATAATTGGCGCGGCCGAAATAGGCCAGCAGATAATTTTCTCCCATCAGTCCGGAGGACATGAATATTTTCTGATTGGGCGTTCCCAGTTCCTGGTAGGTTCCCACCAGATCCTGGCCCTGCATCAGCCGGTTCCATCCGGAACTCCGCTGTGCTTCGGTTCCCGCCGTTACGTTGATGTTGTGCAGGCCGAAGGATTTATTATAGGTTCCGTAAATATTGTAATTGAGGGTTTGCTGGGTTACGCTCTGATCGGAAGCATAGGAACCGTTCTCGCGTAAATTCTTCGACACCCAGAAATTCATGCTGTTCTGTAAAAAGTCCAGCGACAGTTCCGTGCGCAGCTTCAGGCCCTGCACGAAGGGAACGGAATATTCGGCATAAAGCCCACCCAGTATCCGGTGCATATCCACCCCATCGATGGTATTGGCGCGGTCGATCGAAGCGACCGGATTCATACCGGTCTGCGCATTATAATACATGGAAGGATTTGCCAGGCTGTGTACCGGGTACCAGGGAATCGCATTGGTATTCAGAAAATCAAATCCGCCCGATGTACCGGAAACATTCCCGCTTTCAAAATCCGTCGAATTCTTGACGCGGTCGTTCTTCGTCAGCGACAGGCTCATTTTGAGTCCGACCGCCAGGTTATTAAGCGGTTTCAGATCGATATTGGAGCGGGTGGTATACCGTTGCAGACGGTTGCCTTTCATGATGCTCTGATCGTCGCGGTAATTCCCGGATATATAATAACTCGCCTTGCTGGTTCCGCCAACGACCGACAGGTTCAGGTTTTGAAATTTTCCCTGCCGCATGATTTCATCGAACCAGTTCGTGTTGATCTTTGCCGCCTGATCGCGGGTAAGAAATTCCTTTGCATAGGGCAACTTGGAATAATGATCCGTCATCTGGAAGGAGCCCTGGCCGTTGTCCTTCGCCGCTTCATCCATGATACCCAGCCACTGACTGGTGTTCAAATATTCCACCTTATGAAAAGGCAGGTTGGAAACGCCGGTGCTGTAATCCACATTAACGGAGGTCTTCCCTGTTTTTCCTGTTTTTGTCGTAACAATGATCACACCGTTCGATCCGCGGGATCCGTAAATGGAAGTGGCCGCCGCATCTTTTAACACATCGACAGATTCAATATCGTTGGGATTGATCAGTGACATCGGGGACTGATCCGTGGTACCTTCGTTATTCAATCCGGACCCGGAAATGATCGGAATTCCATCGATTATCCATAAGGGTTGTACGCCGGCATTGATAGAACTATGCCCCCGGATCGATATTTGCGCTTCGGAGCCGGGAACACCAGAGGTAGACTGAACATTTACTCCCGCCGCCTGACCCTGGATCAGATCCGCAAAGTTGGAAGATCCGGATCCGTTGGAGAACTGTTCCGATTTAATTGTGGAAATACTTCCTGTCAGTTCGCTCTTCTTCTGGGAACCGTAACCGATAACTACCATTTGATTCAGGTCTGCAGCAGAAGGGTTCAGCCTTATATTCAATTCCCTTTTGCCCTTTATGGGTACTTCCATTTTATCATAGCTCAGATAAGAAACCAGCAGCACGGCATTTTCGGGAACCAGGAGTTCAAACCGCCCGTTCTGGTCCGTGGAGGTCCCGATGGTGTCGCCCTTTACCAGGACAGTTGCCGAGGGCAGCGGTTCCCCATTGGATGCATCCCTTACGGATCCGGATATTTTAACCGGGACCGGCGTCGCCTCCGTTGCGGAGCTTGGCAGCGGGCCTTTCGCCTTGACCACGATGGTGTTGCCAATGATGGTATAGGTAAAATCCTGATCGCGGAACATTTCACGCAGTGCGCTGTTAAGCGGTGTATGGTCGAATTTCAAATCCAGCTTCTTCGCCGTTTTCAGGGAAGAGCTGTTGTAAAGGAATTCGTACCCGGTTTGTTTGCGGATCACTTTAAATACTTCCTCCAGGGAGGCCTGCTGCTTTGAAAAGGTAATATCCTGGGCGAAAACATGTGCGCTCACCTGTAAACAGGAAACCAGGATTAGAAAAAAGGTTAGTCTCATGACAAGCAGTATTTGCGAACAATGTGTCTTGGTTTTTGGCAAGGGGATGCCAATAAAGCTTAATTTCATAACTTTACAATGTTTGGGTTTTAAGTATGTCTGTCAATAATCCCGTCGAAAAAATGGGTGCCCAAACATTTTGCCGGAGGCAGTACCAATGCTTCCGGTTTTTTATTCGGGACCCTGCACGTCGTTTTAGAAATTTAAAAAATCAGTATTCATTTATTCCGGTTATTTCAATCCATTACAGTAATTTTTTTGCCCACTATTTTGAAGTGAATCACGCCGGTCAGTTCCAGCCGCTGCAAAAGGGAATCAACGTCTTCGTACCGGGACATCACCCCGCTGAAATTCTTATTTCCCAGGTTCTTCGTTTCATAAATCACTTCCACATCATACCATCTGGACACATCGCGCATAATGCTTTTTATATTCGTATTGTCGAAAAGGAACAGGTCGCGGGTCCAGGCCAAAGCCATATCCACATCAGCGAAAGCGACTTTCATTTTTCCGTTTGACTTATTGATACTGGCCTCTTCTCCCGGTTTTAAGATCCTGCTTTGGCCGGCGGCGGACATCTTTACGGCGCCTTCCGTAAGAGTAGTTCTGACCAGCGTTTCATCGCCGTAAGCATTTACGTTGAAACGCGTTCCCAGAACCTGTACCTCTGCAGCGCCAGCCTCCACCAGAAAGGATTTGCCGCTTTGTTTCGCCACTTCAAAATAAGCTTCCCCGCTAAGCCATACCTGCCGCTGTCTACCGGCGAAAGCAACGGGATAACGCAATGAACTGCCTGCATTCAGCCAGACCCTTGTACCGTCGGACAATGCGACTTTAAATTTCCCGCCGAGGGGCGTGGTAATGGTATTGTAGCTGAGGTCCTGTTCATCTATATTGTGGGAAACACCGGAAACTGTATAAATCAGTTCCCCGGTATCCGGCCTTTGCACATCAACCGTTCCCTGGCGGATCTGCGTTCCGGGATTGTTGTCCAGCACCAGCTTTTGTCCGTTGGCCAGGGTGAGTACCGCCTTGTTCCCACCCGGCCGGATATCTGCATGGTCACTTTGTTTCGCATGGTTCAGGAGGCTAATGTTCCCCTGACCATGACCGCGCTTTTGATTCCCGATGAAATAAACCAGTAGACCCGTTGCCAGCAAGGCGATGATCGCTGCAGCCACTCGGACAGGCCGGGAAAACAATTGTTTTAGCCTTCCCTTCTTTTTCAGTTCCTCCTCCCGGATTTTCGACCAAGTGGTCTGCCGCAGCCGCTCTTTCATTTGGTCAGCCTCTTCAGCGCTAAGCATTTCCGGTTCCGTTTCAAAAAGATCGTAATAGAATTTTATCATTTCACGTTCTTCTTCCGTAGCGGTGCCCAGCCTGTATTTTTGCAGGAGCTGAAAAAATTGCGTTTTGTCCATCCAATAGTTGATTAAACTTTGCGGTACCCAACTATGACAGCCAGAAAAGGAAAAATCCCAAGGGTTGAAAAAAAATCTGATAATGCAGCAGGGGACTATTTGCAGAAAAGGCAGAGGATGATCAAAAGAAAAATAACTGCGAGAGTCTTGTCCGGAGGAAACTTGCAGCCCTGCCCAGCTGGTTCTGTACCGTTTTCCTTGACAGGGATAACTGGCTGGCAATTTCCTGTGTGGAGCGCCCTTCTTCATAGTATTTGCGAAAGATCATCTTACGCTGCGAAGGCAGAGAACCCACCAATGACTCGTATCTATTCTGCAATTCATTCTGCAGGATCAGCGTATCTGCGGGATTGTTTTGCGGATGTGGCCGGGCGAACAATAATTGTTCAATGGGAATATAGCGTTGCTCTCTTTCGAATACATTCAGTACCCGGTTGCGGACGGCAGAATAGAGGTAGGCAGGCAGGTTTTCGATTTGCTGCTCTTCTCTTCGCAGCCAGAGATTAGCAAAAATATCCTGGGTGATATCCTGCGCCTGATGCTGATTCTTGAGGCGTTTGAGTGCACTGACATAAACAGTCTGCCAGTATTTATCGTACAAAGTATTGAACGACTCAATAGAGTCCTCCCTGAGTTTTTCTAACAGGCGGCAATCTTCGCTTTGGTTAACAAGCATCATATCCTTCCGTTTATAAAAGGTGCAATATCACCGTTTATTTTTACCAATCGTTAGTGCCTAAGTTAGCGCTTTATTTGAAACTGTAAATATTAATAAGGCAAAAATGCAGATCCGAGCGGTTCGTAATGATTTGCAAAAACGGTGCAAAATAATGTGTATGAATGTGATCTGCTGATTATTCAGCGGGCCCGCCGGTCATCTTCCCCGCTGCAGACATCGAAGCTTTCCGGTACGGAATACAATGGATAAAAGGAACGCATTTTGTAACCAGCCGCACCTATTTTTTGGAAATCAGAAGCACCGGCAAGTGTTTCATACCGGGCTCCGCTAAGGGTAAACTGGAGACAAATCATAGTTCGCGTAAACTCATCCGGTCAGGCAGGTATTCCGGTAAAAATAAAATATATTCTACCTTGTAATTGCCATGAGACAGCTTTTTAATATCCTTTTGCTGACAGCTGCACTTACTATTCTGCAAACGGGCAAATAAGGTGTAGGCAACAACTGAAATTTAAAAAAGTAAAAAGAGCAAACGACAAACTGTTGGGACAGTGAAAACACGTGATGGCCTGGGTGGTTACGGCTTCAAAAAATCACCTTCCGAAAATATTTTATCTATGCAAATCTTACATTTCATGTTACATTTACATAGATGATAAAGCGCAGACTCTAAATAAAAATCGGGGAAGTCCTGCAGAGGAGCCCATCCGTCGCACTGATTGGACTAAGGCAGGTTGGCAAAACAACCATCGCGCTCAACATCGCGAATCGGGGAAGAACAGCCTTGACTGGCGGCGTGATTTTATAAAAACATATCCTGAAAGAGACATACCACAATCAGGTCCGCGAATTCCTGCCGAAACACTGGAAAGATTCTGGACAATGCTTGCCCACAATCAGGGAACTCCTTTAAACGCTTCTCATCTTGCAAGAAACCTCGATGTATCGGGTGTAACAATAGGGCGGTACCTGGATCTGATGACGCCGCTATGTGCTGTATTCCGGGAAAGATCGTTTTCCGTTCGGCGGGGGGATTACCGCGATTTCACTGGCTGAACTTATGATGGAGATTCAGAAAAAAGCATAAACGAACTTCTCAAATATCTATTTATGGAATCCCCATTTTTCCCGGGAAATTATTTATTTTAATAGCATCTTAAAACCTCCAACTTTAACTGCTATGCCCGTAAAAAATCAAATATTTGACATGACCCCGATGGGCATGAAATTTACCGTGTTACAAACCGGTATGGATACAAATGGCAGGTCCCTTGACCTGCATTGGGAACTATACCCCGGATGCAACATGAAAGATCCGTTGGTGCACACGCATCCAAATGCCATTGAAACCTATGAAATACTCGAAGGTGAAATGGAATTTTTAATTAATGACGAATGGATATCCGCAAAGAAAGGCGACAAACTCTCTGTACCAAAGGGAATAAAACATTCGTTCCGCAATCCGTCAGAGAGCATCGTAACTGTTTTCAATACCCATCAGCCCGCGCTGAAAATGGAAAATTATTTCGAAGATGTTTGCAAAGTACTGGACAAGCTGACGGACAACAGAAAAAAGGACTTTAAGATGAGCTTAAAGGGAATGCTGTATATGGGTGTGCTGATGAACCGGTACCGGAATGAGATCATAGCGAAAAGCCCTCCGGATGCGATGATTAAGATACTCAGCGCTATCGGGAATTTGCTAAGACTACATTATTGATTTAAATAAGTGACTGGCAAGGTGCAGAATTATGTTTACCGGATCCCCATCAGCGGATGATTTTCAGGTTTGGCATGTGGAGGATTTTGTAAGGCTATTCAAAAGTATTACAATAACCGGGTACCGTCACTGCACACCGTTTATTGCATAGATTCTACCTATTAAAATATAGAATTAATCAATACTGATTATCTCCACAATATTCTAATTTTATGATGCTGCACAAATATCCAGGTGCAGGCAAGTGTTCATTCAATACCATAAACTTGTCAATAATGGAAAAAGAAACTAACGATATCAGCAAATGCCCCTTTCATAACGGCGATCTGAAACACAATGTCGGCGGTGGCGGCACCGGGATCCGCGAGTGGTGGCCCAACAGGTTAAAAATAAATATCCTGCGTCAGCATTCGTCGCTGTCAAATCCATTAGGAGAAGATTTTAATTATGCGGAAGCATTTAAAAGTCTTGACCTCGAAGCAGTGAAAAAAGATCTGCATGCACTTATGACCGACTCGCAGGACTGGTGGCCGGCAGACTTCGGACATTATGGTCCGCTGTTCATTCGCATGGCCTGGCATAGTGCAGGCACCTATCGGGTGGGTGATGGCCGTGGGGGAGCCGGCCAGGGACAGCAACGTTTTGCCCCGATAAATAGCTGGCCCGATAATGTGAGCCTCGATAAGGCCCGCAGGCTGCTTTGGCCTGTCAAACAAAAATATGGCCGCAACATCTCCTGGGCAGATCTGCTGATCCTTGCAGGAAATGTGGCATTGGAATCCATGGGCTTTAAAACATTCGGCTTTGCCGGCGGACGGGTAGATGCCTGGGAACCGGATGAAGCCGTTTACTGGGGCGCCGAAACTACCTGGCTCGGTGGCGACCTGCGCTACGCACATGGTTCCCCGGGCGTGGAAGAAGAGCACGGCGTACTGGTGTCGGACGACGACGCGGACGGTGATCTCCATTCCCGCAACCTGGAAAAACCGCTGGCTGCCGTGCAGATGGGTCTGATCTACGTAAATCCCGAAGGTCCGGATGGAAACCCCGACCCCATTGTTTCGGCCAAAGACATCCGCGATACTTTTGGCCGCATGGCCATGAACGATGAAGAAACGGTTGCCCTCATCGCAGGCGGCCATACCTTCGGCAAAACCCATGGCGCTGCTCCAGCCACCCATGTAGGCAAGGAGCCGGAATCTGCCGGCATGGAAATGCAGGGCCTGGGCTGGCACAACGATTTTCGTTCCGGTAAAGCTGCCGATACCATCACCAGCGGGCTCGAAGTAACCTGGTCAAAAACGCCAACCCAATGGAGCAATAGTTATTTCGAAAACCTCTTTGGCTTTGAATGGGAACTTACTAAAAGTCCGGCCGGTGCGCACCAGTGGGTTGCTAAGGATGCCCCCGATATTATTCCCGATGCGCATGACCGTTCAAAAAAACACCGGCCAACGATGCTGACCACCGACATCGCTTTCCGGGTCGATCCGGTTTATGAAAAAATATCCAGATACTTTCTCAAAAATCCCGAAGCATTTGCAGACGCCTTTGCCCGGGCATGGTTTAAATTAACACACCGCGATATGGGACCCCGCGCACGTTACCTGGGTCCGGATGTGCCGGAAGAAGAACTGCTTTGGCAGGATCCTGTTCCCGCGGTTGACCATCCACTGATAGATGAAAAGGATATTGCTACTTTGAAGTCGAAATCATTGCAATCCGGATTAAGCGTATCCGAACTCGTTTCCACGGCATGGGCTTCGGCCTCCACTTTCCGTGGTTCCGACAAACGCGGTGGTGCCAATGGCGCACGCATCCGCCTTGCGCCACAAAAGTACTGGCGGGTAAACAATCCGGCGCAGTTGCAGAAAGTTTTAAATGTTCTGGAGAATATTCAAAAAGAATTCAACGCCGCACAGGCAGGCGGTAAAAAAGTTTCGCTGGCAGATCTGATCGTACTCGCCGGTTGCGCAGGAGTTGAAAAAGCAGCGAAGGATGCAGGCCATGCTATCACCGTTCCTTTCACCCCCGGCCGTACGGATGCTTCCCAGGAGCAAACCGATGTGGAATCCATCGGCTTCCTGGAGACTGCCGGCGACGGTTTCCGCAACTACCGCAAAGCAAAATTCCCGGTATCTACCGAAGAGTTGCTGATCGATAAGGCACAACTGCTCACACTTACAGCGCCGGAGTTAACCGTACTGGTAGGCGGCATGCGTGTATTGAATACGAATTTTGATGGTTCCCAAGATGGTGTGTTCACATCGCGTCCAGGCCTGCTTACCAATGATTTCTTCGTGAATCTGCTCGACATGCGCACAGCATGGAAAGCCGTGTCCGCGGACCAGGAACTGTATGAAGGCAGCGACCGCCTCACCGGTAAAGTAAAATGGACCGGCACGCGGGCAGACCTGGTCTTCGGCTCGAACGCCGAACTGAGAGCTGTTGCTGAGGTATACGCAAGCGCAGATGCACAGGATAAATTTGTGCAGGACTTCGTAGCAGCCTGGAACAAAGTGATGAACCTGGATAGGTTTGATTTAGCCTGAAGTCTGCCGGGATATCCCGGCCACCCCCTATTTATTTTAAATAAGCGAACTTTGAAATAAATAGCGGGCAGGCCGGCTGATCTATAGCCAATGACCCGTCCGATAACGAGGTTGTTAATGAAATTGGTTACAGACAGCAAAAATTATCAGGAACCTTCCGTTTTCACGCCCGAAAACCTGCTCCGCGAG
>Ga0207707_10001655_pt1 | contig 20574 bp, 25 predicted proteins | sample KBSC83BmetaG_FD_184336 | JGI IMG/M metagenome (GOLD analysis project Ga0207707, IMG submission 184336) | Corn rhizosphere microbial communities from Kellogg Biological Station, Michigan, USA - KBS C8-3B metaG (SPAdes) (version 2) | ecosystem: Host-associated > Plants > Roots > Rhizosphere ...
TCCGATCTTGCGGTTCGAGGTCGTCGATGCCGTCCTCCCGTTCGTTGGCGTAGAAGCGGATCGGGTGCGGCGTCAGATTCAGGATCACGTCAGCCGCCGCTTTTCTCGAGCGCGGTGACGCGCTTCTCCAGGGAGGTCAGTCGCTCCTCGGTCGTAGGCGGCTTCGGGGCCGGCGGCGGGGTGTTGCTCGGCGGCGACCAGCTGGCGGGGTGCTTGAGTCGCTCGGCGACGCGGGCGCGGATGTCGGGCATGGAGACACCGGGGCCGCGCGGGTCGACCTTGCCGGGCTGCCACTCGCTGTGGCCGATCACGGAGGTGTTGCCGTCCTTGCCCCATCGGTGGGCGCGGCAGATCGCGGCCGACGCGCGGACGGCAGCCTCGACCTGGGCGGCGGGCCAGGGGTCCTTGCCGTCGCCGAGGTTTTCGCATTCGAAGCCGTAGAAGCGGGCGTTGCCGTCGGTGTTCGCTTCGTTGTCGGCGGGCAGCGGCTTCTCGGCGATGACGGCCTGCAGGACGTCGTCGTCGCCGAGGCCCGCATGGTTGGTGCGGCCGTAGCCGACGAGGTGGACGGTGCCGTCCTTGGCGATGACGCCGTGACACAGCGGGCCGGGCAGGCTGGCGTGGCCGTCGCGGCAGATCTTCACGGTAGCTGCGGTCCCGGAGGTGACGGTGTGGTGGATCATCACGCCGTGTACCGGACCCCACTTGCCCTTGCTGTTCCGGTTATGGGTACTCCAGGTGCCGACTTCTGTGACCTTCACGCCCTCGGCTCTCAGTGCGGAGAGGAACGCGGCTGCGGATAGAGGTGTGGCCACGTCAGGCCCCTTCTCTGATTTCGAGCTTCAGCTCGGCGAGTGTGACCAGTCGCGGCTGGTCGTCGTCATGGGCGACGCGCAGCGCGAGCGGTGTTTTCGGGTGGACGAACAGGCCCCACGTCTTGGTGAAGCACTGCATGCCGGGGCTCGGCGGCCGGTGGTCGGTGGCTGTCGTGTCAGGGCCAGTCGACAGGTTGAGCGGGTCGCGGATGAGCTGGTCGCGCAGTTCCCGGTAGTCGCCGGGCTCCCACTGCACCATCGCGTGAACGGTGCCCCACCCGTCAACGGTCGGCCAGATCAGCCCGGACCGGTCGTCGCGCTGCCAGTCCCGCACCTCGTAGCCCAGCGGGTCGAGGCGCTCGTGCATGCCGAACGGGTCGTAGGACTCGCCGTCGTAGGGGAAACGGACGACGGTCCACACACCTGGCTCGATGGATTGGGGGACGTGGACCTTGAGGGAGAGGATGGGGTTCGGCATAGCGGCCTCCTACGACGGCTCGAACAGGACCCATCCGACGTTCGAAGTCTCCGTCGCCGAAGACGAGTTGATGGTGAATCCGACGCCAGCGTTCTTCGCGATCGACAGGTGGCCGAGCGTGCCGCCCGCCTCCTGCCGGAATGTGTCGACACGGGTGTTCGCGGTGACAGACGTGTTGGCGACGTCGACCGTGCCGCCCACCAGAGTGGAGACGCCTTGGCGGGCGTTGGCGCCCTCCTTGATGGCGACGCCGCCGCCGGCCGTGCCGAGGTTCAGGGCCTTGGCCTGGCCCTCCCAGATGTTCCACTGGCCGTCGGACTGGCCAGAGGAGAGGACGGTGTACCCGGCGGGTGACCATGCCTCGTTGAACGCGTCGACGGGCGCGGCCGTGGTGCCGGTGCGTTCGCCGATGGAGGGGCCGCGGCGCAGGGCTCCGTTGCCGCCGCCGTCGGACCAGGCGTCGGTGGCGGCGTGCAGGAACCCGGAGGCGATGGCCACGTAGGTGGAGTCCTCGACCCGCACGCCATACTGCGGCGAGTTGGTCTGGGTGCCGTCGTCGTCGACGCCCGGGTAGCAGGTGACCATGCCGACCAGGACAGGCACCCCGGCGGCATCGCACTTGAGGCCGGCGTACCCCCCGCCGCCCGCGCCTCCGTTGCGGCCGTCACGCCGGGTGTGGAGGTTCTCGATCTGGATCGGCGCGTTGCCGGTGGCGTCGATGAGGACGCCGTTGAAGCCGTTGCGGTCCGTCGAGCAGTCGCCGAGGAGCATGCCGCCGGAACCAGTGCCGGTCGCCCAGTCGCCGGTGATGTGGATTCCGTTGTTGTCGTTCCACTCGGCACGGCAGCCGATCATGTGACTGTTGGCGGCGTTGCTGATCTCGAATCCGTTGGCCCCGTTGCCGATGGCCTGGCAGTCGACCATGGTGATGTCGGTCATCACCTGGACGTTGATGCCGTGCCATCCGCAGTTGTCGACCATCACACGGTGGAGGCGCCAGCTGTACGGGAAGAACCCCGCGTTCTCCGTCGTGTTGATGCCCGCGCCGGTCACCCGGCGGATCGTGACGTCGCGCAGTCCCACGTTCTGCACGTTGCCCTCGGCCCGGATCCCGTCCATGCCTGGGTCGGTGTAGTCCGACCCGTCGATCATGACGTTCAGGATCCGGTGTTCGGCACTGATCGTTGAGTAGCCGCCCGTCGCAGCGTCGAGGAACTTGATGACCGCGTCGCCGACGAAGCTGGCGAGCGGCTTGATGTAGCAGGGCGGGTCGACGAGCCCGACCACCGCCATGAGGTTGGTGTGCGTGCCCTGCAGCGTGACCGCTGGCGGGATCGTCAGTGGGGCCGACGTGCGGTACGCCCCGGCGGGCAGGTAGACGATGCCGCCCATCGGGCAGGCGGCGAGCGCGGCCTGGATCGCCGCGGTGTCGTCGGCGGCACCGTCGCCTTGCGCGCCGAAGTCCTTGACGTTCAGCCAGTCCCGCACCGAGGCGGTGATCGTCTCGCCGCTGGTGACGCTGCGCGCTTCGATCCACGCACGGTTTGCGCCGCCGGCGTCCGCCCACATGCCCGTGATGCCGTCGGGCCCGGAGAACTCGGGGATGGCCCCGAACTCATCCGCGGTCACCTGCGTGACCGGGGTGCTGGAGGCATCGAGCAAGTCCGTGTACTGGGAGCCGCCGTCGTCGGAGTCCCAGAACGTGATGATGGCGCCCGCCGCCACAGCCCACAGCCCGTCGGACGGCTGCACCACGAAATCGGCCAGCGAGGCACCAAATGTCGAGCGTGCCATCAGTCCACCGCCCAGCTGACGTCACCGGGCTGTACGTGATCGCCCGTGCTGATGTCTGGTTTCTGTGTCAGGAATGCCTGGCCTGGCGTGGCGTGGTTGGCGGGATAGATGGTGATGCGGCCGATCCGCGCGCCGGTGATGTAGCAGGTGGCGTAGACGTTGCGGTTGGGGTGACGGTAGGCGGCCGGGATCAGCACGGGCAGGCGGCTGTCGACGGTCCCGCCAAGGGCGCCGCCCGTGCGCTCGAACTGGCCCAGCCTGAAATGCACGCTGCCGTTGCGGAGTTCAAGCACGGGCTCCACGATCCACGACCACGCGGGCAAGGGTGATGCGGCGGAGACGCTGTCGCTGCGGGAGGAGACGGTGGTCCACGCTGTGCCGGACCACCCGACCACGCGCCCGGTGTCGGTCTGGTAGTGCAGCTCCCCAATCCCAGGAAGGGAGTTGGGGCGGGCCGACAGTTGCGGCCGGATGCCCCGACCGAGGTACAGCTCGTTGCGGGTGACGGTGACGGTGGCCGCCCCGGAGAGCAGTGTCACCTGGGCCAGCGCGATCTCGTATACGCCGGTCACCGGCGGGTCCTGTACGAGGGCGGGGATGCCGGCGCCCGGGGTGCCCTGACGGATTGCGGCGCGTACCGTCCAGTCCGAGCGGTCCAGGCGCAGCACCACCCAGTCCATGCGGGTCTGGCCCGACGAATTGGCAGCGATGGCCAGACTGTCGCCGTCGCCGGATGCCCAGAAGAAGCCGCGCAGGGATCCGGCGACGTTGGCCCGGACGTTGACGGTCAGCCCGGCACCCGCCGTGACGACGGGTTCCTGGGTGGGGTCACCGATGACGCCGTTGTCCACGAACGGCGCGGACATCTGCTCGTACTCGGCGTCCGTGACATTGCGGTCGTTGTGGCCGGGGGAGGGCCACGACTCTTGCGCCACTGCTACCTCGCTTCCAGTCGGCCGAGCCTGCGGCTCAGCTCACGTACCAGCCGCACCGTCTGCGGATCCGACGTCGCCTCCGGCGACCCCACCAGCGACGTCACGTACTCGCCGCTGTTCGGAGTGGCCTGCAGATGGATGGAACGCACCAGATCGGCCACTTCCACCCCGGTCGGCAGTGCGACCGTCACGCGGTCGCCGAGGCCGTAGTCGCGGCCGGCCTTGAGGTCCTCGGTGTCGACGGTCACCGTAGCCAGTTCCACCGGTGCCGATCCGCCGGCCAGGGCTTCGGTGCCGTCCTGGGTGAGTTCGCCGTTGGTGTCGCTGTCGGCGCTGCCGTTGACGAGCTGCTCGACCCGCCACCAGGAGGCGGCCGACGCAGTGTCGGCGACCTCGACGTAAGCGCGAGGGGTGGCCTGGTCAGAGCCGGTGACCAGGGCGTGCGTCACGGTCGGCGCGCTCTGTTTGTAGGTGACCGCCCGCAGGTTGCCCAGTCCCTCGGAGAAGCGGGCCGTTGCGGTCCGGTCGACGGGTGCGTACACCTCGAACTCGATCTGCGTAGCGGTCTGGCGGGTGCGGAAGCCAAGGCCGCCACCGTCGATCGCGACCCGGCGGCAGGTGGCCAACAGCCCCTCGAACCGGGTGTTGACGCTGGTCGTTGTGCCGACCCCGGCGAGTGCAGCGAGAGCGAAGTTCGGGATCTCCCGCGCGGTGAGCGCGCCGGGCCCGCAGTTCTCATCGATGAGCGTGCGAATGATGACCTCGGCGTTGGTGGTCAGGATCTGCCGGGCTGTGTCCGGCTGATCCGGCCACGCCGCAGCGGGGTCCGGCCATGTGAGGTATCCGGCGGGCACGGCCAGGTCGTCGGAGAAGTTGACGGTCACGGTGCCGGGTGGGGCGTCGCCCTCGTCGCCAATGCCCCACGAGAAGTCTTGGGGCATCTCCATCGGTCCCGCCATCCAGATGTCCCCGTCTCGTATGACGCACATGCGGTTGCTGGGCTGGAGTTGCGCCATCACATAGGGGTGCGCGACGAGGTTCACCACACCGGACCCGGGTTCGTTGAACCGCACGGTGGCATCCAGGTTCGTCCAGTCGGCCAGCGGGTCGCCCTGCACGGTCAGGGCCTGGTCGGTGATCAGGAGCTGGATCGACACGCCCACCCCCTCTACGCGGTTTCGTAGCGCGGGTTGAACGACAGGTCGACGGCGCTTCCGCCGGCGGCTCCGTCGAGTTGGAAGGTGACCGGGTTGTCGCCCGGGTCAAGACCCCACAGCACAGCGTCCGGCCAATTCAGGGCGCCCACCCAGTTGTCGCCGTTCTCGAACCGCACCTGGGCCGGGTCGGTACGAACGGTGACCTGCTCCCCGGAAAGAAGGTTGCCGTGCCCGACCTCGCCCGGGTCCAGGACGAAGGACTCACCGGTGCCTTCGTGCGTGAACGTCACCAACGATGCGGGCCCGGTGATCGTCCAGGTCGGCCACACCACGACGTCGCCCGGGTTGTTCACCACCGTCTCCCCGAGCACCTGGCTGGAGGACACGGACGGGTAGGGCTCAAGGAAGTCTTCGCCCGTCCCCTGCTCGCGGTGCACGGTCACCGTTTCCGCGTCGACCCAGTACGGGTCCTCACACCACAGCGTGACCACCGCGCTGTCCCACGTAATGCCGGTCGCCGTCTGCCCGCGGCCGTCCCAACCGTCGCTGTAGTAGACGGCGATACGGCGCACGGTGCCGTCCGAGCGGGCCACCTCCAGCGTCCCCGGAACACGGCTCCCGTCCGGCCCCCGCCGCAGGGGGCGGGTGAACGCCCGCCCCAGCGCCCGCCAGTTCGCCGTGAACGCCAGGTGATCGGCGCCCTTCACGAGGACCGGCCACACGATGGTGCGCGGCTGCGGCTGCACGTGCCGCAACCTGGCGCCGCCGCGCGGATGCGCATCCGACGTCAGCGTGTACGGTGCCGCGCCCAGCCCCGACACCCCCTCGGCGAGGGTGTACCACTGTGCGGACAGGTCGGTCATCGGCCAGCGGGTGCCCGTCGGGTCGATGTAGGTGACCGATGCGTAGCCGATCTCCGGGAGATCGACGGGCGGCGGAGTCTCCGGCTCCGGGGTGACGACGGCCGGTGCTGTGATCAGGGGCATCTATCTCGGCCTCCCCACGCGTTGCCGCGCCTCCTCCTGCCGTTGCAGCAGCCGCAGGTCCTCCACGCTGATCACCGATCGGCGCGGGTAGACGTTGTACGTCACAGGCGGGCGCTCGCTGCTTGTCGCCGCTCTCGGCACGGGCGCCGCGGGCAGGCCTGCTTTGGCCGCGGCACGCCCTACTTTCAGCAGGCGCGAGTTGACCGCGTCGAGGAACGGCACGCCGTACTCCCGCACAGCGGCGGCGTTGACGACGTACTCGGTGTTGGAGACTCGGCCCCGGGCGCCGGAGCCGAACAGGGCGAGGATGCTGTCCGACGTCGCCGTGCCGGGCCCCTGGACCAACCCGCCGTCCGGGAAGGCCTGGACATCGCCGCCCGCCGCATAGCCCCGGACCCGACCGCCTGAAGCCCTGTTGGTGAAGTCTCGCTCCCCCTGCCTGAAGTTCCGGTATGCGGCAGTGATGGTGACGGTCTTGCTCCTGACGCTCGCGAGCGCGTCCCTGGCCTGCCGGACCTTGCGCTCCAGGTCGGCGATGGTCGCCCGCAGCTCGCTGCGCTTGGACGGCGGAACGGACTTGATGCGAGCCTTGGCCGCCGCAACCTTCCGCTCCAGGTCCGCGATCGTGCCGTTCATCTTCGACAGCTTCGACGGCGGCACAGACTTGATCTGCGACTTCGCCCGGTTGATCTTCTTCTGAAGGTCTTCCATGTCGCCTTTGAGACGCGCCGTCTTATCCGGCGTCTTCAGGATCTGGTTCGCGAGCCGCTGCGCCTGCTGGCGAGTGAGGCCCATCTGCATGGCGGACTCGATGAGCTTCTGTCGGCCGCGGTCGTAGATCCTGTTGACCTGGCTCCAGCTGCCGCCTTCCTCTCGTTTCTTCGCCGCCAAGTCATCTGTGGCTGCACCAAGCGCGGACAGTGCCGAGCGGTTTGCGCGGCCCTTCTCCGTGCTGGCGTCGAGGGTCGCGCCGTTGGTTTTGATGGACTCGGTGGCTGCGTCGAGGGCGGCTTCGAACTTCGTCTCCGCGTCGAACGCGGCACGGTTGACGTCATTGAGCGCCTGGATCGCTTGCCGCAAACCGTCGGCGGACTGCTTCTGCTCGGCGAGATGCGCTGAGGTCTGCTGCGCCTGCTGCCCGAACAGGCCCATCGACTCGGCGGCGAGCTGCTGTTCCAGAGCCTGGCCAGCGAGCGCGTCCTTGTAGTCGTTGAGCTGGTCGCGGACTTCCTTCGATGTGAAGCCCTGCTTCTTCAACGAGGCGATGACCTTCTCCAGGCCCGCCGCCGCGAGATCGGCCTGCCCATTGGAGACAAGGGTGGCGAGCGCCTTGTCGAGGGCGTCGATGTCCTCCTTGGCGTTCTTGACCGGGGTGGAGTCTGTCCCGAAGAACGAGACGATCGACTGCTGAACCTGGTCGAGGCCCTCCGGGTCGACGACCTTCTGCAGGCTGTCCGCCAGTCCCGCCAGGTCCTTGCCGTAGGCGCGCACCGCCTCGCCGCCCAGCTTGCCTGAGCGGCCCAGCTCCGTGATGGCGGTGGCAAGTTTGTCGACGTCCGGCTTCGGTTTCTGGCTACGGGCCGAAAGTTCGCTCAGCCCGATGAGGAGCAGCCCGATGCCCGTGCCGGCCATGGCGAGCTTCGCCCTGCGCGACAGCGTGCCGATCGCCGCCGTCACCGCAGCCAGCCTGCTGGGCGCGCCAGCCGCCGCGGCAGTCATGACGCCGACCTGCAAGCCGAGCGCAGCCATCGCCGCACCGGCCGCGCCTGCGCCGACTGCCGCCAGGCGCACGGCCTTGATGGCGATGGCCAGCTGCAGGAACGTTGCGATCGCCTCGGGCGGCACCGCGGACACTACGCCAGAGAGGGCGTTGATGACCTGCAGCATGCCGACGCCGACGCCGGAGCCGGCCTCCAGCACGTTCAGCAGGGCCTCGCCGACGTTCTCCAGCGTGTCCCAGACGATGGGTCCGTTCTCGCGGGCGTAGTTGAAGAACTGCTGGAGGCCGCTGTCGTCGAGCTTGCCGCTGTCCAGCTTGGCCAGGAAGATCGTGAGTTCGTCGACGCCGCGGCGCATGGTCCGCTCCGCGAAGTCGGTGACGCGGTCGTTCAGGGCGTCGAAGCCGGGCGTGGAGATGGCGCCGCCAACCAGGGTGATCAGCCGGTCGAACTGGGCGCTGGCCCCCTTCACCAGGCCAGTCGTCTGGGGCAGGAGCGCGTTGGCCACGGCGATGCCCTTGGTGAACGGCGCCATGACGTCGCCAGCGAGAGCGTCGCTCCACTCCTGGTAGTTGTCCTTCAGCAGGCCGACCGCGACCGCGGCTTCCCGCGTGGCCGGCGGCAGCTTGGCCAGCTGCCGCTGGTACTCCACCTGTGCCTTGACGGCCTCCTGGGAGGTGGCGCCGCTCGTCTCGACGGCATCCTCGTACTTCTTCTGCGCCTCGGATGCCTCCCCGATTTTGGCGATCTGCGGACCGAGGGCAAGTGCGTAGGCGCCCGCTGCCAAGGCGACCGCGCCGAACTGCCCGGCCAGTGCCGCGGCTGACCCGGCCAGGCCGGCAGTCGCGGGGATCGCGGCTGGCGCGAGGGAGATGAGGTTCGCCTTCAGTGCCTCGCCGAGCCGCCCCGTCTCATCGGACAGACTCCGGAATGCTGCGCGGGTGCCGGCCGTGGTGTCGGCCAGGCGGCGCTGCGCCTCGTCCACGGTGAGGAATCGGCCCTGAATGTCCCGCAGTCGGCCGTCGGCGTCCGCGGTGATGCCGGACATGCGCAGCCGCAGCCGGTCCGCGCTGTCCGCAGTGCCGTTCAGGACGCGGGACAACTCGTCGCGGCCGGTCAGGGTGAACGTCATGCGCTCGGCCACCGGTCACCCCCTCACCCAGCAGCGATGTGCCGGTCGATCCAGGCGACCAGCCGCAAGAACCGGTCGACGGACAGCCGGTCGATCTCGGACGGCTGAATGTGCAGGTAGTGCATGAGCAGCGGCTCGTACTGCTCGATCAGCCCGCGGAGCCCTCCCGGTCCGGAATCAAGTGGCCTTTTCCCAGCGCGTCGAGCGCGGCGTCCACGTCGTCGCGGTTGTCGGCGAGCTTGCGCAGGTGCGGCACCACCGAGTCGATCGCCGAGTCCTCCGACTTCGCGAGAGCCTCGGCCATGATGTTGTTCAGGACCTCGTCGATTTCGACGCGCTCGATACGCGCCGTCAAGCGCCGCCGCCACCCGGGGATGTCGAAGTCCGCGAACTGCAGCTCGGGTTCCTTGCGGCGGCGGAACGCCCACAGAACGGCCCGCATCGCCGTCGGGTCCTGCGCCCGCAGCCGGTCCTCGATTCCCCGCCAGGGCACATCCCCCATGGCCTCCTCGATGGCAGCCGCCTCAAGCGCCGACAGCTCGTCCGTCGACACCCGCTCCACGCCGCCGTCGTCCTGCTTGCACGAAATGATCACGTATTCCTCTTCTCACTCCAGATCCCGGCGAACGTCGCCCAAGACCCGCTCGACCTCGGCCCGCATGCGCGGAGTTCCGGCCCCCACGGTGTTCGACCACCAGCCGGTGGGACGCGCCCACTGGGTCACCCAGCGCTTCCGGTTACCGAACACCGGGTGGCGGACGCGTCCCTCCTCGATGACCCACGGCATGTTCCGCAGGTCCGGCGGCAGCAGGGAGCGGTCGATCCACACCCGCGCGCCCGGACTTCCACCCTGGCGGACACTGATCCGCACAGCACCGGCCAACGTCGCGCGCAACGGCCTGCTCGTCGGCGACGGCCCGCCGCGTACCTTGCGGCCGGGGCCGGGCAGCTGCACCGTCCGGATGGCGCGCTGCAAATCCTTGTGCAGCGGCTCGGCGGCCCGTCGGATCCGGCGGGCGGTGTTCTGCCGAAGCCGCGGACCGCCCGCCGCACGCATGCGCCGGGACAGTTCCACCAGCTGCCCTGTGCCGAGTATCTGTACCGAGCCCGCCATGGTCAGGCCGCAGGAATCTCGACGTTCTCGGCCGGCTCGCTCGTAATGGCGAACTGAGCCATGATCTGTGCGGCCGCGTCGAGCTCACGGATCTTGGCCTGCGACGTGACGGTCACGGGGTAGACGTCCATCGTCTGCGCCTCGACGTCGCCCTCGTCCATCCACACGATGAACCCGGTTGCCTCACGCGTCAGCAAGGTGCGGACGTCGTCGCCGTCCTTCGACGCCCAGAACGTCAGCGACGAGTCGGCGGCGGTGATCTCGCCGCCGACAACCGGCGTGAACCGGCTGCCCAGTGCCGGAGTGGGCACGGTGCCGGAAGTGGTCTGCCAGCCCGCCATGGCGCCCGTCTCGGCCTCCAGCGCCGTGCCCGCGTTGAGCTCCGCGCGGGACGGCGCCGCTTTGTTGGCGATCGTCGGCACCCACAAGACCTTCGTCGTACCGCGCCGGTAGTAGCGGATCGACGCGTTGATCGGAGTTGCCATCAGCTTTCATCTCCCTTCGGGGACTGCCGACGGCGCCTCGCCGCGGCCTTCGTCTTCTGCGGCCGGTCCTGAACGACCTGCCAGCCCGCCGCCTGGTAGTGCGGCACCGATTCCTCGCGCACCGTGATCTCCCGGTCCGGCAGATCGGGGTGCGACATCGTCACCTGGCTCACACCGGCACCCGGACCACAGCGACAGTCACGGACGTGACGCCGTCGTAGGTGATCGCCGCGCGGCCCGTTGACGGGTTGCGGTAGTCGCTGGTGACGGGGATTGCCATCTCATCGCCCGCCCCGACGACGATCGCCCGGTCGGCGATCGCGAGACCGTTCACAGTTCCAGGCGTTGCCAGCGTCACGGTGTGGGACGACGCGTCGCCGTTCTTGACCAGCAGCAACACACCCGCTCCGGTCTGGCAGGTGTCGCCGCCCCCGGCAGCCGCCGTGTAGGTCACTTCCGTGCCGGTCAGTGCCGCCACGCTCGTCGTCAGTGCAGCCATGTCCTCGTCTCTCCTTATGTGAAGGCGCGGCCGGCCACAGTGAGCAGCAGCACCACTTGGACGCCCTGGTCGGTCTGGTCCTGAGTGAGCCGAGTTCCTTCGACTCCGGCCTCCAGCGAAGGCAGGCCGATACTCGGGTCCGCTCGCAGCCATCCCTCGACTACGGCGCCGATCTCGTATGCGCGCCTGCGCGCCGCAGGGACATCGGTGTCGCCACGGCTCGCGATCGCCGCCACCGTCACCTGGAAGGTTTCCTCGCGGCCGGTCCTCAGGTCGGACCAGCCGCCCACGGTCTGCGCAGCCTGGAAATCGCCCTCGGGGTCCCCGTCGAAGCCGACGACGAGCCACTCCCGCGCGGCCGTGTCGGTCACCTCCGGACCGTCCGAAATGACCACACCGTCCAGCGCGTCATCGACCCCGCCGAGCGCAACGAGCGCCCCGATCACTTCGGGTACACATGAGCCCATCTACGCCACTCCTGGGGGAAGTCGGTCCGGTTCCAGCAGGTTCAGGGCACGGTTCGGGATGGCGTAGCCGAGGCCGGGGATCGGCTCCGTAACCGAGTAGTCGTCGCCCCCGCCGGCCAGGCCGCCGCGACGGCCCGCGCGCTGCGTCCGCCAAAGGTGCTCAAGGATGATCCGCGTCCCCGCGGTGATGTTCTCTTCTATGACCGTGCGGCCTGCGGTGTAGGTCCAGCGCAGTCGGCCCGACAGCCGTCCGCCGTCCTTGCGGACGACCTCTCCCGTGTCGCCGTCCACGGCCAGGTCGTCGACGTCGTAGCCGACCTCGCCCGTCCGGACGGCCTCGACCGCCGTTACTTCCACGACGGGCGTGTGCAGCAGGACGAGGACCGCAGCGTTCCGTGTGGAGTGCTGTTCCGTAAACGATCGGGGGACGATCGGTCCGGTGTAGTACTCCACGGCGCGGGTGGTGGCCGAGTTCCAGAAGCGGACCTCGTCGTCATCCCGTGTCGTGTCGAGGGGGATGTTCAGGTGCTTCTTGGCGTCGGCCAGCGACAGAATCGCTGGGGGCGCCTCGTCCCGGACGTCGAACACGTCGGTGAAGGCGTGTGCCGGACCGGCGAACACCCACCGGACGGCGTGGCGGCCGGCTGCGGTGGTGACGTAGTCGGCCTGGTAGGTACCGGTCGTCTCCGTCTCCGCAGCCGTCGGCGTGGCCGCGGTGCCGTCCGGCAGCGTGACCGTCACCGTGGCTGTGTCGGCCGTGACCGGGGTGCCGCCCGGGTCGCGGCACTGGGCAGTCAGGCGCGCGGTCGCGCCGAGGTCGAACGGCACGGCTCATCCTCCGTCTCAGGCGCGCGAGGGCGGCATGCGCCGCGGCCAGCCGAGCAGGATCATCACGTCGTAGAACCCGCCGGTGGCCGGGGAGCCTGTGACGTTGACGACGACCCGCAGGTACCGCTGGTGCCCGGTGTAGCCGATCTCGTAGACCCGGTCGTCGTTCGACGAGGTGATAGCAGGCTCGGCCCCCTGGAGGAACTCGTCGGCGACCGCGGTCCAGTCGGAGCCGTTCGGCGAGTCCTGCACGACCACGGTGTGCGTGCCGTCGGTGACGACTCCGGTGTTCACCAGGACCAGCGCCGACCGGAAGCCGCCCTGGTCGGTCATGCGGTCAATTGCCGTGCCGGTGACCGTGGCCGCCCGGACAGCAGCCGGCGCGATCGACACTTTCGCCAGGGCTGTGTTGTAGAGGCTCTGCCTCATGACGAGGTCCCCTTCTGCGTCGTTTCCTGGCCCGTGCCCTCCGGCTTTTCGAGATCCTTGCCCTCGGGCTTCGGCTTGGGAGTGGCCTTCAGGGCAGCGCTCTTGCGCGTCGGGCGGGTCAGCGACCGCCTGCGGCCCGGCTCGGCGGTCGCCTGCTCCACTCGGGAAGCCCGTTCCTGCACGTGCAGTTCGGCATCCTCGAAGAGATGCTCGCGCCCCTTGAGGATGGGGTCGTCGTCGTTGACGAGCGCACCGGTCTTCATCACGCGAGGCACACCCCGCACCGACGCCGCGAACGACGACTTGCAGCGCTTGATCGCCACAGTGGGTCTCCTTTCTGACAGCACGAAGGCCCCAACGTGTGTCGGGACCTTCGGCAGCTCTTCGTCTTCTATGCGGCTTCGGGTGGCAGGTCTGCGTACCGGGCGAGGAGTTCGTTGGCCCATGCCACCTTGTCGGCGACGCGCTGCCCGGAGGGGTGGGAACTAGTCCAAAGCTCCAGATTCTCGATCCGGTTGTCGTCGCGGACGCCGTTCTTGTGGTGCACCGTCTCGTCGGGCCAAAGAGCTCGGCCCAGATGTATCTCCATCACCACGCGGTGCTGCAACTTCAGTTGGCCGTTGCGGCTTCGCCGCATATAGCCGTCGGCAGTGACTCGCCAATCACCTTCACCAGCGCGCGCCCTCCGCGCCGCAGCTTCACCCGGCACGCCGTACTTCCTGACACGCTCCAGGTGCATGGCGCACCAGCCACGCGCCTGTTGCGGCTTCTCGCATCCGTCCAAGGAGCATGGCGGCTGCTGCGGTCGGACGTAGCCCTCACGCTTCGGACTCCGCGGAGCGAAGCGCCCTCGGCAGGCCTTGGAGCAGTACCGCCGCTGGTTGCCGCCAGTGCGCTGACGAAAGGTCTCGCCGCACGGGCACGTGCCGAGGTAGTCGGAGTATTCGGCTCGCTGAAGCGGCCGTTGGGGTCGGTTGACCCCAACGAGAAGGTGCGCCGGTCCCGGATCACCAGTACGCCACACCCGGTTGTAGTGGGTGTTGCAGTACCCCTTTGTCTTCCGGGGCCGGTCGCATCCCTCAACTGCACAGAACTCTGTCGCCATGCTCCAATACTACGCGATGGCTATGCAGTTGTAGCGATGTTCAACAATCGCATACCAGCATCGTTCACGCTGTCCGCACCCACCCTGTAGTAAGCATACCAACCGCGCTGGCCCGTCGGGCGCCTGTTGGTGCCCACCAGGTGCGGGATGAACTCGACGGTCATCCCCAGCCTGTCGGCGATCACGTAGTTGCTGAGGTCGCCGAAGACGAGGACGTAGTTGTCGGCTGTCGCCGCGGGGTCGAACGCGCCGTCCATGTCCTCGGACTCGCGGGCCGGGTAGCCGAGCAGTTCGTTGGGCTGGCCGTTGCCGATGCGCTCCCACAGCTCGGCACCGCCGCTCGTGTCGAACTGCCGCACCAGGTTGTAGATGGCCTTGTTCGCCATCCACGAGCCGTTGCGCCGGTACCGCGCGGGCAGCGACTCTTCGAGCTTGTAGATGTCGGCAGACGCGAACGTCTCCGGTGTCGTCGGCGCGACCTCGGACGAGGTTCCTGCGAGCGCGGTGATGAGGCCGGTCGGCTGGCCGGAGCCGGTGCCGACGGCGAACGCCTCGGCCTCGAGGATGTCCTTGCCCTCGGCGAGGAGGCGGCCGACCTCGGTGGTGACGTTGGCCTCGTCCTGGAGGGCCTCGATGCTGATCGGGACGAAGCCGTCGGCCTTGTGGACCGGGACGGTCGGCTGGCCGAAGGTCGGGGCGTTGTCCCCGGCCTCGGTGCCTTCCGCGGCCCACCGCCACGAGACGGCGCCCGCGCTGACGCCGTTCCAGACGTCGCCGGTCGCGACGACCTTGCGGGCGGCCATACGGATGTCCGACTTGGAGCCGTCGCTGGTGAGGATGATCGTCGGGTCGAGCTGGAAGGGGACCAGGTAGCCACCGGCGTTGTCGGTCAGGCTCATGGCCCGCTCGAGGGCCCGCTGCTCGTCCTGGCTGATCAGGTGGGAGTGGCCGCGCGCCATCTTCGACCAGGCCCGCAGGTACTCCGGCGAGGACGTCGCCAGGCACAGCTTGGCGATGGTGGCGTCCTCGTCGTCCCAGCGCTCCAGGATGTCCGTCGAGGTGGAACGGATCTTGTCGTTGCAGCCGCGCATCTTCTCGATCGCGGACAGCGCCCGGGAGCGCAGCTCGGCGCCGATGTCTTCCTTCGAGCGGCCGAACGTGCGGATCTCGGACAGGTCCCACGGGTTGCGGAACCGGTGGTCCTCCACACTGTCGGGGTGAAGGATCGGGTCGAGGTCGTAGCCGTCGCGGGAGGAGTGCGGCGTGCCGCCCTCCACCTTCACGGCGGCCGGCCCCCGCTCGGTGGCCTTCGTCGCCGAGCGGACCCGCTCCAGAGCGGCGGTGCGCTCGAGTTGACGGCGATGGTTGTCGACCTCGGCGAACTCGCGGGTCAGCTCGTCGAACGACTGCTCGTCCTCGGAGGTGAGGTCGTCCTTCTGGCCGAGCCTCTCCAGCTCTTCCTTGATGTCCTTGAGGCGGATCACCGCCTGCTGGTGGCTGAGTTCCATCAGCTCTCGTCCTTTTCGATCTCGGCCAGACGTGCGCCCATGAGGCCAGTGACCTCGGAGATCTGGGAGCGCAGGCGCGTGGCATAGGGGTTGGGGGCTGACGGGTGCCCTGTGGCGAGCGGCGCGTCGGTCGTACTCGGCGGGTGCTCTTCGGTGAGCGGCGCGCCGGTGGAACGAGTTGCGGCCGGGTGCTCCTCGAGGAGCGGCGCGGCCTCGCGGGTCGAATGGTCTGGCTGCTGGTACAGCAGCGCGGCGGCGACCTCGCGGCGAAGCTGCGGGTCGTCAGGCACCTGGGGTGCTGCGGAGGCAGCGTCGCGCGCCAGCGAGGCGCGAATCTGGCGGGTCACAGTGTCGTCGTGGACGAGGCCGGCCGCCACGTCCCGGGCCCGCACAGACACGCTCGTGCCCACGTAGGCGGGAAAGACGACGGGCCCCAACTCCCTGCACTTCAGCTCGATGAGCTCGCGCTGGAGCGGCCCGCGGTCGCCCGGCATCCACAGCAGGTCAAAGACCTCTTCGGGCTTAACCAGCTTGCCGTTGACGTCGCGCCACTCCTCGCGGACGACTTCGAACCGGAAGCTCATGCCGTTCACGGTTTGCTCGGCGATCGCGTCGCGAATCGGCTCCATCAGCCAGTTGTCGGTGATGCGGCCCTTGACGTAGAGGCCCTGGTCATCCTCGCGAAGGTCTGCGATCGAGCCGATCGGGATCGATCCGATCAGCGGATGCCGCCCATGGTCAAACTGCATCACGGGCGTCTGCTCGCGGATCGTCTTCTTGAAGGCGCCCTTGCGGATCTTCTCGGTGAAAACGCCTTCCCATGAATTGATCTCGGTGGGCTCACCGAAGAGGGCCGCGTACCCGGACAGGGTCCGGCCGTCGCCGCCCTCCTCGCCCTCGGCTCGCAGGAGTTGGAACGGGGCCGACCGCTGGAGGTCGCGGGCGACGGACTGCATGGCGGGCATCTCAGGCCCCTCCCTCGATGGGTCGGATTGCGTCCTGAAGCGCGGCGGCCAGGGCCCGCACGCGGGCATCGGACGGAGGCGCCGAAGTACCTGGCGCTTGGAGCTGCACGGAGAACAGGCCGGTATGGACCAGTAGCGACCAGTCCGAAGACGTCACCGCAGCCATCACGGACTCCGGGGTGTACCCGGCATCGACCAGCGTGCGGATCGTCCGGGACTGCACGCCCTGGATCTCGGCTGCATCCCGTGCGTCCTCACGAAGGAAGGGGACGTCCCGGGCGTCGTACCACAGCCGCACCGCGCCGGACGTGCCCCCGCCCGGCGGCCGAACCAGGCGGCCGAAGCTGCCGGCGGCGTTCTGCCACAGCGGGTGGATCGTGCCGTCCGCGAAGCGCCGGCGCGCCTGGCCGTAGTTGCTGTACGTGGCCGCCTGCAGTCCCTCGGACAGGCCAACGATGATCGGCGGCACCCCTGCGGCGGCAGCCACCCTCGTTTCCCCAGCGCCCTGCACCTTCGCGAAGTCGAGCTGCTTGAAGTCCGCGCCCACCACGGTGACGTCGGCGCCGCCGCCCAAGTAGAGCGTTTTGTAGGCGTTGTCGACGCCGCGGTGGTTCGCCTCCATCTTGGCCTTGAACTTCGCGAACGCGTCCGGGCTCACCTCGCGCGCGAGCCGCACCACCATGTTCGGGGTGGCCGCGTTCTCCAGGAATTTCTTCTTGTGCCGCGCCATCAGGGTGTCGTTCTGCGTCTCCCGGATCACCGGCGTCAGCCACGACATTCCCCGGTACGTGGCGAGCGGATCAGGCACCGGCGCGAAGTGCGCCACCTCGTCCGCCAGCAGCGGCACGGGCTCCTCGCCCGGCTCCTGGTAGATGAACCCGAGCTTCCGCCAGCCCAGATTCCCGCCCCGGAATCCACGCCGCTCGAGGACGATGTACACCCAGTCCGGCCGCAGCCTGACCAGCTCGTCATCGACACGCGTCCAATACGAGTTGCCGGACAGATCCGCATCCTGGATGTCCCGGGACAGCAGGTCCTGCGTCGTCCCGCCCGACCACGGCTCCTCGAGGATCCGCAGATCCTGCGAGCCGAACATCTCCGACGGTGTCCCGTTGTTCAGCCGCTGCCACGTGAACCGCGGCGCCGAGAACACCATCTGACGTGCCACCATGCACGCCCAGATCACCGGGTTCGTCGCGAACAACTGGGCGTAGCCCGGCAGATCCGTAGGCGCCTTCTCCGCGGCCTGCCCCGGCTGCGTCTGCGTGATCCCCAGCGCCGAGAAACCGCTGTACCCCAGCGACTGCTGGAGGGCTTCCACATAGTCGTCGATCGTCGCAATGTCCCGGGTCGGCGTGCGGCCCCGGGACCGCTGCCACAGGCTCGTCACGGGCCGCCCCCGTCATCGGCGTCAACGTCCGTCAGCAGCAGGCAGTACGCCACCAACAGCGCCCCGCCCGTCATCAGGCCGGCCGCCAGGTCGACCGCAAGCCACATGCCCGACGTGAACATGCCCCCGCCAGCGATCACGCCAGCCCGAGACAGGCCAGCGCGCGTCAGCCGTAGTCGGCCCACGGTTCCACCTCCTCCTCCGGCTCATCGACCTCGACGAAAAGGCCCCATCGCGCGTGTGTCACACCCACCAGCGGTGTGATGTCCACGCCGACCCCACGCCGAGCCCACGCCCACGCCTCACCGAGGTCCCGCTTCTTGGCGCCAGCCAGAGCCGTTGCCAACGGAGCCTGGCCGAGGTGGACGATCCGGCTCGCTGCGACCGCGTCGTAGAACTGGCCCGTGGCCTGGACGACGTCGCGGGTCTTCGTCTGCACGATGGGCGCAAGGAGCCGTGACTCCTCGTCGTCCTCGTCGTCCTCGTCGACCTTCAGCGCGTTCGTCACGTCACCGATCAGCGAGCCCGCCGGGCTGCCCGGGTCGATGACCCAGCAGCGCGGCGTCCACTTGTCCGTCAGCTCACGGGCGCGCGCGGCCACCCAGTCCGTGCCCGGCCGGTTGTCGACGACCTCGACGTGCACGGCCGAGCCGTTGCGGCCCGCAACGCAGATCGACGCGTGCGAGCGCTCAGGCGTCACATCGATGGCGAACGCCACGGGGTCCTCGGCGGCGCTGTCGCCGTCCGCGAGGGCCTCCCACGCGTCCTTGCCGATGACCGACCAGGCGTCGCCTTCCTCGGACGGATACTCGCCCACACCGAGCCGCTCACGGGCGTACCCAGCCACACTCAGCGTCGACCGTTCGTTCCGAGACTTCTCCAGCGTGAGCCGGTAGCCCGTGGCCGGATTGGCCTTCAGGATCGCCTCGTCAGTGTCCGCGTCATCGTGATCCGTACAGCCCTGCACGCACTCCTTCACGTGCGGGTTGATCGACCACTCCATGTAGGCCAGCGACGGATCCGGGACGCCGCTTTCCACAGCCGCCTCAGCCCGCCTGCGCAGCCGCCCCAGCTGCACACTGGGCGCGCCGATACCCGCCGACCCGAGGTACCAGATCTGCGGATCGTCGACGGCCGCCATGGTGGGCAGCAGCGCGTCCATCGCCTCGTCGCCAAGAATCATGTCCTCGTCGAGGATGTTGCAGTCGCCCGTGAAGCCGCGGCCCGACCCCTTCGAGCGAGCGATGAACCGCAGCGTCTGCCCGCTGTGCAGCTCGACAGCTTCCTCCCCGACCGTCTGCCGGAACGTCTTCACACGTTTCAGCAGGTCAGGGCATCGACGGATCAGGCGCTCGATCCGCTTGAACGCCGACTTGGCCGTCTTGAACTCATGCGCGGAGTGAAGGATCAGCTCCTCGCCGCCGATGAACAGCCCCCACAACTCGCGGGCTTCGATGATGCCGCCCTTGCCGTTTTGTCTTGGGACGTTCACGGCGACTTCGAACGCCGCCCACCCGCCGTCGGCGTCCTCCGCCATGCCCTGGTTCAGGACGAACTGCTGCCACGGGTCCAATTTCAGCCCGGCCCGCGCCGCCAGATCGATCGCCTCCTGGCCAGCCGTCGACACCGCGGTCGCAGGCACCGTCAGCAAGCGGGGCACCTGGATGCCATAGACCGGCTCAGCCGGACCGCTTGGCCCGGGCTTCGGCGCGGCGCTTCTCTCGCTGACGAGCGATGTCATCGACGGCGTCTCCCTCCTCCCCGACAGGGGCGAGCTTGCGGAGATCTGCCATCACGGCACGCAGTTCACGGGCAGCAACCGCCTTCGCGGTCGGCGCATCGGCCTCGTCGACCGACCGGGCGAGGCTCGTCGCCAGCTCGGCCATGCCGGGCGAGAGTTCCTCGACGCGGAGCTGTTCGATCTCGGCGTTGATCGCGTCGGTGACCGCCCCCATGATCACCACCCCCCGTCACACTGAGTGATGTCACGCAGGGTGACCGCCGCTAAATCGCTGAAGCTCGCTTCGCCGAAATAGGACTGCGATTTGGGCCGCGCAAAAAACAGGGCGACAAGGGCGTTTGGGTCGCCCGTCTGACAAATTTCACGATGGGTTCGGGCCCCCTCCCCTTCGGGGATCCGATGCTCATCGATCACGTTCGTTCGCGAGTTGTTGATGTTGTTCGAGGGCGAGCGATGGTGCTGCGACCGCTCACCATGCGCGGGAGGACTGGCGCGTGGTGGGCCGACCGTGCCCGTACCGTGCCCGGTGCCGGTACCACCGGGTGGCTACTGCCGTCATGGCTGGGTCGCGCATGTCGCGGACGCGCTGCATGACGATGTCTTGTCCTGGATCTACGGCGATGACCTCGGCGTCCAGGCGCTGGTATCTGGCGTAGGCCTTGGGGCTTGGCATGGTGTGGATGAGGTAGACGTCGACGTGGTCGCGGTGCTTGACGGCTTCGTCGAGGGCGGCGAAGCGTGCGCGGTGAGCGACCTTGAGGAGGACGGCGTCGTGCTGCCAGCTGGGGGCGCCGGGGCCTGCGAGGGCGAGGGCAATGCGGTCGAGGTCGATGACGATGTCGGTGGGCTTGGCCCGTGCCTCGATCCAGCTGGACTTGCCCGCGGTCGGCGGGCCGGTCACGACGTAGAGCATGGCTTCACCGTGCGGGCCAGCGCGGTCCTCGGAGGGCGGGCGGTACGCAGGCCATAGGTGTACGGGGCTGTGGGGTGGTGATGAACAGGTGCTCAATCCGCGCCCACATCTGGCG
>Ga0207707_10001657_pt1 | contig 20566 bp, 19 predicted proteins | sample KBSC83BmetaG_FD_184336 | JGI IMG/M metagenome (GOLD analysis project Ga0207707, IMG submission 184336) | Corn rhizosphere microbial communities from Kellogg Biological Station, Michigan, USA - KBS C8-3B metaG (SPAdes) (version 2) | ecosystem: Host-associated > Plants > Roots > Rhizosphere ...
GATGATATCATCGAGGCGGCGGCGGAGGGCGGGAATGTTCCATTCGCCGTTACCCAGCTCGAAAAACGCCCGCGCCTCGGTCTCTCGCCGGCTCACCTTGAATGCGCGGTAGAAGGACTGGCTGGCCGCGAGGACGTGCAACCCTTCATCGAGCACGAGCAGCGGCTCGCGGATCGTATCGATGATCGCTTCACCGAAAGAAGAATGGTGTTCCGCGGCGCTCATCACAGCATTCGTCGCGCCGGGAATCCGTGCTCGGAAGGCGGAAAAAATTTGCTCCGGCGCTGGTTCCGTACCGTTTCCGTCATGCCGGGGCGGGCCATTGTTTTCTGACATCATTCTAATCCGAACCGGACCGGGCCGCATTGGCCCGGCGGGCGCTCGAAGGGTGCGTGGCGGTTGCGGCGGCGACCTGCGGCGTGCCCAGCAGGCGGGCCGCGACGATACCGAGATGAGCGGCCGCGAGCGGCTTCTGCAAAATGATCTCGGCACCAGTCGCAACTGCGGGGGGGAATAGGAGGCGGGTGACGAATATGACCTTCAGGCGCGGATGATAGGTGAGGGCGATGCGCGCCAGGCCTCGTCCATGCGCGCCGTAGGGAAGGTCGAGATCGGTAACAAGCAGATCGAGAGACAATCCACGCTCGATCACCTGCAAGGCGTGCCGCAGATCGGGCGCCGTCTCGACATCGTATCCCGCTGCCTCGAGCTCCACTGCCATCCGGCGGCTGAAAAGCGCGTCGGAATCGACCAGCAGGACCTTGCCCTTGGCCGTGCCCGGAGCACGACGCGATGGGTGATCGACGGGGGCTCGGCAAACCATGTCGAAGAATTCCTGCGGCGAGGTCCGCGTCGCGCTCAGGATCTTGGAGATCGTTTCCGTCGAGACCCAGCGCGGCCGTCCGTCCCGGCCCGCCCGCTTCGATTTGTTGAAGGCGGTCGCATCCAGGCCCGCTTCAATCGACAGGCGTGAGGGCGACAGGCCGTTGAGAGTGGCCAGGCTGTCGATCGCACTCCAGATTTGCTCGCTGCTGAACATCGCCGATTCCTCTCTGCCCCGTCGCAGCATCGCCCCCAGAGCGATATCGCAGTGTCGATCGAGCGCCGTGGTCGTGCCGGGAGAGCGAATAACAGCACGGGCGCGGCGGCGCAGCCATTGCGGGATATACCTAATAGCCGCGCGCTATCTCCAAAATAGCCTTCAATCACCTGGAATTTTAGGCATTTGGCGGATGCGGAGAATGCGAAGCGCGATCTCAGGGCCCGTGCGGCGGCTGACGCCCGGCACGATTGATGGCCGCTCATGAGTGGAAACGTGTGACGGCGAAGCGATCACGGCCTGACCTGGCCGGCGACGACCGTTGCCTGCGGTGCGCCTGCACCGCACATTTCCGAGCGCGCAGGTCGAAACATCGGCCAGCTTCGGCTGAGTAGTTTCCGCAATCTCGGTTGTAAAAGCTCTGGTTGGATTCGGAGCCTACCTCTCCTAATCCAGAGGAGCGCTTCCTTCACCGGACATGGCCGGCCGCCTCGGGCCAGGCGCGTTGCCATCGGCCGCCGGGTCCCAGGCGGCAAGCGCGAGGCGGATGAGCTCCGGCAGGGATTTCGCTCCGGTCTTCTTCATGATGGCGGCGCGATGGTTCTCGACGGTGCGCTGGCTGATGCCGAGATCGGCGGCGATGTTCTTGCTGGGCTGGCCGGCCAGCACGAGGTCCAGGATGGCGCGCTCGCGCGCCGACAAGCCGGCGAGCCGCGCCACAGCGATCTTGCGGCTGTCGCGCCGTGCGGCGCCGTCATGGGGTTCCTCCAGCACTCTCGTGATGGAGGCCAGCAGCTCGTCACGATCGACGGGCTTTTCGAGAAAGTCGACGGCACCGGCCTTCATCGCTTGAACCGCGATGCGCACGTCGCCATGCCCGGTGACCATGATCGCCGGCAGCCCGTGGCCCTCGGCACGAAGGCGCTGCAGCAGCTCGATGCCGCTCAGGCCCGGTATGCGCTCATCGATGATGAGGCACGCTTTAGGGCGCGGCCGATAGGCCGCGAGAAAGGCCTCGCCGTCGGTGAAGATCTCGATATTCCAACCATGGCCGGCGAGAAAATCGCGCATCGCCGCGCGTATGGCGCGATCGTCATCGACGACGAAGACCGTCGCGGCGCTCTCGTCGGCGACAGCCTCGTTGCCGGCGACATCGGCCGTCGGGCCGAGCGGCTGCCTCGGCTGGGCGAGAAGAACCCGGACGTGCTGGGTCAGCTCGGCCGCCCGCACCGGCTTATGGAGATGGAGATGGCCGTAGGCGGCAATCTCGCGCAGGGTTTCCGTCGAGATGTCGCCGGTCAGGATGATGGCCGGAAAGTCCCGGCCCACCGCCATGCGCAATTGGGCGATGACTTCCGGACCGCTCGTCCGGCTCGGCAAATTGTAATCGGCGATCACCAGATCCGGCACGAACCCTTCTTGCGCCACCAGCTCCAACGCGTCGGCGCCGTCGGCGGCGGTCGCCGTGCAATGGCCCTCGCCGTCGAGCAGCAGCTTGAGGATCTTGCCCAGCTCCGGATCGTCCTCGACCAGCAGGATGGTGCCCGGGGCGCCGGCTTCGGCCAGCCGGCCGGATTCGGGCCAAGCCGAGGCAACCAATCGCGCCGGCTGATCGACCGCCAAGGGAATTTCGACGGAAAATACCGAGCCTCTCCCGACGTTCGAGCGCACCTCGAGCCGGTGGCCCAAAAGATCGGCCAGCCGTTGGGCGATCGCGAGGCCGAGGCCGAGGCCGCGGTTGCGGTCGCGCCCCGGATTGTCGAGCTGATGAAACTCCTCGAAAATGGCTTGGCGTTGCGCCTCCGGTATGCCCGGCCCGGTGTCCCACACCTCGAGCCGCAGATTGGCGCCACGGCGGCGGCAACCGAGCAGGACCCGGCCGCTTCTCGTATATTTCACCGCATTCGAGATCAGGTTTCGCATGATCTGCTCGAGCAGGCGCGGATCGCTGTAGACCGGGACGGTACTCGGCACGACATGCCAGCCGAGGCCACGCGATTCGGCATGGTAGGAAAAGTCGCTTTGCAGCGTGGCGAGCAGATCGCCGATCGAGAAGCTCACCATCTCGACCGGAACGACTCCGGCCTCGAGCTGATTGATGTCCAGCAGCGTGTCGAGCAGGTCCGACATGGCGCCCAGCGTCTCGTCGAGCCGGATCATCAGCTCCGCCATGTCCTGGCCCTGAAGCTTCCGCGCCAGGACGCCTTGCAGCAGATTGAGGGTCTGGAGAGGCTGGCGCAGATCATGGCTCGCGGCGGCGAGGAAGCGCGATTTTCCGAGATTGGCCTGCTCGGCCTGGCGCTTTGCCCGTTCCAGGGCTTCGCCGGCCAGCTTGCGCTCGGTGATGTCGGCGAAAAGGATCACCACGCCTTCGATGGAATTGTCCTGGGTCCGATAGGGCAGAATACGCCGCGCGTACCAGCGTCCGGTATCTGCCCGAATTTCCTTGTCGATCGGCACCAGGGTCTTCAGCACGCTGGCCGCGTCGCCGAGCAGCTGCGAATCCATGGCGAGCGAGGTAAGGTCGACAAGCGGGCGGCCGATATCGCCGGCAATCACGCGATACAGCGATTTCGCGGCCGGTGTGAAGAAGCGGATGCGGAGATCGCTGTCGAGGAACAGCGTCGCGACCTCCGAGCTGTCGAGGATGTTGCGCAAATCATTGGAGGTGCTGCGCTGGCTCTTCAGCGTCTCCTCGAGCTGGCTGTTGAGCGCAGTGAGCTCCTCGTTGAGCGATTGCAGCTCCTCCTTCGAGGTCATCAGCTCTTCGTTGGTCGATTGGAACTCCTCGTTCATCGACATCGCTTCTTCGTTGATCCCCTTCTGCTCCTCATTGGAGATCTCGAGATCGCGAATGACGTTTTGCAGGTCCTTGCGTGTGCTGTCGAGCTCCAGCTCGAGCTCCGCCAATCGCGGGCCGTCGTCGGTGCCGTTGGCTGCGCGACTCGCCGCGCGATCGCGCTCGGGCTCGTCCATGAAGGTGACGAGGAGCAGCTCCTCGGCCTCCCCCGGCACCGGGTGCGCGGTCATGCTGACCCGCCGCGTACCGTCCTCGCTCGCGAGCTCGGCGCCGGTGACGGTGGCGGTGGCGCGTTCATGCCGCGCCTTGCGGATCACCGCGTGGAGCTTGTGGCGCAGCCCTTTGCGCGCCAGACCGAGCAGGTCGCGGCTCGGCTCGCCCGAAGCCAGATGCAGGTAGCGGTCCAGCGAGCCGAAGAAGTACAGGCATTCATGGCGCTGATTGATCAGCACGGAAGCGGGCGTATAGGCCTGCAGCAGCAGGCGTTCCGCCGCATTGCAGGCGTCGCTCAGCTGCGCATTCGTCTGCAGCCGGGCGCGCGCCGCGAAGCTGCGGGCCTTCAGGCTCGGAAAGTCGAGCTCGCCGGGCCGGATATGGCCGATATGACGATAGATCCGTTCGGACTTGGCGATGGGCTCGAACCGATCGCCGAGCTCGCCCACGGTCTCGGCGCCGCCGAGCAGCAGAATGCCGCCCTCGCACAGGGCGAAATGAAACAGCCGGAGCAACCTGTCCTGCGATTCGGGGAGCAGATAGATGAGCAGGTTGCGGCAAGACACGAGGTCGAGGCGCGAGAAGGGCGGGTCGGTCAGCAGGTCCTGGACGGTGAACACCGCGGTGCTGCGCAGCTGGGAAATGATGCGGTAGCCGCCTTCCTCCTTGGTGAAGAAGCGGGCAAGCCGCTCGACCGAGACGTTCGCCTCGATCGCATCGGAATAAAGGCCGTCGCGGGCAGAGGCGATTGCCTCACTGTCGACGTCGGACGCGAAGACTTGAAGCTTGAGATGGCGCCCGCTGGCGGCGATCTCCTCGGTGAAGAGCATGGCCAGGGAATAGGCTTCCTCGCCCGTGCTGCAGCCGGCGGTCCAGATGCGCAGCGGCCGGTCGGCCGGATGACGGCGAACGAGATCCGGAATAATGGTCTGCGCCAGCAGATCGAAGACCTCCGGGTCGCGAAAGAAGGTCGTGACGTTGATGAGGAAATCCTTCGCCAGCCGCTCGCGCTCGCTGGCAGTTTCGCGAAGGATCGCGAGATAGCTGGCGGCGTCGGACCCCGTGATGGCCATGCGTCGTTCGGTGCGCCGCTGCAGCGTGCCGGCCTTGTAAAGGCGGAAGTCGTGGGTGGTGTGCTCGCGCAAGAGATCGATGATCTCGAGCAGCCATTCGGGCGGGCCGTCGCGCGCCAACCGCGCGCGGTGCTCGCCGGCGACATCGATGCCGCGGCAATAAGCCAGGATCGCCTCCGGCATCTTCTCGACCGGGAGAACGAGGTCGACCGTGCCCGTCCGGATGGCGCTCTGGGGCATGCCGTCATAAGCGGCTTGCGCCGGCTCCTGGGCGATGATGAGCCCGCCCTGCTCCCGGACCGCTTTCGAGCCGAGGCTGCCGTCGGCGCCCGTCCCCGAAAGAATGAGGCAGATGGCACGCGCACCGCGCTCCTCGGCCAGCGAGTGCAGCAGGAAGTCGAAGGGCAGCCTGGCGCCGTGACGCTCTTGCGGCGCCGAGAGGTGCAGCGCGCCATCGGCGACGGAGAGGTAGGTTCCGGGTGGAATCACATAGAGGTGATCGCGCTCGATCGGCATGCCCTCGGAGGCTTGCCGCACCGTCATCGGCGTCGAGCCGGCGAGCAGCTCCGCCATCATGCTTTCGTGGGTCGGATCGAGATGCTGGATGAGGATGAGCGCCATGCCGCTGCCGGCCGGCACCGCGCCCACGAGCTTCCTGCAGGCTTCGAGCCCGCCGGCCGAGGCGCCGATGCCGACGATGGGAAAGGTCCCGGATCCGTCCGCGGCTCCTGCCCGCGCGGGGCGTCGGGCCGTCTTGACCGGACGTTGATTGCTCTCTGCCATGCAGCGATTGCCCTCTAGGACGATCATTACCGGGGGGGGGGCGACCCCTCGGAAGCGCGACCAGCCTCCCTTATATGGTTCCTGAACCGGCCGCCGATCAACCTCTAATTCATGGACTTAAATCCTGTACCCTGCTGGGTAAGCGGAGCTGCTGCGGCGTGGGCTCGTGGCCGAGGGCCTTCCCGTGGCCCAGGACGCGCGCTCCAGGAGCTTCGGCGTGCTCGATCAGTCAGAGGGCGCCTGAGCCATCCGCCCGCCGCCGCGGGGAGGGGCGCTCAGCCGGCTTTCGCCCGGCCCTGGCGGGGCAAATCGCCGTTGCAGCAGCAAGCCGCCCATAATTCCCCGAACGCCCGCTCCGAAAGGCCCAACTGCGCGCGCAGCGCATCGGCCGGTGCATCCTCCGGCCGCGCAAGCCCATCGAGCAAAGCGAGCAGGCGCGTGCGCAGGCGGGCGAAATCATTCGCCACGCTCGTGCTATTGCCGCCATCGCCGTGAGGTGGCCGGTCACCGTCCGGCCCCATCGCCGCGATCTGGGCGAACCCCCGCGCCGCTCGCGCTTGCGTCATGCGAGCGCCGAGGCGCGCGGGCCCGCCGGCAGCGTCGCGCGCAAATCGTCGCTGCCTTCGAGCTTGCGGAGCAACAGATTGCGGGCGCGGAACAGGCGCGAGCGGACAGTGCCCAGGGGGACGGCGGCCCGCGCCGCCGCCTGCTCATAGGAGAGTCCATCCGAAGCCACCATCAGCAGGAGCTCGCGGTAGTGCGGCTTCAGCGTATCGAGCTGCTGCAGAAGATCGCGATGCACCAGACGCTCGAGCTGCGCCGGCGCCGTGTGGCGGCATCCACGCTCGGAGAGCTCGACGGCCATCGCCGTCTGCTGCTTACGGCGGCGCTGCTGATCGCGAAAGACATTGAGCATGATCGCGAACAGCCAGGAGCGCAGGCGGGTATCGGGCTGGTAGAGGTGAAATTTCTCGATCGAACGCGTCACCGCATCTTGCACGAGATCATCGGCGATGGACCGATCCCTGGTCAGGGTTTGCGCGTACCGCCGCAGGACGGGAATCTCGGCGGCGATGGAATGAACGTCCTCGGGCATGGGTAGGCTGTCCTTTTGGCCGGCTGCGGCGTCGCAGACCTTTGCGCCGAAGTCGGCGCTAATTATCGGTTCAACGCCGCGCGCTCGAACATCGTGCACTGCGGAATCTACTCAGCGCCGGCAGAGGCGGCGGCCGCTCGCGCGATTGGCCGCGCGATCGCATGAAAATCCCCGTCGCCTGGCAGTAGGTATATTCCGGCCCTGCACCCCAGCGACATGAGTCGCGTACAACGGCATCTCGCTCTTTCGTCGTCCCGCAATTTTCGCCGCGGAAGTTGGAGCTTCAAGACCAGAATGGCCGATTCCCGAAAAGACCTGGTCCGTCAGATTCGCCAGTGCAAGCTGGACAGGGTCACGACGGACGATCCGAGGCTGCGGGAGAAACTGCGGACGCTGATTCTGCGGCTCGAAATCATGCTCTCGCAGATGGCGTCGTGCTGACCGTCGAGGAACAGCAATCCTAGCGCGCGTCGCGACGGGACGAGCTCCCGCCCTGGGGAATTTGCGGCGTCGAAGCGGTCGCTTCGAGCCGGTGCTCGCGGACGGTACGCGCGCGCGAATCGGCGGTCGATCTTAATGCCCCGCCTAAGGCGGACGTGGGCCCCCCGGAAACTACCCAGGCGAGCTCGATGTGCGGCACGGCTTGCATCGTGCTAGTCTCTTGGCCGCCTTGCATGGTCCCCTCGGGACAAGGCGCTGAAAGCGAAGCTCAAATGATCAGGACCAAGGAGCCGCGGCGCCGCGCCGCCTTGCCGGCGCCGGCCGAATCGAGGGAATTGCCTGGGGATGCGATCGGCCCGCCGGACGGCGCCTTCGAGGATGTCGAGAGGCTGCCGGCGGACCAAGCCTATTCCGAAAGCATCATGGATAGCGTGCGCGACCCGCTGGTGGTGCTCGACGAGCAGCTGAAAATCGTTTCGGCCAACCGGTCCTTCTACGCCATCTTCGCCTTGGAACCCCGCGGCACGGTCGGCCGACACATTGCGACGGTCGGACAAAACCGCCTCGATACGCCTCTGCTGAACAGCTTCCTGGCGCGGATCGGCGCCGGTCGCGATCTCGTCGAAGACTACGAGATCGCCATCGACCTGCCGGCGCTGGGACGTCGCACGCTGGTGCTGAGCGGCCGCCAGATCGGCGGGGCGGCGCGGGCAAGCCGGCATATCCTGGTCGCAATCGTGGATGTGACCGAGCGCAAGCGGATCAATGCGACATTGCAGGCGGCGACGGCCGCGGCCGAGCAGGCAAGCCTCGCCAAATCGCGATTCCTCGCGGCGGCCAGCCATGATCTGCGTCAGCCCTTGCAGACCATGAGCGTGTTGCACGGCATTTTGCGGCGTACGGTAAAGGATCCGCAGGCGCACGCGCTCGCCGACAAGCTGGACGACACGCTGTCGGCGATGACCGGCATGCTCGACGCGCTGCTCGACATCAACCAGATCGAGGCGGGCGTGGTGCGCGCCGAGCCTACCGATTTTCGGCTCGAGGAGCTGCTGGCACCCTTGCGGACCGAATTCGCCTACCATACGGCGGCCAAGGGGCTCGGTTTGCGGACCGTGCCGAGCTCGGCGGTGGTGCGCAGCGATCGGGCCTTGCTCGAGCAGGTCCTGCGCAATCTCCTGTCCAACGCGGTCAAGTACACGGAGACGGGCAGAATCCTGCTCGGCTGCCGCAAGCGCGGCGATAAGATCCGCATCGAGGTGCGGGATACGGGTATCGGCATCGCCGACGAGCATCTCGAGGCGATCTTCCAGGAGTTCCACCAGATCGGCAACTCGGCGCGCCAGCGCAGTGCCGGGCTGGGTCTCGGCCTGTTCATCGCCCGCCGGCTGGCCGAGTTGATGGGCCATGCCATCGAGGTCCGCTCCAAGCTGGGATCGGGATCGCTGTTTTCCGTCGAGCTGCCGACCGCGCTCTTGGGAGCGCCGCCAATCCCGGAGCAAAAGCCCGATGCCGCCGCTTCATCGGAAACCGGCAGCATCCTGATCATCGACGATGATCCGGCAACGCGCGACATGCTCGTGCTCCTGTTCGGGCTGGATGGCCACATCGTGGCTGCCGCCGGCGACCCGCTGGAGGCGCTGGCTTTGATCGAGCGCGGCCCGTTCCGACCGGACGTGATCCTGGCGGACTATAATTTACCCGGCATGACCGGCCTCCAGCTCGCCGCCGAGCTCCGGGTTCGGCTCCGACCCGAGCTGCCGGTGATCATCCTGACCGGCGATATCTCGAGCGAATCCTTGCGCAAGATCTCCGGCGCCGGCTGCGTGCAGCTCACCAAGCCCATCAAGGCGAAGGAGCTTTCGGAATTGATCCACAGCGTCCTTGCGGCGCAACCGGCGCCGCCTGTCGCGGCCGCTGCGGGCCGGGCCGAGGCCGCGGATGCCGGTGAAGACGAGACGATTTTCGTCCTCGACGACGACACGGCGCTGCGCGAGGCGTTGGTCGCCCTGCTCGAAGCGGACGGCCGGTCGGTCGAGAGCTTCGCCGGAGCGGAGCAATTCCTGGCGGCCTATAAGAAAGGCCGCAAAGGCTGCCTCATGGTCGATGTCCGGCTGCCGGGCATGAGCGGTCTCGCCTTGCTGGAGCGTCTCAAGGCGGAAGGCGCCAATTTGCCGGCCGTCATGATCACTGGACATGGCGATGTGCCGAGCGCCGTTCGGGCGATGGAGGCAGGAGCGGCGGGATTCATCGAAAAGCCGGTCGCGCCGAACATACTTTTCGCGGCGATCGACCGCGCCCTCGCCGAGGGACGCGACCAGGCCGAGGTTTCGTCGCGACGCTCGGACGCGGCGCTGCGGATCGCCCGCCTCACAGCGCGCGAGCGGCAGGTCATGGATCTGGTGGTGGCCGGCAATGCCAACAAGGAGATCGCCTTTCGGCTGGGCATCAATCAGCGCACGGTCGAGAACCACCGCGCCATGCTGATGAAGAAAACCGGCACGGCATCGCTGGCCGACCTGATCCATCTCGAATTCGCCGCCCGCCGCGTTGCCGGCCGCGGCGGCACGCGCATGAGCGGGCCGGTGAAAAAAGAGGGTGGCCGCCAGCTCTAGCGGGACCTGTCGCGCAGCGAGCGGGCGAACCAGATGATCGCCATGACTCCCACGCAGAAAACCGTAAGAGCCATTGGATCGGTCGTGTAACGCATCAGCTCATCCATGAAATCACCGCTCCGCGCCTCGTATCGTGCGAGGCAGGTTTGGCTCTATTGGAAATCGTCGCTGCTCAGCACGATACCGCGTTCGGTCTCGATCTCGCCTTGCGCGAACTTGCGGGCGGCCACCGCCTCGATGGCGTCGCGGTTCTCGTCGAAGACGGCAAGGATGTGCCCGGTGGCGCCCTGCTCGAGCGCGAAATGATCGCGCAGGGCCGCGATATGCAGATGGCACCGCACCTGTTTGTCGTCCTCGTCCGTCCCCTGGAAGGTGATTCCGTCATACGCGTCCACATAGCGGGCGCGGTCGAGGAAGGTGAGCGGCATTTCCTGCTCCTCTGGCGCCGAGAGGGCGCCGCTGGCGGATGACGAACCGCACTATGCGCATGATACCCCAGGCGCGGCGCAGGCGGATGCCCACGGAAACTACTCAGATCAAGTGTTGCGATTGATTGCGATCGCCGGGCGCCCCATCTGCATGTGATGGCATCGACCAGCTCCTTCTCGCCGCGCAATGTCGAATTCAACCGATTCCTGTTCGCCGCGATCGGGGACGACAAGAACGGGATGGTCCTCACCGTCGCTTCGGCCCTCGCCCGGCTCGGGTTCGATCCGTGGAACGAGGCTGGGCGCCTGTCCCGCCTGCCGAGGATCGGGGCGGCAGACGCTTTGGCAGGGATGATCGCGAAGCTCCCGGTCGGCGATTGGCAAATGTCGGAATTGTCGGAAATCGCCGCGCGCCTGACGCAGCTCCTGCCGGCCCTTGGGGCGCCCATTGTGCCTACCGGGGTTGGAGCGCGGCCGGCGGCGCGGACGGACGCTTCGAAGATGATGATGTGGATCGCCTGCTTGAGTCTGTTGGCCGTCGCGATTTACGCGATGACATCCGCCGCCGCGCCGCGCCTCGACTTCCCGCCCGTCCCGGCCGCTTCCGTGCCTTCGCCGCCGCTGCACTGAAGCTGACTTGCGCGTTGCGCTCAGTGGAGCGGAAGGAGCGGCAAACCGGCTGTGCGGGTCCAACTCGCGATCTCCGGGCAGTCGCGGCCGATCTGCTCGATATGCCGCTGGACGGCGAAGATCGAATCGCGAGGACACACCACCGCGATGGTCTCGCCGGATGCGGTCGCGATACGCATCTCCACGTACTGGCCGTCCAGATAGGCGGCGAGCTCCATCGAGACGGCGTGATAATGGGTCGACTCCTTGACATCCATTGCGATGGTCCTTTTTGGCGCGGGGTCGCTCAGGCCGCTTCCCGCACCGGTTCCGCGAGAGTCCGCAGCCGCGCTTGGCCGCGGCTCAGCCGCGATTTCATGGTCCCGATCGCCATGCCCGACCGCTGGGCCGCCTCCGCATAGCTCATGCCGAGAATGCCGAGCAGTGTGACCGCCTGCCGCTCTCGGGCCGGCAGACGCTTGATCAGCCGCAAGCTCTCCGTCAGCGCGACCCGGTGTATCTGGTTCGGTGGGGTGGCGGTCGCGCCGATCGCGGTCCGTTCGGCGATATAGGACTGCCTGTACTTCCCCTTGCGGCTTTCGGTCATCGCGATATTACGCAGAATGGTGAAGAGCCAGGCCCGCAGATTGGTACCGGGCTCGTAGAGATGCGTCCGGCTGAGCGCCCGCGCGAGGCAGTCCTGAACCAGATCTTCCGCCCGGTCCGCGCTCCGCGTCAGCAGGCGCGCATAGCGCGCCAATGCGGCTGTGTGTGTGAGGATGCCGAGTTGCATGCTCGGTTCGATCGGCTTGTCCATGAAGAGTCTCCGGCAGAACGCCTCGCCAGCGGCAAGGCCATACAGCCGACCTTAAGGATCCGCGGGAGGGGGTCATAGGACCGGAAAGTACTTATGCTGCGCTGCCTGTAAGGGGCTGGCCGGCTTAGCAGAAAGTCTTGTCACCCGGCTCTCCCCTTCGACCGCTGCGGCTCGCCAGCTTTCGACCTACAGACTCAAGGTCTGCGAGGCGAACAGATCCTCGGTCCTTGGCCGTCGGTCGAGAATGCCCTGCTGAACCTGATAGTCCATCAGGGTCTCGAAGGAGCGCCGGGCGCAGCCACGGTTCAGGCTGTACTCGAAATCCTCGCCCATCACCTCGCGTTCCCACCTTGCTTCGCGCTTCTGCTTGTCGTCGCGGTAGCGGTCGGCCAGCGCGTTCGCCTCCTTCAGAGCGGTGAACAGGCTTTCGACGACCCAGGGGTGGTCGTCGCTGACGGTGGTGCTCACCGCAAAGAGGTGATTGGTCGTGTAGGCGCCGGTGTGCTGGAAGAAGGCGCGCTCGGCCTCGCGATAGACGGCATCATCCATCAGATGGCGGATCTTCGGCGTCGCATAGGGCTCGAGCGCCGCATCGATGGTGCCGTCCTCGACCAGCGACATGGCCCGCTCGCGCGTCCGCGGCTCCGGGATGAAGGCGACTCGCACGTCCGCCGGCGGCGGCCGCCGGCTCTCCTCGGCGATGTCGGGCTCGGCGACGTACCAGTCGATCGCCGCGGGGGGCACGCCGAACTCGTTCTGCAGGATGCCTTTCAGCCAGACCGGCGTCGTTGCGTTGTAGCGGTGCACCGTCACCTTCTTGCCGGCGAGCTCGGACGGGTGCCGCAACGGCGAATCCAGCCGGCAATACATGAGGCGCAGCCGGAAGCGGCGCGACAGGAACACCGGCAGCGCGATCAGCGGCAGGTTGCGCTGGCGCCCGAGCACGTAGGAGGAGATCGACAGCTCGCCACCGTCGATCTGGCCGGCGATGATGGTGCGATGGCGGGCGCCGACATTGTCGTAGCCTTCGCCGAACTTGGTACGCAGCGTCAGGTCGATTCCCTTGGGCCGCACCGAACCATCGAAGAGAGCTTCCGTGTAGGGCGAGCGGGTCAACCCGATGACGAGAGGGAGATCGGCCATGCATCTGTTCCTTCATTCTTGGCGGCGCGCAGTATGGCGGACGGTCCGGTCCATGGCGCGTCCGCGGCGCGGTGATTGGCAAAAAGATCTCGAACGGTCTTGCGATTGTATTTCCGGATGATCGCCCCCGACGCAGGGGGCGCTATAGTCGCTGCGAGCCGCTCGGGCGAGCGCAAACGGGGATGGTGAGGACATATCTATGCTATTGGTAAAGAACGAAGAAATCGAGCCCATGCTGGTCATGTCGGAGTGCATCGAGCGGCTGGAGGAAGCCTATCGCGACCTCGGCAATGCCGATGCGGCGGACATCCCCCGCCAGGACATGCTGGTCGCCAATCCGCGCGCGGGCGCGGTTCACGCCTTCAAGACCATGTCGGGCAGCTGGCCGCGCGCCGGCATTGCGGCGCTGCGGCTGAATTCCGACGTGGTGTCCTGGCCCGTGCACAACGGATCGCCGCGCCGGGTCAAGATGCCGATCTCCGAGCCGGGCGGCCGCTATAACGGGTCGATCCTGCTGTTCTCGACCGATACCGGCCAGATGCTCTGCATCATGAACGACGGCGTCGTGCAGAAGACGCGCGTCGGCGGCTCCAGCGGCGTGGCGGCCAAGTATCTGTCGCGCCCGGACGCCCGCGTGATGGGCCTTCTCGGCACCGGCTGGCAGGCAGAAGCGCATATCGAGGCGATGTGCGCCGTCCGCACCTTCGAGACGGTCAAGGTGTTCAGCCCCAACGAGGCCAATCGCCGGCGCTTCGTCGAGCGCTTCCGCGCCAAGCTGAACGTCAACATCGTCGCCGCCGGATCGGCCGACGAGGCGGCCGAAGGGGCCGACATCCTGGTCTCGGCCACCAACTCGATGACGCCGACGATTCGTCCGGAATGGATCCGGCCCGGCATGCATGTCACCAGCGTAAGGGGCAGCGAGATTCCGCTGGAGGTGCTGAAGATGGCCGATCGTCTGGTGGTCAACACCAACGAGCCCGTCGCCGCCTTCCCGGCCCGCGGCTGGCCGTCCGAGGTGCCGGAGTTCAAGAACGGCGACTACAGCCGGCCGGACATGGGTGTGATCGATTTCTCCAAGGTGCCGGAGCTGAAGGACGTCGTCGCCGGCAAGGCGCCGGCGCGCCAGTCGGCGACGGAGATCAGCTGCTTCCATAATTACAAGGGGCTGGGCATCCAGTTCGCGGCGCTGGGAAGCATCGTCTATCGTGAGGCCAAGGCACGAAAGATCGGCTACGCTGTCGACGACATCTATTTCACGCAGAACGTCCATCCGTAAGAGGGCCCGAATCAGGCGAAGGGGAGGAAGCATGAAGCGCATCGTTCGCGCCCTGTACGGGTGCCTCATCGCGAGCGCGGGAGTCTGCGCCGCAGCCTTGCCGGCGCGCGCCGAGACGGCCGCCGACTTCTACGCCGGCAAGACCGTCCGCATCATGGTGGGGACGACGCCGGGCGGCGGATTCGACGCCTATGCGCGGCTGCTTGCGCCCTCCATGCAGAAGAAGCTCGGTGCCACCGTCATCGTCGAGAACAAGCCAGGCGGCAGCCATATGGTGGCGATGAATGCGGTCTATACGGCAACGCCGGACGGTCTCACGCTGATGATGGCGCCGGGCGAGGGCGCCGTGCTCGGAAAGCTTCTCAACGAGCCCGGCATCCATTTCGACCTCAACGCCTATCCGATCGTCGCACGCGTCAACACCGCGCCGCGCGTGCTCATCATCAATCCGGCCCTTCCCTACCGCACGCTCAAGGACATCCAAGCCTCGGGCAAGCCGCTGGTGATGGGCTTCTCCGGCAAGGACGACGGCGCCTCCGACACGGCGGCGGTGCTGTGCCATGCCGCCAATCTCGCCTGCAAGATGATCATCGGCTATCCGTCGTCGAAGGAGTTCACGCTGGCGGCGGTGCGGGGCGAGGTCGACGGCACGGTGCTCACCGAGGATTCCGCGGCGCACTTCTCGGAAAACGGCCAGCTGCGTCCGATCGTCACGACCGGACGCGAGCACGCGACCTTCCTGCCCGACGTCCCCACCGTCTTCGAGGCGATGACGGTCAGTGCCGAGGGAAGCTGGTGGCTCGACTTCCGCGACGACGTCCGCAAGCTCGGCCGGCTGCTGATGGTGACGCCCGGCACGCCGCCCGAACGGCTCGCCTTCCTGCGCGACAGCCTGAAGGCGATCGAGACGGACAAGGCGACCATGGCCGCCTTCGCCGCCAAGGGACAGCCGCTGCGTTACGCGCCGCCCGAGGAAATGGCCGCGATCATCGCGCGCCTGCTCGGCGGCGAGCTGTCGCCCGACAAGGTGAAGGCGATCGACGAAGTCATCATGAAGAAATACTACTGAGCGCGCCGCCACCACCTCACGGGCGCTCGGTGGCGCTCTTGGCGCGTTCCATCTCACGGCGCAGCCGGCCGGAGGAGGGGCGATCCCGTTCCCGGTGCGTTACCGCCCGTCCCGGGCTCAGGCCTTGGCGAGATTGAGCGTCGAGGGGATGAAGAGATCCTCGGGCGCGATCGGCCGCTCGATCAGGCCCTGGTTGACCGCATAGCGGGTGAAGGCCTCGATGACGTGCCGGTTGGGCGGGAGATGGTAGCTCCAATAGTCTGCGCCGAGCAGCGACTTCATCCGCTCGTACTCGGCCGCAGCCCAGGGCAGGACGGTGCTGTTGCGCAAATCGATCAATTCCTTGGCGGCGAGGAAGGCCTTGAAGACATTGACCGGCAGCCAAGGATTTTCGGCGACGAGGGCACGTCGGATGCCGACGACATGCATGATGGGAAAGATGCGCGTGCGTTGGAAATAGTCGAGCTCCGCCGCCGGATAGTCCGCGAAGAGATGGGACACTCGAGGGCAGCGGTCCTTGCGCGCGAAGCAGCGCGGCGGACGTGGGCTGATCAGTGCGTCGATCTCGCCGGTCTCCAGCATATCCGAGAGCGTGCGGTCGGCCGGAATCGGCTGCCAGTCGATGTCCGCGGGCAGACGGATCGGCGCGCGCTCCTCGCGACCGGGTTCGTCCCGGCCACCGGTGCGCCACCGCACCGAGCGAATGTCGACGCCGTATTCATCCTCGAGGAAGCCGCGCACCCAGACATTGGCGGTCTGTTGATATTCCGGCAGGCCGACCGTCTTGCCGCGGAGATCTTGCGGTCCGGCGATGCCGCGATCGGTGCGGATATAGATGCCGGAATGGCGGAACATGCGCAGCGGAAAGGCCGGGATCGCGAGATATTTCGCGTCGCCGCGGACCGTCGTCAGCATGTGGCTGCTGAGCGATAGCTCGGTGATGTCGAATTCCTCGAACATGAAGGCGCGATGGAAGATCTCGCCGGGCGCGTCGATCAGGATATGAGTGGAATCGCAGCCGTCGATGCGGATGCGCCCGTCGATGAGCGGAGCAACGCGGTCGTAATAGCTGGTGGCGACGCTGAGTCTGAGCATATGCGGCCCGCCTAGTCGAGATTGAGCTTTGCTTTCATATCGCGCACGACCCCGTCGCGGTTGGTCATGGCCCGTGTCAGGCTCGTCAAGGTCTCGCTTGCCTTGCGCGGGTAGAGCTCGAGCTTGAGCTCGCGCATTTTGGCGATGAAGGCCGGGTCGGCCATCGTCTCGTCGAACGCCTTCTGCAGAACGGCAAGCCGATCCGGCGGCAGGCCCGGCGGCGTGAACACCGAGCGGCCGACATATTGCGTCACCTCGAGCAGCGCCGCGATCGCCTTGTCGCCCGGTGTCGTGACCAGCTCGTCGAGCGTCGGCACGTTGCCCGGTATGCCGGGATCCTTGGGGCCGTATTGCAGCAGGTAGCTCAGCTGGTCGTTGCGGATCCAGTCGGGTCGCAGCACCTTCCAGCTCGCCCACTGGTTCGTGCGGCCCTCGATCTCGTGCCGATCCATGGCGAGGTTGAAGCCCTCGCCGCCGGAATAGCCCTTGATGATGCGGAATTTCGTGCCGAGCAGGGCATTGGCGATCGCCGGCTCCATGGCGCTCAGCGAATATTGCCCGGTGGCGCCGATCACGACCTCGCGACGCTTGGCATCATCGAGCGTCTCGATGCCCGACGACTTGAAAACCGCCAGCAGGTCGGTGGTTGTCGCGATGGTGCCCACCCAACCGAACTTTCGCGATTCGAAATGCACCTGCGCCGGATTGAGCGCCTCGGCCAGCAGTGTGCTCGCCGGCGTCGTCGCGACCACCGTCCCGTCCTTCATGGCGATGTTGTACATGTAGCCCGCCGCCGTGACGCCCTCCGATCCAGGCATGTTCTGCACCACCATGCTCGGCATGCCGGGAATATGTCGCGGCAGGAACTGGGCGAGGACCCGCGCATAGACGTCATTGCCGCCGCCCGCGCCGGTGCCGACGATGAAGGTGATCTGCTTGCTGGCGTAGAACGGCTCGCCCTCGGCCGTCCATCCGGTCGCAGGCGCGAGCAGGCCGGTGGCGAATGCCAAGGCGCCGAGCCGTGCCGGCAGGCTTCCAGTCATCCTCGTCCCTTCTTGCCAATCCGGCACTGAGCTTTCATTCTGGCGCTATCCGATCGAGTCGCCTAGTCCCGATCCTCGCGACGGCGGGACCCTGAACCCGGGGAGCTGGGATGCGAGTGCGCGCGCTGGCCTTCCTCCTGATTGCCGCCGGCACCGGGCCGGGGATCGTCGCCTGCGCCGGGCCTGCGCGCGCGGAATCCATCGAGAGCTTCTATCGCGGCAAGGTGCTCACGCTGATCGTCGGGTCCGATGTCAGCGGCGAATATACGACCAGCGCGCGCCTCCTCGCCCGCCATATGCCGGCGCATATCCCAGGCGACCCGACCATGATCATCCAGAACATGCCGGGCGCGTCGAGCATCAATGCGACCAACTATCTTTACGAGATCGCCGCCAAGGACGGAACCGTGCTGGGCTTGCCGAGCAAGGACGTCGTGCTCTACCAGGCGAGCCGAATGCCCAATACGCGCTACAAGGTGCAAGGGTTCAATTGGCTCGGGAGCATGAGCGGCTCGAACAACCTCGTGGTGGTGTGGGCGGCGACCGGCGTGCGTACGATCGAGGAGGCGCGCAAGCGCGAGGTCATCATGGGCGCATTGGCGCGCAATGGGACGCTCGCGACATATCCGCTGATCCTCAACGCCATCACCGGCACCAGATTCAAGCTCGTGCTGGGCTATGTCGGAAGCCAGGTCATCGACCTCGCCATGCAGCGCGGCGAGGTCGAGGGCAAAGGCAGCTATTCCTGGGCCAACCTCAAGCGCACGCATCCCGAATGGGTGAGCGAGCACAAGCTGAATCTGCTGGTCCAGTTCGGGCTCGCGAAGGAGCCGGATTTGCCCGACGTGCCGCTCGTCACCGAGCTCGCCCGCAACGACAAGGAACGCGCCGTGCTGACCCTTATTTCCTCGGACACGGTGATGGCCCGGCCCTTCCTGCTGCCTCCCGGCGTCCCGGGGGAGCGCGTCGCGGCGATGCGCGCCGCCTTCGACGCGACCATGACGGATCCCGATTTTCTCGCCGATGCAAACGCGGCCAAGGTCGATCTCGCCCCCATGCCGGGCGACGCATTGCAGGCGGTCATTACGCGGATCATCGATACTCCGCCGGAGATCATCGATCTCGCGCAGCAATGGATGACGGGGGACTGAGATGCCACACGATGCCGCCCAGCATTGGCACGAGCCGACCGACCTGTCGCGGCGGGCCGGCAGCGAGGTCTTCAAGCGACCGCCGCGGCCCTACGACACCTTCATGGAGGAGCAGGACATCCCGGTCGTGCGCGACTTCGGCGTCAGCAAGGTCCAGGAGCTGCCGCTGAAGCCGTGGGCGCGCATGGGCGGGCGGGGCACGTTCATCCAGCTGTTCGGCACGGAGGGGCTGTGGGGCTCCTACCTCGTCGAGGTGCCGGGCGGCGGAGCGCTGAATGTCGAGCGTCATCTCTACGAGGAGCAATATCTCGTGGTCGAGGGAAGGGGCTCGACGGAGGTGTGGCAGGAGGGTGGCGGCAAGAGCGTGTTCGAATGGCAGCGGGGTTCGCTGTTCGCGATCCCGCTCAACGCCTATCACCGCATCGTCAATGCCTCCTCGACGCCGGCGCTGCTGCTCGCCGGCACCTCGGCGCCGAACGCGATGAACCTCTATGCCAACGCCGAGTTCATCTTCAACTGTCCCTTCGTCTTCCGCGACCGGTTCGACGCGACCGCCCAATATTTCAAGCCGAACGACGAGATCGCGCCCGATCCGGTGATGGGTCGCGCGATGTGCCGCACCAACCTGATCCCCGACGTCATCAATTGCGAGCTGCCGCTCGATAACCGGCGCTCGCCGGGTTACCGCCGCATCGAGCCGCATATGGGCGGCAACCTCTTCTACCTGTTCGTCGGCCAGCACGAGACCGGGCGCTACTCGAAGGCCCACGCGCATGGCTCGGCGGCGGTGCTGATCTGCCTCCGGGGCAAGGGCTACACCTATACCTGGCCGGCCGCGCTCGGCACTCGGCCCTTCTCCGACGGCAAGGGGGGCGAGGTGGTGCGCGTCGACTACGAGCCCGTCGGCATGGTCAGCGCCGCGCCGATGAGCGGCGACTGGTTCCATCAGCATTTCGCCGTCAGCAAAGAGCCGCTGCGCCTCAGCGCGTGGTTCGGCGCCAACAATTCCAACGTCGATCGGCCCGGCCGGCCCGGCAGCATGGAGAAGGACAAGGGCTCGATCGACATTCGCGACGGCGGCACCGCGATCCCCTATGACGAGGAGGATCCGCTCATCCGGCGCGAGTATGAGGCAGCGCTCCTCGGCGTCGGCGCCGTGTCGCGTATGGAAGATTGGCTCTACGAGACGCCCAAGGAAGGCGAGATCCGGACCAAGGCCGATTTCATGGGGATGTGAGCCGGCGCGGGCCGCAACCTTGCCAAGCGGGCTTGCGCCTCGCATCATGCTCCATCCCGTCGAGACGGAGGAGACACGCGCATGGCATGGCGCCAGCTGAGCGACCAGCAGCTCGAAGCCCTCACCAAGCTCACCGAGACGGCGCGCGGCACCGAGATGGGCGACCTCTTGCGCGGCTTCTGGCAGCCGGTCTCGCTGGCGCGCCAGGTCGAGCCGGGCAAGGCGAAGCCGGTGCGCGTCTTTTCCGAGGATTTCACCCTCTATCGGGGCAGGGGCGGCCGGCCCTATCTCGTGGCCCCGCGCTGCGCACATCGCGGCAGCCTGCTCCACACCGGCTGGATCGAGGGCGAGGAGCTACGCTGCATCTATCATGGCTGGAAATATGCCGGCAGCGGCCAGTGCGTCGAGATTCCCTCGGAGGACCCGTCGATCTGCGCCAAGGTGCAGATCGCCTCATATCCGGTGCATGAATATGCCGGGCTGATCTTCGCCTATCTCGGCGACGGTCAGGCGCCGGAGTTCGATCTGCCACGCAAGGAGGTATTCGAGCGGCCGGACCGGTTGCTCTTCACCCGCGAGCAGATCTGGCCGGCCAATTGGTTCCAGCAGACCGAGAACTCGATGGATGCCGTGCA
>Ga0207707_10001658_pt1 | contig 20564 bp, 18 predicted proteins | sample KBSC83BmetaG_FD_184336 | JGI IMG/M metagenome (GOLD analysis project Ga0207707, IMG submission 184336) | Corn rhizosphere microbial communities from Kellogg Biological Station, Michigan, USA - KBS C8-3B metaG (SPAdes) (version 2) | ecosystem: Host-associated > Plants > Roots > Rhizosphere ...
ACTGTATAAGGATGCGTTGCGCATTCGAGAGAAAGTGCTCGAGCCGAATCACGCCGTCACCGCGTCCACGCTCGAGCAGCTCGCGGAAACATGTGCCGCACGCGGCAACTTGGCCGAAGCGCTGGCGCTGCTTCAGCGCGCCGTGCCGATGCGCGAGTCGGCCTTGGGCGCCCGACATGCGACGGTGCAGGCCACGCGGTCGCGCGCTGCCGAGATCGAGCTGCAGCTCGCGATCGCCGCCGATACGGCGGCGGAACAAGTTGCGAGGGCCGCCAGACGTCCTATCCCTACCCCGGCCTGGATCAAAGTGACGCCGCCGTCGCCTGCCAAGGCGCCACCGACCATTGGGCCGTCGGTGATCAAACCGAAAAATCCTGACTCCGTCGGCGAGTCCCAGCCGAAGGTGTTTCGTCCTGTCCCGCTTTCTCGCGAACGTGCGAAGACGCCGCCGGTCGCCGCCGCGGTTGCGGCGGTCTCGCTGATGGTATCGTCGATACAGACGCCGTTTGCTGGTCAGATCGTCGTCTCGCCACCCGAAAGTGCTCAGCCGCACGGGACCGTCAGCGGTCACGAATCGGGGGCAGCGCAACTCGACGTCGTTCTCGCGGACATCGCGCACGTGGATATCGCGCACGCTGATATCGCGCCCGCTGATGTCGCGCATGCCGATGTCGCGAGTGACGAGGCTGCGCTTGTCGACCAGGAGTCGACTATCGCACCCTTCCAAGCCGATTCGCCCGAGTCGGCGCGGAAGAAACGAACGATGCTGTATGCATCCGCTGGAGCGGCTGTGGTCGCGATTGGGATCGCGGCGCTGCTGATGTCGCGCCCGCGTGCCGGTGGTGGCAAGGACCCCGCCTCCACAAAGACGAGCGCCGCGCAGCGCCCGACCGCGGCCGGGGCTCCGGTTGTGACGGCGCCGACGGCGAAGCCCGGATCCATCACCACCGGCGCGGCGGCCATAGTGGGCGCAACGCGCGCCGACTCGCCCCACTCCGCGAGCGCGACACCGGCGGCTACCGCTCCGGTGGTCCAGTCAGCGCAGCGTGCACCCGACAGCGCTCCACCGACATTCCGCGCGCCCCGCGTCGACGTTCAACTCGGCGCCATAAAGCTCCCGAGTGTTCCGGCGGCGGCGATCAACGTCGACTCGCTGGTGCGCTCGACGACGGAGCGGCCGCGCCTGCCCGACACCAATCGGATTCGAGCGGACGTTGGACTCCCAGTTCCGGCGGCGGCGGACATCGATGACCCGACGATTCCTCCCAAGATCATCGGGCGCGCGCCGACGCCGCGCTTCCCCGACGCGGCGCTTCACTTGGTAAAAACCGAAGGAGTGGTCGTCGTGCGCTTCAGGGTGACGGAGTTCGGGAGCGTCGACCTCTCGAGCATGACCGTGGTGCAATCGGATAACGAGCTGTTCACGGCCGCCGTGCGCGATATTCTGCCGCGCTTCCGCTTCGAGCCTGCCCGGACGAAACCACCGGAATCGAAGCCGGTTTCCGCGTGGGTGAGCGTGCCCTTTCGGTTTGCGGTGAAGAAGTAAGGGCGGACGCCATGGGACGGCGGCAGAATGGGATTCAACTGAGAACGTCCCAGATCGTCAGTTAAGAGACTCATAAGTGATGGCCCTCACTGCCGCCGTGCTGTCAACTTCGCAGATTGGTCCTTCGAGATCTCATATATGGGACACGGAATGATGTCCAGGGGCTCGCGGCCCTCGCCGTAACGAGCGCGTCCCTCGCATCGTCCTTTAGGAAGGCCCTGGCATCCAGCCGGCCTGCGAGCTGTTCTTCTAGCCGCACCCACCCGTCTCTCTATGAAGACCTCCAACCCGACCTTCAGCCGAAGTGCCATCGCGCGCCTCACCGCCGCCAACGCGAGCGACGGTACCGTGCTCACCTTTCCGGGCATCGCACGCAAGTCGCTCGTGCTGCTCCTATTGGTCATCGTGTCCGCGGCCTATACCTGGCGCACCGCCGCGCTGCACGGGCCGGAGGCCATCGGAACTGCAGCGGCGATTGGCTGCATCGGCGGACTCGTCGTCGGGCTTCTGACGATTTTCTCGCCGACGGCGGCGCCGATCACGGCACCGATCTATGCGGTGCTCGAAGGTCTGGCCATCGGCGCCATTTCATTCATCACGAATGCGCGCTATCACGGGCTGCCGCTCCAGGCTGCCGCGGCGACGCTCAGCGTGGCCGCGGTGTGCTTCGCGCTGTTCGCCGCGGATCGCATCGAGGTGACGGAGTCGTTCGCGGAGAAGGTCGCGATCGGGATGATGGGGCTGGTGGTCGTCTACGCACTCGAGATCGTTCTTCGATTGGCAGGTGTTCCTTTTGGAACGGCGCTCGACGAGGGCGTGATCGGGTTCGGCATCAATGCGCTCTCGATCGGACTGGCCATCGCCTGTCTCTTCGTCGATTTCGCAGAGATCGAGAGCGCGCGGCGGGCGAAGCTGAGCGCGCGGACGGAATGGTACTTTGCCTTTTCCGTCATCGTGACGCTCGTCTGGCTCTATCTCGCGATTCTACGAATGCTGCGTCGCGTGAGGCGCTGAACACGACGGCAGCGAATCCTGCTCCCGGATACTCGGCGACTTACGGCGGCTTCGGCCGCCGTAAGTCGTTTCGGTGAGCTCAGCGCGAGGCGCGATGCGCCGCGAGATAGTCGCGGAGCACGGCCGTCTCCAATTCGAGCTCACTGAGACGGAGCTTCACCATATCGCCGACCGACACGACGCCTCGCACTTGCCCAGCGTCCCGGACCACGAGGTGTCTCACTCGCTCGTCCGTCATGCGCCGCATGATGGTTTCGACACTGTCGTCCGGGTCGCAAAACGTGGCAGGTTGCATGACCTCCTGGACCAGCATGCGACGCACTGGACCGAAGTGACCGTTCATCGTCTTCACGATGTCTCGCTCACCGATGAATCCGACGATGTCTCCATCGGGCGCCACGACGGGCATGCCGCCGATGTTGTGATGGAACAGCAGCCGAACCGCCTGCGCGACTTCCTCGCGCGGCCCTACCGTGACGACGCGCTGCCCGTCGACCAAATCTCGAACTTGCACTGTGCTCCTCCCGATCAAATCAAGGGATATTCGTAGTGTACTGACGCGCGTGTTCTCGTGTGGCGAGCCCGGCCGTCGCGAAGAGCGAAAGATCTCTAAATGACAGAAGGCACCTCCACAATGGAGGTGCCCTCTCATCCAGCCGAGATCGTCAACGAATCGACGTCAAGCCGAGGATGCCGGCCAGGACGTCACCTAAAATGGAAGCCGTTCCATTGGAAAACGTTCCGTAGCGCGCGCGATTCCAATACGCGTCGTCGTATCCTCGTTGAAAGCCCTGACGGAAGTAGTAGCTGTAATCGCTCTCCGGGATGTAGTCGGGTGTGTAGCCATAGTTGCCATTTTGATAGTCGAAGGCACGCTGAAAATCCGCTGGAACTCGATCGCTGAAATCCAGCTGTCCCGCCGCGTAGCCCCGTTGATAGCCCAGGCTGACTGCCTGTCGCAGGACATCGACACCGAGCTGGTTCGTCTCGCGGTATAGTCCGCCGATCCGATATCGGTAGTCGAATCCGGGCCGGTAGTCCCGAGCGGGGACGTATGCTCGGTTCAGCTCCGCGAGGCGCTGTGCTTGCATGAGCCGATCCCGCTCTCGGAGCTGCCGTGCTCGCTCGAGCTCGGCCGCCTGGTCGCGCTGACGCACCTCGAGCTCGCGCTGTCGCATCTGAAGCTCGCGCTGCTGCTCAGTGTACTGCGCGTTCCGCCGTTGGTTCTCCAGCTCCTCGGCGCGCACCGGTCCGGCACGGGCCTGTTCGAGTTCGTGTCGTTGAGCCTCCGCGGCGCCGCGTCCGGGGGGGCGGTCGCGTGGGCCGCGCTGAACCGGCGGAGAGACTTGCGCGCGTTGATCCTGCCGGTCGTGATGATCGTTCTGGCGGTGCTGCGCCTGCGCCGCTGTGGCAACGACAAGGAGCGCCGTCGCAGTCGAGAGTATCCGAATGCGCTTCATAGATCCTCCATCCGAAGCACGTCCTACATCACTCGATACCCCGCAGCAAGCGATGTGTGCCGGGTTCTGGGCTCAAATTCGCTTCGGCGACTGTCAGCTAGCTCACAGCGCCTTACGCCGAGGCAAAGCAGCGAACGCTGAGGCCAATGCGTATTGTTATATGCCACATTGCTCAGGCGCTCATGGTCTGCTGAGGATGCCCCCTTCGTGAGCGCCGCGAAGGAGAACCGCAACTGGGCGAGCGAAACAACCGAAATACGGCTCATGTACGGTCAGGAAGACGACGTTCAGGCGACGCAGATCGAAGGGAGTCGCCTGCTCGAGCAAGCCGTCGGTGTCCGCGATTGAGTTACTAGGGCATCGCGTGGCTGCGAAGCGCATCCAGGAGTTGTCGCTCGAGTACGCCGCGCGATCGGCATGCGATCGGCGGCGCACCCGAGGGGTGTGCGACGGCTTGCACCGTGTTCGTCACCACGCTTCCCATCGCCTGATTCACGTCCAGTCGAGATGTTACGAAGAGCGCGACGTCCACTGAATCCGCGTTGCGCCCGGTCGGTGGCGTGCCACAGTCGATGATCTGGTTGGCCGGCACGGCGCCAATCCGACCGTGAACGGTGAGCGAATCGCCGACGGCGTGGTGTGAGCTGTCGATGGCGTTGACGGTCAGATCGCTCGCGGCGTAGGCGGCAGGCAAGGCAGCCCACGCGCGTTCCAACGGCACGCGGAGAAGACCGCGAATCGTCCCCGGCCGTGCCGCCGCGAGGAGTGTCAGCGGCGCCGATGGGTCGATGAGAGAGCTCATAACCCGACCGGCCCCGAACGACGTACCCTGGGTGATTCCGTGCCGAGTCGCGGCATCGTATGCCTTCTGCTGTTCGTCTGCTCGGTCGACGATCACCCGCGCGATGTCATTCGCGCGCATGCTGATCTGCGAACACGGCCCCGACAGATTGCGTAGTTGCTCGACGAGGTCGTGCCCGGCTTTGGCCGAGATGTCCTTGTGCCCAGCCTCGTGTTTTTCCAGCGCCGCGATGAACCGGTTCCACTCGGCCGCGAGACCGGGCTCACTATCCGGAGGCGGGGTCCAGCGCGGCAGGGTGATTTGCGCGTTCACTGACACCGATGGGTTGGGAATCGAGCACATTCCCGAGCCCGTGGACTCCGTCCGCCAGCTCCAATGCATCGGCGAACGCGTCTCGCCAACGAAGCTGCTGTCCGCGACTTTCGGCCCCAGCCGGTGCATGTCGGCACGCACTTCGGCGAACGTGCGTCCATGGACGTCGTAGTAGGTGACCGTCGTGCGACCAATGACGCCGGCGGGATACGCGTCGAGGACCGGGTTGCGCGCCGAGCTCGCACACGCAACGCCGAGAAGCGCAACGGCGGCCGCCGCGGTGGCTTGTCGATGCTGATGCAGAAGGCACCTTCTCAATTCGAGAGCTCACAAGATAGCCCTGCTTCGAGCTGTTTTCACACTTCTCGAAGAATCGCGGGATTGCCTTCGCCCAGCAAGATCACGGAATCGAAGCTCCGACCACGCTACTTGAGGACATACCACACGGGCGGCGGCGCGAGGGGCCGCTGGCAGGGTACCGTCACGATCGTACTTCCGTCCTCGCCCTGCAGCGAAACGCTGGTGGTGGCCGCGCAGGCCGCGCGCACGGCGTCGTACATTGCGGCGCCGTCGTCGCGCACTCGGTGGCCGTCGACCGCGAACACGACGTGCTCGGCGGCGAAGGGCGCGCATCCTGGCACGGCGCTTGTCCTGATCGTCGACCCAAAGTTGAAGCTGACGCGCCCACACGCCTGCGACATCAAATGTTGCATCGCGATGCGCGCTGCCTGTTGTCGGACACCCAGTGGCGGCACACCCGAGCCTTGGTCGACCGGCACGCCCGCCGCGCGGAGACCGTCGATGGCGATGTGCATTCCGGCGCGAGTGGCGAGGAACGCTTTCATTCCGCCGATGACCGAATCCGGAACATGCTCGCGCGCGAGCACCGCGAAATAGCGGGCCTGATCGTAGCTGCCGCCGTTTGCTTTGGCGCTCGCAATGAGATCGTGCCAGAAGGTGAACGCGTTGGCCGCGGGATTGGCGGCGTGGGCGGCCGCGGCCGTCCACATCGTGAGCAAAAACCCGCAGTCGTAAATCCCCCTGATCGCGTTGCGCGAACCAGCCGTGGCCACGGGACCAGTCGCTACGGTGGTCGCGCATTGGTCGATGGCTTCCTCGCGACGTGCGCGGTAGCGCGCGCTGTCAATGACGCCGAGTGCGTAGAGCATTTCCGTTGCGAGGGCGTCGGCCGAGCCTTCGTGCATCCATGAGCCCGTGGCTTGATCGACGTTCTCCGCGAGATGTGCGTTCCAGAGATGCGCGGATTCGTGGGCGATGAGAGCGACTGCCTGCTCCGTCGTTGGCGGCGTCTGCTGCATCCAGCCCGCGCCCGTGAACGTCATGTTCACCAGTCCAGTGAGCGTGCCGCCGCCGGACGACAACCCTGATCCCGCGGTGTCGCCAAAACTGAACAGCACCACCGGTTTCCACGGGAGCGGATAGCCGATTCGCTCTCGATACGCCGCGAAGAGCCGCGGCAGATCGTTGCTGAAGAGCGTGACGAGCCACGCCGGCATCCCCGGATCCACGATCGCCACCACATCGGGCGTTTCGATGGGCTTCGTGTTGCCGAGATAGATGTACGTCCCGTCACCGATCGAATCGGAGAATGTCACGCGACCGGTCACGACTCGGCCGCGCACGACCGCCTTCATTCCGCGGGGCGGCGTGACGTCGATCGTTCGGAGGGTCGTTGCGGGCGTGTCGTCGACGATTGGCGTGGCGTAGAAATGACCGGTGTAGACAGCGACCGCGCCGCCCGTGAAGGGCAGAAAGAGCTCGTACTCCTTGGGCAGAGTTTCGGTGTATTCAGGAAACTCGAATGTGATGTCTCGCTGGGGTGTCGCGCCTGGCGTCAGGCGCGCAATCTGTCGATCGCCGTCGCGGCCGATTTGGTATCCGGGCGTCACGACCGTCCAGACGCGCTCGCGAAAAAAAGACGCGGGTCGCTCGAAGCTGAGTGCGGTCGCGGGCGCGGACAGGTGATACGTCGCCTGCCACCTCCCGCTTGTGAGCCGCTCGAGCGAGACGGAGCTCTGGGCCGCGATCGACGCGAACGGGAGAAGCGCGAGCAGCAGCGTGTAAACGCGAGTCATGGCAGTGAGTTCGACAGTGGCCCCAAGGATTCCGTTGCCCCGCCTCAAACTTATGCCATCAATACGTGCGATTCGCAGGGCGCCGGACAGCCACACGCGCCTTCAAGAACGCAAGCACGTCCGCTTCGTGCCGTCGCAGCGCCCGTCCATGCGGCCGGCGCTCCTGCCAACCCGGGTCCGTCAACGCCGGCAGCACCTCGCCCTCGAGGTATGCATCGATCAACGCCGGATGGATGTAGTACCGGCGACACACAGCGCGGGTGTTGCCGAGCCGCTCGGCGGTGCGGTCGATGGCGCGCAGCACGTTGCGCTCCGCATCGCGCTTTGTCGACGCGGCGCCCATCTCGCGCAACGTGGCTGCGGCGAGCATCGTGCCTGCCCAGGTACGAAAGTCCTTCGCCGTGACGTCGCGACCGCTGACCGTTCGGAGATACGTGTTGACGTCGTCGGCATACACGATTTGTCGATGGCCGCGCGCGTCGACGTACTGGAAGAGCTCACGTCCGGGCAGCTCGCGACACCGCTGCACGATGCGCGCGACGCGGCGATCCGTCACCGCGACGGAATGGGCGACGCCGCTCTTGCCGCGGAATTCGAACTTGAGCGTCGCTCCCTCGATCGACACGTGACGGCGCCGAAGCGTCGTCAGGCCGAACGAGTTGTTCTCCTTGGCCAGCTCATGACTGCCGACGCGAATCAACGTGCGCTCGAGGAGCCAGACGAGCGTCGCCATCACCCTTCGTCGCTGTAGCCCCGGGAGCACGATGTCGCGTTCTACCCGCTCGCGGACCTTCGACATCACGTCGCTCAGCGTGACCATGCGGTCGAACTTCGCTTGATCGCGGCGCGCACGAAAACGTGGGTGGTAGCGGTATTGCTTTCGCCCGCGCGCGTCACGCGCCGTGACCTGCAGATGTCCTTCCGGAATTGGACAGATCCAGACGTCGTTCCACGCCGGCGGAATCGCCAGCGCGCGAAACCGCCGAAGGCGCTCTCGCTCGCGGATGACGCGACCGTCTGGATCGACGTACGAAAAGCCTCCGCCGACTCGACGACGGCGTATGCCGGGCACCGAGTCCGTCACGTACCGAAGCCCTGCGGCTTCCGCGGAAACAACGAATTCTCGAGACGGCCGTTGGCGCATGCTCCAACGAGGACTGGGTCGGCGACGTCGCCTCCGGGCGCGGGTGTGCGCCCAGGCACTGTCTGTAGGACGGTGATTCCGAGCGCGGGGCAACCCAGGCGGTCGGGCAAGGCGTTTTTGGACCGTCGCGACCCGCGGCCATCGAGAAGGCCTACGCAGGGTCTTGGCGGACTCCAGGACCGGAGTCCATCTGGATCTCGTGAAGCGCTCGCCGGCTTTAGCGCCGCCGTACGATCACGATCCGGTCGCCGTTGGGTGAGACGTCGTACGCCGAATTTACAGAATGCTCATACGCCGCGTGAAACAGCACGCGTTCGGGCCCAAGCAGGGGCTGGCGGTCGGTTCGCGATCCGTCGATCGGTACCGCCAGGAGCGCGTCGCCGCGCCAGTAGTACATCTCTCGGCCGTCGCTGCGCCAGACGGGGTCGACGCCGCCGTCGTTCGACACCATCACGCGGTAGCCCGGCCGCGGATAGGAATCGACATAGACCTCGTCGCGCCCCGACTCGTTGGACGTGTACGCAACCCAGTGAACGTGGGGTGAGACTCGCCCCGCGGTCCGTTGCGCGCCCGTCGCGGCATATTGGCGCGGTGGCGCACCGTTGGCCGGCTGCACCATGATGTCGAACTGATTGGTTCCGGCATCGTCGCTCACGAGCAGTGCGCTGCCGTCGCGGGTCCAGTCAGTCGGGAACGAGACGCCAGGCCGAGTCGCGACGATACGCGTGTCACCGCCGGCAAGCGATCGCTCGGCGACATTGGTGCCGGCTCGCGCGTTCAGTGAATACGCGATGGTAGCGCCGTCAGGACTCCACTGCGGGTGATTGCTGTCTGCGTCGTCATCGGTGAGACGGCGTGCACCGTCTCTATCCAGATCGGCGATCCAGATGTCACTTGTGCGGCGACCATCACCGATCGCGCCGTATGCGACTCGTCGGCCGTCGGGAGAAAAGCGCGGCGCCCATGGTCGATTCGCCGCGATGTCGCGCACGACTTGACCGTTGCGGTCGAGGACAACGAGCGACAGGTCACCCATCGCGGCGGTTGGTCCCGTGCCGGGCGTGGTGCGCGCGCCTGTCGAACCGTTCGCGTTTGCTTCCCGTCGTATCGCGCTGAGCGTGCCGCGCCACCGTTCGATCGTCGCCGAATGCGCGAGGTTCCATCCGGCCATGCCACCCACAAACAGCATCGCAGCGGCCGCGTATAGCGCGATGCGGGCGGAGATCACACGCTCGGGTCGCGCACGCGCCGCCCGCGGCGCGACGGATGCCGCCGCCGAGCTCACGTCATGTTCCTCGATCGCGGGTCGCTCGAGAAAGTCGGCGGGCGTTGCGTCGTACGCGACAAGCAAGGATGACACTTCATTGCGAAGCGACGCATCGCTGCCGCACGAATTCGCGACGAATTCGTCGCGGTGTTCGCGCGTGCAGATGAGGGCACCCTGCAGGATGTGATCGATGGTGTGCCATCGCTCGGATGTCATCGGCGGACTGGATTGCGTCATCGCTCGAGCTCCCGTCGCAACCATGCACGCGCGATTGCCCACTGCCGCCCTGCAGTGGCAAGTGAAATTCCTAACGCCTCGGCGGCTTCCGGCATGCTGAGTCCCGCGAAGTAGCGGAACTCGATCAGGCGCGCCTTCTGCAAATCCAACGCGGCGAGGCGCGCGAGGGCGTCGTCGAGCGCAACGAGGTCGATTGGGTCAAGCGACGATTGTGGTGCCCCCGACGAGCGCCCGTGTGGATTCTCGCGATCCACGGCACCGAGAGTGACTTGCTTTGGCGCCCCGCCACGCTTGAGGGATTGTCGCCGGCGCGCGTGATCCACCAGGATGCGCCGCATCATCTGTGCGGCGACGGCGAAGAACTGCGTCCGGCTGTCCCACTGCACGTCACGCTGCGCATTGATTCGGAGCCATGCTTCGTGTACGAGCCCGGTGGTTTGCAGCGTGTGTCCGTCGCCCTCGCGACGAAGCGCCAGATCGGCCTGTCGGTGCAACTCGTCATAGATGAGCGGGGCAACGGCTGCGCTGGCCTGGGAATCCCCCGCGCCCCACGCGCACAGGAGATCAGTGACATCGTTCGCGGAGTGCTGTTGCATCGTCGGTAAAGTCGAAGCCGAGGCTGACACGGGACTGGCCGAAGGTCGCGGGCTACAAACGGTGAGACAACGCGTGAGCGGGTTTGGTTCTGATTTGCGCGCTATGAGAAGAGGCGCTGAAGGCGCCCGCTTCTTCTCACAGGAGATACCGTGCTTACGCGACCTGCCCAATCAACGGTTTCAGTGCTGTCTAAAGCTCGCGGATTTGCGCTCGCGGCGGCGCTCGTCCTTATGGCGTGTGTTGGCCGGCCGCATCCGATCACACAGACAGAGCGCCCCGCAATCGCAGGGAGGAACGCGAGCCCCATGGACGTCCAGGACCGGCCCACCGTGTTGCAATTCGACAATCAGGCAACGGTGTACGTGGACGTCTACCTCGTCGGTGGGCCGCAGATCCAATGGAGACTTGGTCGCGTTTCGGCCGGGATGCGGGAAACGATGAATGTGCCCGAGCCGGCGATCGACTGGACCACAGGATTCGTGCAGCTCGTCGTCATTCCCGGATCACATTTCTCCGCCGAGGCGGCGCGCGATCCACACGCGGTCCTCGCGATCGCGCAGCCGGTGTCCGAGGTGTTGTCCCAACGGTGGACCTTTCGCCAACCCGCCGGGGCGGCGCTGCAGCTTCAGGCGACGCGCTTAGTGGGGCGGCAATGAGTATGGACTAAGGGCCCTGCCATCTCCGACGGAACTGGTCTTGCCCTGATGTGAGTCGACATCGTCGTTCCGCTTCGAGCAATGCGCCGTACCGTTATCGCCTGTCTTTGCACGATCGCGCTTTCCGCACATGGACGCGCACAGACGACGGGCACCGCGGCGGGAATGCTCGCACACGACTCGGCCGCGTACACTGGGCACGACGCGAACGGTATTCCGCACTACGCGACGCGGACGTTCACTCCCGAGGAGCGAGCGCTGCTTCGGCGGGTGTACGGAATCGAAGAGCCGTCGCGACTCTACGTGTCGGACTCGAGTGCGGCGGGCGTGCTCAAGTACGACACCGGTCGCAAACGCTGCTCGACCTGCTTCGTCAACTCATATCGCGTCGGTTTTGTGTCGATCCGACGTCCGAACGAATCCTGGGAGGAGTTGGAACGACGGCTCGCCAGGATGTCGCCGAGCGATTTTCCGCCATCATCGCGCATCGAGGATGTGTCGACGGCGGAGCTAGACCCGGCCGTGCGCGACGATGTGCAGCAGATGCTCGCCGATGCCGCGCGCGCTGGGTTCGTCCTGCGCGTGCGAGCGACGTACCGCTCTCCAGAACGCGAAGCATTCCTCATGCGCACACGGGGAGGCAGCACGCACACGCTCACGTCGCTTCACTCCTACGGACGCGCCATCGACGTGGTCGTGGGCGACGGGATTCTGCGACACGCGAGAACACGCGCGCATTGGGTAGCATTTCGCCGTTGGATCACTGCCTATCATCACGGTGCGTTTCGCATTCTCGGAACACCGGACCAGACGTGGGACTGGCCGCACGTCGAGATACCGTCAGCCCGTATCGGCTTCCGCAGTATCGACGCCGCGCTCGAGCGAGCCGCCGAGTGTGGCGACCGATCGGCGGATACGGCGTGTGATTTCACTCCACGCGTGCCTGTGTCGTCTCGTTAACGACGGACGCCGCAGAACAAAACGCGGCGCCCAGACTGATGGGCGCCGCGTTTTGTTTCGAAGAGAATCACACGACTGGTCTGGTGGCCCGGAGCTTTCCAACGGTGAACGTCGGTGGAACCCCATTGGCGCCTCGGCGCACTTCGGCCGGCGGCGGATTCGTTCCTGCGTGAGAAATTGGCAGGTATGTCTTCTCTGTCGCCGGCGTCACGAGGAGATAGCCCTGGGTCTCCTCGCCCTTGATCGAGATGGCTGCCACGTAGTGCGGCGCCAGCACACGCTGCGACTTCCGTTTGCCGAGGCTCAGGTAGCCGAACCGCATCCACCGCGGCGCGGCGAGCTCGGTGAACGGCGTCTTGGATCTTCCCATCAAACTGGCCAACTGCAGAACGATCTGCCGGGCTGCTTCGTCGGGCCGAATGACCGGCGCGCGCTCCAGTGCTTCGCCCGCGGTGTCGCGCAGCTGGATCGAGAGGGAATCGAGCGCGCCTTCGGCAGCCAGCTTGATCGCCACCGATGCCGCGCCCCACACGGGGAGCTCGCCGATGGAATGGCGATACGCGCCAACGACGCGACACAGCACCGGCTCGACGGCGCGTGCGTTTCGGTCGGCCGCCGCGGCTTTGATCTGCCAGAGATGCTCGAAGCTCAACGACTCATTGTGTCCGACCCACTCGGCAAGACGGAGGCGCTCCGCGGCCGCTCGCACCAGCCGCTCGAGACGTTCGCGGGGTTCGATCTTGCCGAACAACGACTCCATCGGGCTGAGGCCAGTCGTGATCTTCATCGCGCCCGAGGCGTGATGGATGATGGCCTGAGCACCCGCGGGCAAACGAACGAGCGTGTGGTCCGGCTGCCGGACCCAATCGCCACGATCCATCGAGATGTTTCGCATGTCGCTCGTCGCGGTGATGAGGCGCTTCGCGCGGCTCATCATTTCCTCGATGGAGTACTGGCGTACGGCAAAGACATCAGCGTGCTGCGGCGCGGACGTGACGTCGGCGGCCAATCGCTCGATCAGAGAATTGGTAGTCATGGCTCAGCCCTCCGCCCAACGCCAGAGGATGCACGCTTGCTGCGCCGGAGGCAGATCCGGGTCGACGTTGCCGTGTCCCCACAGGTGATCACGGTCGAGATAGCTTCGACTCCACTGGATGTTGCCTCCGTTCCACGTTGCGGCATCGCCAACGCAGACGGTGATCGGGTGGTTGTCGACCCACCAATCGGAGACCCCATCGATCCAGGAGTCGCTCACCGTGTGGCCGCTCGTGAGATTATCGCCCACGTCTTCGCCGCATTCGTCCGTGGTGATGCCGTCCCACATGTCCTCCCAGGCACCGCAGTAGATGTGCATGCCCGCGAAGATGTTCCAGAGGCCGCCGACGTTGTCGCGGTTCACCGTTCGGCAGGAGTACGCCATGACCCATTCGGCGTTCCAGTCCTCGCCGAGCTGCCATGTGTCGGACCAGGTACGCCAGTTCAGCTGCGGCGTATCGTACAGCATGCGCGCGCGACCGTCGTCTTCGTGATTCCCGTGCGTTTCGATCCAGAAGATGTCGACATTGTCGACCCAATTCCGATCGTCGCCGCCCTGGTCGGAATCGCGAATGTCGGTCTCCCAGCAGTCGGTATTTGCCCAGTAGAACGCGCGGCTGTGGCCTGCTGATCGCAACTTCTCATCGAACCCGTTGCATCGATTGAACGTGTACGTGAGATCGCCAGCCGTCGCGACACCTGCGTCGCGGGCATGGTTGAAGTACCGAATCCCCTCCACCCCGAAGCTCGCCATTGTGTCCTCCCTCGCCTTCATTCGGTCGCGGCGGCGACCTGATTGCGGAACCGACGGTCATCGGCCGGCATCGTGCTCGATGATTCGGTCCGTGCGTCTCGCCAACTAGTCGGCCAGACGGAGTCTTTTTCACTAGCCCGGTAACACGTCCGCGGCGGCGTCGCGCCGACGCTGACGTGCGCGATTGAGCGCGTTTATAGAAGAGACCGCTCCGCGATCATCATCAGGTGTATTGCTTCGGGATCCAACTGGTGGCGGAGGGCAGGTTGATCAAATGCGAATTAACAAAGTCCAAGGACCTCTGGACTCGATCAAAGCCTCGCGTGCACGTCCCGCTGAGCCGTCATGAGTTAGGCACGACGGATTCCGCCGAAACACGACATTTTGCTAGTCGACCAAGATGCAGGGCAAAAAAAGAAACGCCCCGCACTCGGAAACCCGGTGCGGGGCGCTTTGCGGCGGTCAGCTGTGTTCGCTTAACCCATGGACACGGACGGAGAGCAGGCGCTCCTCGCCACGTTGAAGATATAGATCACGTGGGGACTTGCTACAAGCCTGGGGGGCGACGGTAGAGTGCCCAGCCGCGGCGGAAGCCCTCCGTCCAAGGCTGGGACACCGGGAGATGAGAGGAGTAGCATGCGCGTCGAATCGAAGACGTTCGAATCGCACGACGATCGCGAGCAGACACACCCCTACGTGTTGGATCTTCGGGACGTCGGCCAAACGCAGATCGCCGCCGTCGGCGGCAAAGGAGCGAATCTCGGCGAGCTGTCGCGAATCGAAGGTACTCGTGTTCCGGTCGGATTCTGCGTGACGACGCACGCCTTTCGCCGAATCATGGCCGAAGCGCTGTCGGTTCACGTTCTGCTCGACCGGCTACCGCAATTGGCTGCGGACGATCACGAGATGATCCGCGTGCTCAGCGACGACGTCCGGCGGGAAATCGAAAGAGTCGCTATCCCCGACGACGTCGCGAGCGCCGTCACGGGCTCACTCGCAAAGTTCGGCGAGCAGTCGGCGTATGCCGTGCGATCCAGCGCGACGGCGGAGGACCTGCCGACGGCGTCGTTCGCCGGCCAGCACGATACGTATCTCGACATCTCAGGCCGCGCGTCGATCCTCGAGCGCATCAGCCGGTGTTGGGCATCGCTCTTCACCGAGCGAGCCGTGACCTACCGCCTGCGAAATGGTGTGGACCACCGACGAGTCCAGATGGCCGTAGTGGTTCAGCAGATGGTCTTTCCGCAGGTGTCCGGCATCGTCTTCACTGCCGATCCAGTAACGGGCAACCGAAAAGTTGTCTCAGTCGACGCCAGCTTTGGGCTCGGCGAGGCGCTGGTCTCGGGTTTGGTGAACTCCGACGTGTACAAAGTGCACGATGGCGAGATCGTCACCAACACAGTCCGGCAGCAGCAGCCGGCGCTGACGGACGAGCAGGTCGTGCGGCTCGCGCAGCTGGGCCGACACATCGAAGCGCACTTCGGTCGCCCGCAGGACATCGAGTGGTGTCTGGCCGATGACGAGTTTCAAGTCGTTCAGAGCCGGCCGATCACGACGCTGTTTCCAATCCCAATTGCGAACGACCGCGAGAATCACGTCTACGTCTCCACCGGGCATCAGCAGATGATGACGGACGCGAGGAAGCCGCTCGGGATTTCCGTGTGGCAGCTGACGGCCGCGCGGCCAATGTCCGAGGCAGGCGGGAGACTGTTCGTCGACGTCAGCCGAGAGTTGTCGACGACAGCGGGCCGCGCCGGCATGCTGATGTTGGGGAAATCAGATCCCCTCATCGGAGATGCACTGCAGACCATCATCGATCGCGACTTCATTCGACTACGGCCAGACGAGAATACCGCTCAACCACCGCGGGCCGGTGCGCCAGCGCCGCTCGAAACCGATCCCGCCATCGTCGATGAGCTGATCGCGCGCGGACTGGCATCCAACGCGAAGCTCGAGCGCGAGATCCAAACGAAGTCCGGATCAGCATTGTTCGATTTCATCCGGACCGATTTTCAGGAGCTCAGGCGCGTCATCTTCGATCCGCGAAGCCATCAGGCCATCATGGCGGGGATGGAGGCCGCGTGGTGGCTCAACGATCACATCGAGAAGTGGATTGGCGAGAAGAATGCCGCCGACATCCTCTCGCAATCCGTGCCGAACAACATCACATCGGAGATGGGACTCGACCTTTTGCACGTTGCCGATGTGATTCGCCGATATCCCGCCGTCGTCGCCCATCTTCAGGCCGTCAAAGATGATGATTTCTTACATGAGCTGGCCGCTGTTCCCGGCGGACAGGAAGCGAGAGATGCGATTCAGGCCTGGCTCGACAGGTACGGCATGCGCTGCGTGGGTGAGATCGACATCACGCGGCCGCGTTGGAGCGAACGACCGACCACGATCATCCCGCTAGTCCTCGGTAACATTCGAAACTTTGCACCGGGCGAAGGCGAGCGACGATTCCAGCAAGGGCTCGAGACAGCACGAAAAAGGGAAGACGAACTGCTGGAGCGTCTGCGCGCGTTACCGGACGGTGATCAGAAAGCCCGCGAAGTGAAATCAAAGATTGATCGGCTCCGGAGGTTCGCTGGATACCGCGAATACCCGAAGTACTTGATCATCAACCGCCATTGGTCGTACAAACGCGCGTTGTTGAAAGAAGCGGAGCGCCTCGTGCGATCGAACGTCCTTCGGGATACGGAAGACGCCTTTTTTCTCACCTTTCAGGAATTGCACGACGCCGTTCTGACGACCGAAGTGGATCAGCAACTCATCCGGGCGCGGAAGGACGAATTTAGAGTCTACCAGGGACTCACGCCGCCACGAGTGCTCACGTCGGATGGCGAGATGCTGGCCGGCTCATATCGGCGCGGCGATCTGCCGCCGGACGCGCTGGTCGGTTTGGCCGTTTCCGCAGGCACAATCGAGGGACGCGCCCGCGTCATCTTCGATATGGCGGACGCCGACCTCGAGTCGGGCGACATCCTCGTCACGCCCTACACGGATCCCAGCTGGACGCCGCTCTTCGTCGCGATCAAAGGCATGGTGACCGAAGTCGGTGGACTGATGACGCACGGTGCGGTGATCGCGCGCGAGTACGGACTTCCGGCGGTGGTCGGCGTCGAAAATGCCACGCGTGTGATCCGCGACGGGCAGCGCATCCGCGTGAATGGAACGGAGGGCTACGTCGAGCTCCTCTCGTAACTCCTCATCTCTTCGGCTGCGCCGCGGGCCGGGACACGCGCTCGAGATCAGAGATCGCGCAGGTGAGTCGCGGTCGCGTGGGATCTGTCATGTCCAGTTGATCCCAGCGAATCCGATAGCCGCCGGGGAGTTTCGCCGCGCCGAGCAGTCCGAGAAGCCACAAGCCAACTTGCAGCTCGGTGAGACGCGAGAGCCCGTGCACCGGTCCGGTGAGATACGTCTCGACAAACCATGCGTCGCCGTGCTGTGCCACGGCGATCTCCTCGATCTTGCCGGCGCTCATGCCATCGCGATCGCGGACGGTAACGCCAATCAGGCGCTCCAAGTGCACTTCGCGCCCGCTCATACGCCGGACCCTGGAATCCATCCGAAAACGCGACGACGCAGCCAGTGTTCCCAGTCGTAGATCGGCGTCGTAGTCGCATCGAAGTCCACATCGACATTGATGCCCACGTTGCGCACCTTCGAAAGGGGAATGCGGTGCGTTTCTTCGCCGCGAATTCCCATTCGTCTGCCAAGCGCCGCGACGAGATCTCCGAGACGCGGGTGCAGTCGCCGCGTGAGCTCCGCCATTCCGCACTCGATCGCGACGAGCTCGAGCCGGCCGTCGCTCCGCAGCTCTGCGACGATGCCGTCGACCTTTCCTCCCTGTCGGCCATTGCGATCGATGATCTGGTTGTCGAGGACGTCGCGAAACAGGCGAATGGTGGACATCGTCAGCTCCCGAAGTACTCCAGAGGAATCGCGACACCGCGAGGATGCACGTCATCGCGACGATGAAGCCGATGACGAAGTTGCTCAACGTGCCGTTCGTGTGCTCTTTCAAGTAGTCGCGATCGTTCATGATCACGAGCAGCGGCGTCACGGAGAGCGGAAGCATGACCGCCGTGAGCGCCATCGATAGCATCGTGAGCTTGAGCGGATCGATTCCCGTGATGAGCACGAGCGCCGAGAGGATGATGCTCGCCGTGTACGCCGCCGTGAAGCGCGCCACCTTTGCCGGCGCCTCGCTCTGACCCCAATTCCATCCGAAGGCCTGGCTCGCGACGTACCCCGTCTCGAGCGCTTGCTCCAGACATGCACCGAAGCACGTGATGCCCAGCGACGCGGCGAAGAGATAGAAGCCCACTCGGCCGAGCGGGCCTACGAGCGTGAGCGCGATCTGGCTGTAGTCGTCGACACGAGGGTGAGCCTCGATGTCTCGATTGCAGCGGCCGCGTTGCGGAGCGTGCTGACGACGTACTGATCCGGCAGCTGGCCTCGCAGCCACCACTCGCACACCATGTCGCCGGTTGCCGCCCACGACAAAACGACCTGATCGGTCTTGTCGACGTGCTGTCGACCGCTTTTCGCACCACACGCGACTACGGCCGCTCCGACCAACGTCGCCGCTACGCCTGTCGCGCGGCGCATTGCCGAGTTGTGCACCTGCTCGCTTGGATTCTCAACGTTCTATGAATCGTGCTGGCGGACAGAGGCCTTCTCGTTTCGAGAAACCGAAGAGTTCAGCAATGGATGGACCAGCGAGCGCCGCGGAGTGGTTTGATCCTTGCGGCCGGGGCCCAGAAATCATGAACATCAATCGAGCTGGATCGCAGCCTTCCTCGCGCGGGAACGGCGACTGGTTCACGGGAGCCGTGCGCGTCGACGCACTCGTTCAAGCCAGTGCACCCGCACGTGTCGTCGCCGCCAAAGTGACGTTCGAGCCCGGGGCTCGCACGGCGTGGCACACACATCCGCTGGGTCAAACGCTCATCGTGACCGAGGGCATCGGCCGCGCGCAGCAAGACGGCGGCTCAATCCAGGAGATTCACCCCGGTGATATCGTCTGGATTCCGCCGGGTGAGAAGCATTGGCACGGCGCGGCTCCGAAGAACGCGATGACGCACATCGCTATTCAGGAATCTCTCGACGGCAAAACGGTCGAATGGATGGAGAAGGTGACCGACGAGCAGTATGGCAAATGAACGTGCGTTCTCTCGCCGGTCTCACTCTCCGCATTGGATCAGCGCGATGCCGCGCGCAGTCGTTACAGTCGCCAGCCCAGCAGATTCCACTGTAGCAACGACCACGTGAACAACAGCGCGACGATCGTCGCCGCGCTGAAACGAAGCCGCGCGGCGACGGTCCCCGCGCCGAGTCGCCACTGTCGGCTCGCAAAGTACACTGCGCCGAGCACGCAGATCGTCCCGAGAATCGGCAGCGCGAGGACGACCTTGAGCGACGTGAGCGGGCCGTTCAGAAGGCCGCCGCCGGATGCGCTCAGGATCGACACGAGCGCGATCACGAACACGATCTGCAGTAGTGACGCGGCAACCAGCAGCCAACGGCCCGGCAAAACGTCCTCGCGTCGTGCGCCGCCGAATCGGCGCCGCACGATCCGTCCGATCGCGGCCAGGACTGTGGCGATGAAAACCACCGCGCCAAGTCCGAGAATCATCCAGTGGAGCATCACCGACTGGCCGAACGGAACCCGCTCCATCGTCATCATCGGGGTGGGACCGAAGAAGGCGCGCACGACGTGGCCACTGCTGTCCGCTTGAAACGCCACGAGACCGTCGCCGAGCTCCTCGCGATAGAGGAGTGGCCCCACGGGGAGCAACCGCGTGTCGCCGAGCGGCGAATGCATGAGCAGACGGCCGCTGTCCGCCGAGATGCGAATGTCGCCCGCGAGCCCGATGGCCTTTTGAAAAGTGGTATACGAGTGTCGATTGAATTCGTATTCGCCCTGAACGCGCGCGGCTTGCGTCGTTGCGTCCGCGGGCATCGCGACCACGGTCGGCGTGGACGGATAGTAGTGATCGAGAAACTGGGTAAGGAACTGCGCGAAGCTCAGCTCACCACCCGTGTTCGTGTTATAGGACACGAATACGCCAATCTTCTCGTCCGGAATGAGCGCGAGGTCGGTGTGGAACCACTCCGTGTCGCCGCCGTGCCCGATGATGCGCAAGCCGTGGCTCGACTGCTCGTAAAACCCGAGCGCGAAACCGGGGAGTCGTGGATCGTGGGTGAACGCGCGCGCATGCATGCGCTTCGCCGTCGAGTCGGCGAGAATGCGCTGGCCATTCAGCACGCCGTCATTCAAGTGCGCAATCATGAACTTGGCCATGTCCGTCGCGCTGGCGGCGATCGATCCCGCGGGCATCGGCTCGACGATCTCGAATTTCTTCTGTTGGTATGCGCCGCCCGCCCACGCGTAGCCGTCAGACATGTCGGCTCGGAGCTCGGCTGGCAGGGGCTGACGCGTCGAGGTGTGCGTCATTCCCAGTGGCGCCAGCACGTGCTGCGCGATGTAGTCGTCCCACGGAGCTCCGGACACGCGCTGCACGATGTACCCGGCGAGCGCTGTCGCGTAATTCGAGTACGAGGAATACGTGCCCGGCGGCCGTACTCGCCCAGGGATGTGCGTCGCGAGCCAGCGGCCGAGCGGGATGAGCTGAGTCGAATCGTCGCTGATGAGGTCTCGCGAGTCTTCCTCGA
>Ga0207707_10001660_pt1 | contig 20546 bp, 21 predicted proteins | sample KBSC83BmetaG_FD_184336 | JGI IMG/M metagenome (GOLD analysis project Ga0207707, IMG submission 184336) | Corn rhizosphere microbial communities from Kellogg Biological Station, Michigan, USA - KBS C8-3B metaG (SPAdes) (version 2) | ecosystem: Host-associated > Plants > Roots > Rhizosphere ...
AATCGTTTCGGTGCCGACGATGTCGGAAAAACGCGAGGGATGGATCGAGAGCATGATCACCATCGGCGTCGCTTGCGCCGCCGCGTAGGTGATCTCGAAGCCGACCTTGATCTCCATCGCCTATGCCTCTGTCGCCATCTCACTGTCCTGGTCTGCCGAAACGACGTTGATGTTCACCGCCATCCCGTCGAAAGCCTTCATCGGGCCGAGATAGGTTCCGTGCAGCGGGATCGCCTGCGCGGGATCGCGCGCCACCGCGACACGGATGAGATCGCGGGTGCCGACGATGCCGTTGGTCGGATCGAATTCGATCCAGCCCGCATCCGGCAGATAGACCTGCACCCAGGCATGCGTCGAGCCGCCGCCGTCATGATTGCGATCCTGGCTGCGGTCGCCGGTATAGAGATAGCCGGAGACGAAGCGCGCGGCGATGCCGAGGCGCCGCAGCGCCTCGATCATCAGGAGCGCATAGTCGCGGCAGGTGCCGGATCCCGTCTGCAGCGTGTCGAGCGGATGCTGCGTGCCGCGCTCATGGCGCTTGCGATAGGTGAGGAGATCGCGGATGCCATGGGTCATGCCGCTCAGGATCTTGAACGTCGGCGTCGGCGCCTCCGCGTCGAGGAAGCCGCGCGCCCACGCCGACAGCTCACCGCCGGGATCGCCATAGTGCGGAGTCACGAACTGGCGGAGATCGGGGAATTCCTCGCCGTCGTAGAGGAAGGGATAGAAGTAAGCATGGTCATCCGGCGTCAGCGCGAACTCCTCCGCCGGATTGTGGTCGACCGTGACGGTGCAATTGAAGGTGAGCGTATCGGCGCGCTCGTCGAAGGTCGCGATCGCCACCGAATTGCCGAACACATCATGGATCCAGCGCAGCCGCATCGGCTTTGGCGCGATGTCGAGCTCGCAGGACGTGACGCGCAGGTCATGGCCGTCGCGCGGACGCAGCATGATGCGGTGTTCGCCGAACGCGACCGGGCGCGTATAGCGATATTCGGTCTTGTGATGGATCGTGAGCAGCGGCATCGTCGGATTATCTTCGTGATTCCAGGCGACATAATCTATAGGGATCACTGCCCATTTCCAGTTCGCGATGCCCTTTCGATAGGCAATGAAAGATGGATTCCGACGCATTCCGCGCAACTTCCTTGCTGCTTGGCGTTAACGATGTTCGCCCGGTCCTGGAGATGAATGCGGCCGGACGCTCGCCGTTCCTTTTCACGAGCGATCATTACGGCCGGCTGATCCCAAAGCCGCTCGGCGACCTCGGCCTGCCCGAGAGCGAGCTCACGCGCCACATCGCCTGGGACATCGGCATTGCCGGCGTCGCGGAGGCGCTGTCGAAGCATCTCGACGCGCATCTGATCGCGCAGCGCTACTCGCGGCTCGTGATCGACTGCAACCGTCCGCCGGGCGCGGCGAGTTCGATCCCGATCCTGAGCGAGGCGACGACGATTCCCGGCAATGAGGGGATTTCGCGCGAAGCGGCGGAGACCAGGCGGCGCGAGGTCTTCGATCCCTACCATCGCCGCATCGACGAGGCGATCGGGCAGCGCCTGCGCAACAAGCGGCCGACCATCCTGGTGTCGCTGCACAGCTTCACGCCCGTCTATGCCGGCATCGCGCGGCCCTGGCACATCGCGGCACTCTATCAGCGCGACACCACCTTGCCGCCGCTGCTGTTGCACGCCCTCCGCGCCGAAGGCGATCTCGTCGTCGGCGACAACGAGCCCTATGCGGTGAACGATGCCACCGACTACACCATTCCCATGCACGGCGAAGCGCGCGGGCTGATCAATACCGGGATCGAGATCAGGCAGGATCTGATCGCGGACGAAGGCGGCCAGCGGCAATGGGCGGAACGGCTGGCGCGCATCCTCGGCGCGATCGGGGAGACGCTCGGTCCCGCCGTTTGAGCTAGCCGCCTATTCGGTGACGTCGGTCTCCTCGGGTCGCGCCGCCAGCAAGGCGGCGAGCCGCGTCAGGGCCTTGCGCAGCTCGTCATGGCTCGGCAGGCCCAGGCCGAGACGCACCGCGTTCGGCGAATGGCCGGGCGCGACGGCAAATGCGCTCGCCGGCGTGATGGCGATGCCGGCTCTCGCCGCCGCCGCCGTGAACGCCTCGGCGCGCCAACCCTCCGGCAGATTGAGCCAGGCATGGTAGGAATGTGGATCGGTGTCGACGCGATGACCGGAAAGGCAGTCCGCAACGATGGCCTGCCGGGCGAGCGCTTCGGCACGCTTGCGGCGCGTGATCTCGGCCGCGGTGCCATCGGCGAGCAGTTGCATTCCGGCGGCGAGCGCGAGTGGCGTGACCGACCAGGTGCCGGTGCGCAAGGTGACGGCGAGGCGATCGCGCAATTGCACCGGCGCGTGGATAAAACCGACGGCGATGCCCGGCGCCAGCCGCTTGGAGAGGCTATCGACGAGGATCGCGCGGTCGGCGGCCTGCGCGCTCAGCGGCGGCACGTCGGTGAGAAAGCCATAGACGAGATCCTCGATGATCATCAGGTCGAGCTTGCGCACCAGGCGAAGCACCTCATCGCGCCGCGAGTCGCTCATGGTGTGGCCAAGCGGATTCTGCATCACCGGCTGCAGATAGACCGCACCAACCGCGCCGGCCCGATGCGCCCTGGCGAGCGCATCTGGCCTGATGCCCTCGCTGTCCGTGGCGATCGGCACCAGCGTGATCCCGAGCCGCATCGCGACGCCCTTGATCATCGGATAGGTCACGGCCTCCACCGCAAGGCGCCCGCCGACCGGCACCAGCGCCGAGACGGCTGCCGCGATCGACTGCCGGCCGCTGCCTGCAAACAGGAAATCCTCGGCACGCGGCCGCCAGCGATCGGTTGCGAAGAAATTGGCGCTAACCCGTCCGGCTTCCGTCAGGCGGCGCTGCGTGACCGGCGCCATGGCCGCGCCAAATTCTTTCGGCTGCTGCCAGGCGGCCAGCGAACTCGCCATCAGCGCGGCCTGATCCGGCAGGGTCGGAAAGTTGAATTCGAGATCGGTGCGGCCCTCGAACGGCTCCATCCGAAGCGGCGGGAGCGGCGTCTGGCCGGCGACGAAGGTGCCGCGGCCCACCTCGCCCACGACGAGACCGCGGCGCAACAGTTCGGCATAGACCCGCGCCGCGGTAGAGGCCGCAATGCCCTTCTCGTAGGCGAACTGGCGTTGCGGCGGCAGCCGTTCGCCCGCCTTGAGCCGCCCGGCGGCGATCTCGGCTGCGACGACATCGACCAGCGCGGTGTAGGAGGTGGCCATTTATATTGCTCCGAGAGCAATGTTTAGATTGCTCCGAGATTTGTACTGAGGCATTGCTCCCAACGCAAGGTGAAATTGAAGAGCAATGAGGGCCATCATGGCCGATTTCCTGGTTCAACAATGGGCCGCGCCGCGGCCCACCGCCGGCAGGCTTCGCGCGCTGCTGCGTCTGCCTCGGCTCTGGAGCGAGCGCGCAAGCGCACGCAAGGACTTGCTGGCGCTCGACGCGGCGCAAATGCGTGACTGCGGGCTCGATCCGATGGCGGTGCGGCGCGAGGGGCTCAAGCCGTTCTGGCGTGAATGAAGGACTTAAACCATGCGCAAACTGCCGTTCCATCAGCTCGACGTGTTCTCGGCGGTGCCCTTCAAGGGCAATCCGCTGGCTGTCATCGCCGAGGCGGATGGCCTCGACGATGCACAGATGCAGGCCATCGCCAACTGGACCAATCTCAGCGAGACCACCTTCCTGTCACGGCCGCGGGATGCGGCCGCCGATTATCATGTCCGCATCTTCACGCCGACGCGCGAGCTGCCATTCGCCGGACATCCGACGCTGGGTTCATGTCATGCCTGGCTCGCGCTCGGCCACAAGCCGAAGGGCGAGACGGTGATCCAGGAATGCGGCGCAGGGCTCGTACGCGTGAAGCGCGACGGTGCGCGGCTTGCCTTCGCCGCACCGCCGCTGCGGCGCTCCGGCGACGTGGCTCCCGAGTTGCGAAGCCGCATCGCCGCGTCACTCGGCGTTGCCGAACCCGCGATCAAGGCCGCGCAATGGATCGACAATGGGCCGGGCTGGGTTGCGGTGATGCTCGGCTCGCGGGCGGAGGTGCTCGGGCTCAAGCACGACGCCGGCATGCTGCCCGATCAATCGCTGGGGGTCGTGGCGCCCTGGGACGCCGCGCGCGACGGAGGCGAGGCACAGTTCGAGGTCCGCGCCTTCATGTCCCGCGGCGGCGAGGATCCCGTGACCGGCAGCCTCAATGCCGGTCTCGCGCAATGGCTGATCGGCGCCGGCCTTGCGAAGCCGCGCTATATCGCCGCGCAGGGTACGGTGCTCGGCCGTGCCGGCCGGGTCCATGTGGTGCAGGAGGGCGATGCGATCTGGATCGGCGGCGATGTCGCTGGCTGCGTCGCCGGCACGATGGCGCTTTGAGGATGCGCCTCGCTTCACCTCTCCCGCTTGCGGGTGGGGGAAGCTCTCTCCACTCGAACGGTGTGACTCGCGGCGACACCCCACCCCAGCCCTCCCCCGCAAAGCGGGAGAGCGAGTGCAGTCCGCCCGCGGATCAATTCAACCCAATCTCATCACTCCTCAGCGTGCCCGGGTCAGCGCCAACCAGATGCCGCCGCCGATCATGAAGCCGCCGGAAATGCGCGACACCAGCCGCGTGCGCCGCGCCGAGAAGACGGTGCGGACCCGTCCGGCGAGCAGCGCGTAGATCGCGTCCGTCAATCCCGCGATCACCATGAAGGTGACGCCGAGGATCAGCACCTGCGAGAGGTGATCCTTGCTCATGTCCATGAACTGCGGGATGAACGCGCCGAAGAAGATCAGCAGTTTCGGATTGGAGAGCGCCACCACGAACCCCTGCAGGAAGAAGCCGCCGCGCGGCGGAGGCGGCGGCGCGGCGCCGTCGATCCCCTCGACCGGAGAGCGGATCAGCTTGATGCCGAGCCAGACCAGATAGGCGACGCCCGCAAAGCGCACCCAGTCGAACCAGTAGCCCATGGTCGCCATCAGCGAGGTCAGACCGACCGCCAGAATGCCGATCACGATCAGGAGGCCAACCTGGACGCCGAGGATGTTCGTCAGCGCCGCCCGGGTGCCGTGACGCAGCCCGTTGGCGATCAGGAGCGTCACGATCGGACCGGGCAACAATGCGAGCGCAATGCAGGCGGCGATGAAGGCGAAGTAGACCTGGAGGGACATGGGGGGACTCTGAGGAGCTTGCGGTGCCTGCATTATGCACGAAGTGCATGCGAACGGAAGTCGCGCCGCAACCTTCACTGTCGTCCCTGCGAAAGCAGGGACCCATAATCACCGCAGTTCATGATTTGAAACGCTGGAGCTCCAACGCGTGTAACAACGCAATCCTGTGGTCATGGGTCCCGGATCGGCGCTCGCTGCCGCTCGCTTCCGCCTTCGCTCTTCGAGCTACGGCGGACAAGTGTCCGGGACAACAGCGGAGAGATCGCAACTACCGCCCGCCGAGTGACGCCAGCATCCAGCGATGCATCTCGCCTGACGCCAGATATTCGAGTGCTTCGTGCTGCAGCTCGGAGGGTGTGGCGTTGCCCTGCGCCACCGCGACCAGGAGATCGCAGCGGTGCGACAGCGCGATGCCGATGGCGGCGTGTTGCGCGCCGTCCTGCATTTTCAGATTATAGAAGCGCGAGCGGCCGGCCAAGCCGGCAACGTGAACCGCCTTGCCCGCTTCGGACGGTGCAAAGCGCGCGCTGATCAGATCGAGATCGGCGACGCGGTCGACCTCGTCGTCGTCGGCTACGCCCTTGTCGCAATTGCAGAAGCCGATCTTCGGCCGCACATAGAGCTCGACCCCGCCCCCGCCGCAGGACGCGCAGCGGAACGCGCGGCCGGCGGGCCAGCCATCGCGCGGAAAGGTCCAGGCGATCTCCTGCCATTTGCCCGGTGTGCCGCCCGCATGGCCGCGCTCGATCGCCGGCCGCACCAGTTGATAAGCCCCCACGCCCGACAGCGCGCTGAGCGTCAGCACACCAACCGCGATGACGAGCCAGCGCCACATCTTCTATTTCAATCCCGCCACCGCGCGCGCGGGTCCGGTCATCTCCAGAATATGCATGCCCGTGTTGGCGCGATCGACGATGTAGATGTAGCCGCGATCATCGGTCTCGAGATTATTGGTCTGGATCGCGACCTTGCAGCGGTCCTTGCCCTCGACGGGGACGCAGCGCTTGTCGGTCTTCTCGGTGATCGACGGAATGAAATAGCCGACCTCCTTCGGATGATAGGGATCGCGGATGTCGAGCGCGCGCACGCCGGCATTGAAGAAGGCGATGAAGGCCATCTTCTTGTAGAACACCGGCGCCATGCTCTCGTTCGACGAATGCGCGCCGAAGCGGCCGCCGCGCTCGCAGAAATTGCCGCTCGCTTCCGGCACGGTCCAGCTCGAGATCACCATCGGCCGCGTCTCGGTCGTGACGTCGGCGAACCACACCATCTGCCGCGGCTCGGCGCATTCGTTGAGGATCGCTTCATCGACGATCATCACGATGTCTCTGGCCTGGCCGTCCTTGTCTTTCGCGAATTCCGCAATCGGCATGCCCTTCATCGGAAACACCGTGTGCGCGCCGTTGAAGGCCGACATCGGCATCCGCGCGACTTCGGGATAACGCAGGTTTTCCGGAGTCGGCTCCTTTGGCCCGCTGAGCAGCTTGTTGCGGTCGACAATCTGCAAAAAGCCACCCTTGTCGGTGCCATAGCCGAAATAGACGCGGTTGCCCTCGGGGCCGAGCGAGATCGGCCCATGCAATTCGGTCGGCACCGCGCCGGTCGAGCCCGGCTCCTGCCCCGGCAGGCCGAAATCCCTGATCTTCTGCGGATGGGCGGGATCGGAGAGGTCGTAGACCTCCGTCATGCGACGCGTGCGCCACTCCGGCACGCCCGACACCAGATAGGCGATGCCGGTGTCGCACTCCCAGAAATTCTTGTGGGTGTCCTTCAAGCCCTGGCCAAGCTTGACGACGAGCACGGGATTGGCGGGATCGGCGACGTTCCAGATCTCATGTCCCTGACTGCCGACCGCGCGCAGCATGTAGACCGCGTTGGGATCGCCCTTGGGCAGGCTTTTGCCGTCGCAGACGCGCACCATCTGCGCGCCGCCCGACTCGTATTTCCCCTCCTGCCCCGGAATGTGCTTCAGATATTTCGGATGCGCGGGATCGGTGACGTCGACGATCGACGTGCCGTTCGGCTCGGCATTGCCCGTCAGCGGGTTGAGGGGCATCGGAATATCGTCGGTGCCGCCGTGATGGCCGATATAGGCGATATAGCGGTCACCCTGGCGATGGATGGTCGGCTGATAGGCGCTGCGCGCCTGCAGGTCGCTATAGCCGACCAGCTTCATGTTCTGGGATTCGGGCGGCGCGCCGATCTTTTGCTGCTGCGCCGCAGCGCCGTTGGCGCAGGCGACTGAAACTGCGGCCAGAATTGCGAATTTGACGCGACCACTCATGTTTTTTCCACCCAAGTTACGGACCAATCTTCGTTGGCTCCTTCGACACGATATCATAGCGGAGCCGGCTCGCCTTGCACTACGCTCCAGAAAAACAAAGCCGCGAGGTCCGTTTTTTCAGGGGATGTACGATGTCGACGCATCAGATCCGCGCCAGCCGGCTGCGGTTCCTGCAATTCACCTCACTGCCATGTCCGCCAGCGCTGGCGAGCGGACCTCGGACGTCTGCATCGGCATGTCCGTCTTGTGGCCAAAAGCCGAAGCGGCCACCGGTTACAGCCTTGGGGCCGCTACAACCCAAGCGGACCTCGCAGATCTTCAGCTAAAGGTCGACTACGGGCCAGAAACAGACTCATGCATTGCAACAAAAAACTTGCCCTATTCGATCACCTTGTCGGCGCGGAGGAGAAATGACTCCGGAATGTCGAGGCCCAACGCCTTGGCCGTCTTCAAATTGACGAAGAGCTCAAACTGTGTCGGTTGCTGCACCGGAAGATCACCGGGATTGGCTCCCTTGAGTATGACGTCGAGGAAGCGCGACGCCTGACGAATCATCTCGGTGACATTGGGTCCATAGGAGATCAAGCCACCTGCGTGGACCCATGCCCCCCATCCAGCCACCAGCGGCAGCCGTTGCCGATTAGCAAACCCTACGATGCGCTGTGCATTGGCCACCGTGTGCCGCGACGACACGACGTAGACGCTATCAATGCCGAGTTCCTTCGTGGTTTCTAATGCTCGGTCGAGTTCAGCAGGATCGTGTATTCCGATCGGCAGTAACTCGAGCTTCAAGGCTTTTGCTGCGCGCGCGGCGATCGGCAATTCGTTGTCGGCATGGCTCGGATCGCGAACGAGCGCAACCCGTGCTATGAGAGGAGCCGCCTCCTTAAATATTTCGAGCCGCTTGGCCGCGAGTTGGTCCGACAAAAGCGTGACGCCGGTCGAATTGCCGCCGGGCTTTGCCAGGCTCTTCGCAATGCCGAGCTGGACGGGATCAGCGCTCATGACATAGACGATCGGGATTGCCTGCGTTGCCTTCGCGGCGTGTGGGGTAACATCGCCACCGAGGGCAAAGATCACATCCGGCTTGCTCTGAACCAGATCCGTGGCGAGTTCTGGAAGCCGCTCCGGCTGCCCCTGAGCATACCGATATTCGATAGTGACGTTCTGGCCATCGACATAGCCAAGCTGGCGAAAGCCTTCGAGAAGCGTTTGCGTGTTCGGGTCGCGCTGCGGCGTGCTGTAGATCAGGATGCCGATGCGCATGCGGCGCGTCGCCGACTGCTGCGCATGCGCCCGCAATGGGCAGACCAACAATGCAGACGTGGCCGCTCCTGCGATGAATTCTCTCCGCAGCATATCGAGCCTCCGTCCAATCCTGGACGCGTCAGTATATATCGCCTTACTGACGCGGACCTGACGCCAAAGGTCGCAGTCAATGTTCGCTTCGGGGCATAGGCAGACCTTCGAGCCTCGACCCATTCCGAGGCTCCCTCCTCCTCCGCAAGTCGACATTCCGCTCGCGCGTTTTTCTATATCTCCGGCCAGCCGTGCGCCTGCGCTCTTTCCGCGCGAAGGTCGCTCACCCCTTGAACGTCGGCTGGCGCGGGTGGATGCAGTCCTTGAAGTCCGCAAAACCCTTCCATGCCGGCTCCGGCGGGTCTTGTCCGGCGCGAGGGACGTACTTTGACGGTTCGATCGACTGCATCGCCGGAATATAGCGCGGACAATTCGGAAAGATCGCGCGCGCGGTGACGCGGACGATGAGCTGGGCGCCGACGGTTTCCGACATCAATGGATCGCTGTCGCTCAACGTGGCCCGGCCGTTGACGCGCAAGCGCCGCGGCTTGCCGTGCATGCCGATGAACAACAAGCCGACGTCGGAATTGGCGACGATATTGCCAAGGCTCTTGAACATTCCATTCCCGTCATAGTCGGGAAATGCGATCTCGGAAGCGCCCGTCACCCTGACGAAGCCCGGCTCGCCGCCCTTGAACGAACAATCCGGCCGCCCTTCGGCATCTGCGGTCGCCAGGAAGAAATACGGCAGGCCTTCGATGAACAGCTTGTCGTCGGGCGTGAATTCCCTGCGCGTGAGCTTCTCTTCCAGCCGGTCCGAAATCCGGCGGCTGTCGAACCGGTCCTGCAGTTGCCGGTTTCCGTCGTGATACATCACGCTCGCAGGCATGTGCTTCCTCCTGCTATGAATGTCTTGCCATCAGTTGCTCACGAGGCCGGCCTCGGCGGCTCGCCGCGCGAGCATACCATCCTGTCGTCACACCGGATACAGCGGGAGCCAACCGATGCTGCAACTTTACGGAAACGCAAGATCGCGCGCGATACGGTGTTTGTGGATGCTGGAAGAGGTCGGCAAGCCCTATCAGCTCGTGGACAAGAGCCTCCGCGCCGCCGATCTGCACAGCGCGGAATATCTGAGATTGAATCCCAATGCCCGTATCCCGACCCTGGTTGACGGCGATCTCGTGCTGTGGGAGTCCATGGCCATCAATCTCTACCTCGCGCAAAAATATGACGGGCCGATGCACTGCGCGAGTGCGGAAGTGCTGGGCCTCGCCGCGCAGTGGAGTCTCTGGGCGATGCTGGAGATCGAGCAGCTCCTGCTGCATTTGCTGGAGCATCGCGTGCTGCTGGCCGAACATGCCCGCGACCTCTCCGTGGTCGAGCGCAACGAGCTCTTGCTGAAGAAGCCGCTGGGCATCCTCAACAGCTATTTGGCCGGACGACCCTATCTGGCAAGCGATGGATTCACCGTCGCCGACCTGAACGTCGCGAGCATACTTGCCTGGGGCAAGATCGTCCGGCTGGATCTTTCGGCCTGGCCGGACCTGAAACGATGGCTCGATAGCTGCCTGTCGCGGCCGGCGAATGCGCGGGCGCGAGCGATGGGAAAGTAGATTTTGACGCGCCGCCGCGTTCGAAAAAGCTCGCGACTTGACATGCAACCATTTGGTTGCCTATTATCTCAACCATGGATGAGGTCTTCAAAGCGCTGGCGGACGCGTCGCGGCGTTCGCTGCTGGACAGGCTTCACGCTCGAGGCGGCCAGACCCTGAACGAGCTCTGCGACGGCCTCGACATGACGCGTCAGGCCGTGACGAAGCACCTTGCGATCCTGGAAGAGGCCAACCTGGTCACGACCTTCAGGCAGGGCCGGGAGAAGCTGCATTATCTGAACCCGGTTCCGATCCACCAGATCGGCGAACGCTGGATCAGGAAATTCGAGCGCGGGAAACTCACCGCGCTCAGCGAGTTGAAAAGGCAACTGGAGAAGCGCGATGAGTAAACCGCAATTCGTCTATGTCACCTATATCGAGACCACGGCCGAGAAGCTTTGGCACGCCTTGACCGACGGCGACTTCCACGAGCGCTACTGGTTCGGCCACCATGCCACCTCCGACTGGAAGGTCGGCTCGACCTATCGTTTTTCCAAGCAGGGCAAGCCCAGCGTCGAGGGCAAGGTGCTGGAGTCCGATCCGCCACGCCGCCTCGCCTATACCTGGGACCCCTGCTCGGAAGACGCCCGGCGCGAACGCACCTCGCGCGTCACCTTCGATCTCGAGCCGCGCGGCAAGGTGATCAAGCTGACCGTCACCCATGACAATCTCGACGAGGGCGGCAACACCCTGCGCGACATCTCCGGCGGCTGGCCGATGGTGATCGCGAGCCTGAAGAGCTTCCTGGAGACCGGAAAGCCGCTCCCGGTCGAGCTCGTAGCGAGCGCGGCCTGAAAGCAGCACGCCATGTCCAGGCGCGAAGGCTTTGAAGCGAGATGAAGTTCTATCGAGGAGCGCGTGCCGCCATGAAACTCGACAAGTTCAAGCCGCTGACGGTCTACACCATCTACATCGCCGCCACGCCGGAGAAGGTGTGGGAGGCGCTGACATCGGCCGAGTTCAGCCAGAAATATTTCTTCGGCAATTCGGTCAAGGTCGAGCAGAAAGTCGGAGGCGCCTATATCGTGCGGACGCCTGACGGCGCGCTCCATATCTCGGGCGAGGTGGTCGAATGCGATCCGCCGCGGAAATTGACCTTCACCTTCAACGTCAACTGGCCGGCGCTGATCGAGAAGCTCGGGCCGACGCTCGTCTCTTATGAAATCGAGCAGGCGGGCGATGCCGTGAAGCTCACCATGAGCGAATCGCACGACCGGCCGCTGAGCGACGATATTCTGTCGGGCGGCCGCCAGGGCTGGCCCGCGATCCTCTCCAGCCTGAAGAGCGTGCTGGAGACGGGAAAGCCGCTGGCCGTCAAGATGGGCCCGCCGGCGCGGATGCTGGCGGCGCTGAAGGAATTGGGAATCGCGACGCCGTAAGGACTCCGTCATTCCGGGGCGCGCGTCCGCGCGAACCCGGAATCTCGCGCCGCAATTTCGAGATTTCGGGTCTGGTCCTACGGACCATCCCGGAATGACGGCGCCCACTAGGACGACAGCGCTGCCTTCACGAGACCACTCGCCTTGGCGAAATCCATTTGCCCGGCGTATTTCGCCTTCAGCGCGCCGATCACCTTGCCCATGTCCTTGATCCCGGCAGCACCCGTCTCGGCGATGACGGACGAGATCGCGGCCTTCACGTCGTCGTCCGACATCTGCTTGGGGAGATAGGACGAGATGATCGCGATCTCCTCGCGCTCCTGGGCGGCGAGCTCGGCACGGCCGCCCTTGTCGTAGAGCTCGACCGCCTCCTGGCGCTGCTTGATCATCTTCTGGAACACGCCGAGCAGCGCCTCGTCGGACAGCGGCGGCTTGCCCTGCCCGCGCGCCTCGATGTCGGCGTTCTTGATGGTCGAATTGACCATGCGCAGCGTAGAGACCTTGCGCTCGTTCTTGGCCTTCATGGCCTCCTTGACCGCATTGTTGATGTCGTCGCGCAGCATGGTTTTGTCCTTTTATGGCGTCAGCTCCCTGATCTAGGCCGTTCGCGGGCCTGAAACAATCCGGTCCCGGCCCGCTCGTCCCCAAATATGCGGGAAACGCATGTGAATCCGTCACTTACGGCTTTGACGGGGGCCCCTCTCGCGACTATGTAGAGGCCTCATGACCACATCAGAAAACGACGCCGCCTGGCCGGACCACAAACCGACCGCGCTCCTCGTGCTCGCCGATGGCACGGTGCTCGAAGGCTTCGGCCTCGGCGCCGAGGGCCACGCCGTGGGCGAGGTCTGCTTCAACACCGCCATGACCGGCTATGAAGAGATCCTCACCGATCCCTCCTATGCCGGGCAGCTCATCACCTTCACCTTCCCGCATATCGGCAACGTCGGCACGAACGACGAGGACATCGAGACGGTAAACATGGCCGCGACGCCGGGCGCGCGCGGCGTGATCCTGCGCACCGCCATCACCGACCCCTCGAACTACCGCGCCACCCGCCACCTCGACCAGTGGCTCAAGACGCGCGGCATCATCGGCTTGTCCGGTATCGACACCCGCGCACTGACGGCGCTGATCCGCGTCAAGGGCATGCCGAACGCGGTGATCGCCCACGCCAAGGACGGCAAGTTCGACCTGCATGGCCTGAAAGAGGAAGCGCGCGAGTGGCCGGGGCTCGAGGGCATGGACCTCGTGCCGATGGTCACTTCCGCCCAGCGTTTCACCTGGGACGAAACGCCGTGGGCGTGGGAAAAAGGGTTTGGCCGGCAGAGCGCGCCCGAATTCAACGTGGTCGCGATCGACTACGGCATCAAGCGCAACATCCTTCGGCTACTCGCCGGCGTCGGCTGCAAGGTCACGGTGGTGCCGGCGACGACCTCGGCCGAAGACATTCTGGCGATGAAGCCGGACGGCGTGTTCCTGTCGAACGGCCCCGGCGATCCCGCCGCGACCGGCGAATACGCCGTGCCGGTCATCAAGAAGGTGATCTCGTCGGGCACGCCGACCTTCGGCATCTGTCTCGGCCACCAGATGCTCGGCCTTGCCGTCGGCGCCCGGACGATGAAAATGCATCAGGGCCATCACGGCGCCAATCATCCGGTGAAGGACGAGACCACCGGCAAGGTCGAGATCACCTCGATGAACCACGGCTTTGCGGTGGACCAGGCGACGCTGCCGAAGGGCGCGACGCAGACGCACATTTCCTTGTTCGATGGATCGAATTGCGGCATCGCGCTCGACGGCAAGCCGGTATTCTCGGTGCAGTACCACCCCGAAGCCTCGCCCGGCCCGCGCGACTCGCATTATCTGTTCGACCGTTTTGCGGATTTGATGCGCAAGCAGAAGCGGGCGTAATTCGAATTCAGTCTCTCAGCTTCGTCATGCCCGGGCTTGTCCCGGGCATCCACGTTTTTGGGCACCGCGAAGAAGAAAGACGTGGATGGCCGGGACATAGGCGAGCGGAAGCGACGCCGTCCTTCAGACGGCTATGCCCGGCCATGACGAGCGCATAGCGACATCACGGCCCGCGCATTGCGGGCATGTTGGACGGCGCTGGATTGACGGCGGCCTTCTGTGGTTGACTTTCCCGGCCCGAGATCAGGCGAACATGATCCGGCCAGCAAGGGAAAGCACTCCGATGACCAACCCCGACATGACCATTCGCGACATTCGCGTGACGATGCTGCGCATGCCTTGGGCCGACGATCCCTGGCTCAAGGGCGCCGCACTGGGAGCGGCGCGCGACATCCTGATCTGCGACGTCGAGACGGCGGGCGGCGTCACCGGCATGGGCTATCTGTTTCTGTTCCGCCCGGGAATGAAGTCGATCGCCGCTTGCCTGGAGGAATGCATCATCCCGCGCGTCAAGGGCAGGGACGCCACCGCCATCGAGGCGATCTGGCGCGATCTCTGGACGGCGACCATGACCTATGGCCGCGGCGGCATTGCCGCGATGGCGATGTCGGCGCTCGACATCGCGCTGTGGGACGCGGTGGGAAAACGCGCCGGCCTGCCGCTGCACCGGCTGTGGGGCCATTACCGCTCGGAAATCCCGATCTACGGCTCGGGCTGCTTCCGCGGCGCCGGCGGCGACGGCATGATCGAGAAGGCGCTGCACTACGTGAAGCAGGGCTACAAGGCGATCAAGATGCAGGTCGCGCATGTCCGCAACCCCGCCGAGGACCTCGACAATGTGCGCCGCATGCGCGAGGCCGTGGGCCCCGACATCGACATCATGATCGACGTCAACATGGGCTGGAGCGCCGACGTCGCGATCGAGATGGGACGCAAGTTCGAGAAGTACAATATCTACTGGCTCGAGGAGCCGGTGCCGGCCGATGATTTCGCCGGCTACCAGCGCATTGCCGCCGCCCTCGACATGCGCGTGGTCGGCGGCGAAACCCACTTCACGCGCTACGATCTCAGGCCGTTCTTCCTCAATCCCTGCCTGCCGATCCTGCAGCCCGATCCGATGCGGGGCGGCATGACCGACCTGCGCAAGATCGCGACACTCGCCGACACTTTTGGCGTCACCATCGCGCCGCATCTGTTTCCGGAGCTGAACGTGCACCTGCTGGCCTCGATCCCGAACGGGAGCTGGTGCGAGAACATGGGCCTGATCGACGATCTCTGGGTCGATCCGCCCGACATCAGGAACGGCATGATCACCGCGCCCGAGCGGCCCGGCCACGGACTCAAGTTCAGGGAAGAGGTGATGAAGTTCAAAATCCTGTAGGAACGGTTTCTGGATGAACGGTTTGTAGGGTGGGCAAAGCGAAGCGTGCCCACCAACGTCGTGCAACAACACAGATGGTGGGCACGGCGCAAAAGCGCCTTTGCCCACCCTACGATCTGCGGAGAAATCCATGTCCATCGTTCGCGAAAAAATCGAGCCGGTGCCGATCGTCTTCGCAGACGACGGGCTCGTGCCGAACAATCCGATGCCGTTCCTGATCTACAAGGGCGCGGTCGTACTCGATCGCGCCGAGCCCGAAGCGACCATCGAGACGCTCTTTGCCGCCAATGGCTGGGGCGCGATGTGGCGGAACGGCGTCTACGACTTCCTGCATTATCATGCGACCGTGCACGAGGTGCTCGGCATCGCGCAGGGACACGCCCGCGTGCGCTTCGGCGGCGACAACGGCAAGGAGCTGGAGATTTCAGCCGGCGATGTCGCGATCCTGCCCGCCGGTACCGGGCATCAATGCCTCGCCGCAAGCCATGATTTCTCCGTTGTCGGCGCCTATCCGCCGGGACCGCCGATGGATCTGCAGCGGCCGACGCCGGAAAATCATGCGAGGGCAAAGAAGACGATCCCGCAAGTGAAGCTGCCGAAGACCGATCCGGTGATGGGCGCGAATGGGCCGCTCGTGCGATTGTGGGTGCGCAGCCAGAGCATGATCCGGAAAAGTGTGTAGCGGTCTTGCATGGGAAAGTCGCGCAATACCATTCGCCCGCAAGCTGGTGCGACGAGATGACGGCATGCTCGCGACTGGTTCGAGTTTTCCGTCCGTGCTAGCATGAGGCCTGTGAAGGTAGCAGGATAACAGCTCTTCTACGGTTCGCTACAATCTATTCCGACAACCTGGCTCAATACTGCAGACGCCGTCCTCCGATGTATGCGGCAGGCGTTGCTTGTTTTTTGCATACGAGGTCTCGCACTCGGGCGCGAGAGCCTGGAAGCCGGAAAGCCTCCGGCAGTGAGAAAGGCGAGCCGAACCCAACCACTCATCAAGAAAGCCCACATCAAGAAAGCCTACATCGGAACAGGAGGATTCGACATGCTTCGCGGAATTCTGACGCTGACCTTGTCTCTCTGTCTGGGTGCCGCAGCGGCACCTGTGGCTCTGGCCCAGACGGCACCGGCCATCACCGAGCAGGAGGCACACGCGATCGCGGTCGACGCCTATGTTTACTTCTATTCCATCATGTCAATGGACGTATCGCGCAAGCAATTGACCAACGGCACCACCGATTTCAAGGGTCCGATGAACACCTTCGTCAACGTACCCGAATATCCGCCGGCGGATTTCAAAGGCGTCGTGCGCTCCAACTTCGATACGCTCTATTCCGCGTTGTGGCTGGACATGACCAAGGAGCCCGTCGTCATCTCGGTTCCCGACACCGACGGACGTTTCTATCTGCTGCCGATGCTCGACATGTGGACGGATGTTTTTGCCTCGCCGGGCTGGCGAACAACGGGCACCAGGGCCGGGACTTTCCTGGTGGCGCCCGCCGGCTGGCGGCCCGATCTGCGCGACCGGTTCGTCGACGAGTTCAAGCTTCCAAAGGACCCGCAGCGGATTGATGCGCCCACGCCATATGTCTGGGTGATCGGCCGGACCAAGACGGACGGCCCGGCGGACTACGATGCGGTTCACAAGATCCAGGCGGGCTACAAGGTCACGCCGCTTTCCGAATTTGGCAAGACGCCCAAGCCGGTCGAATTCAAGCCCGATCCGAGCATCGACATGAAGACGCCACCGAAAGTGCAGGTCGACACCATGTCGGCCGGCGTCTATTTCGCCTATGCCGCGGAACTGCTCAAGCTTCATCCGCCTCATGTCACCGACGAGCCGATCATCGCGCAAATGAAGAAGATCGGCATCGAGCCGGGCAAGAGCTTTGACATTGGCAAGCTCGATCCTGTCGTGCAACGGGCGCTGGAGACCGCACCGCAGGACGGGCAGAAGCTGATGGCCTGGAAGGTGCAGACGCTGGCGCGGGTTGCCAATGGCTGGTCGATGAACACCGATACGATGGGTGTCTACGGCAACTACTATTTGAAGCGGGCCATTGTCTCCCAGATGGGGCTTGGAGCGAATCTGCCCGAGGACGCCATCTATCCGCTCAATCTCGGCGACGAGTCCGGAAAGCCGCTCGATGGCGCCAACAAATACACCATCACCTTCGAGAAGGGGGCTACGCCGCCGGTCAACGCGTTCTGGTCAATCACCCTTTACGATCCCGAAGGATTCCAGGTCGGCAACGCGCTGAATCGTTTTGCCGTCAGCAGCTGGATGCCGTTCAAATACAATGGCGACGGCTCGCTGGATCTGTATTTCCAGAACGAGAATCCGGGCAAGGACAAGGAAGCCAACTGGCTGCCGGCGCCGAAGGGAGCCTTCAATCTGACCATGCGCCTCTACAGTCCGAAGTCGGAAGCACTGACGGGCAAATGGAACCCTCCGCCCATCGTGAAGGCCCAGACGGCGATGGGGTTGTCGGCTCAGTAGCCATTGACGGGAGCGCCGGCGTTCCGACGTCAGCGCTCGATCCATTGCAACGCCGAGCCGTTACGCCGCGTTGCTGCCTTCCCGGCGGCTGGCCTCGAACAGGAACCAGGTGCGCCGCTCGGTCTCGTCGATGAACTGCTCGAGCAGGCTCGCGGTGCCGGTGTCCTCGTGGTCGTCGCAGAGCTTGTGGGCTTTGCGCATCGCGGCCGCCACGTGCTTGTTGTCTTCCATCAACTCACGCAGCATCTCGAGCGGCGGGACATAATCCTCGTCATTGTCCTTGATGGTCTGGTGCTTGGCGACCTGCCCGATCGACTTCAGCGTCGAGCCGCCGAGCTTGCGCACGCGCTCGGCCAATTGGTCGGTGGTGGCGAAGATCGCGTCCGACTGCTCGTCCAGCATCAGATGGTAGTCGTGGAAATGCCGCCCCGAGACATGCCAGTGGAAATTCTTGGTCTTCAGGTAAAGCGCGAAGGCATCCGCCAGCAGGGTGTTGAGGGAGGCGGAGATCTTCTTCACGCCGTCGGGCGACAGGTCGGTCGGGGTGTCGAGATCGGGGGAAACTTTACCATTCTTGGCTTTGCTCACGTTACACCTTCCTGTTAGGAACCGGGCCATGGACACGGGTTATCGGACCCGTTAACGCAGCATCGGGGCGCGGGTTCCTTGCCAAGGAACCGCTGTTTTTGCGGGACCGTCAGGGGCCATGGACGACTGGATCGACTATTACGATTCCACGCATACGATCTATGCGAGCAAGCGACATCGCGACCTGCATTTCGAGGCGATCGCGCGCGACATCATCGGCTACATCTCGTCGAGGGATGCGGTGGTGCTCGACTATTCCTGCGGCGAGGCACTGTCGGCGGCAAGGGTGGCGGAAGCTTGCGGCATGCTGATCCTGGCCGAGCCCGCGCCCGGCGTGCGCGGCCGGTTGATCGCGCGCTTTGCACCGAACACGAAAATCAGGGTGCGGTCGCTGGAGGACGTGCGGAAAATGCACGAGAAATCCATCGACCTCGTGGTGATGAACTCGGTCGCGCAATACATGACGCCGCAGGAGCTGGATTCGGCACTCCTGAACATCAGCCGCCTGCTCAAGCCGAACGGCCGCCTCGTGCTCGGCGATATCCTGCGGCCCGAGGTCGGCATGGGGACCGACGTCATCGCCTTGCTGCGCTTTGCGGCGAAACACGGCTTCCTGAAGGACGCGCTGTTCGGACTGGCCTCGACGGCGCTGTCCGATTACCGCCAATTGCGCGCGAAAGTCGGGCTGACGCGCTACAGCGAGGAGGAAGTCATCGAGAAGCTCGGGGCGGCCGGATTCAGCGCATCGCTCGCGCGTCAGAATATCGGCCACAATCCCTGGCGCATGACCTTTCTCGCCCGGCATTCATTCGTGCGCGGACCCGCAAGTTAGGCTTAACCCGCATTAGGGATGGCCCCGGCATCCCTCCATCCGTAGGAATGGAGTCGGCCCGGTGGCGGAAATGGCCTCTACGCGAGAGCGGTGCAACGTTCTTTATCCTGGTTCAAATCCAGGCCGGGCCTCCAGCCTTCGCAGCTTCGCTGCTTCGGCCGGGCCTCCAGCCTTCGCAGCTTCGCTGCTTCGGCCGGGCAAGCCAGCGTTGGCGAAGGCTGCCCCGCCGAAGCTCAACGAGCGAAGGCGGGCTCTATCGGCAATATGATTGGCGAAACCACCCAAATTCCCGGTTGATGGGGCCCCTAAAACCCTTTTACCCCTGAGAAATCTGGTCTAAAGACCCCCAGCGCGCGAGGGCCTCCTCACGCTAATTGCTCGAGGGACGCGCTGACGGCGCGCCCTTTTTTTGTGCCCAAAAGCCAGCGAGACCTGATGCCGAAACGAACCGACATCTCCACCATCCTGATCATCGGCGCCGGCCCGATCGTCATCGGCCAGGCCTGCGAATTCGACTATTCCGGCACGCAGGCGGTGAAGGCGCTCAAGGAAGAGGGATACCGGGTCGTCCTGGTCAACTCCAATCCGGCGACCATCATGACCGATCCGGAATTGGCCGATGCCACCTATATCGAGCCGATCACACCGGAAATTGTTGCGAAGATCATTGAAAAGGAACGCCACGTCATTCCCGGCGGCTTTGCGCTGTTGCCGACCATGGGCGGACAGACCGCGCTGAACTGCGCGCTGTCGCTGCGCCGCCAGGGCACGCTGGAGAAATTCGACGTCGAGATGATCGGCGCCACCGCGGATGCCATCGACAAGGCGGAAGACCGCCAGCTTTTCCGCGAAGCCATGACCAAGATCGGTCTGGAAACGCCGAAATCGCGGCTCGCCAACGCCTCGGCACTGAAGAAATCCTATCGCGACAAATACCTGGCCGAGCGCGCCAGGCTGTCCGGCAGCGCGCTGGAAGAGCTCGAGCGGCAATGGACGATCGGAGAGAACGAGCGCCGCAAGCGCTACCAGGAGCACGCGCTCGGCGAAGCGCTGATGGCGCTGTCCGAGATCGGGCTGCCCGCGATCATCCGTCCCTCCTTCACCATGGGCGGCACCGGCGGCGGCGTCGCCTACAACAAGGAGGAGTTTCTCGACATCATCGAGCGCGGGCTCGATGCGTCGCCGACCAACGAGGTGCTGATCGAGGAATCCGTTCTCGGCTGGAAAGAGTTCGAGATGGAGGTGGTGCGCGACAAAAAGGACAATTGCATCATCATCTGCTCGATCGAGAACCTCGATCCGATGGGCGTGCATACCGGCGATTCCATCACGATCGCGCCGGCGCTGACGCTGACGGACAAGGAATACCAGATCATGCGCGACGCCTCGATCGCGGTGCTGCGCGAGATCGGGGTGGAGACCGGCGGCTCCAACGTCCAGTTCGGCGTCAACCCGGCCGACGGCCGCATGGTCGTGATCGAGATGAACCCGCGCGTATCGCGCTCGTCCGCGCTCGCCTCG
>Ga0207707_10001663_pt1 | contig 20525 bp, 18 predicted proteins | sample KBSC83BmetaG_FD_184336 | JGI IMG/M metagenome (GOLD analysis project Ga0207707, IMG submission 184336) | Corn rhizosphere microbial communities from Kellogg Biological Station, Michigan, USA - KBS C8-3B metaG (SPAdes) (version 2) | ecosystem: Host-associated > Plants > Roots > Rhizosphere ...
CAGCGGCAGCGACATCAGGGGCACCGCGGTCATGCAGACCTTCGAATTGTTGCCGACAAGGCGCGTCATCATCGGCAGCCGTTGCGGCATCATCATCTCGCCGGAGATGCCGGCGACCAGAAGCCCCGCAGGAATCGCGAGCAGCCAGACAAAGCCGCGGAGCGACGCCTCGGGCCGTGCGAGATGCAGGCTGATGGTGATCGCGGCCGCCGCGAGCGCGAGCGTCACCGCGAATTTCAGGTCGAAGAACGGATTATGCATCGCGGTCATGACGTCGGGCCGCACGCCAAGCTCCGCCATGAACATCAGGATCGAGACGGGAGCCGCGGCCAGCAGCGCCAGCGCCAGCACGAAGCCGACCGGACGCGGACGGTGCGCGTTGTCGGCCGCAAGCGTCTTGATGAGCTGATCGGTATCCATTCTCATGGTTCCCTCAGTTTCGTGGTCAGGCTCGCAAGCCCACGATGCAGGGCCACGCGCACCGCGCCCTCGCTCATCGCGAATTTCTTCGCGGTGTCCTTGATCGAGGCGCTCTCGACCGCGATCGATTGCAGCACCTCGCGCTGGCGCGCCGGCAGGGAATTGAGCTGTGCGGCGACTTCGGTGGCGGAAGCGGTCTCGGCAGCGGGCGCATCCGGCAGCGTCTCGGCAAAGTCGTCGATGTTGACGAAGATACGGCGGCCGCGGCGGCGCAGCGCGTCGATCAGCTTGTTACGCGCGATCGCGAACAGCCAGGGCGCGAACGGCGCGTTCGCGTCCCAGGTATGCCGCTTCAGATGCACCGCCAACAGAATCTCCTGCACGATGTCCTCGGATTGATCGACCGGTTGACCGGCGCGCGCGAGCCCGCGGCGTGCCGCAGCCCGCAAGACCGGCGTGATCGCCTTCAACAGCCGATGATATGCCGCGCTGTCTCCGGAGATGGCCGACCGCATCAGGCCGGTCCATTCGTCTTCACGTTCGCGCACGCACGCTCCCAAAATTCAATTCGGTCGATCTTTCAAATTGTTACGACGCAAATTCGCTAATCACGAAGTCGTGATCTCACCGCACCGAAAACCCCGCCGGCCAGCCCGGTCATAGCGCAATTCATCCCTGCCCTGCGCTCATAACATCGTTGGCGCCTGACGACAGCCTGCGTTGAATTTAAACCGGATTCGCGCGCGAATTTCCCGTTGGCCTTCAAGACAATCGGCCATTGCCCAGCTTTCGCCGGGTGTAGGTCGAAGATTCCCTTTTTCTGCCCCGCTACCGACATGCCCCGGGGTCTCCTTTCGCGGCGAGGACAGGGACTGGCACATCGGGGAGTTTGCCAAATGACCACCAGGACAAGCGGCGTGCGCGCCGGCTTCGTGATTCTCGCCATCGGTCTTCTGGTGGGTTTCGCGGGCCCGTCAAAGGCGCAATCCGCCGACAACGCGGCCACCGAAAACCCCGACGTGACCGCGCCGGCCAATCCCGCCGATGCGCAGGCCGCGCCGGCGAACCAGGCGGCCGCGACCGACCAGCTCAGCGACGCCGATCGCGCGGCGCACCAGGACGACGTGAAGACGCCGGTCGTGGTCACCCAGACCCAGACACCCGCACGCACCAGTCCGGTCGTCGCCGGCAGCCAGAATGCGAGCTGGGACGAGACCTCGCTGATCGGGAAGATCTTCATCGGCTTCGGTGCGCTGCTGACGGTCGCCTCCGCCGCCCGCATGTTCATGGCCTAGTCCGGAACCTTCGCCCTACTTGAAGCCCACCCCGTCAGCAGGCACATTGCCTGCACAATCTTGCCAGCGGGGTGGGTATGAGCACATTCGAACACATCATTGTCGAGAGCCACATTGTCGAAGGCGGTGGGGCGGTCGGCATCATCAAGCTCAACCGCCCGAAGATGCTGAACGCGCTGTCGTTCGGCGTGTTTCGCGAGATCGCGGCTGCGGTCGACGATCTCGAGGCCGACGACAAGATCGGCTGCATTGTCGTGACCGGCAGCGATAGGGCCTTTGCCGCTGGCGCCGACATCAAGGAAATGCAGCCGAAAGGTTTCATCGACATGTTCTCCAGCGACTTCGCATCGATCGGCGGCGACCGGGTCGCGAGATGCCGCAAGCCGACGATCGCGGCGGTCGCAGGCTATGCGCTCGGCGGCGGCTGCGAGCTGGCGATGATGTGCGACATCATCATCGCCGCCGACACCGCGAAATTCGGCCAGCCCGAGATCACGCTCGGCACCCTCCCCGGCATCGGCGGCACGCAACGGCTGACGCGCGCCGTCGGAAAATCCAAGGCGATGGATCTGTGCTTGACCGGCCGCATGATGGACGCGGCCGAGGCCGAGCGCTCCGGGCTCGTTTCCCGCGTGGTGCCTGCGGACAAGTTGATGGAAGAGGCGCTTTCGGCCGCCGAGAAGATCGCGTCGATGTCGCAGCCGGCGGCCGCGATGGCCAAGGAAGCCGTCAACCGCGCCTTCGAGACCACGCTGACCGAAGGCATCAGTGTCGAGCGCAATCTGTTCCACTCGTCCTTCGCGCTGGAAGACCGTTCCGAGGGCATGGCGGCGTTCATCGAGAAGCGCAAGCCCGTGAACAGGAACAGGTAACTGTCGGCCCGGCCAAGCGAAGCGCGAGCCGGGACCTATTACCACCGGCTTTCGTTTTGCGAAGGCTGGTGCCCCAGCGCGATCCTTCAACTAACGCCTTTTGGTAATGGGTCCTCGCTTTCGCGAGGACGACTACGGAGTCAATTGGCGCGACTTTCCGCCAGCGCGGCACTCACCAGCGCACGGTACATCCGCTCGGCGAAGGTCATGGGCTTGTCGAGCCCAAGCCGCGCCAGGCATTCCCGGTCGTCTGCGCCGGGCGGATGCGTCATGCCGCGCAAAAGCAACCGCGCGAGATGCAGCGGCGCCTGCTGCGCTTCCTGCAAAATCTGAAGCGCCGGGATCAGGCGCTGCTCGACCTCGGTGAAATCGCTGCCGAACGGAAACGACGGCAGCAGGCCGGTGTCGCGCGCGGGCTTTAGCGCGGCTGAAACCCGCTCCGGGGTATTCTCGCGATACGCCGCCGGAACCTCGAAATCCTTCGGCAGCTTGCCGGCCTCCTTCGCGACGCGCGCAAGTTCGCTCTGGAATCGCGAGTCCGCGATGGCCAGCATCGCCGCGATCACGTCGACGTCGGATTTTCCCCTGACGTCGGCCGTGCCGTATTCGGTGATGAAGACATCGCGCAGATGCCGCGGGATGGTTTCGTGGCCGTAATTCCAGCGGATGTTGGATTGCGCTCTTCCGCGCGACTGCCGCGTCGCCTCCAGCGCAAGCACGGAGCGCGCGCCGGACAGCGCAAACGCCTGCGCCACGAAATTATACTGGCCGCCGACACCGCTCACGACCTGGCCATTGTCGAGCCCGTCAGAGACGGCTGCCCCGAGGAGCGTCGCCATCATGGTGTTGTTGACAAAGCGGGCATCGACGCGGGCGGCGCGCTTTTCCTCCTCATCGCCATAGAGCTCGTTGGTGAAGGAGACCGGCATCATCCGGATGCGCGCGATGTCCTCCGCGCCCATCTCACGCAGCGCGCGGTAGAACGACTTCGGACCGAGGAAGAACGCGCCGTGCAGGATGATGCCGTCGACGGCGCGCTTGAGGATGCCGGAATCGATCAGGCCGATGAAGGCCTCGGTCACCATCTCGCTGACACCGTAGAGGCCCCTGTCGAACGGCCCGCTCTCGGCCGGCGCGTGACCGGGCGCGAGCCGGGTCATGATCTCGCGAAACCGCGCATTGCCTCTGTGTCGCACGACGAGGCCCTGCGCCAGCGCGTCGCCGATCTGGCCGATGCCGATCTGCAACGTGCCGCCGTCACGCACCAGGCCTGCGGCATGCAGGCCGATCGCATATTTGGAATCCGAGATCGGCTCGGACGGCGGCGCGAACAGCGGGAAATCGGTCGCGGGGCCGTCGAGCACGGCGCTGAAGCTGTCCGCCGGCAGGTCGCCGGGACCCGGCATGAACGGCAGCTCCGAATTGACCTGCGCCGCCAGCCTGAAGTTCGCGCGGCCTTCGCCGCGCGCCTTCAGCACGTCGAGCGTGGTGTCGGTGTTGCAGGAGAGGCTGTAGCGCGGCACGCCATCGACCACGCGCTTTGCCACGAGTTGCGCCACCACGTTGAGGCCGGAGGCGAGCAGATAGGATGCGGCGTGGGTGTAATTCGCCGAGATGTAATTCTGCTGCGCCACGGCTACATGCAGCCAGCGTCCGGCGAGGAAAAAGAACTCGATGACGCGGATATTGGATGGCAGTTTCCCGTGCCGCAGCGGATCGGCGTAAGCGAGATCGGGGTAGCCGCCGAACAGCCGGTCGATCACCGGCGTGATGAAACGGCTTTCGAGGAGATTTCCCGGCTTCGGCTTCTCCAGCGTCAGCGCGGAGAAGAAGGTGAGATCGATGGAGCGGTCGGCGGCCGCGCGGGCATAGAGCGCATTGACGATGTGGTTGGCCTTGCCGAGCCCGAGGGGCAACCCGACCACGAGCTTCCGGCCGACGTCGCGGATGATGTCATCGGCGATCGCCTCGGGATCGGTGAAGGTTTTCGGCATCGGACCAAGGCTCTGGCAACGCCCGGAATCGGGCGCGGGCTTTCAGCTATAGCGCATTTGCGGCGGACAATCGTCTGCGATAGTCTGGCCGTCAAATGTCACGGCGGAACAACGCCGGACAGCATTGGGAGAACGCCATGCGGTTTGTCACGGGCCTGACCATCACGCTCGCCTGCTCGCTCGCGCTCTCCGGCTCTGTCGCGGCAAAAGTCCTCAAGTTCGAAATTACAAAGGTGGTGTCGCCGGCCTTCGAGGGCCGCAGCTTCGGCGCGGCTGGCACCTATGACCGGATCATCGCGCGCGCCACCATCGGCGTCGCTCCCGCCGATCCCCACAATTCCATCATCGCCGATGTCGATCGCGCGCCGCGCAACGCGGAAGGGCTGGTCACGGGCACCGCCGACGTCGAGATCTTGCGCCCGACCAATGCCGCCAACGGCAATCGCCGGCTGTTCTACGAGGTATTGAACCGCGGCAACAAGCCCGGCTTCCCGCTGTTCAACGACGTTCCCTACTCGATCAACGATCCCGTCAAATCGTCGGACGCCGGCAGCGGCTTCCTGATGAACCGCGGCTACACGCTGGTGTGGAGCGGCTGGCAGGGCGATGTGCTCGCAGGCGGCGGGCGCATGTCCTTTGCGCCGCCGGTCGTGCCCGACGTGACGGGGCTGGCGCGCGAAGATTTCATCTTCGATCACGACGCCAATCCCGCCAGCGCCGCGCTGAGCTATCCCGCCGCCGGCCTCGATCCCGCAAAAGCCGGGATCAGCGTGCGCGAAAAGGAGAATGATGCACGTTCGACGCCACCCGGCCTGGAGGTCACGTTCGAGAGTCCGACCAAGGTCTCGATCAAGCGGCCGGAGGGTTTTGATGCCGGCGCGATCTATGAGCTGATCTATACCGCGAAGGACCCGAAGGTCATGGGCCTCGGCTTCGCCGCGACGCGCGACATCGTCTCCTTCCTGCGTTACGAGAAGGCCGACGGCGCTGGCGGCGAAAATCCCCTCTCGGGGCGGATCGACAAGGCGATCGGTTTCGGCCTGTCGCAGAGCGGACGCTTCCTGCAGGACTATCTCTATCTCGGCTTCAACGCGGATGAAGCGGGACGTGCGGTGTTCGAAGGGCTGATGCCGCATATCTCCGGGGCTAAGAAGACGTTCACGAACTACCGCTTCAGCCAGCCCGGCCGCTCGCCTTACGAGCATGCCGACATGCTCTATCCCGGCGCGGATTTCCCGTTCACCTATCCGGTGATCACGGACGCGCTGACGGGCAAGACCGACGGCTTCCTCGCGCGCTGCCTCGCCGGGAACAATTGCCCGAAAATCATCAAGACCGACAGCGAGATCGAGTTCTATCAGCAGCGCGCCTCGCTGGTGGTAACCGATACCAAAGGCGAGCCCCTGAAGATGCCGGACAATGTCCGCCTGTTCTTCCTGTCGAACCTGCAGCACTACACGCTGGTCAACGCGAAGCCGGAGATGACCAAGCAATGCGCCTTCCCGAACAACCCGCTGAATGCGGGCCCCCCGCTGCGGGCGCTGCTGGTCGCGATGGATGCCTGGATCACCAACGGCACGGCGCCGCCGGACAGCCGCTACCCGAGCCGCGCCGACGGCACGCTGGTCGAGCCCAATATCGATGCGGTCGGCTTTCCCCGCGTGCCCGGCTTCTCCTATCCGGTCCGGATCGCGCAGCCGGTGGTGCTGGCGTCCGACCGGATGCCGCCAGCCAAGGGCGCGGCCTATCCGGTGTTCGTGCCGAAGACCGATGCCGACGGCCGCGCTATCGCCGGGGTGCATCTGCCGACGCTGGAGGCGCCGACCGCCACGCATACCGGCTGGAACCTGCGCAGGGCCGGATTTTCCGAAGGCGAGCTCTGCGACAATAACGGCTCGATGATCCCGTTCGCCGCGACCCGCGAGGAGCGGCTCAAGAGCGGCGATCCCCGACTGTCGATGGCCGAGCGCTATCCGAACGAGGGCGACCGGGCGGCTGCCATCGCCAGGGCCGCGCAAAAACTGGTCGAAGACCGCCTGTTGCTGCCGGAGGACACCAAGCTGTTCGTGTCGAATGTCAACTGACCGGGGGCCAACCCGACTTGCAAGCCAAAATCAACATCGCCGAGGGAGAAGACCATGCTGACCAGACGCCATGTCCTGCTTGCCTCCGTCGCAGCCGGAGTAGCCATGAACACGCGAGAAGCCCGATCCAGGGCGGCGCAGCCCTCGACGCCGGTGAATTTCGATATGCCGGCCGGCGCCTGCGATTGCCACACCCATATCCACGCCGATCCCGAGAAGTTTCCGTTCTTTGCGGGCCGCGTCTACACGCCCGAACTGGCTTCGCCCGAGGAAATGTCGGCGCTGCACAAGGCGCTGCATATCGAACGCGTGGTGATCGTGACGCCGAGCATCTACGGCCCCGACAACCGGGCAACCCAGTTCGGCATGCAGGCGCGCGGAGCGACGGCGCGCGGCGTCGCCGTGATCGACGACAAGACCAGCGAGGCCGATCTCGACGCCATGCAGCAATCGGGCTTCCGCGGCACCCGCCTCAATCTCGCAACCGGCGGCGTCAGCGATCCCAATGTCGGCCGCGCGCGCTTTTCGGCCGCCGTCGACCGCATGAAGGCGCGCGGCTGGCATGTCCAGCTCTACACCACCCTGCCGATGATCACAGCGATCAAGGAACTGGTCTTGGCCTCGCCCGTGCCCGCCGTGTTCGACCACTTTGGCGGCGCCGACGCGGCGCTGGGCGTGGAGCAGCCGGGCTTTGCCGACCTCGTCGACCTCGTCAAATCCGGCAAGGCCTATGTGAAGATCTCCGGCGCCTATCGAGCCTCGAAACTCGCGCCCGACTACCCTGACGCGGCGCCGCTCGCGAAGGCCCTGATCGCCGCCAATCCCGACCGCATCGTCTGGGGCACCGATTGGCCGCATCCCAATTCGGTCACCCCGCCCGGCAAGCAGATCTCGGACGTGACGCCGCTGTTCCAGATCGATGACGGCCGCCTGCTCAACCAGCTTCCGGTGTGGGCGCCGGACGCGGGCGTCCGCAAGAAGATCCTGGTCGACAATCCCGCTCGGCTCTACGGGTTCGGATGAAGGCTTGACGCCAGCGCCTGAGGCGGCTGCGGCGCCGAGGCAGGATACTCGCGTAACCAGTTGCGTGCCTTGCGTAATCCGCCAAAGGGGAAGACATGGAACCCCGTGATGGACGCCGTCGCATCGCGGGGGGCGGCTTCCAGGGCCCGCATCACATCGTCCGGCCCGGTGTCGACCAGCAACCGGCCGAAACGTCCGATCTGGCCGCGTAGCGCGCGCATGGAATTGCCGATCCCGCAGCGGAGCGCAAATTTCATCAGCGTCGCCGGGGTCGCGGGTCCGGCAAGACCCACGGTGACCGGCAGCTCGATATCGCGGGCGTCAAGCTCGCCCAGGAATTTCAGGATCGGCGCACCCTCGAAGCAGAACTGCGTGACGATGTCGACGCGGATACCTGTCTCGCGCCCCCAGTCGCGCCAGACTTCGAGCCCTTTGAAGGTCGTCGCCTCGTCGAGATAGGGATGCCCCTCGGGGTGGCCCGCGATACTGACGCGGCGGATGCCATGCGCCTGCAAGAAGCCCGTGGCGGCGACGGCCCGGCTCGATTTGAACGGCCCCTTGGCAGCGGCGACGTCACCCGCGATCAGCAGCACCCGCCGGACGTCAGCCTCGCTGCGCAGCCGCGCCACAAAATCGTTCAGCGCCTCGCGCGAGGGGATTTCGCGCGCCGCGATATGCGGCACCGGCTCGAAGCCGGCGCGGCGCAGGGCCGTCGCGGTCTCGACATTGGTGCGGAAATTGTCGCCGGGCAGGAAGGTGATGGTCACCTCCGTACCGGCGGCAAACTGCTCGCGCAGCCCCTCGAGCTGACCGCCATGCGAGGACACTTCCACCGAAGCGGAGGCTAGCAGCGCCACGAGGCCACCGGGTGCGGTCACGGCCCTTCCCCTCAGGCCGGCGCGCGGCGGCGCGAGATGACGTAAGTCTCGTCGTTGAACCAGAGGCCGCCATGCTTCTTCAGCACGCGGTCGGTGGCTTCGAGATAGCTGCCGTCGCGCACGACCTCCGACAAGCGGTTGTCCTCGATCTGCGCGACATAGATCGCGGCGTTCCAGGCCGCGAACAGGGTCGAGGTGCCGATCGGGCCGCTCACCTCGTCCGGCAGCGTGTGCATGTTGTAGCGCAAGATCGAGCGCGCATCGGAGGAAGCGTTGAAATTGTAATGGCGCGCGGCGGCACCGAGCTCATGCTTGACCTGGCGGAGCAGCGCGTAACGGTCGGTCTTGAAGGGATCCTCGCCGGGCCAGACCTGATCGATGATCTCCATGCCGGGGTCGTGGCCGTGCGAATGGATACCAATCAGCCGGCCGCCGGGCCGCAGCGACCGCACCAGCGGCGTCACCACTTTCGAGGCCTTGAACTCGACCCCGATGCGCGCGCGATAGGGCTGCGAGGCGATGACGAGGTCGTAGTCGGCCATGACGCGGCCCGGCCGCGGCATGATCGGATCGAGCAGGAAGGAATGATCCTCGCGCCGCAAGGTCAGCACGATCGGCCGCTGGTAAACGGGATTGCCCGTCTTGGCGCTGATGCCGGCGCGCCAGTTCTCGGCCAGAAAACCTTCGAGCTCGCCGATCTGCTCGGCAAAGCCGTGCGCGGTGTTGCCGGATAACGCGACGTCCTTCCAGATCAGGCCCTGCGCAGAAGTGACCGAGCGCGGCGTCAGCCACGGCGCCTCGGCGTAATAGAGGTTGGTGACGACGAGGACGGTCGCGGGATGCTCGAACAGGCGGTCCGCCATCTTCTCCAGCATCATGCGGACGTCTTCGTAGGAGATTTCCTTGGCGACGACATAAAGCGGCATGGTCGGAAAGCGCGCGTGCAACGCCCGCATCACCCGCGACAGCACGGTGCCGTCGCCGACCCCGGCATCGAACAGGCGCAGCGCCGGCGGCGACGGCTGCAGGGTCGCAAGCTCGAGCGACACGCGGTTGGCGATCTCGGTCTTCTCGCTGCAGGTCGAGACGAACAGCAGATATTTCTGGCGGTTGTCGAAGAAGCGGAAGCCGGGCGGCACGATGCCGGCGGATGCCGGCGTTGCGCCATTCACCGGCTTCGCCACGGCGATAGCCGCGCCATGGCCGTTCGAAGACTGGGGACGATGTTCGCGCAGATAGGCGCGAACCTTGTCCAGCGTGCCGGTCGTGATCTTGGCGCCGTCGCGCAGACGCGACACCAGCTTGCCGTCATTGACGACAAGGCGTCCGAAGGTGGACTCGGCGGTTTGCGTAGCCCGGCAAAATTCGCGGATTTCGCCGAGGATCTCTTCCGACGTCCCGCCCGGAGATTTGGGCTGAAGGTCTCTGCCCCGATGCTCTTCGATCCGCATGGTTGCTCCCCGCGGTTTCCATCCCTGTCCGACCATCAAGGAACAAGCAGTGGGAAGCGTCAACCACAAACCGAGTGGGCAGGATTTATGGGCATAAGCCCATCCGTGTGGGCGCGCTACCCCTCGGGCCAACGGCCTGATCCCGTGCCGGGCGTCGCGCCGGGCCGCGAGCGTCCCGGAACGGACCGCTACATGGCAAGATAACGCCGGCGGATATCGTCATTCCTGGCAAGGCCGGCCGTGTCCTGGCGATGCACCACCTTGCCCTTGTCGATGACGAGCGCCTCCTCGGCGATCCGCAGGCAGAAATGCATGTTCTGCTCGGCCAGCAGGATCGTGGCGCCCCCAGCTCCCAGTTCGCGCAGGACCTTGCCGATGGTGGCGACCACGATCGGGGCCAACCCTTCGCTCGGCTCGTCGAGCAGCAGCACCAGAGGATTGCCCATCAAGGCGCGCGCGATCACCAGGAGTTGCTGCTCGCCGCCGGACAGGCGGCCCGCCTGCCGCGACCGCAGGTTCGCCAGCAGCGGAAAGGTTTCCCAGACGCGCGGCAGGGTCCAGTCGCGCCGTCCGTCGGGACCGCTCTTTTCCGCGATCAGGAGATTGTCCTCCACGCTGTGCTCGTAAAACACCTGCCGGTCCTCGGGCACGTAGGCGAGGCCGAGCCGGGCGCGCGCATGCGGCGGCGCGTGGGTGATGTCGCGGCCGGCGAAGAAGATGCGGCCGCCCCTCGCCGGCAGGATGCCCGCAAGCATCTTCATGGTCGTGCTCTTGCCGGCGCCGTTGCGGCCGAGCAGCGCCAGCGTGCGCTTTTCCTGCAGCGCGAGATCGACATCGAACAGGATCTGGCTCGCGCCGTAAAAGGCGCTCACGCCTTCGGCGCGCAGGAGGTCCGTCATGCGGCGTGCTCCTCCGTGCCGAGATAGGCATCGATCACCGCCTGGTTGTTGCGGATTTCGTCCGGCGTGCCTTCGGCGAGCACGCGGCCGTAGCACAGCACGCGAATGGTGCTCGCGACCTGGAAGACGATGTCCATGTCGTGCTCGATGAAGACCAGCGTGAGCTTGCGGCTCTCCCACAGGCCGCGCACGCGTTCGATCATGCGCCAGCGCTCATCCGGTCCCATGCCGGCCGTCGGCTCGTCGAGCAGCAGCACCTTCGGTTCGAGCGCGAGCGCGATCGCGATATCGAGCAGCTTCTGGTCGCCATGGGAGAGGATCGCGGCCTTGACGTCCGGAACCTGGGTCAGGCCCACCAGCTCCATCACCTCCTCGGCGCGCTCGCGCACCCCGGGCGGCGGAAAGCGGCGCGAGAGATTGCCCCACTGGCCGATATGGGCGGTGACGGCGGCCATCAGGTTCTCCTCGACCGTCATGGTCGGAAAGCAGCTTGCCACCTGAAAGGCCCGCCCGATGCCCCGGTGCATCCGCTCGGCCCTGGAGAGGCGAAGGATGTCCTGGCCGTCGAGCTGCACTTCGCCCGAGTCGGCCGGGAACGCGCCACTGATCAGGTTGAAGAAGGTACTCTTGCCCGCACCGTTTGGACCGATCACCGCCGAAAGCGACCCCGACGGAAAGGCAAGCGACACGTCATCGATGGCCTTGACGCCGCCGAACGCCTTGGTGAGGTTTCTGATCTCGAGCTTCATCGCGAGCGTCCGGGCCAGGCCAGTCTGAGGAAATCGAGCACGCCTCGGCGCAGCCCGAGCGCAAAGGCGAGGATCACGAGCCCGAGCACCAGTCCATGATATTCGGTGAAGCGTGTCACCACGTCGTTCAGCGCGAGCAGGATCATCGCACCCAGCACCGGTCCGAGGAAGCTGTCGATGCCGCCGAGCATGACGGCAAAGATCGCCTGGCCGGAATTCGGCCAGTCGGCGAGCTCGGGATAGGCGCCGGAGACAAAGAGCGCGGCCAGCACGCCGCCGAGCCCTGCGAAGGCGCCGGCGATCGTGAAGGCCCAGAGCCGGGCTCGCCACAGCACGACGCCGAGGAAGCTTGCGCGGGTCTCGTTGTCGCGGATCATGCGCAGCGTCTGGCCGAACGGGCTCGCCGAGATGTGGCGCAGCGCCAGCAGGCCGAGCACCGCGACCACCGCGCAGAACTGATAGAGATGAAGCTGCGAGGCGAGCTCGAAGCCGAAAATCTCGCGGCGCGGGATGCCGCCGCGCAGGCCCTGGTCGCCGCCGGTGAAGCTCTGCCAGGAGATGATGACGCTGAAGAACAGCATCTGCACCGCGAGCGTGATGAAGGCGAAGTAGTCCGTGGAGAGGCGCACGCAGATGGCGCCGACGCAGAGCGCGCCAACGGCCGTGACCAGCACGGCGAAGATAGCGACGACGGGCAGCGAGAGCTCCGTCATCTGCATCGTCAGCGCAAAGACGTAGGCGCCGAGGCCGTAGAACATGCCGTGGCCGAACGAGACCATGCCGGTGTTGCCGACCAGGAGATTCAGCGAGGTCGCAAACAGCGCCATGGCGCTCAGGCGGATGATGAAATCCTCGAAGGCGGGACTGCGATGCAAGAACGGGATCGCCAGCACCACGACCAGGGCAATGGCGGCGATGACGGCATCGCGCAGCGCGGCATGGCCCCTCATGACCGGCGACCGAACAGGCCCTGCGGGCGCAGCAGCAGGATGGCGATCATCAGGATGTAGATCAGGCCGTCGGTGAACTTGGGGAACCCGATCGTGCCGAAACCGCGGACCATGCCGATCAGGAGCGCCGAGACCAGCGCTCCCGCAATCGAGCCCATGCCGCCGATGACGGTGACGATGAAGCTCTCGATCAGGATCGAAAAACCCATTCCGGGCGACAGCGAGCGCACGGGGGCCGCGAGTGCGCCCGCGAGCCCCGCCAGCCCGCCGCCGACGGCGAAGACGATCGCGAAAAGCGCCGTCGTGTTGACGCCGAGCGCCGAAACCATCTGCGGGTTGAGCGCGGCGGCCCGTACCGTCTTGCCGAGCCGCGTCATCGACAGGCCGACGCCAAGCACGATCGCGATCAGGGCCGCGATGCCGATCAGCACGGCATAAAAAGGCGGCACCACGCCGCCCGCGATGAAGAGCGGCGGGACCTGGAAGGCTGCCGGCATGCCCATGGCGTGGAATTCGGGCCCCCAGACGATCTTCACGAGGTCGTCGAAGATCAGGACCACGGCGTAGCAGACCAGAAGCTGCATCAGCACATTGGAGCCGTAGACGCGGCTGATCAGGACGCGTTCGAACAGCACGCCGAACAGCGCCATCGCCAGCGCTCCCGACAACACTGCGAAGGCGTAGCTGTCGGTTATGCCGATCGCGGTATAGGCGACGTAGCCGCCCAGCATGTAAAACGTGCCGTGGGCGAAGTTCACGATCTTCAGCACGCCGAAGATCAGGGTGACGCCCGCGGCAACGAGGAAAAGCAGCATACCGACGATCAGCCCGCTGGTGGTCTGGGTGACCACGCAGGCGGACGTCGTGAGGCAGGCGCCAAGCGCGTCGAGGTCCATCCGAAACTCAGATGTACTTCTGCTGCTTCTTCCACTCCGTTTCCAGCTCGATGATCTTGCCCCAGTCGGCGGCCTTCACATCCACGATGAACGGTTCCTTCGGCGTGGTCTGGCCCCAGCCGATGGCGTAGCCGATCGTCGTGTGGTCCTCGCGCATGGTGATCGTACCGTCGACCCCGAACGGCGTGTTGATCTTCATGCCCGTGAGCGCGGCCGCCAGAGCCTTGGCATCGAGCGAGTTGGCCTTCTTGATGGCCGCCTCGTAGAACTGCATGGCCACCGTGTTTTGCCACGACCAGTTGGTCGGCCGCTCGTTCCACCTCTTGAGATAGGCCTGGCCCCATTCCTTGTTGGCGGGCGTGTCCGGGAAGGTTTCAAGGTAGCGCGTCGCCGACTGGATGCCGGCCGGCAGATTCTTGATGGCGGCCAGCACGGGATAGTCGACGTTGGGCGTCGCCACCGTCATCTGCGAGAACAGCGCATAGACGTTGCCCTGGTTCACAAAAGCGGAGAGGTCGCCGGCATAAAGCAGCGTAAACAGCGCCTGCGGCTTGGCCTGGATCAGCTTGGTGATGACTTCGGTGAAGTCGGGCTGGCCGAGCTTGGGCCAGGCGTCGGTGATGACCTCGACGTCCGGCTTGAACTGCTTGAAGAACTGCAGGTACTGCGCGGTGGTGTCGCGGCCATAGGCGTAATCCGGCGAGCAGGTCGCCCATTTGTTGAGTTTCTTGGCATCGGCGTATGCGGCGAGATGGATGCTGCCGGCCACCGCGTCGTGCACGCCCTGGCGCGCGACACGGAAGGCGGTGGGCGCGCGGATCTTGGGATCGGCGGTCAGCGACGAGGTCTCGCTGTTGGTGTGGATGCAGGCGATGTTGCCGAGGTCGCGCACGACTTCCTGGACCGCGAAGGAGGCGGACGAGGCTTCGGCATCGATCAACAGCTCGCAGCCCGTGCTGTTCACGAGCTCGCGCGCCACGCGGGCGGCCTCCTGGGGCTGGCCCTTCGAATCGCGGATGACGAACTCGATCGGCCGGCCGAGAAAGCCGCCGGCGGCGTTGATGCGATCCTGCTCCATCATCAGCCCGTTGCGCGAGGAGGTGCCAAGCAGCGCGATCGGCCCCGACATGATGCTTTGCATGCCGATCTTCAGCGTATTGGCCTGTGCCCTGGCCACCCAGGGGGCTGCCAGCAGGCTGGCCGTACCACCGGCCAAGATCGTGCGACGCGTAACGAGCCCGCTCATTGAACTGCCTCCCATGAACCTGTTACCGGCATTGAGAAGCCGGCTGTTGTTATTCGGGCTGCCAACTTAGATCGGCGATAGCGTCCTGATCAAGCTGGCATTTGTCGCTCGCACCGGGCCGAGTGACGCGGCCGGTCAGACGGTGGGATACGGACGGATCGAGCCATTTCGCGTTCTTCAGGTTGAAGAAGAACGCCACCTTGATCGAGGGCTGTATGGAACGACCTGAATTGCAAAAGCCGACATGTGCGGCGATCGCGACGCCGTCAGCATGGATCACTACCAGTTATTCGATCAACTCGTCGGCGGACGCCAGAATGGAATCGGGAAGGGTCAAACCGAGGGCCCTGGCGGTCTTCAGATTGACGACGGTCTGGAATTTCGTCGGCCGCTCGATTGGCAATTCCGATGGCGGGGTCCCTTTATGGACGCGATCCACATAGTAGGCCAATCGGCGATACGATTCCGACAAATTGGGTCCATAGCTGCAGAGAGCGCCGCTCTTTGCGAATATTTCCCAGCCGGAAATCACCGGCGCGCGATGCTTCATTCCGTAGTCGATGATCCGCTGCCGATTCTGAATGGCAAAGCCATCGGCAAAAAGCGAGATGGCTTGCGGCGGCCTCGGGTCCATTGCGGCGAACGCGGAAGCCAGCTGCTCCCCCGTCGCGGTTCCAAAAAATTCCGTTGCAAGGCCAAGCTTCCGTGCCGTCTCCTCTGCGTAGGTGCGCTCTATCTGCGAACCCGGGTGCTCGGGGTTGGCGATAATGGCGACACGCTGCAAGCCTGGAATCGTGTCCCGCAATATTTCCAGACGCTTGGCGTTCAATTCGGCCGCCATAAACGTCAGACCGGTCATGTTGCCACGCGGATGCGCGAGGCTGTCGGCGAAGCCGGCAACAACGGGATCTCCGCTGAAGACATACACGGCGGGAATGGACAGTTTCAGTTCGTACACCAACGGAACGGCAGCGCCCTGGACGACCAGCAGGTCAACCGGTTTGCGAACCAGCTCTGCCGCCAGCGGCGCTACGCGCAACAGGTTGTCGTCCCCGTAGCGGTAGTCGATTTCGAGGTTGTCGTTTTCACGATACCCCAATTCGGCAAGGCCACCTCGAAATGCTTCGAGAAACGGAGTGAGACTGGCTGCTCGCTGAGCGGTGAGCCAGCCGATGCGAACGACCTTGGCGACCGCGTACGCGCGCCCAAGCCCGGCTGCTATCGCGCTAACGGCGCTGGAAACCAGAAAAGCGCGGCGATTCATATTGAATCTTCCCACCATTCGGGAGCCGCAATGTTAACTGGCCGAGAAAGCGTTATCCAGTCTTTTCCGGCGCTGTAGCCGCCGTGGACAAGCAGCACACCGGTTCGCGCACGGGTGCTCGCCGCGTTTTCCGCTGAAAGCGCGGCGGCCGACAGCAGGACCTATTTCCTGGTCCCGTTCATGAAGGCTTGCATCTCTTCCAGCGTGAGCTTGCCATCCTTGTTGCTGTCCATTGCCTTGAAAATTCGTTCGTGGGCCGCCTGAAACTCCGCCAACGAGAGAACTCCGTCGCCATCGGCGTCCATCAGCGCAAACACCATGCGGAACATGATCGGAGGCCCCATCGCGTCCGAACCCATCATGCCGCGACCCATCATGCCTCCACCGCCCATCATGCCTGATCGCTCTCCAGTTGGGCTTGCAGGAGGCGCCAATTGCGTGGACGCGGTTCCCTGGTCCGAACCCGGGTGATCGTGATCGGATGGTGATTGAGCGAATGCGGGATAGTTCAGGGCGGCAAGCAGCAGCGCTGCGGCGATGGTTGGACGTGGCATGATCGGTCCTCCGGCACTGATTTAAGGCAACAATGATGCCGATCTTGAGCGGGCTCGGTTTGAGGCAAATCAATAGGCGCGCGGGGGAACGTCACGCTTCGTCCGGACCGCGCCGCAAGCCCGCGATCGAAATCGTTGATCTAGATCATTTCCGAGACTGCGGGGCGGCGCATGCTGCACACGAAAAAAAACAGGGAGGTCCCGCATGGAATCGATCTCAGCGCCAGATCGCGAAAAATGTCCTCGGTGCGGTTCCGGGTTGGTCAGTCTCGAATGGGATGAACGCGTCAATCCGCGGGAAGTCCAGGATCTTTGGCACTGCTGGAACTGCAAGAGCGAATTCATCACCACGATCGCGTCTGACGAAAAGGGTCCGTCAGTCGCCGAGATCACCGAGCCTTTCTTTACGAGCCTGGTGATGGAATGAGTTTGCGGACGGAGAAGGTCAGGCCTTCGCCGTCAGAACCACATCGTCCATGAACAACGCGTCGATGCCGGACTTGCGGAAGGTGACGATCGCGTCGGTCGGCGTGCAGACGATCGGCTCGCTGTCATTGAAGGACGTATTGATGACCATCGGCACACCGGTTTGCGTATGGAAATGAGATATCAGCTCGTGAAAGCGCGGATTTGATTTTCGGCTCACAAGCTGCACCCGTGCGGTGCCGTCCCGGTGCACGACGGCCGGGATGCGATCGTGCCGCCCGCTCTTGACCGCGGGCGCGAACAGCATGAACTCATGACTGGCAAGGTGCGGGCCGACCTCGAACCAGTCGTCGGCATGCTCGGCCATGACGCTCGGCGCAAAGGGACGAAAATCTTCGCGGTGCTTGACCTTTTGATTGAGGATCTGGCGCATGTCCGGCCGGCGCGGATCGGCGAGCAGCGAACGGTTGCCGAGGGCACGAGGCCCGAACTCCATGCGTCCCTGAAACCAGGCGACGATCTTGCCGTCGGCGATCATGTCGGCAGCCTCGCGCGCGGGGGCCTTGCTGCGCCGGGACGCGAGACCGGCCGACTTGACCGCCGCCAGGATTTCGCGCCGGTTGAATCTCGGCCCGAGATATGGCGTGGAATAGCCCCGCTGCGGCGGCTTCTTCTGCTTGGCGCAATGCACGACAAGGGCGGCGCCGACCGCGGTGCTCGCATCGTGTGGCGCGGAAGGTATGAACACTTCGGCGAAGTCACCGGATTGCCGGACCACCTCATTGGTCACGCAATTGAGCGCGACACCGCCGGCAAGGCATAGATTGTCCGATGGCACCTTGCGCTTGAGGCGACGTATGAGCGCCATGACCGCGGCATTCGTCGCCTCCTGCAGCACCGCGGCGACATCGGCATGCCGCGGCAGGATCTCGGGATCCATATATCGCCCCGGACCGAACAAGGCTTCCAATCGATCGAACTTGTCCGATTGAAAGCCGATGAATTCCGGTGCTACCGCATAGTCCTCCTTGCCGACGCGCAGGATCGATTCAAATTGGCGGCGGAAGACCTCGGGATTGCCGTAGGCCGCCAGCCCCATGACCTTCGAGGCGTCGTAGTGCGAGAAGCCGAGATAGCTGCTGAACACCTCCCACAGGAAGCCGAGCGAATTGGGATAGTCGAATGTATCGACGATCTGGATACGCTCGCCTTCAGCCTTCAGAAGCGTCGAGCCCGCGACCTCGCCGATCCCGTCGATGCTGAGGATGGCCGCGCGATCGAAGCCCGACGGGAAATACGCCGCCGCGGCATGTGTCAGATGGTGGGGCACGAAATGAAATCGCGGGCCGAGCGAGCGCCCAAGCAGCTCGTCGGCGACGCCCGCCACCTGGCCGAGCCGCAGCCGGAAGGTTTCCTCGAACCGTGGATCCCACCACTCGGCGCGATATTTCTTTCGGCGGAGCTTGGGGTCGAACGAGAAGGCCACGTGATGGATATCGCGGGCGGTGAGCCCGGCATGCTTCAGGCAGAAACGGATCGCACGCTCGGGAAACTGATGCGGGTTGTCGAAGTCCGCTTCCTTGCCGTGCTTGATGCGGTTGAAACGTTCCTCCTCGACGGCGGCGACGAGTTCGCCGTCGACGAGCAGCGCGGCCGCCGACTCGTGATACACGCAATTGATTCCAAGAATGTTCAATGGTCGACCTCACCTCGTGAAAACTCACCACGACGCGCCGCAATGGCGTCAATCAAAGCATAGGGGTGCGGTCCCGGCTACTGGCCGGGCCGTCCGGCTGTTTGCCTCGTCGCAACGGCACAAATTCAATCTCGGCGCGGCCGGTTGCCGAAGAGTGATGTCAAGCCTTGACAGGCACGCGTGCGGGCTCGCAGGCGCGCTACCGTGCCGGCCATTCCGTCTTGTGCGTGCCGAGTGGCACCGCCGGGCGAGCCCAGAACGCTGGCGTCCTCGACAGGATCGCCGAATGGCGCACGGCGCTGAGCGCGCCGAAGCCCGACGGCACGGCTTCCATGAAAGGCATGACGGCATCGGACTTCAGGTCCGGCTGACTGAAGCCATCGGCGACGCGGCCGAGATTCCACAGCCAGCGGCCGGTCTGCGCCAGCGAGACCCGGACATGCCAGCTGCCGCCCTCGCGGGCTTGCCGCGCCTTCGCCATCATCGCGCCGAACGCCATCAGGTAGCCGCTCGCATGGTCGAGCATCTGCGCCGGCAATTCCTTCGGCCCCTCGACGCCTGCGGCGGCGCCCTCGGCATGGTTGAAGCCGGTCGAGGTCTGCACGAGCGAGTCGAAACCGCGGCGTCCCGACCACGGCCCGGCATGGCCATAGGCCGACAGCGTCACATAGACGATGCCGGGTGAAATTTCTGCCGCCTCTTCTGGCGAGAAGCCATGCCGTGCGATCGCCTGCGGGCGATAGCCCTGCGAGAAGATATCGGCCTGCGCCAGCAGTTCGCGCAGCTTCGCCCTTCCCTCTTCGCTGGCGAGCTCGATGAACGTCGAGAGCTTGCCGCGACCGGTATCGATGGTGAGCCAGGGGATCGCCGGCAAATCGGGGCCATAGACCAGCAGAACGTCGGCGCCATGCGCCGCGAGCGCACGGCCGGCGACGGGACCCGCGATCACGCGCGAGAGATCGAGCACGCGGATGCCGGCGAGCGGGCGCTCGCCTGCGGGCCAGGGTTTGGGCGACGCCTCACCGATCTTCTCGATCGTCAGCACCGGAAGCTCAGCGAGCGCTTTGGCATGCGGCGTCGCCGACCATTCTTCCCGAGAGCGCATGAAGGAAACCACGGCGCCGCCGGCATAGGCCGCGGTCTCGAAGGCCTCGCCGTCCCACCCCATCAGCGCCGCCTGGATCTTCTCGCGCTCCGGCTCGCAAGCCAGCACCTTGCAGACGGCGGCGCGGTGATGGGCGAAGTTGGTGTGCAGCCGCACATAGCGCGCATCGCGCGTGCGGTAGATGCCAGTGGTCGGGTCGCTCGGCGGCGGCGGTTTGCCGTCGCGGCGCAGATACCGCTCCGAGCGGCATTCGACGACGGCGTGGAGCGTATCGACCGTGACTTGCTGCGCCTCGCCCTTGCGCAGCTTCCAGATCTCGGCGGCGGCGAGCCCTGCGGCTGCGATCGGCACCTGCGCGGCGGCCGCAACGCGAAAGGAGGACGGCAAAAGCGGCTCGTCGCCGGTCAGCATGACGGCGTCCAGCGCGGACGGTTCGCCACCGGCGAGGCGCCAGAGGTCAGTGAGGATGTCGCGGGGAGTTTGCATGTTCAACTCGTCATACGCGGGCTTGACCCGCTTCTTCGGGAGGTTCTTTTCAAAGCATGATGGATGGCCGGGTCAAGGCCCGGCCATGACGAGGGTTAGTGAAAATCCCTTGACCGCGGCAGCACGCGCACATTGCGGGGATGGCGGATTTTTTGCGCAGGGCTATCCGGATGATCGCGGCGGTCGTCGTTGAGCGGCTCGATCAGCGCGGGGCCTGCGGGCACGGCTTCCCTGCGC
>Ga0207707_10001667_pt1 | contig 20516 bp, 17 predicted proteins | sample KBSC83BmetaG_FD_184336 | JGI IMG/M metagenome (GOLD analysis project Ga0207707, IMG submission 184336) | Corn rhizosphere microbial communities from Kellogg Biological Station, Michigan, USA - KBS C8-3B metaG (SPAdes) (version 2) | ecosystem: Host-associated > Plants > Roots > Rhizosphere ...
GGATCGCCCGCCACGGGTGGCCTAACGACGCGGGATCCCACTGGCGGAACGTCCGCGCTTAGAGGTCCGTAAGCTCGTCGGGGCCTATCGAGATCGAGCGCCGACAGGTCGGCGGTTGTTACGTGAAGCAATCAACCGTGCCCGGTTACCATGGCTGACCGGGTCCTTTTTCTTTGTTCCCTAGGAGTCCTGGCGCCCGGGCGCTACGTCCAACGCCGGCGCCGCAGAGCGAGGGGGACCAGGCGCTCCGGTCGCCGCGTTCTGCCTAACGTGACGCCGAACGTGATGCCGAAGAGCCCGCTCCGCGCGCCCGTCATCGCGTCACGGCCCGGTCGTCGCCGTCGCGCGCCGCGCGGGCCACCGCGCCGTCGCGCTCCGCCTTCCGCGCTCGCCGCAGCGTCACCGTGAACGTCGACCCGCCAGCTTGCGTGCTCTCCAACGTCAGATCGCCGCCCATACCCCGCGCGAGGTCGCGGCTGATCGTTAGGCCAAGCCCGATGCCCTCGGTCGGCCGAGTGAGCGACCGGTCGATCTGGACGAACGGGTGGAAGATCGCCTCCTGCTTCTCGGCCGGGATGCCTATGCCCGTGTCGCGCACGCGAAGCCACGCGAGTTCCTCCGTCTCGTCGAGCGCGACGTCGACGGTGACCCGGCCGTCGGCTGGTGTAAACTTCGTCGCGTTCGCGAGCAGGTTGAGAAGAATCTGCCGCAGCTTGTCAGCGTCGGCCCAGACGAGACACGTGCCCCGAGGCGGCCGCACGTCGAACGTGATGTTCTTCGTTTCGAGCTGCGTCTGCATCATCGCGCCGACGTCCGCAATGACGGCGCCGAGGTCCGTCGGCCGCACGTCGTACTCGACTCGCCCCGCGTCGAGGCGCGTGAAGTTGAGCACGTCGTTGATGAGTGCCAGCAGATGACGCTGCGCGCGCTCGACGCGCGCGAGGGCCTCGTGCTGCGTCGGCGTGATCGGCCCGTGCACCCCCATGTCCAGCAGCTGGACGTAGCCCGCGATCGCGTTGAGCGGCGTGCGCAACTCGTGGCTCATGGTGGCGACGAACTGCGTCTTCACCTCGCCCGCCGCCATCGCCTCGAGCCCCTTCTTTTCGGCCTCCTCGCGCGCGCGCTGCGCCGTGGCGAGGAGACGCTCGCGCTCCACCGCCTGCGACTCCAGCAGCGCGTTGAGCCGGGAGAGCTCTTCGTTCGCGCGCTGGATCTCGCGCGCCCGCAGCACGATGTCCGCCTCCATGTGGCGCGCCCGACTCTCCAGCAGCTGGTGGCCCTCGCTCTCGCGCCCCTCCTCGTGCATCCGTCGAATGAACGGCGTGACGTCCTCCACACGAAGGATGATGTAGGCGATCTCGCGATCGGGGCCCATCACAGGCGAATTCACGGGACTCCACCATCGCTCCTCGAACTCACCGCCCTCGGAGGCGGGGCGCCGGACGGGGTACCGTTGCACCGCCATCACGTCGGCGCGCCGGTTCGCCGTCACACGCGCCAGCGAGGCGGTGAGGTTCCGAACGCCGTCCGCGTCGGGCTCCGCCGGGTTGTCGGGGAACACCTGGAACAACCCGCGCCCGACGATGTCCTCCCGCCGTGTCATCGTCGCCTCGAGGAAGGCGTCGCTCGCCGCGAGAATCTCGTAGTCGTCCGGGCGGAGCACGACGTACAGACCGGGCGCGCTCTCGAACAGCGCACGGAAGTGGAGCCGCGTCGCCTCCGCGGCGCGTCGTGCTGTATTGTCGCGCAAAATCTTGGCGAAGCCGCGCAGGTTGCCATCCGGGTCGCGGAGCGCCGTCGTGACACCGCTCGCCCAAAAGTGCGAGCCGTCCTTGCGCGCCTGCCACCGGTCATCCGATGCGGCCCCCTCCTCCGTGGCGGTGGCGAGCTCGCGCTGCGGAACAGCGGACGCCCGGTCATGCTCCGTGAACAGCACCGATATCGGCTGGCCGAGCGTTTCCTCCTCGCCGCGGCGGAACAGCTTTCGTGCGCCCGAATTCCACGTCGTGATCCGGCCGTCCGCATCGGTCAGGATCATCGCGTACTCCTCGACGCCTTCGACAAGGAGCCGGTACCGCTCATCGCTCCGGCGTAACTCCTCTTCGACGCGACGCTGCTCCGTGAAATCCACGAACGTCATCACCACGCCATCGATGCGGTCGTCAACGGTGCGGTACGGGCGGAGCCGCGCGAGGTACAAGCGATCGTCCTCGCTCCGGACTTCGCGGTCCAGCGGACGCAGGGACTTGAGCACCCGCCGCGCGTCCGCCGCGAGGTCGTCGTAGTCGAGGTGATGCGTGAAGTCGGTGATGGGTCGACCCCGGTCCCCTTCCGTGACGCTGAAGAGCTCCGTGATCGGTGGCGTAAAGCGGGCGATGCGGAGCGATCGGTCGAGGAAGAGCGTCCCGATCTCCGTAGCCGCCATCAGGTTCTCGAGGTCACTGTGCGCGCGTGAGACCTCCTCGAACTTCAGCTTCAGCTCCGCGTTGACCGTCTCGAGCTCCTCGTTGATGCTCTGGAGCTCTTCCTTGCTCGTCTCCAGCTCCTCCGCGGTCGAGCGGTACTCCTCGTTGATGCTCTGGAGCTCCTCGTTCGCCGCGCGTAGCTCCTCGTTGTTCGCCTCGGCCTGCTCGCGCGCGCTCGCGAGCCGTTCCTGCATGTGCCGGAGCTCCGTCTCGAGGTGGCGCACGGTCTCCGCATGCTGCTCGCCGGTTCGCTCGCGCGCATCGGTGGTCTCCGTGTTCGCGGCCGCGCCACTGTCCCCCTCTATGAACACGACGAGCGCGAGACGCTCCCCGCGTGCGCCGGCCCGCGGCCGCACCAGCACGGCCACGCCGTGCGCGGTGACACCGGTCTGCACCGCGACGAACGGGCTCAGCGTGGTCTCGCCCATGTCGAACGCGCGAAACAGGGCCGCGCGCAGCTCCGGCTGCAGCTCCGGCCTAACGAGGCGCGTCACGTCGCGCGTGAGGGGGCCGCCCGGCGGCTCGAGAAACCGGCCGACCGTCTCCGACAGATGCACGACGTTCCGCTCCTCGTCGACGAGCACGCTTGGCGGCCCGAGATCCTCGAGCAGCCGGCGATGCACAGCCCCGGCGGTTACCGCGTGCGGCACCGGCGTCTCGCGCAGGTCCGGGATGCGATAGCGCGGCGTCTTGAGAAGAAGATCGGGTAGGCGTGGGACGTCCGCGCCGGTGAGCTCTCGCGCCTGGAAGAGGTGATGCTTCTTATCGAGCACGTGGAAGAACTCGCCGTCTGCCGTCTCCGACGCGCCGACGAACAGGTACTTGCCGGGCCTGAGCGCGTAGTGAAAGACGCCGAACACCTGCTGTTGCAGCTCGCGGTCGAGGTAGATCAGCAGGTTGCGGCACGAGATGAGGTCGACCCGGGAGAACGGCGGGTCGCGCAGCACACTGTGCGCGGTGAAGATCACGCAGTCACGCACCTCTTTCGTGACGACGTAGTGTTCACCTTCCTCGCGGAAGAATCGATGCAGCCGTGCCTCGGTGACGTCGACGGCGATTGCGTGCGGGTAGCGACCCTCGCGCGCAGTGGCGAGCGCTCCGTCCTCGAGGTCGGATGCGAAGATCTGAATGTCGCGCCGCTCGCCCCGGCGATTCCCTTCCTCGAGGAGCAGCATCGCGATCGAGTACGCTTCCTCACCCGTTGCGCAACCGGGCACCCACACCCGCAGCTTCCCACCCCCGTTGTCTTCGCTCTCCAGGTCGTCGAAGAGCCGCGGGATGACCTGGTCCGCCAGCGCCTCCCAGGCCTCGGGATCACGGAAAAAGCTCGTGACGGAGATGAGCAGGTCCGCGAAGAGCGCCTGCGACTCCTCGGGATCCTGGCGGAGAAACGCGAAGTAGTCGGCGAGCGTCTCGCGCCGCTGCACCTGCATACGACGCCCAACCCGACGAAGGACGGTCGCGCGCTTGTACTTCGCGAAGTCGTGCCCCGTACGCGAGCGCAGGTGGCTGACGATCTGCGCAAGCGTCGCTTCCTCATCCCCGCCGAACCGGCTCAGCATCCGGTCGTCGAGGTTCGCGCGGAGACGCCGCTTGGCCTGCGTCAGCTCCCCGATGCGTCGGGCGAGATCGCGCACCGGCAGCACCAAGTCCGCCACCTGTGTGGCTATCGCCGCGCGCGGCATCGAGTCGTGTGTCGCTTCGGCGGGGTCCTGCACGAGAACCAGGCCGCCCGCCTCCTTGATCGCCTTCACGCCGATCGCGCCGTCGGTACCGCCGCCTGACAGGACGACGGCGAAGCCGTCGCCATGCTGAGCCGCCAGCGATCGGAAAAATTGATCGATCGGGGCACGCCGTCCCCGAGGCTCGTCGAATGGAATTGCCGCGACGGAACTGTCGGTAATCTCGAGACGGCGGTCGGGCGGGATGACGTAGACGTGATTCCCTTCCAGCGGGATCGTGCTCGTCACCTGCTCGACGGGCATCGAGGTTCGAGTCGCGAGGATCGCCGGCAGTGCGCTGCGGTGTTCCGGCGACAGGTGCACGACGACGACGAAAGCGGCACCGATCTGGTCGGGAACCGCAGCGAAAAAAGCCTGAAGTGCCTGAATGCCTCCGGCCGAGGCACCGATCCCGACCACAATCGGCCCGGACCGTACGATCGTCGTAGGAACGAGTTCGTCACTATCCGACTCTTCGGTCTGCTCGTCTCGCGGGTCGCGATCGTCCCGATCGTCCCGATCGTCCCGATCGTCCCCATCGTCCATCCGACCTCCTCACTGAGCCGCATCACCCGGACGCGTGGGCACCCATCCGAACACCGCGGCGGCATCACGATCTCGGGTGCGCATATAATGCACCGTAAGCATACGCCCCGCACCGTCCCGCATACACCGCGAGGAGGGCGGCGACTCAGCAGCCGCGCTGAAATCGAGAGTGGAGCTTGGGAAAAATGCCACACGGCTGGGTCGACGCGCCGCGTTGCGACGTCGAGCACCGCCTCGCGAATCGCGGCGGGCCCCGGCGCGCGGGCCCAGCCTAACGGGATCCAGGGTCCCGGCGCGCCGCGTTTGTCGCGTTGCCCCAATGGCAGACATGCCGAAGCCGGGCGGCGATCTCACCGACCAGCGCGGCACGACGTGGGGGGTCGCGGTCCGTCGATCGCCAGAGCCCGTCAGGTTGGTCGTCGGCCGTATGTTTTCGATGCGCAAGCCCGGTGCCTCGTGATTGGGGTCCAGCGAATCGGCGTTAGGCATGGTGAACTCGCCTTACGAGCCCATCTGTGGCAGCCGACTGGCCGTTTCACCGGATCACTGCCGAGCCAAGCAATAGGAGTGCTTGCGCCTGCTGTCGGCTATGCGTAGCGCGGGGGTGGCGGGTCGCGGCGGCTCCCGGCACGTTCAACCAGTGGGAGGCGTGACCCAGACCGCTGTGCGGATCACGATCCATGGGCGACGACGGAGTTGGTGCCGTACCGGCCGGCTGCAGGCGATGGCTCTGTTTCGCTTCGCTTTTAGAGTAACACCGCCCCAATGACGCAGATGAGGGCAACTAAGAGTAGGATCGCGAGCCAGCCCGGCGCCCTGATGGGGTCCGCCCGTTTGGCGGGCTTACGGCGCGCCGTCACGGCGCGCTGATGCATGAACGCGGCATGAATGGAGCATAGCTGCAAGCAAGGGATAAAGGGCATAAGTACAGCGATTGCTTTATTGCCGAGGCCGGGCGCGACGGCTACCGGACATGCGCCGCTCCCAGCTCAAGTTCATGGTCGAGGATCTCGCCGCCCCGTTGTGCCAGAGCCTAACGCCGTTCAAGTCACCGGCATACAGGTGACCGTAGCAGTTCGAACAGTCCGCCGATGTCGGCGCCTCGAACGGCCCAAGGAACGGCGCGTCGACGATGGAGGTGTGAACAGCCGACAGAACTGCGATCGCGCCAAACCGAACCCAACTTCGATGCAACACCACGCCCACGACCCTCGTCGGACCGCCGAGTACCGTGCAGGTCCGATCATCTCGTTGGTGGGGACGCGCCTAACGGGGGTGACGGAAAGGACCTCCACCGCCTTCGCGAGGAGAGCCTCGCCGGCAACTTTGGTCGTGTCGGTGTGTGGTCATCGCCCCGACGGCAGGCGTGCGTTGACACAGTCGCTCTGGGCGGTGAACACGTCGGGTCCCGCGGGACTCCTCACGCACGGTCCACGCCGTCGGCACTCGTGCGTTCATCGAAGGATCGTGCGAGAAGAGTCCGGGACGAACGAGTCGGGGCGGCCCGTAGTCCTGTGACCTGGTCGGCGTGAATGCGATAGATGATCGCGGCAGGTGGCGTGTCGATTCCGGCCGGCACGATGGACGGCACCTTGGCGCGGAGCAAGTCGACGCCGCGCGCCGCCGCGGCGTCACCTGTAGGCGACCCGGTGCCGCGAACCGGGTAGCACGCGCCTCGGACGACGACACTCTGCCAGCGACGAACGTCGCGCACTTCGGCGACCTCCACGGCGACCCAGCGATTGCGACGAATCGCCGTGCGCATTGGCGCATCCGCGCGGGCGTACAGCCATCCCTCCATGAACACGTAGCTGATCGGGACAATGTCGACATGCGCCCGGTCCGCAAAGGCAATGCGACCCACCATGTTCCGCGCAAGCAGCGCCTCGCAGTCAGGTCGACTCAACTCCGTGAGCACGGAGACACGCCGTTGTTGCGAGGGGGAGGGTCTCGTCATTGGTCCGTTGTTGCGCGGCCATTCGAGAGGCCTCGGGGCATGACCGGCATATCGTATGTAATCTGCACCATGAACCACGATCCGCGGAGAGCGCTTCCGGACCTGGTACCTATACGCGCTCAGCGAGCACACCGCATGTCGACCGCGCTCTGACAGGAGCTCGGCTCGCAAGGGCGATGGCCCGACGAAATCGGCCTCGGCAGGGGCCGGCTGGGGCGTCACGCGCTATTGACCACTTGGATGAAACGCGATAGCTTCCATTATACGACTGGTCAATACGCGCCGCTGCGACCTAGCACCGCGACCACTCCGGGAGTGAGGGCGACGCCTTTCATAAGGAAGAGCCATGCCCGATCCCAAGAAACCGGCCGAGCGGGCGCAGTCGCCGACGCCGACCCCGGAACCAGACAACTCCGGATTCGGCGTGACCGTGATGGATCAGGCCACACTCATTGGCGATATCGTCGTCCCGGATGGCCTTCCGCTCGAACGCCTCTATGCACGATTCGACGCGATAGCCCGAGGACGCGCGCCAGGCAATAGCTCGGCGGCGCACCAGTCGGTGCTCGAGCGTCTCGCCTCCAATCGGCAGCGTGCCGAGGCCCTCGGGTGGTCGGAGTTCGTGCTCGACCGCCTCGGCGGCAGCGGGCGCCTCGTGCTCCGAGGCAAGCCGCCGATCGGCGCCGACCGCGAGCTCGTTCCCGATGCGATCCCCTACGATGGCGCAGAGCCAGCCGACGCCTCGAGCGGTGCGAAAGCGTTGCTCCATGACGCCGAAGGCCGCATCGGATCAGATCTGACGAACCTGTCATGGCGATCCCGGATGGGCTGGCTCGACGACGGCGGACGTTAGGCGTGTCGCGCTCGCCGTTCACCCGGGCCGCTGCCGTCTTGGACCTGGAACCAGCGTATTGGCGCCTCCTCGTCCTCCACGTGCCCGGAATCGCGCTGGATCGCCTGACCCGAGACATCCGTTCCGGGCGGTTCGGGCCGGATGGACTGCTCGCCCGCGCGCAGGATCTGCGCGCCCATTTGCGCCCTGACATCCGCGAGCGCGCTCGGACCGAGTTCCCCGAGCTCGACACGGCGGACGACGGCCTCGAGCCAAACCTCGAGGGCGAGAGCCTGCGCCAGCGGCTCGCGCGCGAGGGGCGACTGCCGGTGCTGGAGGCCGCTCGGATCGCGGGCGACAGAGCGCCCGGCTCCTCTTGAGTGACGGAGCGCGCTATCGCCCCACGGGGCGATCGCATTGCAGGAGCAGTCGACCGCGCTCCTCAGTCCAAGGTGGGTCAGTCCAACCGCGGCGACGAACAGGGAAGCCATTGTCCGCATCGTACCCACGTCGCAATGCGACGTCCGCGCATGCTCCCGGTGGGTGCTGTTTGCGACGATGGCGTTCCGATTACCGCCCGCGACGAGCGCCTAACGATTCAGCCGCTGAGGCTGTCGATCGAAGGCCAGCGACATCCCACCCGCCGATGGTGGCGGCGACGTCGCACGTGCTCTCGAGAAACTGCAGCGCCACGTCGTGCGGCTCAGGGCAGCAGACGGTCGAAGTGCCGGCGCACGATCCCGTAGCATTCGCACGCCGCCTTTTCCAAGCCGGCCCGGTCAACGACCCGAATGGCGCCGCGGCTATACCGGATGAGCCCCGCATCCCTCAGCGCTGCGGCGGCGACAGAAACGCCGCCCCGGCGCACGCCGAGCATGATCGCCAGATACTCCTGCGTGAGCGGGAAGCGCTCTGCCTCCCCGACGCGGTCATGGGTCATGAGAAGCCACCGCGCGCAGCGCGTCTCGATCCCGTGCAGGCGGTTACAGGCGGCGGTCTGGGCGACCTGCGTCAGGTATGCCTCGGTGTATCGATTCAGGAGGCGCCTGAGCTCGGGACGAGTCGCTGCTCCCTCGACGAACCCGGCTGACTCGATGCGGCCGGCGGCGCCCGGGATCTGTGCGACCGTCTCGTTTACACTCGCGTCGACGCCGAGGAAGACCCCAACGCCTGCCATCCCTTCGTTCCCCACCGTCCCCACCTCGATGGCTGTGCCGTCCGCCATGCGACTGATGATCGAGAACACCGCCGTTTCGGGAAAGTACACGTGGCGGAACGGCTCGCCCGCGCTGGCGATAAGTTGGCCGATGGCGAGCTCCACCGGTTCAATCTGCGTCGTGAGCCACTCCGCGTCGGACGGAGCGAGTCCGGCCAGGGCCGCGATGAGACGATTGCCGCGCGCGCGCGGGGGGCTTTGCTGTAACGCTGGTGCCGACATGGGTTGCGCCTCCGGAGCGCTGCCTTAGGGGAGGTAGAACCACCCAGCTGCCGGCAACGGGAGGGGTCGCGGAGGCGCCGAAACGCAATCCGCAGGGACCCAGTGTCGAGAGATGAATGCGTGGCCGAAGGGACGGCCGTCGCTCACGTGCCCCGAAAGATAACGACATGGGGGTACTTGCGCGGCGCGGCGCTATATGTGCAGTATCGGACATAGTCACCACGATCGGCTGACACAGCCGCCTTCTCCCTCCGGTCTCCAGACGCCCCGCCCGGGTCCGTCGGCCGCCCCGAGACCGCGAGATGTCGTCAGCGCCCGCCACAGCAACTGTGCGCAGGAGCGCTGCTATGCGGACCGCACGGACGAAACGGGTCGATGACGCCTACACCGCGGTTGCGGCATCGACCCCCAGGCCACCGGCCCCCACCCCGGACTCGTTTTCGCCGACGAGCCGGCGCGGCCACGCCACGCGTTCCCAACCGAGGCGGTAGCATGACCATTCTTCACGTGGAGGATCAACCCGTGATCCGCGAAGTCGTCCGGCGCGCGCTCGAGCCCTCCGGGTTTACGATCCTGTCGGTGGAGGGGGTGGGCGCCGCAAAGCTCGCGCTCGCGGAGCGCCACGACGTCACGAGCGCGTTGCTCGATATCCGACTCCGCGACGGCAACGGGTTGGACCTCTACGACTGGATCGGCATCCACCGCCCGGCCCTCGCCCCCCGCGTCGCCTTCGTTACGGGCAGCGCGGACGCGGAGGCGCTCGAGCCGCTCGCCGCGATCGGCTGCCCCGTCCTCACGAAGCCGTTCGAGATTGACGACCTGCGGCGTCTGATGGCGGATTGGGAGACAGTCGCGGACGCTGGCGAGCGGTGAGCGCGCCGACTCGACGCACAATTGACCGTTCCGACCGCCGCAATCATGCGGCGTTCCCAGATGGCAACGACCCGGTATCTAACCAGTACGTAGCCCCGTCACACCCGTTCTCCTCACGCCGCCCGCGCCTGAGCGCTTCGGCCACCCCATCATCGTCATCATGAGAGGCGTTGTGCGTCGCTTGCGCGTTGGAGTGCTCGATCTGGTTGCACAGGGCCACAGTCGGTCACTGTGGTCTCGCGTGATGAACGCCAATTTTGCGAGCATCATGCCTCAGGTGGTCGCCACATGGTGCGAGGAGGCAGGACACGATGTGGAATTCGTCTGCTACACGGGCGGCGAGTCGCTCGCGGACGCCCTGCGGCCGGACACCGATCTTCTGTTCGTGAGCGCCTTCACTCAAGCTGCGCAGACGTCGTACGCCATCAGTCACCTGTATCGCCAACGTGGGACGGTCACGGCGTTAGGCGGTCCGCACGCCCGGTGCTATCCTGAGGACGCGTCCCGGTACTTCGACTACGTGCTCGGTTTCACGGACCGTGAAGTCATCGGCGAGGTCCTGCGCGACTGCGCGCCGCACCGGCCCCTCGGCACACAGCTCAGCGCGAGGCGCCAGCCGCTCCACCTGCCAAGTGTACGAGAGCGTTGGAAGTTCATCTCGTCGACGCTCGACAAGGCTCCGACGGTCAAGATCGTCCCGATGATCGCCAGCCTCGGCTGCCCCTATACCTGCAGCTTTTGCATCGACAGCACTGTCGATTATCAGGCGCTCAACGTCGAGCAGATGAAGGAGGACTTGCGCTTCCTGCGGACCAAGATGCGCCGGCCACACGTTGGATGGCACGATCCGAACTTCGGCGTACGGTTCGACGAGACGCTCGGCGCGATCGAGGAGGCGGTTCCACCCGGATCCGTGGACTTCCTGGCCGAAAGTAGCCTCTCCCTCCTCTCGGAGGCCCGCCTCGAACGCCTGAAGAAGAACAGCTTCCAGGCAATGCTGCCCGGAATCGAATCGTGGTACTCACTCGGCAACAAAGCAAAGACCGGAAAAGTCATCGGGATCGACAAGGTGCGCCAGGTTGCCGATCACGTGAACATGATCCTTCGCTACATCCCCTACGTCCAAACAAACTTCGTGCTCGGCCTCGACTGCGACGAAGGACCTGAACCCTTCGAGCTAACGAAGAAGTTCGTTGAGCTCGCCCCTGGCGCGTTCCCCGGGTATTCACTCCTTAGCGCGTTTGGGCGTGCTGCTCCTTTGAACCTCGATCTGCAGCGCGCGGGACGCGTCCTTCCCGTGCCGCATCACTTCCTGAACAACTATCTCGCGATGAACGTGCGCCCGAAGAACTACGACTGGGCGACGTTCTACGACCACGTGGTCGATCTCACCAAGTACACGTTTTCATGGCGCGCAATCGGCCGGCGCTTCCGGGCGAACAAAACCGCTATCCCGTCAGCGCTGAACATCATCCGGGCGGTGACGAGCGAGCGTGCCGTGCGCGTCGGGCATCACGAATCCGTTCGCGCCCAGCTCCGCACGGATCCGCAGGTACGGCGCTTTTTCGACGGCGAGAGCGACCTTCTTCCATCGACCTACGGAGAACGCGTTCGGAACGACCTGGGTCCTCTCTGGCCTCATCTCCCGAAAGGCGCGCTGTACCACAACCCGAACGCATACCTCGACTCGGAGAATGCGCTCGAGGCGATCGCGCGACGAGAGCGGGTTGCCGTTGGTTCCATGGGCGAGTCTCGATTTCGGCGTCAAACGGGTCCCGCGACGGGGTTCCCAATCGAGGCCGTGTCCGCTTCGGAAGCGCTGCATCGTTGCGACCGAGGAGCGAGCCAGCAGCGGGACGGCCAACGTTCACCTGTGTCAGGCGACAACCGCTGAAGGTGACCTCCTTACCGAAGCGCCCGCGCGGGGCGGTGCCGGCAACGCCACGAAGAAGGGCGTGGAGTTCGTCGAGGCGAACTGGAAGCCGCCCACCGAAGCCAACATCCCCAACGATTCGCTCGGCGCCTCTATCCGGAGAGGGCCGGCATCAGTCGGTGAACCGTGGCCGATCCGTTCGCTGGATCGCCGACGCTTGTCCCGGTACCGGACCCACTGATGCGGTCATGGTACCCGCCCAAGGCACCGATGCTCGTTGAGGTTCGGTGCACTCGAGCGTCCGAGCACTCCGTTGAGCTCACGCCGTCGAACTGGGAAGCAGTCGGCTCCATGGCGATCATGCTTCGAGGAAGGTACGGCATGATGGCTTCGCGCAAGCGATCGGGGAGAGCCCGGCACTATAATTCACACCCATGGCCGCCCTTTCGAGGTTCATCAGCGATCACACCGAGGAGATTCTGACCGAATGGGAGACGTTCGCCCGGTCGCTCCCGATCGGCGCCTCCATGGACGTCGTCGCACTGCGGGATCACGCCAAGGGCATGCTCGATGTGATCGCGCGCGATCTGGAAGAGACGCAGACGTCGCGTCAGCAGGATGCGAAAGCGAAAGGAGCGTCGGACGCCGACGAGCGGACCGCACGGACCCCAGCCACGGAACACGGATCGGGCCGCGCGCACAGTGGCTTTACGGTCAACCAGATGGTGGCGGAGTTCCGCGCGTTGCGCGCGAGCGTGCTGCGCCTGTGGGGCAAGCAACCGGGACCGAAAGGTGAGGCGGAGCTCGAAGAGATGGTCCGATTCAACGAGGCCATCGACCAGGCGATCGCCGAATCGCTCGCGCGCTACACACGGGACATCGACCACACGAAGGAGCGATTCCTCGCCATCCTCGGCCATGATCTTCGCACGCCGCTTGGCGCGATCATCATGTCGGCCCAATTCATCCTCGAAAGCGGCGAACTGGTCGAGCCGTATCGTGAGCTCGTCGACCGCATCGGTAAGAGCAGTCGGCGGATGAACCAGATGGTGGCCGATCTGCTGGACTTCTCGCGGACGCGGCTCGGCGACACGATCCCGATCGCGCGTGCGGAGATGGACGTGACGAGAATGCTCGACGACGTGGTCGCCGAGGTTGCCTCTTCGTATCCGGACTGCAAGCTCGAGGTCGAAGCGAGCGGTGAACTGCACGGTGTATGGGACTGTGCCCGGTTGACGCAGGCGATGACCAATCTCATCGGGAATGCGGCGCAGCACGGTTCGGATGGAACGCCGATCAGGGTTACGGCGCGCGGGGAGGCACACGAGGTAATCATCGCGGTGCACAACGACGGTACGGCCATTCCTGACGAACTCGTGGGTCGGATCTTTCAGCCGATGCAGCGCAGTCGAAGCAATCCCGGCAACCGACGTCACCTGGGACTTGGGCTCTACATCGTCGACCGGATCGTGGCTGCACATGAGGGTCGGATCGACGTGGCGTCGTCCGAGGGACATGGTACGACGTTCACGGTTCGACTGCCGCGTCACGTATCGAGCTGAATAATTCACGTCTTGCGCGCTCTTACTCGGCTACTTGCGATCTCGGCGAGTCGAGCGGTGTCTCTGCCGAAGACGCGTGGATCGTTCTGGGGCGACGTGAAGTACTCGTTCAAGAACGACGGCGCTTTCTGATCAACGAACGCGGACGTGCGTTTGGAGGCGTTAGCCGGCATCGCTCGACAGCGCGCTACGCCCGAGACGACATCGCGCTCACCGCGACGCCGCCGAAGATCGAGCCCGAAGGCCTGATCGGGGGGCCGAGCGAACGGTCCTATTTCGGATCGACGACTCCTGGTCGCTCGTCCCGCTCAGTCGGGAGCGCGGGAACAGCTCTCCGATGTGGGCCTGCATCAATCTGCGCGAAACGCCCGGCGGTTCTCGCCACGTCGCCGACCAGCTGAGCGAACTCGGCGTCCGTCATGCCGCCACGCACTCGGTCGAGGCGAGCCGCTATTGCGGCCAGAAGCTGTTGGTCCCGCTCGTTATTCCCGTCATGCAGAAAGCCTTGCCTGCGCTGCGAGGGCGTTCATGTCTCCGTCCAGGTTCCATTGTCCAATCATGGCACTTATCGGTCCGTCCGACCTTGAGGTCGGACTGCTTTAGCAATCGCCCCGCCTCGACCTCGAGTTCCGAAAGCGTGAGGTCCGCCCGCGAGATCACCTCGGCCATCTGCCGCACGGCAGCCACGAGCGCGCCCAAACCGGTCGTGGTCAACACGTAGACGCCATTCGTTGGCAGCCCCTCGTCGGCCTCGCTCGACGGATGCACCATCACGAGCACTTGCTTGAGCTGGGGATGGTGCTCCTCGATCCATTTCGCGTCGATGTACAGTTGCGAGAGGTCCTTCTTGTGCAGCAGCGACGTCGGCTTCTTCTCATTCTTGCACGAGAGTACAAAGATCCGCTCGTCGTCGGTGCGCCACGCGTTGTCTGGCCCCTCGCCGTCGTGGTCGAGGCGCTCCGACGCGAAGCCCAGCTGCCGGCGGCGCCTGAGGACGGCGTCGAGCTCCTGGGCGTCTTCGTTAGGCGGCGGCCGGCGCACGCTGGTGCTGCCTTCGGTCGCGTCTATTGAAGGACGCGCCAATTCTCCTCTGAGAACGCGATGCTTAGCGCGGTGCGCGCGAACTATTTCCCGCGGAATTCGGCATCGAACGGGTCCCGGAACGCGTCCCGCTAGTCGAGGTGGCCGCGCTCAGTCACAGTCATCGCAATGCGGCTCGAGCCGAAGGCCGTCAAACCCCTCCCGCGCGATGATCGGCACCATCGCGAGTGCTGCGACAGGATCGGCCCACCACCAGCCGGCAACGGCGTTGAGCGCGAGGCCGGCGAGCAGGATGACCGACAGGTACGCGCAGAGCGACGTCTGCTTGGCCTCCGCCGCGAGCGCTCCGCTCTCCAACTGGAGCGCCACGCGCCGCTTGGCTTTCGCCAGCAACGGCATCACGGCCACCGACAGCGCGGCCAGGATAATGCCGATGACGCTTTCGCTTGGCGCTTCGCGCCTAACGAGCGCGCGGCCGGCGTCGATGGCAACGTACCCCGCCAGGGCCAGGAACAGCCCGCCGATCACGCGGCGAGCCATGTGCTCGGCCCGTTCGCGCCGCCCAGGGTCGTCGGCGCTTAGGCGCCAGAGCGCCGTGACGCTTGCCGCGAGCTCGATCACGCTGTCGAGGCCGAAACCGACGAGAGCTACGCTGCCAGCCATGAGCCCCGCCGCCATCGCGACAACCCCCTCGAGCGAGTTGTACGCGAGCGTCGCAACGTTGAGGCGCTTGCTCCGGCGGACGAGGCGTTCGCGCGCCGCGTCGACCTGGACCACGGATGCTGTCATCGCCATCATCTGCGTCCCACGCTACCGTGAGCTCTCTCGCGTAGCACGAGAGCGAGCAAGAACATGCTGAGCGGAGCAGTGACTGCCCACGGCGAGCCGAGTAAGAGGAGGTTCGAGGAGAATCTCGGATAAAAGTAGACGACGCCGGCGAGCGCGGTCGCTATGAGATTGGCAATGCAGGCCCACCGAGCGCCTCGTTCGACTCCCGCGTGTCCGAGCGCTGGAATGCCTAGCAACAGTGCGACGCCCATCGAGATGTACGCCAGCGCATCGAAGTCCCACAATAGCGAGTGAGGCGTCTGTTCAAGAACCTGAACGGCCGCGAGTGTTCCACGGAGCTTTGCAGGGATTACGGTCGTGAGCTGAACGACATAGTTCGCGCTGCCGAACACGGCATACGCAGTAGTGAAGATCAGAGCACCATGCGTCCAGAACCTATTGTCGTCGCTCGTTGAATGGTGTAGCGCGAGCATTTCCAGAACGAATGGGACGATGATGCAGAGCGACGTACCGAATATCAGAATCTCGTCGAGCGGGAAGCGAAGCATGCCCGCCATCTGAAGGAGTTGGACGACGTCGTAACCGAGTGCCGCCGACGCCGCGGCAACCCCCGACCAGAGCCCGATGCGCGCCACGGATGACGTGGTCATGGAGTCACGAGAGTGTCCGCGGGCGCGAGTGTCCGCTCCAGTCGCATGCTACGCAGTCGCTGTGCGATGTTCGACTTCGTCGCCCTCTTCAGAGGTAAGGCACGAGTCCCGTGTTCCACCCGCCACAGCAGCGTCGCGGACAGCACGGCGACCCAGAGCAGCCAGGCTACGATGTTGACCCGCTCCCACACACCCATCCACGGAGTGGGAAAGTTGGCCTGGAGCTTCGGGGCGTCCATCGACGTCACGGCGCCGGCTGCAAGAAGGATCACCATCGTCGCGATAGAGTAGATGCGGAATCGTCGGCCGAGTGCCGCCGCAGCGAAGCCCATCGCAAGGAGCGTGAGCATGCCGTTGGCGACAGTCCAAGCGATGTGCAGTGTGTCGGTCAGAGTTGCGCCGCCCGCCGCCAGGACTTCACGCAGGTGCATCGGCGGCCAGAAGATCCCTGCGACTGCGGCGACGAGGATCGACGCTCCGGTGATGCGCAGGCCTCTGCTCGAATCGGCGGATTTCCACACGGCCCAGCCGAAAGCGCCATAGAGCAGCGCCCACACAATCCCGAGCGGGACCCACAACGTTCTCGTCGGCGCGTCGACGGCCGACAGCTCGCTCACGGTCTGCGAAGCGGACGAGTACCCGCTCCATGCCAATGGAATGAAGACGAGCATCGATGCGTAAAGCACCGCCGAGATAAGTCCGCACGCGAGCGCGAACGGGTTCAGGTCAGTCCGTATCGGCACCAAACGCCGGCCGTTCGCCGACCTCCAGATGCCCATGGCAAAGAGAAGGAGCAGCGTGCTCGAGATGCTGGATATCGGCACCACGAGCCCGCTAGTTGGCGCGCCGATCGCAAACAGTTCATGCTGTTTCTTGGTTGACGTAGCCGTCAGATGGTGCTGCGTGGTTGCGGTCCTCATCGTTCCCTTCCGGACTTTTTCCAATAGGAACGATGCCGCAGCCGACAAGGATGGTCTGTCGGTTGATAACCGTCGCCGAGTGAGGCTTTGCCGTACGGGCGCGCTGAAGACTATCGCGGCGCGGTGTGGTCGTATTGAGCGGCTGATATCGCGATCGAGGCCATCGACTACTACGGAAAGGACATGCCATATACAACCCGCAAAATGGCGAGCGGTCTATGGCAGATCCTTCCCCAGTTGAGCCAAATGCGCTCGCGCATCAAAATCAGTCAGATCGTACTCTCGGCGATGACGACAACGCGGATTTGGAGAAGACATTAGCGCGCGCGACAGAGCCGTTTCCCGTGGTGGTGAACCTCGCGGCGGCACTGAGCGCGTCTGGTGCCGACTCAGCGGCCATTGCGGCGGTCGTTCGCCTGCCGTCGGAGGATCTCGCGCGTCCCGAGCTTCAGACCGCGCTGGCGATCGCAAACTGGCACCTCGGCAACCGCGACTCGGCGCAATCCATTGTTCGCCACCTCGCCCGAAGCGGCGCGACGCGAGCGAACGCGATGCTCATGGCGACCGTATATGCACAGACCGGCGAAGTGGACTCCGCGTTCGCCTCGCACTCGCGTGCCGAGTGGCGGACGGATGAGGTATTGAACCTGCGCGCCGAACCAATGCTCGACCGGATCCGTCGGGACCCGCGATTCGTCCACCTTCTCGAGCGGGTGACGTCGCGGTGATATGGTGATATGGCATACGTGGTTTCCGGGTCGATTCTCGTGGTATGACGAGGGGGATGAATTCCACCACGAATTCGTACGTTCACGGATCGTACGATTCGTGCTCGACACTCAAACCAAGCACGCGACCCGCGTTCCGTCACAGGCTGCGGAGCCCTTGAGCGATGCCGAAGTTGCCGCCGCTCGCAACTCGCCCTGCCATGTTGCTCGGAATCCTGAGTACGAGGACCGCGAAGATTACGCTGATCGCCACGACCTGCGTCATTTCCTGCGGCGTCGTCACTCGAAGGTTGGGCGGGATGTACGTCGCGATGATCGTGGTGGCGACGCTCAACAAGAGGTAGAACACGGATAGCCTAACGCCGAGGTGGACCAGGTAATTCGGGTAGTTCTCTACTCGCGGACGGCGCTGCGGCGATTACCGACAAGTAGGCACACAACGCGGTCTGCGTCGCGTCCGCCTCGAGCGCGGCACCATAGTGACGTTAGGCTATCGATGGCGACGTATCCGGCGAGCGCTAGGAACGACCACCCGATTCCGCGCAGGGTCACTCGCTCGACCCCCTCCCGCCGCCCGTGGTCGAGGTCCGAAAACGCAGCCTCCACTGCGCGGCCAAACTCGCGGTTACCTCGATCACGCTGTCGATGCCGACGCCGACGAGCGAGACGCCGCCCGCGACTACGCCGGCGACGAGGGACACCACGGACTCGAGGCAGTTGTACGCGAGCGTGGCATAGTTGAGCCAGAGCCCACGCCGTACGAGCGCCTCGCGCGGATCAACGAGCGAATCCCTGCCAGCCGCTCGATCATCAGCGCACGAGCTCGAAGTGTCCCATCATCCCGCCGGCGTGATGCTCGAGAATGTGGCAGTGATACATCCACTCTCCGGGACGATCGTCGGGCATCCAAGCGATCCGTACGCGGCCCTTCGGCGGGACGTTTACGGTGTCCTCCCACGAGCGGAATGACGGCGGCTCGCCATTCACTTCCACCACCTGGAAGAAGAAGCCGTGCAGGTGGAACGGATGATCCATGAGCGTGTCGTTAATGATGTCCCACACTTGCAACTCGCCGACCTTGACGGGTCGGTCGCGGTGGTGTGACTCGTCATTCACGACGAAATCGACGCCATGCTTGAGGCTCATCTTGACGCCAAGATGCACTTCACGCGTGGGCGCCGCGCTCGAGGTCACCAGCGGCGCGATGTCGCGGAGCTTCGTCGGAACGCGGGCACGCGATGGCAGCGCGGGCCCCACGCGCAACGTCGCGAAGCGCTCGTTATGCGCTCTGGCAACGGTTCGACGATCATATCGGAGTGCGTCGATGCTCAGGACGTCGCCTTCGGCGAACGGTCCGACGGCGAGCTCCACCCGGTCTGCGGGCGCAAGGAGCACCTCGCTCATCGTCACAGGTGTATCGACCAATCCGCCATCGGTGCCGATGACGGTGAATGGCTTTCCGCCGATTGAGAGCCGCACATAGCGCGCGCTCGACGCGTTGACGATCCGCCAGCGCTCGACCTGGCCCGCAGCGATGGCGAGCTCCGGTTCGCGCCGCCCGTTGATGAGTCGCGTGCTTCCCTGACGGCCGTCGTGCTGCTCGATCCACCAGCCAGGCGGTTTGATCTCGCCCTTGCGGTTCAGCGCGACATCGTCGAGCACCAGGACGCGCTCGGCGTCGAGCACCGGCTCGTTAGGTCCGCGCACGACGATCGCGCCGTACAGGCCGCGCTCGAGCTGCACCGTCTCATTCGTGTGGGGGTGGTACCAGAACGTGCCGGCGTCCGGGAGCTTGAAGCGGTAGGTGAACGTCTCGCCCGGCAGGATCGGATGCTGGACCATGTCGGTACCGTCCATTGCGGCGGGGATCTGAAGCCCATGCCAATGGATCGTGGTAGGCTCGGGAAGGTCGTTCTTGAAGCGGACCTCCAGGACGTCACCCACGCGCGCCTCGATGGTGGGCCCCGGCACTTGGCCGTTGAACCCCCACGCGCGAGTCCCCTGGCCCGGCACGAATTCCCAGTTGAGCTCGCGCGCTTCGAGGTCGACCCTGACGACAGAACAACCATGGTCGGGGACGGCGGCTTCGACCGCACGGGTGTAGGCAACGGCGGCATCGGCGGGCGCACCGTGGTGGACGGCGCCGTGGCCGCCATGCGCCTGTCCGTGCATGCTGTGATCGTCGGTACCGTGGTGATTGCCGTGGTGATTGTGCGACTCACGCGACATGTGAACCTCGTTAGCCCGATTTACGATTAGATGGTCGGTTGCTCGTTGTCTCGTCAAGAGACTCGACTGGTGACGAGCGAATCGTTAGGCGTGCGGACTTCCCGTCGCGCCACAGTCGAGCACGCAGCAAAAGATTGCCGTGCGGAATGAGCGGGCGCTTGAATGAAAGGGCTGATGTGGGGCGTTAGGCACGGTCGGCGGTCACCGAGCTCAGCCCAGCGGCGGGGGCTTCGGCCCACGCGTCCACCAGCCGACGACGACCAGCCAGATCATCCACGCTGCGCTCAAAGCCCATCCCAGCACGATTGCGGTTGTTTCCGCTTGCGAGAAGCCGTCGGAACCGACCACCCAGCCCTGGAACAGGTAAGCGAGCCCGGACAGCCCCATCAGGTAAGGGACCGGCCGCGGAACCCAGCTGGTACGCGCGACGGAAGCCGCGAACAGGAGCAAGGCCAGGCCGAGCGTGAAGTCTTGGTAACTCCTGATCCCCCACTCGATCCAGCGAATCGCCTCGGCGCTCGCGAACCGTGCCGCCTTCTCGGCGTTCGGTGCCGTCACCCACGCGATGTCGGCCTGTTTATTGGCGACCCCGTCCACCGCCTGAAGGACGCCGTACAGGGCGAGAGCGGACACCGCCAAAGCGGCGCCGAATCGGCCCGCCCATCTCGCCGTCGCACCCTGAGTGGCCAACGCGAAGGACAAGGCGAACAGCCCTCCGAGCAAGATCGCCATGCTCACGAACTGCGCGACGTGCACGGCCGTCCATCTGCCGCTCGCGGCGTACTCGGCGAACACAGCCGGGTGGTTATTGGCTTGCCCGTCGGCGTGGAACAGGGTGGCCACAATGTACAGGAACTGTCCTACGACCAGCAGCGTGGCGGATAGGCGCAGG
>Ga0207707_10001668_pt1 | contig 20512 bp, 15 predicted proteins | sample KBSC83BmetaG_FD_184336 | JGI IMG/M metagenome (GOLD analysis project Ga0207707, IMG submission 184336) | Corn rhizosphere microbial communities from Kellogg Biological Station, Michigan, USA - KBS C8-3B metaG (SPAdes) (version 2) | ecosystem: Host-associated > Plants > Roots > Rhizosphere ...
GATCGAGCATCGCGATGAGGGCGCCATCGCCCGCGCTCTCCGCCTTGTCGCGTGCGGCTTCATAGATCGCGGCCGCCTGGTCGAGATCGCCACTCGTTTGATAAACGATTCCCACGACGTTGAGTGCCTGAGCTACGGCAGGAGGGGACCCAATGATATCCGCCGACGCGACCGCGGCCTCTAGGACATCCAAGGCGGCGCCGCGATTCCCCTGCTCCATGTAGGCGCGTCCAAGCCACCGCAGAACCGCCAGCCGGGTGCTCGCGTGTGCATCCGGATTCCGGACGAGCTGTTCATACAGCGAGCAGGCGTCGGCCCAGCGTCCTTCGCGCTCTGCCTGCTTCGCGCGCTCGATGCTGTCTCTGACGACGGAGGATTCCGCCGCCTTCAATTCTATCGTGGGCCTGCGATTCATCATGACAACGCTACGGTGGGTCCCAGCGGCTTACACCGCTATCTGGTGAGGACTCCAGCTACGCTAGCAGACGAGGGAATGCTCTGCGGAGTCACCCCTTCCGGCGCTGAATCCAATGCGCTTGAACAGCGCGTCGCTCGCGAGCGGTGGCGCTAGTGGGCCGGCAGAGAACCGAGGCGCGCTTCGATTTCCTGGACATCGTAGATCGCGCCGGTAAGACGGAAGGCGTCGGCAGCTTCCCGCCATGCGGAGCGAGCGGCGCCGGCGTTGCCCACTGCTCGGGAAATCTCACCGAGCTCTCGCAGCATCTCGGCGTGCAGGAGGCGGTCCTCCGCTCCTTCCGCTTCATAGATGGCTATGCGCAGGGTGGCAATACTCTTGTCGAGTGCGCCGCGGCTTCGCTCGATGCTGGCACGCACCTTCAGAGCGCCGGCGGCAGTGAGATGGTCGCCGCGCCGCTGCGCATCCTCGAGCGCCTGCGCACACATCGTATCTGCCACCTCGAGACTGCCCAGGCCGACCCAAACCTCGGCGAGATTGAGCGTGACGACGCTCTTCACGATCGTGTCGCCCCGCTCCATGGCGATCAACAAGGCGCGATCGAAGAAATGCCGCGCCTCGCCAAAATTCCGGAGCCGGGTGTGGAGCATTCCAAGATTGTTCAGCACCCAGGACATGGGCTCGGTGTCGCCGGCCTTTTCGAATGCGCTGAGGCTGCTGGAGTACAGCGCCGTGGCCGCGGCGAAGTGGCCCTGCATGTTGGCGAGAACGCCACGATTCTGTTCGATCATGCCGAGGAGTCGGGAATCCCCTTCAGCCTGGGCCAGGTTTGCGGCCCGCGCGTATAAGCGCTCGGCTTCCTTGTTCTCGCCACGCCGCTGCGCGACAATCGCAAGGCAATTGAGTGCGTGCGCTTCATGGCCGTGGGAGCCAATGCGGAGGGAGTGTCTCAAGCTTTTCGTGTAGCAGCGAAACGCCGCTTCGGTCTCGCCCCGTTCCCTCAGGAGCGTTCCCTTCCAACGCAGCACGTCCGCGAGGAAGGGATCCGTGGATTTCTCGGCAAAGGTGCCGAGCGCGTCGTCGTAGAAACCGAGCGCCCGCGCGCTCTCACCGTTTTTTTCGGCGGAGCGCGCGTGCTCAACCAGCGCGGTCGCGGAGCGATTATCGGTCATCTCGTTCCGCCCCGTTCGTCAGTCAACCGATGCCGCCTCAGCCCGAGGCCAGCATGTATCGGGAGAAGTGGTTTAGCTGCCACGTTTCGACCTCGGCCTGTCCACTTGGGCCGGCGAAGATGGTTGTCGTCTCGATTTCGAGCGCCTTGAGCAGCCCGCTCAACAACGTCGGATCGGTGGCAAAATATGCACCGAATGCATTCAACGCCTTCGGCGTGCCATAGACCGAGGTGTTCGTAAGACGCTGCGTAACTATGACAGGCCTGGCGAACTTGATTCCGTGCGGCTGCATGTCGTACGACACATACCCGCTTCCGTCCGAGACGATCTTGATCTGGGTGGAGCTTGAAAGCGCGCCCTGGGGGAACGTGATGGTGAAATCAGAGCCCGGGATCGTGAGGGTACCACCGTAGTAGCCGATTGTCCCTGAGACCGAGCGAGTCTCGTTGACGTGGCTGGGACTCCATGCCACTGCGGTCACCGGGATACCGTTTGGATCGTATACGAAACCAATAACCCTGAGCACCGTCCCCAATAGGGTAGTTACGGTCCCGACGAGGCCGCCCAGAAGTCCGCCGAGGAGTGCGTCCTGTGGTTGTGCCTGCACTTTGGTCGCGACGAGTGGAGCGGGCGGCGACGTCGGCGAGTAGTCCGAGCACGAGACTACTGCAAACGTGCTCAATACGAGGACGGACGAACGGAGAAATCTGGAGCGAATCATCTTGGGCTCAGTGAAGGGTTAACGGCGCTCAGCCTGACGCGAGCATGTAGCGGGAGAAATGCCGGATCACCCAGATCTGGGCTTCCGGAAGTCCGGTGCGTGGCGACATCACGGTGGTCGACGGCTCGATCTCGAGCACCGGTACTTTTCCACTCAGTTTCAGGTGGTCATCGGCGATATAGGCCGCGAAGATCTGGTTGCGAAGCGGAGAACTATCGAGCTTGGTGAACCCCAGAAGCTGCGTAACGGTTACGTCCTTGAGGAACTTCGTTCCGGACGGCTCCATCTTGTAGGCGACGTACTTTTCGTCCGAGGTAACTGTGATCTTGATCGGGGCGCTAACGGCGCCCTGCGGAAAGACGATGGTCAGACCCGTGCCGGGCATGGAGATGACGCCGCCCGATGCATCGATGGTTTTGGAGACCTGGGTTCCGCCTTTGAGGTTTTTATCCCACCATAGCGCTGAGAGCTGGAGGCTGTTGTTGTTGCCCTTCAGCGAGGATACGGCAGCGGCGGTTACGGCCGCATCTGCCGGATCAGTGGGGGAACGAAAGGCTGAGTCGGTGCACGACGATAGGACCGCGGCGGCCAGGACGACGCTGAAGGAGCGAAGGAAGGTGGATCGGATCATCTGGCAGCCGGTTGAGGTGTGCGTCCGTTGACGGGCACCCCATAAGCAACGCCCATGCCTCAGAGTAACACCTTGCGGCGTAATGACTTACGAAAACGAGGGCGGATTAGCTCATCAATAACGGTGTAACGTCTTGTTACACCCGCATCGTTTCGTTACAGCTGAGCTTGGTATCATTTCTTTACAGCTGACGGGGAGTCTTACAATGGCTAGATCGGGCACAGCTCGACCATCGGAAGCGGAGCTGGATCGTCGCATCGGCGCGTTTCGTTCGGTCCTCTCGACGCTAGATTCCAATGGACCGTGAGCCGGACTTTGGCGTAATACAAAAGGAAGGGATTTCCCGCCAGGTTCCGTACTGCTCTACAGTGCAACAAAAACGGCGTGAAACCTGTAGACATCAGAACGTGTCTTACTAGTTACAACCTTTAGCCACATAGTCGCATGTCAATCGCATCTCAGAAGGCACGGCTCGTAGTAGCCGTTACTACCGCTTTTCTTGGCGGTTTAATCGTCGCTTCAGGAATGAACTGGACCAAACTCGGGTTCGCTCAGAGCCGACCGAGTGCGGCACAGGTTCAGCCGATTGCCGAAGCGAGCAACGCATTTGTAGCGATCGCGAACAACGTCACTCCGGCCGTCGTATCGATCGAAGTGTTCAGCGCGGCGCGATCCTCACCAACAAGCCAGCGCGGACGCGGCAGCGTACCCAATGCAGTTCCCCCCGGCATGGATGACTTCTTCCGCCAGTTCGACATCCCGCAGCAGCAACGTCCGATGCGTGGTCAGGGCTCGGGATTCATCGTGACGCCGAATGGATACATCCTCACCAACAACCACGTCGTCACGAACGCGGATCGCGAGACGATCGCCGACAAGGTGACTGTTCGCATGATGGATCATCGAGTGTTCACGGCGAAGGTCGTCGGTCACGACCGCACGACCGACGTCGCGGTGATCAAGATCGATGGCAACAACTTCCCGACTGTTTCCATGGGAAATGACGTTGCGTCCCGCATCGGTGAGTGGGTGCTCGCGATCGGCAATCCGCTCGGTCTCGAGAACACCGTCACGGCTGGAATCATCAGCGCGAAGGGCCGCAGCCTCAACGATCTGATCAACCCGAACGGCACGAATCAGTACGCAATCAGCGACCTGATTCAAACGGACGCCGCGATCAATCCCGGCAACTCGGGTGGCCCGCTGGTGAATTCGCGTGGCGAGGTGATCGGCATCAACAGCGCGATTGCCAGTCCAACCGGCTACAACGCGGGCTACGGTTTCGCGATTCCAATTACGCTCGCGAAGCGCGTGATGGACCAGATCATCGCACACGGTCGTGTGCGTGTGCCGGCCCTCGGAATCGGCATCGATGACGTCAGCCCTGAAGACGCGGCGGTCGCCGGCGTGAAGGACATTCGCGGCGTGCTCGTTCGGAATTTCCCAAGCGATGACACACCGGCGAAGAGAGCAGGCCTCCAGCCTGGCGATGTGATCATTACGGCAGATGGACAGCCGGTCGATCGTGTCAACACGCTGCAGCGAATCGTTCGCAATCATAATCCGGGCGAGACGATCGATGTCGAGGTGATGCGGTATGGGCAGCGGAAGAATTTCCGCGTGACGTTGATGGAAGCGCCGAGTGATCAGGAGGTTGCATCGACGGACGCGCGGCCTGAGCCGCTCACAGGCGGAAGCGTTCACCCGGCGCTCGGCATTTCCGTTGCTCCGGTCAGCACGGAGCTCGCCGCGCAGGCCAGAATGCCGGCGCCAGTGCGTGGAGTCGTGGTTACGGATGTCGTTCAGGGTGGCCCGGCTGATGACAAGCTCGTCAAGAATGACGTGATAACGCAGGTGCTCTATCCCGGCCAGCCGCGTGCGATCAACACGCCCGCCGACCTCCAGCAGGCGCTGTCATCGCTCAAGAACGGTGACTACGTCAGCCTGAAGGTTTTCAATCTGGCGGAAGCGACACACTCTCCGAGAATCGTGAACATGCAGGTGGAGAAGTAGGAGCCGCATTCCAGGCGGTACTCCCACGCGAAGCCCCCGCGCAGCACGCGCGGGGGCTTTTCTTTTGGCCGGCGGCCTTGCCGGCTTTCTTTGATGTGGCTCCAACCAATTGCTATCTTTGAATCGCGAGCGCGGAAGTGGCGGAATTTGGTAGACGCGCTGGACTTAGGATCCAGTGGAGCAATCCGTGGGGGTTCGAGTCCCCCCTTTCGCATGTCGCGCAAACCTGGATCGAACGGAGACTATATGAAACGCAAGAACGAAATCCCGGACTTTTCCAAAAAGAAGAAAAAGGACGCGCCGCAGCACGGAGTGCCGGACCCCAATGCGGTTCAGCAGCACGTGCCGAATCCGCCCGTACGGACGGGTAAGCCGCCGGCAACATCTATGAAGTCGGGGCGGCGAGGGTCGTAGGAAAAACCCTCGTCCCCCGGATCCGCGGACTTTGGTCGGCGCCGACCCATACGGGTCATTCTGTTACAGAAATTTGTCTTTCGTTCGAAGGGAAACGTACGTAGTTTGCCTCCCTTCCCTTTCCCGCCGTCGATCCAACCCACCGCGCCCCTCTTCTACCCCAACCAACAAATGCGAATTCGTACCCTGAGTGCCGCGCTAGTGGCACTGGCCCTCGTTGCATCCTCTTGCTCAGAGAACAATCCGGCCGGTCCGGCGGTTCGGGCGGTCTCCAGACTGTCCTCAGTGGCGGATGCCGGCTCGAGCGTGGTCATCAGCCACGTGTACGGAGGCGGTGGAAATTCGGGTGCGAAGTTCAAGAATGATTTCATCGAGCTGCACAACCGGAGCGACGCTCCGGTCTCGATCAACAACTGGTCGGTTCAATACGCCTCGGCAGCGGGGGCCTTCTCGTCGGGAAGCAATACCCCGACGGTGCTGAGCGGATCAATTCCGGCCGGTGGGTACGTCCTGATTCAGGAAGCGAAGGGCTCGGGCGGGACCGTCGATCTTCCAACCCCCGATTTCACCGGGGCAATTCCTATGTCCGCAACGGATGGGAAGGTCGCCCTCGTAAAGACCACGGCTGTTTTCGTTTGCTCCGGCACGGCGCCCACATGCAGCTCACCTGATCTCATCGACCTGGTCGGGTTCGGGAGCGCCAACGTCTACGAGGGTAGTGCCGCTGTGCCCGTCCTCAGCAACACCAAGTCGGGGATCCGTCTCGGGAAGGGATGCGTTGACACGAACGACAACGTCAACGACTTCGCGGTCATCAACCCCAACGACTCCGCCAGCCTCGTTCCCCCGAGCGCACCACACAACTCGGCGAGCGCGCCCTTCCAATGCAATATCCAGCCGCCGGGGAGTGTCGATCACGTTGTCATTTCTCCGGCGACCGCCAGCGCTCCAGCAGGTGCCACGCAGGCGTTCAGCGCCGCGGCGTTCGACGCCTCGAATCAGCCGGTGACCGACGCGACGTTTACGTGGTCACTCGATCCGGCCAACAGCACGGTGGCCAGTGTCTCAGGGAGTGGAATCGCGACCGCTCTCGCTCCCGGGGACGTCGGGATCATCGTGACGGCCCAGGGCAAAGCGGATACGGCGGCGTTCCACGTGGATCCGGCCATTCAGCTGCCCGACACTCGATTCTCGGAAATCCATTACGACAACTCGAGCGACGACGTCAGCGAGCAGATCGAGATCGAGGGTCCGGCTCAAACGGACCTCTCCGACTGGAGTGTAGTTCTCTATGACGGAACGAAGACCACCGCGTACGATTCAAAGGCCCTTACAGGCCTGACGATCCCGGCAACGTGTGGAGCACGCGGCGTGGTGGTTGTGCCGTTTCCACAGATCCAGAATGGCAGCCCGGATGGTTTTGCGCTCGTGCATGGCAGCGAAGTCGTGCAGTTCCTCTCGTACGAGGGCGCCTTCACCGCCAGCGACGGCCCGGCGGCTGGCAAGACTTCCATTGATATCGGAGTCGCCGAGCCGTCGACATCGTCGGCAATCTCCTCGCTCCAGCTGGACGCGACGAGCGGTAAGTGGGTCGGGCCGACGCGTCGCAGCTTCGGCCGTTGCAATTCTGACGGCCCGCCACCGTTCGACATCACGTTCAGCGGTCGCTTGCCTATCAGCGACCCGGCACTTCCGGTTGGCTTCGAGGATCAGCTATTCGCAACTGTAGTTGACCTTGCCAACGTCACAGTTTCGACGCCGATCACCTGGACGTCCGAAACACCGGAGATTGCCAGTATCGATCAGCTCGGTGTCATGCACGCGCTGACGGCCGGAACAGCGACGTTCCGCGCCACCGGCGCCAATGGCGCGACGGCCACATACTCGCTCCCAACAATCGTAGCAACGCTCGGCGGCACCGCGGACTATGAGGGCAACGCTGAATTCGGCATCCCCACCGACGGCGATGCGAGCGACGACTTCATCATCACCCGCGACCAGTACACGATTTCCTACAACAAGAACCGCAACACGCCGAACTGGGTGAGCTATGAATTCGACGCCACGCACTTTGGCGACAACGTCGATCGCTGCGACTGCTTCACACACGACCCCGCACTGCCCGCCAGCTTTACGCACATAAGCACCGCCGACTACACAGGCGCAGGCGCATTCGCGGGATATGGAATCGATCGCGGCCACATGGCGCGCTCGTTCGACTTCACGTCGGGCGCCCTCGACAACGCCAGATCCTACTACCTATCGAACCTCATCCCGCAGGCGTCCAACCTCAATCAGGGTCCGTGGGCCGTGATGGAGACCTACCTCGGCAACCTCGCGCGGAACAACAACAAAGAGGTCTACGTCATCGACGGAGTAGCGGGCAGCAAGGGCACCGTAAAGGGCGAAGGCAAGATCGTGATTCCCTCCTTCGTCTGGAAGGTGGCGCTGGTGCTCCCGCGGGATCACAAGCTCGCCGACATTCATGACTATCGCGATATCGACGAAGTGGATGCGGTCATCATGCCGAACGAGCCCGTCGTGAACAGCGATTGGACGACTTACAAGACGACGGTCGCCGAGATCCAGAGAATCAGCGGTTACGACCTGCTGGCGCTGCTACCCGACAAGATCGAGCACGCGGTGGAGACCAATACGATGCCTCCCGTCGCGGTGGTCGACGGGCCCTACAGTTCGACTGAAGGAGCCGCCGTGTCTCTCAGCGCTTCCGGTTCCTTTGATGGCGGCGGAACGATCACGAGCTACGCGTGGACGTTCGGCGATGGTGAGAGCGGTTCGGGACAGACGCAGTCGCACACCTACACTCAGGATGGCAGTTACGCGGTGCGTCTCATCGTGACCGACGACCATGGCGTAGCAGATACGAGCTTCACCACCGCGAACGTGTCGAACGTCGCGCCGCTCATCTCGTCATTTGGCGGAGCGACGCTACTCCCTGGAGAGACCTACAACGCCGACGGATCGTTTACGGATCCGGGCAGCGATCCATGGAGCGCGACGGTCAATTACGGCGACGGGTCCGGGGCGAGCACGCTGCCGCTCGCCGGCAAGAATTTTAGCCTGGCGCACGTTTACAACGTCGCGGCGATGTACACCGTGGAAGTGCAGGTATCCGACGACGACGTTACGAGCAGCCGCAAGCAGATCGTCACTGTCATCACGCCGCAGCAGGGACTCGAACCGGCGGCGGGAATGATTCAGCAGCTGGCCAGCGCCGGTAAGCTGGACGCCGGAAACGCCAATTCATTGGGGTCCAAGCTGGCTGCCGCGCAGCTGCAGCTGGCAAAGGGAAATTCGACCGCGGCGGCGAATCAGCTTTCGGCCCTACTCAATGAGATCGATGCGATGGTGCGATCGGGACGATTGAGCGCCGCGGACGCCGGACAACTCCAAGAGCTCCTTAGCCGCGTAGTTCGCTCCTTGACGCTATAGCCAAGCACCAAACAGGAAAAAGGCCTGCCTCGAAAGAGGCAGGCCTTTTTTTGTTGCAGGTCGGTTGCAGCGTCAGCAGAATAGAAACGCTCTCTAGACCTCTGCGGCGAGATTGATCCCCGACTCGGCGAGCGCCGTGAGCAGATGGTCCGTTTCACCTTCTTCGTCCAGCGTCCGCTGGAGCAGATCGGCCTGATCGTCGAGTCCGAGCTGGCGTGCGTAGGTGCGAACCGTTCCGTATCCAGCCATCTCGTAATGCTCAACGTGCTGCGCGGCCGAGATCAGGCCGGCGTCCAGCACATCGGGATCGGGCTCTTCCTTGATGAGGTCGCTCCCTTCCTCGATCAGTCCTTCCATGCCTACGCATTTCTTCCCGCGCGGGCTGACGCCAAGGTCGCTACAGATCTTCTCCAGACGCGCCGCGTGCTCCGCCGTCTGCCGGAGGTGTGTCTTGAACGCCGCCTGCAGCTCTGGAGAGTTCGCGGCTTTGGCCATTTTTGGGAGTGCCTTCACAAGCTGCTTCTCTGCGCTGTAAAGGTCTTTGAGTTCTTCTACGTAAAGATCCTTCAGGGTGTCGAGTTCCATTGTAATCCTCCGCACCGTTAATTGGTTTTTGTCGAGTGGTTTCTTGCATCGACAAAAAGCAAGTGCGGTGCCGCCGAAGCGGTCTGGCCCTTTGACGTTCTGTTATATTCCGGACATGAAAATCGAGTTCACGCCTCGCGCTTCCGAAGGGGTAGAGCGGCACATTCAGGTGTCGGTTCCCGCGGAGGTCGTGAAGGATGCAGAAGACAAAGCCGCGCGGCGCTACGCCTCTACCGTGAGGCTTCCGGGTTTCCGTCCTGGGAAGGCTCCGGCGACCGTAGTGCGCAAGAAATTCGGCGAAGCGATTCGGCAGGAAGCGCTCGAAACGCTGGTTCGCGAGGCCTACGAGGAGTTCGTCGAGAAGGAGAGCATTAAGGTCGCGGCGCAGCCGCACGTCCATGATCTGAAGTTCGAGGAAGGCAAGCCACTCACCTTTGAGCTCCACCTCGAACTGAGGCCCACGGTCGAGTTGGCGCGGACCAACGGCTTCAAGATCGAGCGGCAGACCGCCAAGGTCACGGATGACCAGGTGAAGGAGCAGCTCGAGCAGATCCGCGACGAGAAAGCCACCTGGACGCCCGTCACAGAGAAGCCGATGCCCGGCGACATGGTAAATGTTCAGATCGCGACCTCTGCAGAAGGTTCAGAGGCCGCCGAAGGAAAGAGCTATCCGCTCGTCCTCGGAACCGGCCAGGCGATTCAGGGGATCGAAGAGCTGATCATGACCGCCGGACCGGGAGAAACCGTAGAACGCCCCGTCAAGTGGCCTGAAGACTTCCCTGACGAGACGCAAAGGGGGCAAACCAAGACCGTCCGCATCACGGTCAACGAAGTCAAGCGCAAGTCGGCACCGCCGCTCGACGACGCCTTTGCGCGGGAAGTCGGAGACTTCGAGTCACTCGACGCTCTGAGCAAGACCGTCCGGGCGGACATGGAGCGGCACGCCGAGCACGAGATCGAGGCCAACGTCAGGCAACAGCTCATCGATCAGATAATCTCCGCGAATGCCTTCGACGTGCCGAAGAGCTGGGTGCACCAATTCGTAGAGAATTACGCGGAGGCGTATCAGGTTCCGAAGGATCAGCGTGATCAGTTCGAGGGCGAGTTTCGCGCGATGGCGGAGCGTCAGATCAGACGCGATCTTGTGATCGAGACGATCGCCGAGAAGGAAGGTCTGGCCGCGACGGAAAAGGACCTGGATGACCGTATCGCCGAGCAGGCGGAGAAGCGCGGCGCTAATCCAGGGCAGATCTACGCGCAGCTGGAAAAGAGCGGAAGATTGAAAGAAATGGAGCGCAGCATCACCGAGGACAATGTCTTCAAGTGGCTGCTCGCCAGAAACGATGTTCTGACCAATGCCTAACCAGGAAGACGAAGAGCCCATGCCGACGATCTACACTCCGTACGTCATCGAACGCTCGAGCCGCGGCGAGCGCACCTACGATGTTTTCTCCCGGCTTCTCATGGACCGGATCATCTTTCTGGGGACTCCCATCAACGATGATGTGGCCAACATTGTGATCGCCCAGCTCCTCTTCCTGGAGTCCGACAACCCGGAGCGGGACATCCACATCTACATCAATTCACCGGGCGGCAGTGTGTCTGCCGGGCTGGCGATCTACGACACGATGCAGTTCCTGAAATCGCCGGTTAACACCAACTGCATGGGGTTGGCGGCCAGTATGGGTGCTTTCCTGCTCGCAGCTGGCCGTCCGGGGAAGCGCTCTGCCCTTCCCCACTCGCGGATCATGATCCACCAGCCCTCGCAGGGCGGTGGCGGCGGCACTGCTTCGGATATCGAGATCCAGGCGAAGGAGATCCTGCACCTTCGCTCGGAGATGAACAAGCTCATGGCCAAGCACACCGGGCAGCCGGTGGAGAGAATCGAGCGCGATACCGATCGCGACCGGTTCATGTCGGCCGAGGAAGCAAAATCGTACGGAATGATCGACAACGTGATCTCATACCGCGGCGAAATGGAGGAAGCCCTCAAAAAGGGGTGATTTCCGGGAACTGTTACTTGTGAAATTCTTCACAAGTCCCTCACAGGGATTCATTTCCTTGACCGTTTTCGCCGTGGCTGTTAGGTATCTTTAAGCAGGCTTCGGTGCCCGGTGCTCAGAGCCGGCATCACTCGTTCCCCTTGAATCTATGTCCCAAGAGAAACACCTCCGTTGCTCCTTCTGCGGGAAATCGAAGGATTCTGTCCGGAAGTTCATTTCCGGACCGTCCGTTTACATCTGCAACGAATGCATCGCTCTCTGCAACGAGATTCTGGCGGAAGATGAGGAGCGCGAGGTAGCCGAGGCGATAACTCAGGTACCGGCGCCGCAGGAAATCAAAGACGTTCTCGATCAGTACGTCATCGGACAGGAACAGGCCAAGAAAGCTCTCGCCGTTTCGGTCTACAACCACTACAAGCGCATCAATTCCACGTCGCTCAAGGAAGACGACGTAGAGCTCGACAAATCCAACATTCTGCTCATCGGTCCCACCGGCGTCGGCAAGACGCTGCTGGCGCGCACGCTCGCGCGAATCCTCGACGTTCCGTTCACGATCGCCGATGCGACGACGCTCACCGAAGCCGGATATGTAGGCGAAGACGTCGAGAACATCCTCGTCCGTCTGCTCCAGGCGGGTGACTTCAACGTCGCCGAATGCGAGCGCGGTATCGTCTACATCGATGAGATCGACAAGATCGCGCGCAAGTCGGAGAATCCGAGCATCACGCGCGATGTGTCTGGAGAGGGCGTGCAGCAGGCGCTCCTCAAGATCATCGAAGGGACCGTGGCATCGGTACCGCCGCAGGGCGGCCGCAAGCACCCGCAGCAGGAGTACATCCAGCTCAATACGAAGGACATCCTGTTCATCTGCGGCGGCGCGTTCGACGGGCTGGAAAAGATCATCGAGGCCCGCACCGGCCGCCGTCAGATCGGCTTCAACGGCACCGCCGCGCGGGACAAGAAGCTCGCGCAGACGAAGATGTTCAGCGAAGTCGAGCCGGACGATCTCCTTCGCTACGGGCTGATTCCAGAGTTGGTGGGACGCCTACCGGTCACCGTGGCGCTGGAAGGACTCGATGAAGAGTCGCTGGTTCGAATCCTCAAGGAGCCGAAGAACGCGCTCACGAAGCAGTACGCCAAGCTGTTCGGGCTCGAGGATGTGAAGATCACGTTCGACGAAGCGGCACTGGTTGCCATCGCGAGCAAGGCGCTCAAGCGCGGCACGGGCGCGCGCGGATTGCGGGCGATCCTCGAAGAGGTGCTCATGGAAGTGATGTTCGACCTTCCGGGCAGAGAGGACGTGGTCGAGGTCAAGGTGACAGAGTCGTGCATCACCAACGGCACTCAGCCGCTGCTCGAGATTTCCCCCGTCAGACGGAAGAAGGAAGCGTAAGAACTGCCCCAAACTTTTCAGCGCGACAACGAAACCATCCCGACGTCGGACCGCATTCCGGTCCTGCCGCTTCGGGATGTTGTCATTTTCCCCTATGTTGTAATTCCGCTCCTCGTCGGGCGGCCCGCGTCGTTGGCGGCGATCGAGGCGGCGATGGCGGAGGACAAGATCATCCTGCTCGTCGCCCAGCGCGACGGGGAGAAGCAGGAACCAGCGGCCGCTGACCTGCACCGGACGGGCGTCATCGGGCGCATCGTCCAGGTGTCGAGGCTCCCGACGGGCACCACGCGCGTGCTCGTCGAAGGAATCGCCCGCGCCCGCGTCACGCGCTACATCCCCGCCGGAAACGTACTTCGCGCGGCGGCATCTCCATTTCCATTCGAGGGCGGCGCGCAGGATCCGGAGACCGAGGCGATCAGCCGGCGCGTGATGAACGCGTTCGAGGAATACGTCGGTCTCCACCGCCGCATTCCGCCCGAAATCGTCACGATCATCCAGAGTACTGATTCCGCGGAGCGGCAGGCGTTCGGAATCGCAGCGCACGTCGCCGTCAGATTCGAGCTGCGACAGTCCCTCCTCGAGGCCGCCAGTCTCCGCCAGCTGCTCGATCTGCTGGGCGAGCTGCTCTCGGGCGAGATCGAGCTGCTGCGACTGGAGCGGAAGATCGATGACGACGTTCGCGGCGCGATGTTTCAGAACCAACGCGAGTTCTATCTCCAGGAGCAGCTGCGCGTAATCCATCGCGAGCTCGGCGAGGAAGACAGCGACGATTTCGCGGAGCTCGAGGCGCAGGTCAAGAAGAAAACACTGCCGCCTGTGGTAGAGGAAAGAACTCTCCGTGAGCTCCGCAAGCTTCGGCGGATGCCGCCGATGTCGCCCGAGTTCACGGTCGCGCGCAATTTCGTCGACTGGATCGTTTCGATTCCGTGGACCGAGCGCACTGACGAGATGCTCGACGTCGCGTACGCGAGGGGAATCCTCGACGCCGATCATTACGGGCTCGATGAAGTGAAAGATCGCATCCTGGATTTCATCGCGGTGCTGTCGCTCGTCGGCCGTCTGGATGGACAGATCCTCTGCCTCGTCGGACCTCCGGGCGTCGGCAAGACTTCGCTCGGCCGGTCGATCGCCCGCGCCCTCGGCCGCAAGTTCGTGCGCATGGCGCTCGGCGGAGTGCGCGACGAAGCGGAGATCCGAGGCCATCGACGCACATACATCGGGTCGATGCCGGGCCGGATCATTCAGGCGATGAGACGGGCCGAGGTCGTGAATCCGGTGATTCTACTCGACGAAGTGGACAAGCTCGGGCAGGACTTCCGCGGCGATCCGGCCGCGGCCCTACTCGAGGTGCTCGACCCGGAGCAGAATACCACCTTCAACGACAACTACCTCGAGGTCGACTACGATCTCTCGCAGGTGTTGTTCATCACGACGGCAAACAGTCTGGCCGGCATTCCCGAGCCGTTGCGGGACAGGATGGAGATCCTCCGCATCGCGGGGTACCTCGATCACGAGAAGCTCGCGATCGCCCGGCAGTACTTGTTGCCGAGGCAGATCGAGGCGAATGGGCTCAAGAAGGAAGAAGTGGTGCTGGAGCCCGACGTTCTGACCGCGATCATGCGCGGCTACACGCGCGAAGCCGGTGTGCGAGAGCTGGAGCGCCGGATAGCGCGGGTGTCGCGAAAGCTGGCGAGGAAGCGGGCCGAGGTCGCGGGGGTGACCGCGATTCAGACCGTCCGCGTCGAAGATCTCAAGGAGCTTCTCGGCACGCCGCCATTCGATCCCGATGACACATCACTCGAGGACAAAGTCGGCGTCGCGTCGGGACTGGCCTACACTTCGGCGGGCGGAGAAGTGCTGGAGATAGAAGTGAGCGTCGTGAAGGGACGAGGAAAGGTCCAGCTCACAGGCACACTTGGCGACGTCATGAAGGAGTCGGCGAGTGCGGCGCTCTCTTACGCACGGGCTCGAGCGAGGGCCCTCGGGATCGAGTCGGAGTTCTATCGCACGCGCGACATCCACATCCACATGCCGGCGGGCGCGACTCCGAAGGATGGACCGTCAGCTGGCATCGCAATCGCAACGGCGGTGATCAGCGCGTTGACCGGTGTTCCGGTGCGGGGCGACGTGGCGATGACCGGTGAGATCACGCTGCGCGGACGGGTGCTCCCAATTGGCGGATTGAAGGAGAAGTCCGTCGCCGCGCATCGGAACAAGGTCAGCGACGTGATCATCCCGCATGGCAATGCGAGAGACATCGAAGAACTTCCCGAAGAAGTGCGCGCGTCAGTTCGTTTCCATCCCGTGAAGACGATGGACGAAGTGCTCGCACTCGCCCTCCGCACTCAGGTACAACCCTCCGGCTCGGCGTCGTCAGGCGAAGCGCTCTACGATTCCGTAACGCACTAGATGCCGCCGGACCCGGGTGCCGATCGACTCGTCATCCGCAACGTCGAGTTCCTGGGCGGGATGGCGGAGAAACACGGATGGCGTCCCGACTCGACGCTTCCAGAGGTCGCGTTCGCCGGCCGCTCCAACGTGGGAAAATCCTCTCTTCTAAATGTTCTCGTCCGCCGCAAGTCATTCGCGCGGGTGAGTCGCACGCCAGGACGCACGCGAGAGATCAATTTCTTCCGGATCAACAACAGCTTTCTGATGGTGGATCTTCCGGGATACGGCTACGCGCGCATCTCCAAGGAGAGGAAAGCAGAGTGGCGGCCGATGATCGAGAGCTACCTGCGGCGGACTTCGCAGCTGCGGGGTATAGTTCTTCTGCTGGACATCAGGCGCGAACCGAGCGAAGATGATCGGGAAATGCTGGATTTTCTGGCGGAGCTGGAGGTCCCTACGATTGTCGCGTTGACGAAGGCTGACAAGCTGAGCAAGGCCGGCGCGCGCCAGCGCGTTGCCGAAGTATCACGGCTGCTGACCCTCGAGCCCGACCAGGTGATCCAGTTCAGTGCGCACAGTGGCGAGGGTCGCCTCGAGCTTCTCGAGGCGATTACGGATCTGGTGCAGGCGGTTCCGGAGGTGGACTCCGAGTGAAGCCATTCCCTGCTGGGTCGGTCTGGCGTCGGACCCGCACATCGAGAGGCCGCGCATTGGTCGTGGGAGCGATCGCGATCGCCATGGCGTGCGCGGCCGGAGGAACGGCAACCGCAGCACAGGAAGGCTCGCTGGCCCCGATCTCGGATGATACGATCGGTCGCGCGAACGTGCCCGTCGGATTCGGCACGCTGAGGCAGGACGACATCGCGATACGAATGGAGCTTCAGGGCCTGATCGTTCGCGCGATCCCGCTGGACGAGAATCTCATTCGCCTTCTCACTGTCGACTCATATCACGCGCTGCGCGATCTGCAGGAGAGCAACAAGAAGGCGATCGCCGCGGTGACGCGGCGCACCGGCGGCCGCTCTCCGGATCTCTGGTATGTTTCCTTTTATGGGGTAGAGCCAGATGTCCATTTCAGTCCGATGGAGCTCGTGATCACCAGCAGCGGGCGCGATTTTCGTCCACTCGAAGTGCTTCCACTCAGCTCCGGATTCGGCGAGCAGCGTCTCACCCAGCGTGAGACCCAGAGCGCGATCTATCTCTTCGATGATGCGATAGACCTCGACCAGCCGATGACCGTTACGTTCCAGAATGTGCGCAACGCAGACTGGGAACAGATATTGACCCGCGTCGAGCGGGAACGCGCACTGGTGCGCGCCAGAGCATCCCGACCGACAGACCACTAAATCCGGGCACGAGAATGGCGATCCTCCCGCTCCGAAAGCTTCCGGCGCTTCCTACGGCCGGCATCGAATCCCACTGGCTCGAGAAACTTGGCGCCGACCTGCAAGCGGGATCTGATCGCGCGCAGATCTGCCGTCGAACGCTGTGCGAGATCGCCTATCCCGAGTACGCAGCACATTGGGAAACGGCAGTCGCGGATTCAAAGCTTCCGCTCGCAACGCGACTCGCGCTCTCTTCGCTCGATCCGCGAAACATCACGCTCGAGCCCGAATACTACGCCGAATGCGACGACGCGCGCTTTCAGAAGGTGAAGCCTCTGCTCTGGCTCTGGTATTCCTTCGACCGCACCGTGGCGGGGGGACAGAACGTCGAGCTTGGCGTTCAGCTGCGGCGATTGCTGGCACCGCACATCTTCAAGCGGTGCGGCGAGAACTTCAAGGCGTTTCAACACGTCGAATTCTCATTCGGCTACAACATGGAAGTCGGCAACAACGTGGTGGTGCATCGAAACGTTCTGCTCGACGACCGGGGCGGGATCTCGCTCGGGAACAGCGTATCGATCAGCGATTACGCCAACATCTACAGCCATACGCACAGCATCGTCGATCAGCGTGACGTCACCGACGCGCTCACGCGACTGGATGATGGAGTCCGGATCACGTACCACGCTACCGTGCTCGCCGGAGTTCACGTCGCCGAGCAGGCGATGGTGGGAGCGATGGCGGTGGCGACGAAGGACGTTCGGCCCTACCACGTGTATGTCGGGATCCCGGCGAAGAGCGTGCGCGTGAAGCCGAACTGCCCGCCGAACCCCGACAATCTCACCAGCGTCAAGCGCCGTTAGATAACGCGGAGCGCGTCCTCGACGGGCCCGGCGTCTCCGTTGGCAAGCAGGCGTCGCGCGTCGGACAGAGCCTGGACCGAGCGCGGCCAGGTGAAGCGGGCTCGAGCATCCTCAACCGATAGCCACTCGTACTGCTGGTGCTCTTCGCTTAGTACGACTGCAGATTCTTCGTCGACGAACGCCACAAAGGCGATGCACATCTGGACGGTCTGGCTGGCGTGCAGATAAAAGCTCGTCACCGTCAGATTGTAGAGAGCGCTGACATCGAGCCCCGTTTCCTCGCGGAGCTCGCGTACCGCTGCCTGCTCCGGACGCTCTCCCTTGTCGATCTTGCCGTAAACCGTCTCCCATGATTCGGGCCGCTTGGTATCCTTGGCGCGCTTGAGAAGGAGAACGCGCCAGTCACCCCCGCTCGGGCGGATCACGTACACTTCGACGACGCCGGGCTCGATCCTGGTCATTGGTGGCTGTTTCGGTCTCTCGTAGACGATGGGCTTCGGTGAATCATATCCAGCACGCGCCGGGCGTGCAGGGCCCCGCGCCGACTCCGGCTCAACGACCCGCACGAGCTCCTGCGCGCTGGTGTTGCCGGCGAGCAGCTGCGATGCGCCGCAGCTCCAGAGCGACCGGGTGCCCGACTTCCTGGCGGCTGCGAGCAATCGATCGGGCGGCTCGTTGCCAGCAATAGCGCGCTCGATCTCCGGAGTAGTGACCAGCACCTCAGTGACGGCAACACGCCCTGAGTACCCGGTCATCGCGCACTCGCGGCATCCAACCGGCATGTAGATCATCGAGCTCTCCGGAATGGATCCGATCAGGCTTTGTGGCACTCCCGCGTTCGCGACGAGCTTGCAGGCTGGGCAGAGGCGCCGGATCAGGCGCTGGGCGACTACACCCTTGAGTGCCCCCGCGAGCTTGGCGGAATCGACGCCGAGATCGGTCAGTCGAGTGATGGAACTGCATGCGTCGTTGGTGTGGAGAGTGGCGAAGACCAAGTGACCGGTGAGCGATGCCTGGAGCGCGATCGCGGCGGTCTCGCGGTCGCGAATCTCGCCGATGAGAAGCACATCGGGGTCCTGCCGAAGCACGGAGCGGAGGGCGGACGCGAAAGTGAGGCCGGCTTTCTCATGAATTTGCACCTGCACGATTCCGGGGATGCGGTACTCGACCGGATCTTCGACGGTAATGATGTTCACGCCACGATGCAGAAGGAGTCGGAGCGCGGCGTAGAGTGTCGTCGTCTTGCCCGATCCCGTTGGCCCGGTGACGAGAATCAATCCCTCGCGCACCTCGAGCAGCTTCTGCATTCGCGGGCCGTCCACGGGATCGAGGCCGAGGGACTCGACGGAGCGAAGCGCGGCGCGCGAATCGAGGATGCGAATCACGACTTTTTCGCCATGCGATGCCGGAAGCGTCGAAACGCGAAGGTCGACGCGCGAGCCGTTGATCGCGACGCGCGCTCTCCCTCCCTGAGGCCGAAGGCGATCGGCAATATCCATCTCCGACATGATCTTGATGCGGGACACCAACGGGACGCCTACGGCTTTCGGGAGAACCATGACCTCGTTGAGCATTCCGTCGATCCGATAGCGAACCGCGATGCCGCTCTCTCCGGCTTCGAGATGGATGTCGCTCGCTCCGGCAGCGATTCCTTCCGCGACTATATGGTCCACCAGCTCGATCACCGTTCGCTCGGCCTGTTTCTCGTTTATCTCTTCCTCGGTCGCGTCGGCTTTTTCGAGAATCGAGTCGCGTCCATTGCCCGGTTTCCGGCCAATCAGCTTCGTGACCCGCTCGACGGGCGCATAGATCTCCTCGATCCGTCGCTCTATCTCAGCCGGCGGAGCCAGCGACATCCGCACTTTGCGCGACGTGGCAAACTCGAGCGTCTTCTCGCAATCGAGGTCGTAGGGGTTGGAGGTCGCAATGTGCAGCGAGGCCCCGGAGACCGAGATCGGAAGAATCCGAAACCGCCGTGCGAGGCGCTCAGGAACGAGGTCTCTGGCGTCGGAGCTAACGAGCAGATCGGAGGCTATCCCGACGTGCGCGCGCTTCGAGAGCGCCGCGAGTATCGCATCGTCGGTCAGAAGGGCTTCGGAGACCGCGGTTCGCCAGAGACTCTCGTCGATCTTTGATTCCAGGATGTCGAGAGACTTGGCCGGAAGTATCTCACGCAGAATCGGGAGAAGCCACCGATCATTGGCAGATATATGGACGGCGCCAGTCACACCGCAAACTAGGTCTCATGAATCGACTCATCGTACTCTGCTCGATTCGGACGCAATCGTATCAGCGCTGAGCAGTGGCCAGCTTGTTTGGTCCGGCTTCGAATTGCTGCTCTCGGAGGGACAAGGGGAAGGTGGTGGAGACCGGTGAGACCGGTGAGGAATTCGATTTGTTCAACAACAGCAAACGCTTCTGGTCGTTGCGATCGATTTGCGAAGTGACGCTACTGCGATCCTAGAGCACGCTCCAGAAATCGCGGCCGACGTCGATCGAAAATGTCCAGCGCCCGTCCCTCAGGCCGCGTGCGACATCGAGCCTAAGGATATCAAAAAACGTCAGCGCGCCCAACCCGACGGAAGGATACCAGCCCTGGCGCGGCGGCTTGAAGGCGGCCGAGCGATCGATCCAAACTGCCGTCGCGAACGGGGCGAGCGTGATAGAGGCCGGCGCGCGGCCGAACCTGCCGAGCGGTAGCGGAATGAACGGAGCAAGGAAACGCCACTCGAGTCGTTGGCTCACTCCCGCCCGTCCCACGAATTCATGGAAGTTGTAGCCTGGTCCGCTCGATGGGCCCCCCAGAAAGATGAGGTGCTGAGCGGGAACCGAATCGGGGCTGACGACTCCCGCCGCGATTGTATGAAGCACAAGTCTGGTCGAGCCGAAGGGCTTGGCTAGATCGAGCACGAGCGATGGCCGCAGCAAGTCGGAGCGAATTGCGACCGGGCTGTTTACGCGTACGCCGGTGACAGCCAGATGCGCAGCCATCTCGAAGCCGCCGAAAGTGAGTGCGGTCGGCCGGTCCATTCCGAGTGTCGCTCTCGTTTCGCGGAGCTCGAGCGCCGGTATTGTCGGCTCGAACTCGCCGGTGGCGGGGCGAGCGTGCACCGAGAGCGGACTCTGCCGGTCG
>Ga0207707_10001669_pt1 | contig 20486 bp, 17 predicted proteins | sample KBSC83BmetaG_FD_184336 | JGI IMG/M metagenome (GOLD analysis project Ga0207707, IMG submission 184336) | Corn rhizosphere microbial communities from Kellogg Biological Station, Michigan, USA - KBS C8-3B metaG (SPAdes) (version 2) | ecosystem: Host-associated > Plants > Roots > Rhizosphere ...
TGGGGAGGAGCGGAGCACGGCGAGAAGCAGCAGCTCTTCGCCGCGTGGCGGCTGTTCTTCGAGCGGATGGCCGACACGAACCCGGTCGTGCTCGTGTTCGAGGATCTGCAGTGGGCGGACGAAAGCCTCCTCGACTTCGTCGAATACCTGCTCGAGTGGTCGCGCAACCAGCGGATCTTCGTCGTCACGCTTGCGCGCCCGGAATTGGCGGAGCGGCGGTCGACCTGGGGGGCCGGCCAGCGTGCGTTCACATCCATCTATCTCGAGCCGCTCCCGCCTGCGGCGATGGAGGAGCTCCTCGCCGGCCTGGTCCCGGGCATGCCGCAAGACGTCGTCGACGCGATTCTCGACCGTGCAGAGGGGATCCCGCTGTACGCAGTCGAGACGGTGCGCATGCTGCTCGATCGCAACCTCGTCGTCGAGGACGGCGCGTCGTACCGCGTCGTCGGGGAGATCGGCGCGCTCGACGTCCCGCAGACGCTTCAGGGTTTGATCACCGCGCGCCTCGACGGCCTCACCGACGCGGAGCGTGCGCTCGTGCAGGACGCCGCGGTTCTCGGCAAGACGTTCGGCAGCACGCTGCTCGCCCGGGTCGCTGGTCGTCCGGAGGAGGAGGTGGAACAGCTCCTCACCTCCCTCGTACGCAAGGAAGTGCTCTCGCTTCAGGCAGACCCTCGCTCGCCCGAGCATGGGCAATACGGCTTCTTGCAGGACCTCGTTCGCCGCGTCGCCTATGACACGCTCGCGCGTCGCGACCGCAAGGCTCGCCACCTCGGCGCCGCCGAGCAGATCGCCGCGGCGCTCGGCGAGGACGATGTCCCGGAGGTGATCGCATCGCATCTCGAGGCGGCTCGCGAAGCTGCACCCGATGCCGACGACGCACCCGAGATCTCCGAGCGTGCCGGGCGGATGTACATCCTGGCGGGCGAGCGTGCAGCCCGTCTCGCCGCCGCAGGCGAGGCGCAGCGGTTCTTCGAGCAGGCCGCCGAGCTCGTCGACACGGCCGCAGTCCGCGCGCAGCTGATCGACCGTGCCGGCCAGATGGCCTGGATCGCGAGCCGCATGGAGGACGCGCTCGACCTACTCGGACGAGCTCGTGAGGCGTACGACCACCTCGGCAACGAAGTGGCCGCGGCGCTCGTCGACTCGCGACTGGCCGAGATCGAGTTCAACGACGGGCGGGTTCAGGAAGCTGTCGAACGGATGACGTCGGCGCTCGAGACGATCGGGCGAGTGGGAGCGCCGGCCGAGGTCGCCGTCATCGCAGCCCAGCTGGGACGTTTCCTCGTCTTTGCCCGGGAATACGAGTCCGCGGCCGCAAACCTCGAGCGTGCGCTCACGCTCGCCGAGGAACTCGGGCTTCCGGAGACGCTCGCGCACGCGCTGAACAGCAAGGCGGTGATGATGCTCTACCGCGGGCGTGATCGTGAGGCGTCGCTTCTCGTCCGGGGCGCGCTGGCGGTCGCACTCGAGCATGACCTGCACGATGCCGCGCTTCGCGCCTACAACAACGTCATCGCGCAGTACTGGTACGAGGCCCGGTTCCGCGAAGGTCTCGAGCTCGGGGACGAAGGGCTCGACTACGCGCGGCGGATGGGTGAGCGATCCTGGGAGCTCGTGTTCACGATCGGCAGAATCGGCTCGCTCGACCTGCTCGGACGGTGGGACGAGGCACTCGAGACCGCAGCCGCTGCGGAGCCGTACGCGACGACCGAGTTCCATCGTGGCTTGCTGCTCTGGGCAGCTGCGGTCCACATCCGGCGTGGTGAGCTCTCGCTCGCACGCGAGCTGGTCGACCGGCACGCGTCGGTCGGACAGTCGGGCAACACCGAGTTCGCAACCGGTTTCGCGGGAATCGAGGCGCTGGTCTTCGCGGCCGAAGGGCGGTACGAGGAGGCGTACCAATCGGCGCTCCGGGCCCTTCCGGACGAGGCGGAGGCCGCCTGGTGGCTGTACTCCGAGGTCGCCGAAGTCGCCGTTCACCTCCCCGACGACGCGTTGGCCCGCACGCTGCTCACCCGCGTCGAGGATGCGTCACGCGGGAAAGGCTGGCGCGTCGTCGACGCACAGCTCGCACGGCTCCGCGCCCGGTTCCCAGACTACGACGCGGTCGCGGAGCTCGAAGCCGCCGAGCGCATGTTCCGCGACCTCGAGGCGCCGTTCTACGTGGCCGTTGTCCAGGCCGAACGTGCTGAGCATCTCCGCGCAGCCGGTAGGGCCGACGAGGCGGAGCAGCTCGTTGCCGAGGCGCACGACGTGTTCGAGCGTGTCGGCGCAGCGCCGTACCTGGCGCGCGGGCGCGAACGCGCAGTCGCGTAGACCGGGTCTACACTGGCCCCCGATGGCGCAGGCGCCGGTCCTTCCGCGTGGGTTCGAGTTGCCGCTGAAGCAGCGGCTGCCGCGCATCGGCGCGATCGACCAGGTCGCGGTCGAGGGGCGTGCCGCGGACCTTGCGAAGCGTTCGATCAAGAAGGACGCGAAGGTCTGGGCGCTCGAGCTGGCGATCCGCTGCTGCGACCTGACGACGCTCGAAGGGCAGGACACGCCCGGGAAGGTCGCGGCGCTGTGTTCGAAGGCGATCCGGCCTGATCCGAGCGACCCGAATGTCCCGTCGGTCGCCGCGATCTGCGTCTACCCGAACCTGATCCCGACCGCGAAGGAGCGGCTCGCCGGCAGCGGCGTGAAGGTTGCGAGCGTCGCGACCGCGTTCCCGTCCGGGCAGAGCCCGCTCGACGTGAAGATCCGCGACGTCGAAGACGCGGTCGCGATGGGCGCCGACGAGATCGACATGGTGATCGACCGCGGCGCGTTCCTCTCCGGCCGCTACGCGAAGGTGTTCGACGAGATCGTGAAGGTGAAGGAAGCCTGCGGCGGCGCCCATCTGAAGGTGATCCTCGAGGTGAGCGAGCTCGGGACGTACGACAACGTCCGCCGCGCGTCGCTGCTCGCGATGGCCGCCGGTGGCGATTTCATCAAGACGTCGACCGGAAAGCTGCCGGGCGCAGCGACGCTGCCGGTGCAACTGGTGATGCTCGAGGCGATCCGCGACGTGCACGAGGAGACGGGCCGCAAGGTCGGCATGAAGCCCGCCGGCGGTATCCGCACCGCGAAGAACGCGATCCAGTACCTCGTGCAGGTGCACGAGACGCTCGGCCCCGACTGGCTGACGCCCGACCTGTACCGCCTCGGCGCGTCGAGCCTCGTCAACGACATCCTGATGCAGCTCCGCAAGGAGAAGACCGGCGCCTACCAGTCGAAGGACTACTTCACGAATGACTGATCTCGAGAAACGTTCGGACCGCAGCCCCGTCCCGGCCGACTGGACGTACGCGCCGGCGCCCGAGTCGACCGACATCGTCCGCCTGCAGGAGCGCTACGGGTTGTACGTCGGCGGCGAGTGGCTCGACACGAAGGAGCATTTCGCGACGATCGCGCCGCGCGACGAGAGCCCTCTCGCAGAGGTGGCGCAGGCATCCGGAGCCGACGTGCAGAACGCGGTCGCCGCCGCACGGGAGGCCTTCGGTAGCTGGTCGAAGCTGCCGGGCAGCGAGCGCGCGAAGTACCTGTTCCGGATCGCGCGCATCCTCGCCGAGCGCAGCCGCGAGTTCGCGGTGCTCGAGAGCCTGAACGGCGGCAAGCCGATCAAGGAGTCGCGCGACGTCGACCTGCCGCTCGCAGCAGCGCACTTCTTCTACTACGCGGGCTGGGCCGACAAGCTCGAGTACGCCTTCCCGAACCGATCACCGAAGCCGCTCGGCGTCGCCGGCCAGATCATCCCCTGGAACTTCCCGCTGCTGATGCTCGCGTGGAAGATCGCGCCCGCGCTCGCGGCGGGGAACACGGTCGTCCTGAAGCCTGCCGAGACGACGCCGCTCACGGCGCTGCTCTTCTGCGACGTCGTCCGCCAGGCCGAGCTGCCGCCGGGCGTCGTCAACATCGTCACCGGCGACGGGTCGACGGGCGCCGCGCTCGTCGAGTCGGAGGTCGACAAGATCGCGTTCACCGGCTCCACGGACGTGGGCAAGGCGATCCAGCGCCGGCTCGCCGGCAGCGGCAAGAAGGTGACGCTCGAGCTCGGCGGCAAGGCGGCGAACATCGTGTTCGACGACTGCGCGCTCGACCAGGCGGTCGAGGGGATCGTCAACGGGATCTACTTCAACCAGGGCCACGTCTGCTGTGCGGGCTCACGGCTCTTCGTCCAGGAGTCGATCTACGAGCCCGTCGTCGAGAAGCTGAAGAAGCGCATGACGACGCTGCGCGTCGGCGACCCGCTCGACAAGAACACGGACGTCGGCGCGATCAACTCGCGCATGCAGCTCGAGAAGATCGAGGAGCTCGTCGCTGCGGGGAAGGAAGAGGGCGCGGAGATCTACCAGCCGCCGTGCCGGCTGCCGGAGAAGGGCTACTGGTTCGCGCCGACGGTCTTCACGAACGTCGCGCAGAGCTACCGGATCGCGCAGGAGGAGATCTTCGGCCCGGTGCTCAGCGTGCTCACGTTCCGCACGCCGGACGAGGCCGTCGAGAAGGCGAACAACACGCCCTACGGGTTGAGCGCCGGCGTCTGGACGGAGAAGGGCTCGCGCATCCTCTGGATGGCGGAGCGCCTGCGCGCCGGCGTCGTCTGGGCGAACACCTTCAACCGCTTCGATCCGACCAGCCCGTTCGGCGGTTACAAGGAGTCGGGCTTCGGCCGCGAGGGCGGCCTGCACGGCATGGAGCCGTACCTGGACTTCGAGTGACCAGGCTGCCGGTCAAGAAGACGTACAAGCTGTTCATCGGCGGGGCGTTCCCGCGCAGCGAGTCCGGGCGCACGTACGAGGCGCAAGGGCAGAACGTCGCGCGCGCCTCGCGCAAGGACGCGCGCGACGCGGTCGTCGCGGCGCGCGGCGCGCAGCCGAAGTGGGCGGGGGCGACCGCGTACAACCGCGGGCAGGTGCTCTACCGGATCGCGGAGATGATGGAGGCGCGTGTCCCCGAGTTCGCCGAGCTGTGCAGCGGTGAGGACGAGGTGCACCGCTCGATCGACCGCTGGGTCTGGTACGCCGGGTTCGCCGACAAGCTCGCGCAGGTGCTCGGCTCGTCGAACCCCGTCGCGGGCCCGTACTTCAACTTCACGATCCCGGAGCCGACCGGCGTCGTCGCCGTCGTCGCTCCCGACGAGCCGCCGCTGCTCGGGCTCGTCTCACGGATCGCGCCTGCCATCACGGGCGGGAATGCGGTGATCGCGATCGCGTCGGAGACGCAGCCGCTCGCGGCCGTCGAGCTCGCCGAGGCGATCGCGACCGCCGACGTGCCGGGCGGCGTCGTGAACCTGCTCACCGGGCACCGCGCGGAGCTCGCGCCGTGGCTCGCGAGCCACATGGACGTGAACGCCATCGACCTCACCGGCGCCGACGGCCTCCGCGCCGATCTCGAGGTCGCGGCCGCGGAGAACGTCAAGCGCGTCGTCGTCGGCAAGCCCGACAGCCAGTCGCTCTACGAGATCTCGGCCTTCCTCGAGCTCAAGACCGTCTGGCACCCGATCGGCACCTAGCCGACGAGCGGCGCGATCAGCTCGGCCGCGCGGCGCGCGCCGCCGGGCGGAACCGGGCGGTATGACGGTGCACGTTCGAGCTCCGCGGCGATTGCGGCCGCGATGTCGGCCGTCCCATCGGTCTCGTATGACATGCGCCTGCCGGCGCCGTGACGAGCGAGCCGGTGGGCGACGTGGCCGTTCTGCTCGAAATGGTTCCTGAGCGGGAAGAACAGGAACGGCCGGCCGGTCGCCGTGAGCTCCATCGTCGTCGAGAGACCGCCGTGCGCGACCCCGACGTCACACGCGGCCAGGTGGCGGTGCAGTCGATGCACATACCCGTGCACTTCCAGGCCCTCGACTGACGGGATCGAGTCGGGATCGATGCGCGGGCCGGCGACGACGACCATGCGAAGCGACGGCACGAGCCGCTTCGCCTCCGGGAACGCGGCGACGACGCGCTCGAGCAAGCTGAGGCCGGCCGCCGAGCCGCCGGCTGCGACTACGCATACGCGCTCGTCCGCCTCGTAGCCGAGCTCGCGCCGCAGGGCGTCGCGGTCGCCGAGCTCGCCGGGGTCGAAGCTCGTGATGTAGCCGGAGAAGGCGAAGCGCTCGGTTGTCCACTCGGCGATCGTGGGCAGCCCGGCGCCGAGCGGCTCGTCAACGACGTCCTCGCGGTCGCCGATGAAGATCGAGACGTCTCGGAGCGACGGCCAGCGCGCGATGTGCTCGACCATCTGCGCGTTCCAGTCGGCCGCGAGGTACGCCTCGCGCTCACCGCCGGCGGGCATCGGCAGCACGCCCACGAAGTCGGTCATCCACACGTACGGCGCGCGCTTCCGCTCCGGGTTCTCGTGCAGGAAGTAGTCGACCTCCCACGCCTCGTCCGCGATCCATAGGTCGAACGGCTCGTCGCGCACGAGATCGTCGAAGACCATGAAGTTGGCGACGAACACCTCGTCGAGGCGCCGGAGCATCTCGAACGCGTGCAGCTCGTGCTCGCCGGTCTCGGCGTCGACGGCCGCCGCTTCCGACGCGAGCTCGGCGCTCGCGGGGTGGACGCTCTCGCCGCAGGCGGCAAGCAGCGTCGTCACGGGCGGCTGCGCGAGCCACTGTATGTCGAGCCCAGGAACGAGCTTCCGCAGTTCGCGCGCGACCGCGACGTCGCGCCACGCATGCCCGAGCCCGATCGGCGACGACACGAGCAACGCTCGCCGCGAGCGCCGGGCCGGGTGGATCCACGTGCGCCGCACGGGAGTCGCCGGCGGGGCGAATCGGAGTGCGAACTCGTCGATCGCGCGGTTCACGAGGACGGGGTGGCGCGCCTGCGGGATATGCCCTGCTCCCTCGATCCACAGAACGTCGGCACCGGTCAGGTCGGCGAGCGCGAGCGCGCGCTCGGTTCCCTGGCAGTTGTCGCAGTCCCCGTGCACGACGAGCACCGGGCAGCGCACCCTGCCGATCAAATCGAGTGTTTCCTCCTTCGTGTCGGCCGCGCTCTCGTCCATCAACAGGACCTCGACCGGCCCGTCGAGGCCGTAGGCGACCGCGTCCTCGACGTGCTTCTCGGAATGCGGCTCCGGGAACATCTCGCCGAAGAAGAACTCGAGGAAGCCGCGGTAGTTCGAGCGGATGTAGTGCTCGTTGTACTTCTCCCAGCCTCGCGGATCGTCGAGCACGTCGGTGAACGTCTCGATCGCACGCCGCCGAAGCTCAGGGGCCGGTGCGAGCTGGCCGACGCCCGTCCCGATCGCGACCAGGCCGTGCACCCGTTCGGGGTGGGCGGCCGCGATCTCCAACGAGGGGCGGACGCCGTCGCCGCAGATCCCGACGAGCACGGCGCGCTCGGTCTCGGTCGCGTCGAGGACCGCGAGGCAGTCGTCTGCACGCCACGCGCTGTCCCAGGTCCCGGCCGGGTCGGGCGCGTCGGCGCCGCCGTTGCCTCGCCCGTCGTAGACGACGGCCCGGTGGCGGCGCGCAAGGTAGTGGATCTGCGCCTTCCAGAGCCGAGCGTGCGAGATCGGGTTCGGCGGCAGGAACACGATCGTCGTCGGGCCGTCGCCGTGGATTTCCCACGGGAGGGTGAGGCCGTCGGCGGTCCTCACCCTCCCGAAGACGTCGGCCGTACGCGCACGTGCGCCGGTCTCGGTGATCACGCTGGAGAGCCTACGGCCTCGCTTCGAACACGAGATTGAACGGCGTCTCGGCGGCGCGGCGGAACCGCGTCAACCCGCCGGAGGTGACGACGTCGCGGATCCGTGCTTCGCCGGCCTGCGCGCCGAGCGCGAGCCCGACGTCCTGCGACAGCGACGCCGGCGTGCAGAGCAGCGTCGAGAAGCCGTAGTACGCGCGGCCGACCGGGTTCAGGTTGTCCTCGACGCGGTCGCCTGCCGCCGGCTCGACGATCATCCACGTACCGTCGGCTGCGAGCGCGCCGCGAACGTGGCGTGCTGCTCCCGCGGGATCGCCCATGTCGTGGAGGCAGTCGAACATCGTCACGAGGTCGTAGCCCGACCCCGAGAACGACGACGACGGCGCAACCTCGAACGTGACGCGATCGTCGACGCCTGCTTCGCGGGCGCGCTCGCGCGCGGTCGCGATCGAGCCCTCGTGATAGTCCGAGCCGGCGAACGTCGCCTTCGGGAATGCCTGCGCCATCAGGATCGTCGACGAGCCGTGTCCGCAGCCGACGTCGGCGACCTTGCCACCCTGCTCCAGCTTGGCGACGACGCCGTCGAGCGCCGGGAGCCAGCTGGAGATCAGGTTGGCGTTGTAGCCGGGGCGGAAGAACCGCTCGCAGCCGTCGAACACGTCGTGCCCGTGCTCGTGCCAGCCGACGCCGTTCCCGCTCCGCGCCGCCTCGGTGATGCGCGGAGAGTCGAGGACCGAGCCGAGCGCGATCTGGAAGAAGCCCGGGAGGTACGCGGGGCTGTCCGAGTCCGTCAACGCGATCGCCTGCTCCGGCGGGAGCGTGTAGCGGCCGGTCTCCGGGTCGTAGTCGACGTACCCGCCGGCGGCCTGCTGGTTCAGCCACTCGCGGACGTACCGCTCCGCCGTGTTCGTGCGCTCGGCGAGCTCGGTCGGAGTGAGCGGGCCTGCTCCGGCGAGCGCCTTGTAGAGGCCGAGCTTGTCGCCCATGACGACGAGGGCGGCGTTGAGGGTCGCGCCGACCTCGTCGACGGCGCGGAACACGAACTGCTCGAGCTTCGCGCCGTCGATCGCGACGGGCTCTTCGATGGTCGCCATGCGCTGGTGCTCCCTTCACTGGATGACGCCGCCCACGCTAGGTCCGGCGGCGATCCTTCGCATCAGGGGCCCCCACCTAGTCCTAGAATCGACGAGTCATGCTCCTCGGTCGCGAGCGCGAGCTGCAGGCGCTCGAACAGCTGCTCTCCGACGCGAGGTCCGGCACCAGCGCCGTGCTCGCGATCGTCGGTGAGCCGGGCATCGGCAAGTCGGTGCTGCTCGAGGAGGCACGGCGGTCCGCAGACGGCTTCACGGTCCTGCAGGCCCGTGGCGTCGAGTCCGAGGCGCGTGTGCCGTTCGGCGGGCTGCTCGAGGTGCTTCGCCCGGCGCTCGGTCGCCTCCGGTCCATACCCGGCCCGCGGGCGGATGCGCTCGGTCGCGCGCTCGCGCTGCAACCCGGCCCGACCGGTGAGCCCTTCGCGGTCGGGGCGGCGACTCTCAGCGTGCTTGCGGCGGAGGCGGAAGAAGCACCGGTTCTCGTCTTGCTCGACGACGTACAGTGGCTCGACGACTCGAGCTCGGCCGCGCTGCGCTTCGCAATCAGGCGGCTCGTCGCGGACCCGATCGCCGTCCTGCTCACGGCGCGCACGGGCGAGCCGTCGCTTCTCGACAGCGCCGACCTCGAGATCCTCGAGCTGGAAGGCCTCGAGCGAGACGAGGCGGCGGAGCTCGCCGCACGCGCCGCGGGCAGGTCGCTCGACGCCGCGACGCTCGAGCGCCTCTACGTCACCACCGCCGGCAACCCGCTCGGGCTCGTCCAGCTTGCTCGCGACGCGGCCTCGCTCGTCGACCCGACGCGCGCCGGTCCGGTGCCCGTCTCCACGAGCATCGCGCGCGCCTTCGCGGCGAGGGCGGGGCGGCTCGCGCCGCCCGAGCGCGCAGTCCTGCTCGTCGCCGCGGCGAGTGAGGTCGACGAAGTCGCGGTCGTCGGGCGCGCTGCCGCGGCGCTCGGCCTCGATGTCGCGGATCTCGACGGCGCGGAGGCAGCGGGGCTCGTGCGGCTCGAGGCGGGACGGGTCGTGTTCGAGCACCCGCTTGCTCGCTCCGCGATCTACAGCGAGGCGAACGCCCAGGAGCGGCGCGCCGCGCACCGCGCGCTCGCCGACGCGTTGCCCGACCTCGACCGGGATCGCCGCGCATGGCACCTGGCCGCCGCCACGGCGGGGCCGGACGAGGCGGCGGCGGAGGCGCTCGCCGGAGCCGGGGGACGTGCCTACGAACGCGCGGCCTACGCCGTCGCTGCAACTGCGTTCGCTCGCGGCGCGCGGCTGCATCCCGATGCGCGGCGCCGCGGCGAGCTCCTGTTCGACGCCGCGGAGTCGGCATGGCGCGCCGGCTCCGTGGACGAATGCCGGGAACGGATCGACGAAGCAGAGCCGCTCGCCGCGGACCCGACGCTCGTGGCGCGGATCGGCCATCGGCGCGGTCGCCTCCTCGCCGGCGCCGGGCACGCGGACGCCGGTCACGACACGATCGTCGCGGCGGCCGAGTCGATCTCCGGCCTCGCACCCGAGCTGGCGGTGCGGATGCTCGCCGATGCGGTCGACTCGTCGTTCCCGTCGGGCGACTCGATCCGGATGCTCGCGGCCTCCGAGCGCGCGGTTGCGCTTGCCGGCGCGGCAACGGATCCGCGCTCGTCGTTCTTCGCTGCGGTCGCGCACGGGATGTCGCTCGTGTTCGCGGGACGCGGCGCGGAGGGAGCAGACGCGTTTCGCGGTGCGGTCGCGATCGCGGAATCGAACGCCGATCTGCGTGACGATCCCGAGACCGCGGCGCTGCTCGCGATGGGGCCCCTGTACCTGCGAGAGGCGGAGGTCGGCAGCGACCTCATCGATACCGCGCTCGAGGTCACGCGCGCGCACGCCGCGATCGGTGTACTGCCACGCCTGCTGCATCGCGTCGCCCGGCACGACGCCGGCGCCGACCGCTGGTCGGAAGCGCAAGCGCACTACAGCGAGTCGCTCGCGCTCGCCCGCGAGGCGCGGCAGCGGACGGAGGTCGCCGGCGCACTGAGCGGCCTCGCGCGCCTGCAGGCGCGGTTCGGGCACGAAGAGCGGTGCCGGGAGACGGCGGCCGAGAGCCTCGCGCTGTGCCGCGAGCTGGAGCTGACGACGTACGAGATCTGGACGCACGCAGCGCTCGGCGAGCTCGAGCTCGGGCTGGGCAACGCGGCCGCCGCCGCCGAGCACTTCGAGCGGCAGACAGCGCGGCTCCGCGAGGGCGGTCTCGCCGACGTCGACCTCTGGCCCGCGCCCGAGATGATCGATTGCCGCCTGCGGCTCGGCGACGCCGGGCGCGCGGCGCAGCTCGCCGTCGACTATCTCGCCGCCGCGGAGGAGAAAGGACAGCCGTGGGCGCTCGCCCGCGCGCACCGCGCGATCGCTCTCACCACCGACGGTGCTGCCGAGCCGGAGTTCGAGCTGGCGCTCGAGCTCCACGCGGCGACGCCGGACCCCTTCGAGACGGCGCGGACCCGGCTCGCGTTCGGTTCGTACTTGCGCCGGGCGCGCGAGCGGTCACGCGCCCGGCCCGAGCTGAGAGCCGCGATCGACGTGTTCGACGGCCTCGGCGCCGAGCCGTGGGCGACGCTCGCGGGCGCGGAGCTCGCGGCGACCGGCGAGACCGCGCGGCGGCGCTCGCCGCACACGCTCGACGAACTGACGCCGCAAGAGCTGCAGATCGCGTTGATCCTCGCCGGCGGAAAGACGACGCGTGAGGCCGCCGCCGCGCTCTTCCTCAGCCCGAAGACGATCGAGTATCACCTGCGCCACGTGTATCGCAAGCTCGACATCCGTTCGCGCGAAGAGCTCGCGGATGTGATGCGCCGGCGCTGAGCGGAGAGGTGCGGATAGCCTTCGGCGATGAGCGCATTCTCGAACACGAGCGATCTGGCCCCGATCAAGATCTGGGACGGCGTGGTGGCGCGCGCCGTCGCGGGGGCCGAGGCGACTCTCGCCCTGATCGACCTGGAGCCGAACACCCACGTTCCGGAGCACCACCACGTCAACGAGCAGACCGGAATCCTGATCGGGGGCTCGATGAGCTTCACGATCGGCGACGAGACGAAGCAGATCGAGCCGGGGGAGATGTGGGTGATCCCGGCCGAGGTGCCGCATTCGGTCGTCTCCGGTCCGGGGGGCGCCCGCCTGGCCGAGCTGTTCGCCCCGCCGCGCGCCGACTGGGCGGGTCTCGAACGTCTTCCCGCCACTCCGGTTACGCTTCCCTAGGAGCAGGTGCCGAGCACGCGACGCCTCAGCCAGCGCATCTCCGAGGGAGATGGGATCTCGATCATCGTTTGCGTCGACGACGCGAGCGCTGCTCAGGCGGCCGAAGCACAGGGCGCCGAGGCGGTCGCCGTCACCGGCGAGATCGACGGCATCAGGAGCGCGACGAGCCTGCCGCTCCTCTGGCTCGGCGCGGGCGCGCCGAGCGACGTCGACGCGGTGTGCATCAGGCCCGACGACGATTCCGACCACGACCACCTCGAGGCGGTCGTGGACGTGCGCGACGAGGAGGAGCTGGAGCTCGCGCTCGAGCGGCTCGATCCCGAGATCTTCCTGCTGAACGCACACGACATCGACGAGGACGTGGATCCGCTCGACGCAGTCCTGGAGCTCCTCCCGGACGTGCCGGCGGGGAAGCTCGCAATTGCGCAGGTCGAGGTGGCGAGCCGCGACGAGGTGCTCGCGCTCGAGCGCGCCGGTGTCGACGCCGTGCTCGTCCGCTCCCAGCGGATCGGCGAGCTCGTCGGCGACCAGCCGGTCTCCGTGTAGGAGGGCTACCATGGCCGCGATGAGAGGGCTGCTCGCGTTGTGCCTGCTCGTGGCGCTTTCCGGTGTGCTCACGGGGTGCGGGAGCGAAGCCAAGCCGGCCGAAGCCGCGCCGAGGATCGCAAAGCCGGCATGCCCCGACCCAGCCGCCTGGCAGAGGCTCGCGAACCGCGTCGGCGTCCCGGTGTACTGCCCCGGCTGGTTGCCCGACCCCCTCACCGGCAAGCTCGGCGCGGTCGACAACAACATCCACTCGGTGTCGGCCGACCGCAGCTACCTCCAGAGCTGGGTGTGGCAGGAGACCGGCGGCGGCGCCGCCGGCGGTGAGTTGCACGTCAACCTGCGCGCCTACCCGGGCCGCACGAAGATCCCGACCTGCCGCACCGGCGGCTCCGACAGCCGCAACGTGCCGTGCTTCGCCTCGCCCGTCGGCCGCATCTCTGCGAACGGGATCAGCTCGCCCGTCTACACGGTCAACCAGGACGCGGACTCGTGGCACTACCTGGTGCTCTGGCGCCGGGACGGCACCCTCTACACGCTCTCCGAGCACGTCGCGCCGCCGCTGACCGGGCAGAAGGTGCGTCAGTACCTGAAGCACGAGCTCGCGTCGCTCGTCCTCTTCCGCCCAAGCGCGAGCTGATGAAGCTCACGCGGCGGCAGGCGGTGGTCGGCGCGGTCGCCGGCGCCGTCGGCGCCGGCGGGATCTACGAGCTCGTCGACCAGCTGGCCGGCGGAACGCCGAAGCGCACCGACGCGGCGGCGACCTTCCGCGAGCAGCACCTGCTCGACGGGATCCGCGTCGTGCACTCGAACGGGATCGAGGTGCTCGTGCCGCCGCTCCATCACGAGGTCGTGACGGCGCGCGTGACGGCGTCGGCAAGCGACCTGCGCCACGCGCAGGGCGAGCTCGAGTCGCTGCTCGCATCGCTCGACCATGACTACGCGCCGTCGCCCGCGGGTCTGGGCGTGACGGTCGCGTGGGGCCTGCCGTACTTCCACCGGCTCGTTCCCGCCCAGATGGGGCGGTTGCTCCCGCACGACCGTCGCGCAGGAAAGCCGGTGCTGCTCGAGGCCCGCCGCTTCCCCAGCGACCCGCCCGACACCGAGCTCGAGCAAAACGACGTCGCCATCCTGCTGCGGTCCGACGTGCGCGCGCACATCGCCGACGCCGAGAAGCGACTCCGCGACTCGAAGCTCTTCGACTTCACCTCGATCCGCCGCGGGTTCGCCGGCGGCGGCTTCGACGGCGCGCAGTCACTGCCCAAGAAGCTGGCGCTCGCGGCGCAGATCCCAGGCGCCGACCTCATCCCCGAGACCTCCGAGCTCTTCCTCGGGTTCACCTCGACCCAGAAGGCCGGCATGGGGCCCGGGCCGATCGCGAACTTCGAGACACTCGGCTACGTCGACTTCCGCGGCTCGGACTACTTCCGCAACGGCACGCACATGCACCTCTCCCACATCCATGAGGACGTGGAAGCGTGGTACATCAACTTCGAGTTCGACGAGCGTGTCGCGACGGCGTTCCGGCCGAACCTGCAGGTGCGCCAGGACACGCAGACGGTCAGGCAGGGGCCGAAGGACGTGTCGTCGGTCGCTGCAGTGCGCCGCGACTACCGGAGCTCAGGCCGCATCGGGCACAGCGCATCCATCCAGACGACGTCCCGCTTGCTCCGCGATGTGGTCTCTGCGGAGGGCACGGTGTTCCCGAAGGGAACGGCGGTCCCGGTGCGGGCCGACTTCAACACGCTCGACAACCCGTTCGCGTGGTCGGAGCGTGCCGACGAGGTGGGGGCGACACCGGCGGCGGGCGTGCACTTCGTCGTCTTCAACCCGACCGGCGACGACTTCCACCGCAACCGACTCGCGATGGACGGGGTGCTGCCGGGCGGGAAGCTCCCGTTCAAGCCGCGCGCACGCGAGCAGGGGTTCAACTCCGTGCTGTCGACGACGCACCGCCAGAACTATCTCGTGCCGCCGCGGCGGCATCGCGCATTCCCGCTCGCCGAGGTCTGAGCGAATCCATCTGCGGCGCCCGGGCGTTGTGCCTAGACGCCCAACAGAGGAGAAGCCACGATGGCGAGACCGGAAGTCGAGGAAGCGGCTCGCCGTACGGGCGAGGACACACGCGAGCAGGCCGAGAGCGGGAGCGGGTGGTACGCCGTGCTCGCACGGAGCGGCCTCGTCGCCAAAGGCGTCTCGTACGGGCTCGTCGGCGTGCTGGCGATCAAGCTGGCCGTCGGAGACGGCGGCAAGGCGACGAGCCGGCAGGGCGCGCTGCAGACGCTTTCCCAGCACACGTTCGGGAAGGCGGTGCTCGTGCTCCTCGCCTGCGGGCTCGCCGGCTACGCGGTCTGGCGGTTCATCGAGGCAGCGGTCGAACGTGACGACGGCGGCGACAAGGGGGCCGTGAAGAAGTGGGGGAAGCGCGCCGGCTACGTCGGGCGTGGCCTCATCTACGCCGGACTGACGTTCTCGACGGTGAAGATCCTGCTCGGCAGCGGCGGCGGGCAGTCGCAGAGCGACAAAGCCCACAAGACGACGGCGACCGTCTTCGACTGGCCCGGCGGCCGGTGGCTCGTCGGTGCGGCCGGGATCGTGATCATCGGCGTCGGCCTCTGGAATGCGTATCGCGGCATCAGCCAGAAGTTCGCGGACAAGTGGCGGGCCGGCGGGATGAGTCAGGCGGCGCGCACCTGGGGCGAGCGCGTCGGGATGATCGGCCACCTCGCGCGCGGCGTCGTCTTCTGCCTGATCGGCATCTTCATCACGAAGGCCGCGGTCGAGTTCGATCCCAAGGACGCGATCGGCCTCGACGGTGCGCTCCACAAGCTCGCACAGGCGAGCTACGGCCCGTACCTGCTCGGCATCACCGCGGCCGGGCTGGTCTGCTACGGGGCCTATTGCCTCGTGGACGCCCGGTATCGCGACGTCTCGGCCGGGTCCGGCGGCCGCCGCACCGGCGGAGCACAGGAGAAGCGCTTCCGCGGCGCAATCGCCCGCTGAATGAACGCCTCCGGCCGGAGCTACCTGATCGTCAACCCGCGGTCTGGAGACGACAGCCCGTCCTGCGGCGAGCTGGTCGACGCCGCCGAATCGCTCGGGATCGACTGCCATGTGCTCTGCGAAGGGGACGACGTCGGCGCGTTGGCGCGCGAGGCGACGGCGGTTGCGCTCGGGATGGCCGGTGGTGACGGCTCGCTGGCGGCCGTGGCGGCAGTCGCGCTCGCCCGCGACCTGCCGTTCGTCTGCGTCCCCTTCGGGACGCGCAACCACTTTGCGCGCGATCTCGGCCTCGATCGCGACGACCCGCTTGCGGCGCTCGCCGCGTTCGACGGCGCCGAGCGGCGTGTCGACGTCGGTCGTGTCAACGGCCGACTGTTTCTCAACAACCTGTCGCTCGGCCTCTACGCGGATCTCGTCGACGGCCGCGAGCATCACCGCCGTCGTGGTGAGGTGCTCGCGGGGCTGCGCGCCGTCAAACGCCTGGCCGGCGAGCACCGCCGGCTGCGCGCACTGGTCGACGGTGAGCTCGTCGAGACCCGCATTCTCCTCGTCGCGAACAACCCGTACGAGCTCAACCTCTTCAACATCGGCGAACGAGCCTCGCTGACCGAGGGCCGCCTTCATCTCTACACGAGCAGCGGGTTGCTGCCGACGAGGTGGGCCGATCGCGCGGGGGAGCGCTTCGTCATCACGCTCGAGGAACGCGACGCGAGCGCCGCGGCAGACGGTGAGCCGATCGAGCTTCGATCACCGCTCGAGATCGAGTGCCTGCCGCGCGCGCTTCGCGTGCTCGTGCCGCAGAGCGACGACGCATCCTGATCCCGTCATTCGTCCGGCTGCACGATGCAGAGCGAGTTACCGTCCGGGTCGCGGAGCCAGAACATGGGAGGGATGCCGCCGCCGTAGCGCGCGACCTCGGCATCGACGTCGACTCCCGCGTCGCGCAGCGCCGCGTGGTCGGCGTCGACGTCGGTCGTGTCGAGGATGATCCCCGTCTCGGCACCGCCGGCCTGCTTGCCGGGCGGCGGGGGCGCGAGCGCGACCGTCGTCGGCGTGCCGGCGACGGCGACCTCGACCCAGCGCGCGTCCGGGCCCATCGGCAGGTCGACGACCTTCTCGAAGCCGAGCGTGTCGACGTAGAAGTCGAGCGCCCGGTCGGTGTCCGCGACGCTGACCGCCACGCGTCCGACCCGGGTGAGATTCAAGCGGGACATTTCAAGCCTCCTTGTCGCGATGTGTGGACAATGAGACTCCGCGTCCCGTGCGAACTCATCGCTAGAAGATCAGTTTCAACGCGAGCACGATCACGACGACGACGGCGATCATCATCAGGATCGACGCGAACGCGATCGCGAGGCCGCCGAGCGCGAGCTTCGTCGGGATCTGAGGCTGTCCGCCCGAAAACGCGTTCTCCAGCTGCTGCTCGACGTAGCTCTCGATCCGCTCCTCGAACCGCGAAGCCATCTCGTCTGTGCGGCTCTTGCGCGGCGCCCGGTCCTTCGCCTGCGGCTTGTAGCCGGTCGAGCGTCCGTCGACGGCGACCTCGTAGATGTGCTCGTGCTGGATGTCCTTCAGGTGCCGCTCGCCGAGGTCGAGCACCGCCACGCCGTCGGGCAGGACGTTCCCGAGCAGCGCGCGCGTCGTCTCCGAGATCAGGATCTGGCCGCCGGCGCCCGCCGAGGCGATGCGCGCGGCGCGGACGACGTCGATCCCGAGGTAGCCCTCGTCCCCGACGTGCGGCTCGCCCGTGTGCAGCCCCATGCGCACGCGCACCTCGCGCCCGTCCGGCCAGGCGTGCTCGTGCAGCGCGCGCTGCGCCGAGACCGCCGCATTGACCGCGTCGCGCGCGCGGGGGAACGAGAAGAAGAAGGCGTCGCCCTGGGTGTCGATCTCGCTCCCTCCGGTGGCCCCGAACGTCTCGCGGACGATCCGGCGGTGATCCCGCGACAGCGCGCCGAATGCCTCGTCGCCCAGCTCCTGCAGGAGCTTCGTCGACCCCTCGATGTCCGTGAACGCGAACGTCACGGTCCCGGAATGCAACGAGCTCACATCGCAACCGTACTCGACTCGGTACTCGACTCACGGCGGATCCGAACGTACCCTTGGCAAGCGGTGCGCTGCCCCGTCTGCAACCAGGAGAACCCGGCCGGCGCACGGTTCTGCCTGGCGTGCGGCGTTGCGCTCCAGGCGGAAGCGCCGCCGCAGGAGGAGCGGCGAATCGTCTCGATCATCTTCGTCGACCTCGTCGGCTCGACCGCGCAGGCGGAGATGCTCGACCCCGAAGACGTGCGGGCGCTGCTCACGCCGTACCACCAGCTCGTCCGGCGCGAGATCGAGTCGTTCGGGGGCGTCGTCGAGAAGTTCATCGGCGACGCGATCATGGGCGTGTTCGGGGCGCCGATCGCCTACGGCGACGACGCGGAGCGCGCGGTGCGCGCGGCGTTCGTCGTGCGCGACTCGGTCTGCGCCATGCCCGGCAACTTGCAGATCCGCATCGCCGTCAACACCGGCGAGGCTGTCGTCTCGCTCAACGCGCGGCCTGCGCTCGGCGAGTCGATGGTTGCGGGCGACGTCGTCAACACCGCGTCGCGGCTGCAGTCGCAGGCGCCGGTGAACGGCATCGTCGTCGGTGAGATGACGTACGTCGGGACGCGCGACGTGATCGGCTACGACGTGACCGAGCCGATCGTCGCGAAAGGGAAGGCCGCGCCGGTGAAGGCGTGGGTGGCGACGAAGGCGCTGACGCCCGCAGGGCAGCGCGCGATCCGGGACCACCGCGTCGTCGGCCGCGTGCCTGAGCTTCGGCTGCTCGACGCGATCTGGGACCGCGTGCTCGCCGAACGACGGCCGCACCTCGTCTCGATCTTCGGCCCGGCGGGGGTCGGCAAGTCGACCGTCGTCTCCCGTTTCGCGGAGTCCGCACGCGAACGCGGCGCGCGCGTCGTGTCCGGCCGGTCGCTGCCGTACCGCGAGAGCAGCGTCTACGGCCCGCTGTCGCGGCACGTGATGGGCATCTGCGGGATCTACGAGAGCGACGCGCCCGACGTGCTGATCGACAAGCTCCGCGGCCGCACGAAGGCGCTCCTGGACGGCTCGTCGACGCCCGCGGAGACGGTGGCCGAGCATCTCGGCGTGATCGTCGGCGTCGATGGGTGGGGCGCGAACGTGACCGACCGCGACGTGCTCTTCTCCTCGACGCGCCTCTTCCTGGAGGCCGCCGCGCGCGAGCAGCCGACCGTGCTCGTCTTCGAGGACATCCACTGGTCGGGCTCGGCGCTGCTCGACCTGATCGACACGCTTGCGGTGGTGTCGCACGGCCTGCCGCTCATGCTCGTGACGCTCGCGCGGCCGGAGTTCCTCGACACACGCGAGAGCTGGGGTGGACGCCTGTCCAGCTATACGAGCCTCACGCTCGGGCCGCTCGACGAGAACGACTCCCGCGAGCTCGCGATCCGCCGGCTCGGCTCGCCCGATCGAGCCGATGCCGTCGTGAGGGTCGCCGAAGGCAACCCGCTCTTCATCGAGCAGCTTGCCGCCACGATGGAAGAGACGGAAGGCGCTCTGCCGACGAGCATCCGCGGCCTCGTGGCCGCGCGCCTGGACGCGTTGCCGCCGCGTGACCGCGCGCTGCTCCTCGACGCAGCCGTCGTCGGCAAGGTCTTCTGGCATGACGCGTTGCTCGCCCTGAGCTCCGACCCGGACATCGACCACGTGCTCGAGGAGCTCGAGCGCCGCGACCTGATCCGTCGTGAGGCGAGCTCGTTCATCGAGGACCAGCAGCAATGGACGTTCACGCACGTCCTCATCCGCGACGTCGCCTACGAGCTCCTGCCTCGGGCAGACCGCGCGCGCCGGCACGAGGCGGTCGCGCAGTTCTTCGAGCGATCGACCGGGTCGTCGACGGAGGCGATCGGCGCGCTTGCGCACCACTGGCGCGACGCGGGCGACTTCGAGCGGGCGATCGCGCAGCTGACGCGGGCCGCGGAGCAGGCGGAGCGCGGCTGGGCGAAGGACCACGCGGTGATGCTCTACCGGGAGGCGCTTGGGCTCGTGCCCGAGGACGCGACCGAGCAGCGCAGCGCGCTGCGCCGCCGCCTCGCGATCGCGAGCACGGCGTCGTTCCATCTAGACGACGTCAAGCGGCCGGGAAGTCCGCCGGGGTGACGTCGCCGACGATCTCGTCGATCGAGTCGATGCGGTGCTGGCCCAGGCGGCTCGAGTGGTCGCGGACGACCGATTCGCTCGGCGCCTGGTAGACGCAGTACGTGCGGACTTTGCCGTCGTCGAGCACGACGACGTGGCTGAGCTCCCAGGTGATCTCGGGCAGCTCGTCCTCGACGATCTCACGCGAACGGCGGCCGACGGCCGGCATCTGCGACTCTCCGACCTCGAAGCTTCGAACGATCATGTAGCGAGGCATGCGCGCGATGATAGTGGCATATGGACTCGGCTGAGCTCAAGTCGGCGCAGGCCCCGCTGAAGGCGCGCTACCGCGAGGACCCGGCCGCGGCGCTCGTCACGCTGCGGGCGGAGGGCCGGCTCGGGGACGAGGGCGTCTCGTGCAGCGTGTCCACCGGCCGCGCGCTCGTGGAGGCCGGGCTGCATCCGGCGACCGGCGGGACCGGCCTGCTCGCCTGCTCCGGGGACATGCTGCTCGAGGCCCTCGTCGCGTGCGCGGGCGTCACCTTGCGGGCCGTCGCGACCTCGCTGGGGCTCGACGTGTCGGGGACGGTGCGCGCCGAGGGGGATCTCGACTTCCGCGGGACGCTCGGCGTCGGCAAGGACGAAGGGGTGCCGGTCGGGTTCACGGCGATCCGGCTCCGCTTCGCGCTCGAGCACGACGAGGACGAGGCGGCGATCGCGAAGCTGCTCGAGCTCACGGAGCGCTACTGCGTGGTGTTCCAGACGCTGACCGGCGGCGTGCCGGTCGAGGTGTCATAGCTACCAGGGCGCGA
>Ga0207707_10001671_pt1 | contig 20472 bp, 13 predicted proteins | sample KBSC83BmetaG_FD_184336 | JGI IMG/M metagenome (GOLD analysis project Ga0207707, IMG submission 184336) | Corn rhizosphere microbial communities from Kellogg Biological Station, Michigan, USA - KBS C8-3B metaG (SPAdes) (version 2) | ecosystem: Host-associated > Plants > Roots > Rhizosphere ...
GGCCGAAGCCGATGCGTTCGACAAGTACATCGATCGAGTGCCCTGCCTGAAGGCAAGCCGCGGCAAGCTCCTCAGCCGCAACGCCTGCCGCAATCCGTGGCAGAACGACGTCGACGTCAGCATCGGTCAGTCGTTGCAGGCGTTCGGACAGCAAAACCTGCAGCTCCGGCTCGACGTCATCAACTTCCTCAACCTGCTCAACCCGAGATGGGGCTGGCAGAACTTCTCGGACCAGAACAACACCTGCGGTCCGATCTGCAGCGCCACGACTCTGCTCAGCCACACCGGCAATTTCACCACCGGTCGCACCCAGCAGACCATCCAGGGCATCTACACCTTCAACAAAGCCATGAAGCCGTGGAACGCGGACAACGCATCGTCCAACTACCGCATGCAGCTCTCGATGCGCTACAGCTTCTAGGACCGCGACTGCGTCCAGCGATCGCCTGGTCCAAATCGTAAGAATGCCGGCGGGAGAAATCCCGCCGGCATTTTTTCTAGCCCGTCATTTCGCCTTCACGCACAGTCCCACGACATGACCGCAATCGAGCTCTCGAGCTACGCCGGCCTTACGGCCATGACGTTGCTGACCCTCAACATCCTGATCGGCCTCGTCATGTCGGTGAAGTACAATCCGGTGCGGAGCTGGCCACACCGCCGCATCAACACCTTCAAGATCCACAACTGGACCGCCTACATCGCGCTCGCCGTCGCGGTCCTGCATCCACTGATCATCCTGTTTTCATCGACCGCAAAGTTTCGGCTGATCGACATTCTCTACCCGGTCAACGCACCAAAGCAGCCGTGGATCAATGTCTTCGGCGCCATCGCGCTCTACTCACTGAGCTTCGTCGTGGTTACGTCCTACTTCCGCCTCGAGCTGGGTCGGAAAACCTGGAAGAAGCTCCACTTCACCGCCTACGCGACGGCCCTCAGCTTCTACGTCCACGGAATCCTCACCGACCCCAATCTCAAGGACAATCCGATCGATTTCCTGGACGCCGAGAAGGTCTACGTGGAGCTGTGCGCCCTGATCGTGCTCGTAGCTATCGTTTTAAGAATCCGCTGGCAACTAAAGCAGCCTCCTGCCCGCATTCACCGTCCTAAACCCGCCAGAGCAAAACGCCGCGCGGTAAACGCGGCGTCGCTTGTACCCTGATCACACCAGAAACGTCCCGGCGTCGTGAACTAAACCCTGGCGCCTGTCCTCCTCTGACGCCCGGCACCTGTTCAGTTGCAGTTCTGTGCGATCCTTAAGAGCTAGAAGATCTTAACATTGATGTATCGCTTCGGATTCTTCTTGATGTCCGCAATCAAAGAATCCATCCTCTGCAACAGCCCGCGTACATCGTTGTAGGCCCCCGGATCGTTCAACAGCTTGGCGACGGATCCCGGCCCGCTGTCCACCTTCGCGAGTATCGCGTCGAGCTTCCCGGACGTTTCCTTGAGCTCGGCGCTCATCTCCGCCATGTTCGCGCTCGCCGTCCGGAAATTCGCGATCGTCGAATCCACCTTTACCGGATCGATCGCCCCCGTCGCCCGCCGCAACGACGTCATCGTCGCGCTCAGCTGCCGCGACTGCTCCGCCGCGATCGCTGCGAACTCGTTCACCAACCGGTTGGTCGCGCCGATGGTGTTGCGCAGGTCGCGGATTCCGCCCGTCGCCACCATCTCGTGCTCCAGCGCCGTCGTCACGGAATTCACGGAGCGCATCACCGAGTCGGCCTTGCTGGTGAGATCCGCGATCCCCGGCGTCGACGGCCCGATCGGCACCGTGTCGCCCGGCTGAAACGAGCGCGCATCGGGCTTCGACGGCGTCAGCGCGATTGCCATGTCGCCGAAAATTCCGTTCGGGACCACCGTCGCGCGGCTGGTGCGCGGTACCTGATAGTTCTTCTGGATCCGCAGCGTCGTGACGAGAGTACCGTCCTGATGGAGATCGACTTCGTCCACGTAGCCGGCAGCCACGCCCACCAGCAGCACCGGCTGACCCTGCTTGAGGCCCGCGCCCCACGGGAATTTCGCGTACAGCGGATATCCCTTCGACAGTCCCCCGCGCGCCAGCCACAGCGAGCCGAGCACAGTGAGAACAATCGCAACCGTAACGACCAGACCTACGAGTACTTCGTCTCTTGTCTTCATGCCTGGAGGTATGGGGCCAGCAGGAGCGCGGTCAGCGCATCCAGCACCAGAATGGCAACCGACGTCACGACCACTGCCTGCGCGGTGCTCCGTCCGACGCCCTCGGCGCCGACGTTCGCGGTGTAGCCTTCGTAGGAGCAGAAGAAGGCGATCGCGCCCCCGAATATAGTCGCCTTGATGATGCTATACACTATCTGGAACGGCGTGAACGACAGCCGAAGGCCCGCCGTGAAATCCGCGCTCGTGACGTCGGTCGCCGTGATCGCCGTCACCATCGCCGTGATCACGCCCACCGAGTTGGCAATCACCGTCAGCACCGGCAGCATCACCAGCGCCGCCAGCACCCTCGGCACGACCAGATACGCGATCGGATCGTAGGCGAGTGTCTCCAGCGCGTCGATCTGCTCGGTCACCCGCATCGTCCCGATCTCGGCGGTGATGCGCGCTCCAACGCGGCCCGTCAGCACGAGTCCGGTGAGCAACGGGCCGAGCTCGAGGATGATCGATTGCCGTGAGATCAGCCCCACCACCGACAGCTGCACGCCGCCGAACAACTGGTATCGGGTCTGAAACGCGGTCACCGCGCCGATGAACGCGGCGACGATCGCCGCCAGGGGTACGGAGTCGACGCCGATGTTCCGCATCTGTCGGATCGTCTCGCCGCCGTAAGTCCGGAAATCCGGGAGCGCGCGGCCAATGTCGCGCAGGAAATACGTCCACGCTCCGACTTTCCGGAATGGACGCAGCGGATCCCTGATCAAGTTCTGACGCGTGCGAAGAGGATGGCTCCCACTATCCCGAATATGATGCTTGGCAGCCACGCTGCCAGATCCGCCGGTATGAATCCCTTGCCGCCGATGCCCTTCGTCAGCTGAATCAGCATCAGAAAAATCACCGTCGTCGCCAGGCTGAGCCCGACACCGTAGGCGGCGCCACCGCGCTGCGTGCTAGTCGCGAGCGGGGCCCCGAACAACAGGATCACGATGCACGTCACGGGGATGGCGATCTTGAGCATCCGCTCGACCCTCAGCTCGTTGACCTCCGCGCCCGAGCGCTCCATCGAGGTGATGAACCGCCCGAGCTCGCGAAATCCCATGTCGGCCGGCGCCTTCTGCGTCAGCGTCAGCTGCTTCGGCGCCTCCGTAAAATGCCGATCGATCAGCGAATCGAAGCTGATGGTGATGTTGTGAAGGCTGTCGGGAATGATGTGCATCGCTCCTTTCCCGAGCACCCAGCCGCGACCGGGATTGTATCGCGCCGCGTTGGCGCTGATCAGGTACGACGGATAATCGGGTCCATTGCCCTTGCGCTCGATCACCATTCCCTCGATCGAGGGTGTCATCAAGTGCAGCGCGCCGACCTTGTAGACGCGCCCGCGATCGGCGGCGTAGGCAAAGTTGTAGCGATCGTTGCTCATGGTGACCCGATTCGCCTGCAAAATCTCCAATCTCTTCTTGTTGGTGACCGGCGCGAGCTCGCCGAGTCCGAGCCCGAGCACCGTGGCAATCAGCGCGCCCACGAAGATCGGCGCGATGAATCTGTAGAAGCTGATCCCCGATGCCTTGGCGGCGGTGATCTCCGAGTGCCGCGTCAGCGCGCCGATCGCGAATACCGTCGCAAACAGCACCGCCGCCGGCAACACCATGAACATCGAGTCGGGCAGCCAGTACAGATAGCTGAGCGCGATGCGGCCGCCCGAAAGATGCTGACCAAGATATTTGTCGAGGTTGTCCGTCAGATCGATGATGTTGACCAGAATCGGAAAGCCGATCGCGGTCGTGACGAAGATCTTCCAGAACTCGACGAATACGTAGCGGTCCAGGGCCCGCACGACTTTGCTCAAGTCACGATGCCTTCGCGGCGGACGCGCCGGTTTTTCCAGCCCGTCTTGGTGCGGATCCAACCCTTGATCGCTCCGATCATCTCCTTCGCATCGCCGCCGCGCGCAGTGCTGGTTTCCTTACCGAGCTTCGTCATCATCCAGAGCGCGACGATGGCGAAGACGACGTTCGCCATCCACATCGAGACCACCGCCGGCATCATCCCGCGCTTGGCGATCGATTCGCCCGCGATCAGGCAGACGTAGTACAGGGCGAAGACGAACAGGCTCACGCCGATGGTCAGCCCGACACCGCCCCGCGGGAATCGCAGCGCGATCGGTGCGCCGAGCAGCACGAAAACGAAGCAGGCGACGGCGAGCGCGAACTTCTTGTGAATCTCGACGCCGTAAGAATTCATGAGTTGCGACGTGTCCGCCAGCCGGATCCGCACCGCTTCCAGCTGCGATAGCTTGGTCGCGTCGATCATCTGGCCCGGCTTGGGCGTCGCGCGATCGGGTCCACGGGTCGTAGCAGTCGACGACGCTGTCGACGATGCGGTCGCCGCCGTCGACGATGCGGTCGACGATGCTCCGGCCCTTGCCGATGGAGTCGTCGACGCCGGCAGCGGCAGACGGCGGCTGCCCACCCCCTGTGCCTCTGCTTGTTTCGGAAGGATCAGCGCCAGAGCCTTGCAGTACATCCGACCGAGCCCGACATCCCACGGGGCGTTGGTGTTCACGTCCCGGATGTCCTGGGGCAGCTTCGTCTTCGATTTGCTGAGCTCGGCCATCGCGCCGTCGAACGATTTTTTCGCCAGGTCGTGGTCCTTTCGCGCGCGGTCCTGCGCCTCCTGCATCTCGCACACCGTCATCTCGCGGTCGCTCTTGTAGGAGTCCGAGGTCGTCTTCTGGAACTGGTTTCCAACACCGCGCACTCGAATGAGATCGGTGACGAAGTAGAGCCGCTGCAGCTCGTCGGGATTGGCGGTGGGAACATCCTCCATGTTCCCGTCGTAGAGAGTGAGCTCGAGGTCGGTGAGTCCCTTGCTCAGGCTCATGTTGCCGCTGTCGGCGTAGATGGTCCGGCGTCGGGTCGGATCCGCCATGTCGTAGATGGTCACCTCGCGCATCAGGTTCGTTGCTTCGTCGATGTGACCGGCGCGGAGGTAGAATTTGCCCGGACTGACTTCGTTGATTACCTGCTCCCGCAACCCGAAGGTCGGCTTCTTCTGCGCTATGTCCCGCTGCAGCACGGCGAGCCTGTGATTCGATCGCGGCAGCACCTGATCGTTGAAGCCGATCATCACGACGGTGACACCCAGCGCCGCCCACAGAACCGGCTTGAGCACGCTCACCAGGCTCACACCACTCGCCTTGAGAGCGGTGATCTCGTTTTCGGCGGCCAACCGACTGAACGCGTAGAGCGTTGCTACCAGCACCGCCATCGGCAGCGTCAGCGCCACTGTCAACGGGATCGACAAACCGAAGAATTCCGCGATCACAAAGGAGGGAAGCCCCTTTCCGACCAGCTCACCAAAGTGCTTGCCGATGTACTGCAGCAGCAGTATCGAAGTGAGCGCCGTCAGGGCGAAAGTGAGCGGCCCCAGATGTTCCTTTAGAACGTAGCGGTGGAGTATCTTCACGAGGTGAAATATACCGTGCGCTCGTGGGTAAGCGACACGCAGACAACGAGTTCCGCGCATCCGTCACCGCGCTTGCACCGCACCTCGTCGCTCTTTTTTCTGGCGATGGGATTGCTGCTCTTTGCAAGCTCGGCAGCGAGCGCTCAGGACCCGCGCGACACGACCCGCAAGGTGACGCCCACACCGCCGGTGACACCTCCCTCCGGAACCCCGGGTACTCCGGGGATCAGGCTCCGGCTCGGCCGCGACACTTTGCCGCTCACGCTCCCTTCGGTGATGTCGCTGGGCGAGCGCGAGTCTTTTCTCCAGGCCCAGGCGCAGATCGATGCCGCGCGCGCGACGGCATTCCAGCAGAACATGCGCACCATCATGGAAGCCGTGTGGGGCCAGGTCGCAACCAGCAACTTCGCGACATCGACGCCCTCTCCGTCCTACCCCGGCGATCTCCCGCCCAAGGAAAAGCCAACTCCAACGCGGCCGATCCCCATCCTCGGCGAGTTCGCCGATCTCGGTCTCCAGCTCGATGGCCGACTCGAGTTTCGCGATGAAAAAAATGAGAGCGCGCTCTGCACCTCGTCGTTTCTGATCGACCCGGCCTCGAATTGCCGGAGCGCTTTCGAGCCACTGCCGCAGGTGGACTTCCAGTTCGCGGCGAAATCGGGAGGCATCATCGCCGATCGGGTGCACGTCAATCTCGATTACGACACCCAGCGCGAGTTCGACGCATCCAACAACATCTCGATTTACTACGAGGGGAAGGGGAGCGAGTTCATCCAGCGCCTCGAGATCGGCAACGTCACCTTCCAGCCGCCGCCATCGCGCTACATCACCGCCGGCATCGCCAGCGGCAACTACGGCGTCCAGGCGGTTACCAAGCTCGGCTCGATGCGGTTCAGAACGATCTTCGCCCAGCAGAAGGGCAACATCGTGCGCGACCGCGTCTTCACCGTCGGCGACCGCACCCTCCAGGCGATCGATCGAAAAATCGAGGACTATCAGTTCGAGCCGCGACGCTTTTTCTTCACTGTCGATCCGCGTCTGTTCGGCGCCGCCTATCCGAATATCGACATTCTGGACACCCGCAGGATGGCTGCACTCGCCGCGTCGCTGCCCGACACCTTGCGGCCGACCAAGATCTTTCTTTACCGCCTGTTGATCGGCGGGCAGCCGCCCAATCCCAACGGCCCGCAATTCCGCATCATCGGCAATCCGCGCTCCCGCCGCGGGCAGGTCTACGAGTATCTGCGCGAAGGCGTCGACTATTACGCGGATCCTTCGCTGCTGTGGATCGCGCTCGTGCGACCGCTCGCCCTCAACAACGAGCGACTCGTCGTCGCCTACCGTGTGCGCATCAACGGCCGCGACACCGTTTACACCTCCACCGGCGGCACCCCCGATCTCTCGCTTACCCAGCGCGACCAGTTCGCAAATCTGATCTGGGATCCCGATGTGCAACCGGGTGATCCCGCCTTCGATCGGGAGATCAGAAGCGTCTACCGGCTCGGCGGCCCCGATCTGCGGCGGCAGAGTGTCACTCTCAAAGTCGTGACGGGCAGCAGCGAAGATCAGGAGAAGCCCGTCGCCGGAAACGCCGACACCTACCTCAAGCTTTTCGGGCTCGCGCAATCCACCAACAGCTCGAGCTTCGATCTCGAGAATCGCATCTGGCCGCGGCCAAGCGATCCCAACTTCGAGCTGAGTCTGGGATCGCCGGGCGCCCACACCATCCGCGATCAGTTCCTGATTTTCCCATCGGCAAAACCGTTCGCGTCAAACGGCCTGGCGACCGCCGGGAATCCGTCGAACGACACGATCTACACGACGCCGCCCGAGTACGTCCGGTCGTCGCAGCGCCCCGAAGCGGTGTATCACATTCGCATGCGCGCCCAGGCGGAGGGTGGCGGCGACGGCGGGGCGCTGATGCTCGGCACCGTGCAGATTCGCCCCAATTCCGAGCGGCTGCTGGTCGACGGAATCCCCCTCACCCGCGGCACCGACTACTCGGTCGACTACGATCTGGGTCGCGTTTCATTCAACCGTCCTGATACGCTCTTTCCGCGTCCGCGACAAGTGACGGTCCAGTACGAGGAGAATCCGGTCTTCGAGGAGACTCCCACCAACATCTTCGGCGCGACCGCCGAGTTTCCACTCACCAACGGTCAAATCAATTTCACCGCCATCTCCCAGAGCCAGCGCACCAACTTCACGCGACCGCCACTGGGGTTCGAGCCCGCGGCATCGCTGGTCGCTGGCGTCAGCGCGCTGTTCAACTTCGACGCCGAGCCGCTCACCGCGCTGGTGTCGAAGCTGCCATTTGGGGCGACGACGATTCCATCCCGGGTCGCGCTGTCCGCGGAGCTGGCCGCGAGTCGGCCGCAGGCGAGCGCGTCACAACAGGCATATCTGGAATCGTTCGAGGGTGAGGGCGGCCTTCCGATCCAGCTCTCCGATCCGCAGTGGTACTTCAGCAGCCAGCCCGCGCTGGGAACCAAAATTCCCGCGCGCTTCGGCGCGACGGCGTTCGATCTCGCTCGGGCCACTACGCTCGCGTGGCAGAGCAACGGACTCGACGCTGAAGGTCGGGCGGTGCGTTACCGGATCGATCAGATAGATGACGCGGTAACCCAGAGCGGAACCGGCATCGCGGGCCCGGAGCCTCTGCTGTGGCTCACGCTCTATCCACTCGGCGTCGGTGGCCAGCTCAATCCCAACGTGATCGGCGGCAGCGTGCCACCGGCCACCGCCTTTCGCTGGACGGTTCCCAATGCGCCGGCCGGAAGACGGTGGCGATCGATCCGCACCGCACTTGGCCCCGGTGGGGCCGACATCTCGCGCGCCGAAAACCTCGAGTTCTGGGCGCAGATCCCTACTCTCGATCGCTCCAAGAATCCCACCATCATTTTTGACTTCGGCGACGTCTCCGAAAATTCCGTCACCTTCGGACCGGACACGCTTTACATCCGCAGGGCGGCCAGCGGCTCGATCGACACCGTCTACCACGGAAAAACCATCCAGGGACTGGACACCCTGAACAGCGAGCGCGATCCCTTTTCACGGGCGTTCAACGTCGCGCGCGACGACGGAGGTCTGCCCGGAGATGTCGTCGATACTCTGATCGTCGTCACCGACACCGTCGCGGGGCAGCCACCGACCTTCGCGACAGTCCCCCGCGCCCAGACTTGTGTCGGCGGGTATGGGCTGCGTCAGATCCTGGGCGATTCCAGAATCAACTGCACCGTACACAACAACCACCTCGACGAAGAGGACATCGACGCCGACAACGTGCTGAACCTTACCACTGCAGAGCGCGACCAGGAGCAGTGGTATCGCTACATCGTCAATCTTGCCGATCCGACCAAGGAGACCCGTCAGGGCGTCTGCGCGCCGGGGCCTCAGCTTGCCGGGCAGCCGGCCGGCACTCGCGACAACGTCTGCTGGGTCTTCTTCCGCATCCCGTTTCGCACGCCCGACGACTCGCTCGGTCATCCGCTGCTGCGGCGAACCCGCGCGCTCCGAATCACCGTGATTTCGGGCGATGGGCTCGGCGACGCCGAATTCAGCACCGTTCCCCTGGCGCGTCTTCGCCTGACCGGCGCGCCGTGGCTAAAGGTCAGCGACCGCACTCTCCACGGCATCGCCGGTGATCAGAGCTCCACCGGCACGGTGCTGTCGGGCGTCGTCGGAACCCAGGACAAAAAACTTCGCGGCGGCATCGACTATGTCTCGCCGCCGGGGGTCACCGATGCGCCGACCAGCAAAACAGTCTCGTATCAGCCGGGTCGCGTTCAGATCAACGAGCGGTCGCTGCGACTGATGGCGACGGATCTCGCTCCACTCGACCGGGCGGAATCCTATTACCGATTCCCCGAAGGCGAAAAGAATTTCATGAGCTACAAGCAGCTTCGCGTCTGGGCGCGCGGAGTGAGCAGTGGCTGGGGTCAGGACGGTGAGCTCCAGTTCTACATCAAGATCGCGCGCGACAACAACAACTTTTACATGTATCGCACGCCCATAAACTCCGGCAGCTCGAAGGCGGCGTGGCTTCCGGAGATCACCGTCGACTTCGAGAAAATTTTCGCGCTGCGAGCCAGCATCCAGAATGCTTACCTGCAGGGCACCAGGCGTAACACCTGCGCCGGACTCGACTCGACGCTCATCGCCAACACTCCTCTGCCGACCGGAGTTCCGCCCACCGCGGTCTATGCCGCGTGTGACAGCGGCTACATCGTCTACTCCATCGATCCCGGCACCAGCCCGCCCAACCTCGCCGCGGTTCAGGAGCTCGCCGTCGGCATGATCCGGCTGCCCGGCGCGCCAGGCGTCAATCCAATCCTGCCCAGCGACACCCTGGAGCTGTGGGTCGATGACATCCGCCTCGCCGGTGTGGTGAATCAGGCGGGCTTCGCTGGCCAGGCTGGCCTCACCATCGTCGCCAGCGACTTCGCCGACATCCGCATCAACGCCAGCAAACGCGATCCCAATTTCCGGCAGCTCGCCGAGCAGCCGACTTTCCTGACCGACAACAGTCTGGATGTCAGCACGGCGTTCCACCTGGAGAAGCTGCTGCCGGCGTCGCTCGGGTTATCGATTCCATTCACGATGAACTACACCTCGGCGTCCGTGGATCCGCTCTTTGTCTCGCAGTCGGACATCCGGGGTGACGCGATCCAGGGGCTGCGCACTCCGCGCTCCGCGGCGACTTCCATGACGTTGAGCGTGCGGCGGACGAAACAGTCGACCGGCTCGGCCTGGTCGCCGATTCTCAACAATCTGGAGCTCAGCTCGTCGTACACCTCGGGCGTGTCTCGCAGTGAGTACGAGGATGGCAACGCCAGGAACTTCGTCGTCGGACTCGACTTCAATCTTTCCCGCGCGCTGCTGCCCAATCTTTCGCGGTGGTCGCCGAGCGAGATTCACCTCACCAGCGTCTACGCCAACGGGCACGACGATCGCGTTTCGTTCCTCAAGCCGGCAGAGTCCCTCGACGATAGTGCGCGCGCTGTGATTGGCCGCACCCGTACCTGGCGGAACGGGAGCAGTCTCGTCTTCAAGCCGTTCAAGGCGGCATCGGTACGCTGGGACATCACCTCCGTCCGCGACCTGCGCGGCTACGGGACCGACTCGCCGCTCGGACTCGTTGCCACCGGCGATCGCGATCGGGTTCTTGGCTACGACACCGGACTCGAGCGCGAACGGGCGATGCAGGCGGGGATCAACATCTCACCGCCGATCTCGGCGTGGTTCAGGCCGCGGCTCGATTTCGGGACGTCGTACAACATGCTCAGGGATCCAAACACTCTGAGTTTCGCGCAGGAACCGGACAGCACGGGCAACCTTCGGATTCCACGCCGGCTTGGTAATTCGCAGACGACCACCGCCGGGCTCACTCTCGATCTCCCGCGCGCTGTCCGGCTGCACACCGACAGTGGAAGCTTTCTGCGCGGATTCCTCGCCGGTCTTCAGCCGCTCGACGTCAACTTCAATCGCAGCCTGCTCTCGGTTTACGATGGGAGCGCCGCACCGGCGTCGCTCGCGTACCAGTTCGGCGTCGGCGGGATCAACGCCTTCCGCGAACAGTCGGGCGAGCTCGCGACGAGCGTCGGTCTCGTGACGCAGCTCTCGCTCAATCAATCGCTCAACCTGCCGTTTGGCGCGAGCATCGCCACGCGCTATCAGCGCATCAATACGCGCAACTGGATTCGTCGCCTCGAGGAAGGCCAGGACGTCGTCGACGGCACCCAGATCGTTTTTCCGGACGTTTCATTCCGCTGGACCGGAAAGCCCGCCGGACTGGGCTGGCTCATCTCGAGCCTCGGCGCCAATGCTCGGGCCCTGGAAACGAAGCAGCTAAATGGCACCCAGCCGCTTTTCGGCGAAGACGTCGACGACCGCGGGGTGATGCGCGTTCGCAGCTTTCCAATGAGTGGAACAATCGTCTTCGCGGGCGACCGACCCGTGTCGAGCACTGTGGGGTATTCTTTCTCGAAGCGACTCGATGCGAAGCCGGGTCTGAGCAGCAACGGCGACAATTCGGACTTCAACGTCGATCTCTCCAAGCCTTGGAAGCTTCCCGCGGACTGGAATCCGCGCGGCGACCTTCGCACCCGCCTCAGCTATCAGAAGAGCCTGGGTCAGAACTTCGTCGCCAACCCACTGTCGGTCACCGGCGAGAGCAGGTTGTCGGACAACGGCCGCCGCGCCTTCAGCATGAGTGCCGATACCGACGTCGCGGAAAACCTTTCATCGAGCTTCGTCATCTCGCGCGTCGAGAGCTTCGACCGTAACCTTAACCGCCGCTTCACCCAGACTGTGCTCAGTGCGGTGATGCACCTGCAGTTCTACGCCGGGGAATTCAAGTGAGACCCATGTTCGTCATTCTGTTCTTTTGTCTGTTCGTCGGGTGCAAGGGTGATGCGAAGAGTGGAAACGCCGCGCAAAGGAGCGAATCCGCGGCCGCGGGCGCATCGACCTCGACCGGCTTCGACGGCAATGCCGCCTACAACTACGCCAAAGCGCAGTTCGACTTTGGCCCGCGCGTCCCGGGTACCCCGGCCGCAAAGAAGGCGGGCGACTGGATCATCCAGCAAATGCGCTCCCGCGCCGACACCGTGATCGTGCAGGCGTTCACCTACACCACCGCGGATGGAAAGAAGCTCCCGCTGCGAAATATTCTCGCCCGGTTCCGGCCCGATTTGTCTGAGCGAGTGCTCTACATGACCCACTGGGACTCGCGACCGATCTCTGAATCTGCGGGAACCGAAGCCGAGCGTAAGATGCCGGTTCCGGGCGCCAACGACGGTGCGTCGGGTGTCGGGCTGTTCATCGCCCTGGGTGACGCACTCAAGAAGACAAAGCCAAATGTTGGTGTTGATCTTCTCTTCACCGACGGTGAGGATTACGGCCAGTTCGGTCCTCCAGAGGTCGATGTGCTGATCGGCTCCAAGTATTTCGCCAACCACCTCCCGTCGCCCGGATACAAGCCGCTGTACGGAATCCTATTCGACATGATCGGTGACAAAGATCTTCGTATTCCATACGAGATGAATTCCTTCCAGCAGGCACCGGAAGTCGTCGCCCGGGTCTGGCAAACCGCCGCCGACCTCGGCTACGGCACCACCTTCGTCCAGGAGAGCGGTGGCTTGATCACCGACGACCACATCCCGCTGCTTAATGCCGGTCTCAGGGTCATCGACGTCATCGACCTCACCTACCCGCCGCACCACACTCCGCAGGACACCATGGACAAGATCTCGGCCCGATCGCTGGCGATCGTCGGCGATGTCGCGACGGCGCTGGTGACGCGGAAATAGACTATGAGAGGGAAGCTCACGGTCCTCATGATCACGGCGTTCGTGGACATGCTGGGCCTGGCGATGATCATCCCTCTCCTTCCGTTCTACGCCACCAAGCTCGGCGCGTCGAATACGATCGTCGGCGTTCTGATCGCCGCATTCTCGATTGCGCAGCTCGCCAGCGCGCCACTGTGGGGAAAATTCTCCGATCGGTACGGTCGTCGGCCGGCGCTTCTCGTGGGATTGCTGATCTCGGCGGTCGCCTACGTCATATTCGCCTACGCGGCGACGCTGTGGCTGCTACTGCTCTCGCGCGTCGTCCAGGGCCTCGGCGGAGGAACCATCGGCGTCGTGCAAGCCTATGTCGCCGACGCCAGCGCGGAGAAGGATCGCGCCAAGGGCCTCGGCTGGCTGTCGGCCGCCACCAGCCTCGGGGCAGTGGTTGGTCCTGCGATTGGCTCAGTGCTCATTCATTGGGGTCGCCACGCGCCGGGCATCGCCTCGGCGATTTTCTGCGTGCTCGTCAGCATCTTCGCCGGCGTTTACCTGCGTGAATCGCGCGAGACATCGATCACCGCGGAGCACGAGGTGATGCATCAGAGCGGCGGCGGCGCGATCTGGAGCGTCATCTCCCGCCCAAAGGAGCCCGCGCAGCGACTGATCTGGATTTATACCGTTGCCATCGGCGCATTCTACGGCACCGCACCGACACTTCCCCTCATTCTCGCGGACCGACTTCCGGTCACCGAAGCCAACGTCGGGTTCTTCGTCATGTATCTGGGCGGAATGGGAGTCATCGTCCGAGCCGGCATCCTCGGGCGCATGATCGAGTGGCTGGGCGAAGCCAGACTCACCCGCTTCGGACTGGTACTGCTGTCGATCGGGCTGGCGCTCATCGCCGCCGTCCATTCGTTCACGACGCTCCTTGTCGCGCTCACCTTGATGCCCCTCGGCACCGCTTTCGTGTTTCCGTGTGTCACCGCCATGCTCTCGCGCGTGGTACCAAAGCGCCATCGCGGCCTCTATATGGGTGTGCAGCACACCTTCGGCGGGGTTTCACGGGTGGTTTTTCCCCTCGCCGCTGGCGTCGCAATGGACCGCGTCGGCCTCGGGTTCCCGTTCATCGTCGCGGGCGTTCTGGTCCTCGGTACCCTCCTCCTCACCACCTCGATGGAAGAGTACGCGCCTACCCGCGCGGCTTCGGTGACATAGAAGAACTCGCGCCCATTAGGGTCGGCTCATGCCGACACCCGCCGAGCGTAAGGCGCTCCTGTTCTTCTCGGTCGTCCTTGTACTGGGCGCTTCGACGCGGGCCTTTCGGGCGCTCCACGGCCATTCGCCCGGAGACCTGAGCGCCCGGTCGGCCCTCGAAAGTCAGATCAAGGCTGCCGACTCGGCTCGACACGCGGGCTTGCGGAAGCCGAAGCGCGAAAAGGTGCGGAAAGCGCCTCCCAAGCCCGCCGGCAAGGTCGATCTCGACGTCGCCACCGAGCAGGAAATCGAGGCGCTGCGGGGTATCGGCCCGAGCCTCGCCAAACGCATCGTCGCCGACCGCGATTCGTTCGGTCCGTTCGGCTCGATGGAAGGATTCCAGCGAGTGAAAGGGGTCGGTCCCTCTATGGTAGAAAAACTCGACTCTACCGTAACCTTCTCGCTGGTCCCGCGTCCTACCAACACAGTCATATCCAGGCCATCCGAACTGCCAAAAGCACGCAGGAAGCCTCACCGGAGGGACTAGCGTCCTTGACAGCTCCTGCCGCTAAAACGCTTAGAATTGGCGATCTGCTTTTGAGAGAAGGGTTGGTCACCCAGGACCAGCTCAATAAGGCTCTCCAGGAGCAGAGGCACAACGGCACCCGCGTTGGCTACAACCTGGTAAAGCTCGGTTTCGTCAAGGAAACCGATCTGACCAGGATGCTGGCCCGCCAGCATAAGATGCCCGCCGTAGACCTGACCAAGTTTCAGGTCGATCCGCGCATCGCCAAGCTCATTCCCGGTGAGCTCGCCATGAAGCACAGCGTCCTGCCGCTCAAGCGCGACGGACGCACCCTGACGGTCGCGATGTCGGATCCCGCGTCGCTCTCCGTTCTCGACGACATCAAGTTCATCACCCGGCTCGACATCTTCCCGGTCATCGCTGGCGAGTTCACTCTGCGCAACGCGATCGAGAAGTTCTACGCCTCGGGCGAAGCGCAGATGGAGAACCTGCTCGCCGAGATCGATGACGACGATGACATCGAGATCCTCGAGAGCGAGAACGAAGCCGCCGCCGACAACGCCGGCCAGGCGCTGGTCGACGAAGCGCCCGTCGTAAAACTCATCAACGCGATCATGACCGACGCCCTTCGCAAGGGCGCGTCGGACATTCACTTCGAGTGCTTCGAGAAAGAGCTCCGCGTCCGCTATCGCATCGACGGCGCGCTGCAGGAGATCATGAAGCCGCCGATCAAGATGCGCCCCGCGCTCATCTCCCGCTTCAAGATCATGGCGAGCCTGAACATCGCCGAGCGCCGCGTACCCCAGGACGGCCGCATCAAGCTCAAGATCGGGAACAAGGTCATCGACTTCCGTGTCTCGACCCTGCCAACACTGTTCGGCGAAAAGGTCGTGCTCCGTATTCTCGACAAGGGCAACCTTTCGCTCGACCTGAGCACCTTCGGCATCGAGCCGCGCGCCGAGCGCGAGCTGATGGAAGCGATCTCGAACCCTTACGGAATGGTGCTGGTTACCGGTCCGACGGGTTCCGGTAAAACGACCACTCTGTATTCAGCGCTTTCGAAGATCAACAACATCGACGTCAACATCATGACGGCGGAGGACCCGGTCGAATACAATCTCTTCGGCATCAATCAGGTGCTGGTGAGGACCGAGATCGGGATGACCTTCGCTGCCGCGCTGAAGGCGTTCCTTCGCCAGGACCCCAACATCATCATGTTGGGAGAAATTCGAGACCTCGAAACCGGTGGCATCGCCATCAAAGCCGCGCTCACCGGTCACCTCGTGCTCTCGACCCTGCACACCAATTCGGCGCCTGAGACTGTCACCCGTCTGATGGACATGGGCATCGAGCCCTTCAACGTCGCTTCGGCGCTGAACCTGGTGCTCGCTCAGCGCCTCGTCCGTCGCGTGTGCAACAAGTGCGCTGAGGCTTACAAGATGGATCCTGCCGAGATTGCGGCCGCCAAGGTCGATGGCGGCGTCACGCTCCGCGACATGCACTTTACCGACATGGCATTGAGCGACGCCAAGGCCCGCGCCACCGAAGTCGCCAAGCCTTTCATGGAGCAGATCACCCTCGACACCAAGATGGAAGACCTCCCGGTTTTCCGGGGCAAGGGGTGCGAACAATGTGACGGATCGGGGCTCCGTGGTCGTCAGGGGTTGTACGAAGTTCTGAACATGACCCCGAGACTAAGGAAGCTGATCATGCAAAGTGCCGGCGCCGCCGAGATCCAGAAGGCCGCGATCGAGGAGGGCATGCTGACCCTGCGCATGGATGGATGGCTCAAGGTCCTTAAGGGAATCACACCGCTGGATCAGGTCGTCCGCGAGACAGCGGCCGATGCTCACCCCACGCATCACTAATCGATGACTTTACCGTTCATAGACACATCTTCGCCAGCGGGCCCGCCGAAGCCGGCCGGTACCAATCTCCGCGCGCTTCTCGAGGAGATGGTATCCCGCAATGCTTCCGACCTTCACATCGTCGCCGGCGAGCGGCCCAAGCTGCGCGTGGATGGTGATATCACCAACTCGTCCGCGGACTCCGAGCTGTCGCCGAAGGACACTCTTCAGCTCGCGTACTCCGTTCTGACCGAGCAGCAGAAGAAGCGCTTCGAGCTCGAGGACGAGCTCGATTTCTCGTTCGGAATCCAGAACCTCGCCCGCTTCCGCGGTAACGTCTTCAAGCAGCGCGGCTGCGTCTCGATGGTCGTCCGTCAGATCCCATTCGCGATCAAGACTTTCGAGCAGCTCGGCTTGCCAGGGTCGATTGCGAAAATGGCCGAGAAGCCGCGCGGCCTGGTTCTCGTCACCGGACCCACGGGCTCAGGTAAGTCGACGACCCTCGCCGCCATGATCGACAAGATCAACCGCGAGAGAAAAGGCCACATCATCACCGTCGAAGATCCAATCGAATTCATCCACAAGCACCAGGGCTGCATCATCAACCAGCGCGAGGTCGGCAGCGACACCAAGTCATTTGCCAACGCCCTCAAGTACGCGTTGCGTGAAGACCCCGATACGATTCTGGTGGGCGAAATGCGCGACCTCGAGACCATTCAGGCCGCGCTGACCATCGCCGAAACCGGTCACCTCGCGTTCGCGACGCTGCACACCAACTCCGCCGCCGAGGCGATCAATCGCATCATCGACGTGTTCCCGTCGCACCAGCAGTCGCAGGTCAGGGCCCAGCTGGCGTTTGTCCTCGAGGGAATCGTCACCCAGACCCTGTTGCCCAAGGCGAGCGGCCGCGGCCGCGTCATGGCCGCCGAGATTCTGGTGGTGACGCCGGCAATCCGCGCTCTCATTCGTGACGACAAGGTCCACCAGATCTATTCGTCGATGCAGGCCGGTAAGAAGTTCGGCATGCAGACGCTCAATGATGCGCTGTACCAGCTGTACATGGCGCGCGAAGTCTCTGTCGACGAATGCCTGCGTGTCAGCGGCGACCCGACGGAGTTCCAGCGCATGATCGGCCAGCTGCCGTCAGATGAAGACGGAAGTGGCAAGCCCGCAGCCGGCAAGCCGGCGACGGGACGCCCGGTAGCAGGCTCCCCTGTGAGACGTTAAGAGAGGTTTAGTCAATGGCTACGTTTACCTACACGGCGAGAGCATTCAACGGCGATCTGCGCACGGCGACGATCGATGCCGCCTCCCGTGATGATGTCATCGCACAGCTCAGAAAACAGAGACTCAGCGTCGTCAAGATCGACCAGGACGCGGCCAAGAAGATCGGTCGCGGCTCGATCAAGACCCGCGACGTCGTCATCTTCACCCGTCAGCTCTCGACGATGATCAACTCGGGTCTGCCACTCGTGCAGGCCCTGACGATTCTCGCCGAGCAGACCGACAACAAAGCGCTCGCTGAAGTCACCAAGAAAGTGGTGTTCGACGTCGAGTCCGGTAACACCGTTGCCGACGCGCTGTCCAAGCACCCGCGGGCTTTCACGAATCTTTACGTGAACATGGTCGCGGCCGGTGAAGCCGGTGGTATTCTGGACACCATTCTGTTGCGCCTGGCGACCTTCCTCGAAAAGAACGACGCCCTGGTGAGAAAGGTGAAGGGCGCGATGATCTATCCGACGGTCATCATGAGCGTCGCTGCAATCGCGATCGTGGTGCTCCTGATCTTCGTCATCCCGGTGTTCGAGAACATGTTCGGCTCGGTCGGGCTCGCCCTTCCGCTTCCGACGCGCATCGTCATCGGCGCGTCGAGATTCCTGAAGGCCTATTGGTGGGTGATCGGCGCGGCCATGATCGTCGGCGCCTATCTCTTCCGGAAGTACTACGCTTCGCCGAACGGCAAGCTCGTAATCGACCGTCTGATGCTCAAGATGCCGGTGCTCGGTGACGTGCTCCGCAAATCGGCGGTGTCACGCTTTACCCGCACCCTCGGCACCCTGATCAGCTCGGGTGTCAGCATTCTCGAGGGTCTGGAGATCACCGCCAAGACCGCGGGCAACCGCGTCATCCAGGACGCGATCATGCAGTCGCGCTCCTCGATCGCCGGCGGAGACACCATCGCCCAGCCGCTCCAGAAGTCGAAGGTCTTTCCCCCAATGGTCATCTCGATGATCGCGGTCGGCGAGCAAACCGGTGGCCTGGATGAAATGTTGTCCAAGATCGCCGACTTCTACGACGAAGAAGTCGATGCCGCTGTCAGCAACCTGCTCTCGCTGCTCGAGCCGATCATGATCGTGTTCCTCGGTGTGGTGGTCGGCGGCATGGTCGTCGCGATGTACCTGCCGATCTTCGACATGATCAACGCGGTGCAATAAAAGGGAACTACAAACGGAAAACGACCAGCACGGGGCTGCGGGCGGAGCAGCTCGCTGCTCCGAGCTCGGTTTTGAAAACTTCAAACCATGCTCGGCGCTCCCAGCTGCTCCGCCGAAATCGCAGAGCTCGTATTCTTCAGTTGCAGTTGAAACAAAAAAGGCCAGCCGGTTTTCGGCTGGCCTTTTTTGTTGCTCCAAAGAATTCCTAGAACATCACTCCAACCGTGACCGGCACGAAGCTGAGCGTCCCGCCATTGACGTTGACGCTGTTGTATCTCGCTTCGATGAAAGTCTGGAAGCTCGTGCTGAGGGGCACCTTGATGCCACCGCCGACGTTCCAGCCGAAGTGGTTCTCGGCGTTGCCGGTCGTGCCACCGATGTCCGCGCTCGGGCGGTAGAGTCCCGCGCCACCGATCACGTACGGTGTGAACGACATGCCGAGCGGCAGCGCATACTCGACGTTGCCAGTGAAGGCCGGAATGTTGATGCTGCCGTCCGCGCCATCCAGCCCGAACTGGTTGTAGGCCGCCTCACCACGGATGGCGAGCCCGGAGTACTGCGGCCGGTATCCCACCGCCAGGGCGATGTTGTAGCCAGTGTTGGTGGTGGTGCCCAGGTCGCCCGTCGGAAACGCAATGCCGCCAGACGCGCCAATCTCGAACGGATTGTAGCCCTGCGCCTGCGCACCAGGCGCCACGACGAGGCCTGCGGCAGCAATCATGGAAAGGATAGTGTATTTCACGGTTTCTCCGAATTCGTATTGAGGGTTTACCACGCCCGTTCCTACACCCGCCAGGGGGCTGGGTTTCTGTCTTTCTGCGAACGGACGTGCGGAATTTAGTCGGCGGTTGCCGTTTCCTGCCTCAGCAGTGCGTCGATTTCGCGCAACTCTGCCGCGCCAAGACGCCAATCGGGCGCTTCCGCGTTTGCGCGCACCTGAGAAGCGGACGAAGCGCCCGCGATGACCGATGCCACCGGCCGATGCGCGAGCAGCCACGAGAACGCGAGCTGGAGGATATTGTGGCCGCGCGATTCCGCGTATTCGATCAGGACTTCGATCCTGTCGATGCTGTCATCCGTCAGCAGCTTGCGATAGCGCTCGTTCTTCGCGACACGGGTGTTCTCCGGAATCGGTTGCCCTTTCCGGTACTTTCCGGTCAGCAATCCCGCCTTCAGAGGGAAGAAAGGCAGAAATGCCATGCCGAGCCGCTCGCATTCCTCGAGCACGCCCTGTTCGGGCTCGCGATACAGGAGACTGTACTCGTTCTGCACGCTCGCGAACACCGCTGACCCCGGATGTCGCACCGACGCTGCGTGCGCTTCACGCAGTTGTTCGGTGTTGAAGTTCGAGCAACCGATCTGCCGGACTTTTCCCGACTTCACCAGCTCGTCGAGCGCTCCCAGAGTCTCAGCAATCGAGACGTCGGGATCGGGCAGGTGCAGCTGGTACAAGTCGATGTAGGTCGTGCGCAGCCGTTTGAGGCTGGCCTCGCACGCAGCGCGTACGTACTCGGGCCGCGCACCGCGCCCCTGTCCCGGCATTTCCTGCCCGAATTTCGTAGCGATGACGACACACT
>Ga0207707_10001672_pt1 | contig 20452 bp, 23 predicted proteins | sample KBSC83BmetaG_FD_184336 | JGI IMG/M metagenome (GOLD analysis project Ga0207707, IMG submission 184336) | Corn rhizosphere microbial communities from Kellogg Biological Station, Michigan, USA - KBS C8-3B metaG (SPAdes) (version 2) | ecosystem: Host-associated > Plants > Roots > Rhizosphere ...
TCGTGTTAGATCTAATTAAGAAATTGATCTAGTTCAGTTAGCCCATCAACTATATTTTTAAAATTATCATCGCTTTCCATTATTTTGTTAAGTTTATCCATATCAACTCTGAAAGTTTCTTTACCACTGTTTTGACTTATCACCACAAACTTGTGTTCAATTACATAAGAAAGAAGATCTTTGATCTGATTTATAGGAAGTTGTAATTTATCTGCAAGATATATAGAATCTTTTTCTCCACCTTCGAGTTCTGCTAGAATAGACGAAACATTTGGATCTACTAGAATTTCCATCATTTTCTGCTTGTCAAAACTTTCACTCAAGTCTACCAACTATTCCTAGAATGTAATACTTTTTTCCTATTAGATATAAAATCACTTATCAAAACCCTATCAATCTTTTCTGGATTTATGTAATATGCTCTTCCTTTCAAATGTTTTTCAAGGCTTTCAACATAACTCAGTAATTCTGCTTCCTCACTTACCATAATAGTATCGATTTCGATGCCTTCTTTTTTGCATTTTTTTGCTTCTTGGAGTGTCTTTGTTTCTACGGAAGGATCAACTTGTCGATATCTATAACACAGATATACCAACTCGTTATGTATATCCAGCATTACATCACGTTCATTTTTTATTTTAGACAGAGTTTGTTCATCAGGTCTATAAAAATGTGAATATGGTTTATCTGTTAGTATTTCATTTTTCTGGGATTCATCATCCACAAAACATGCGCTTGGTTGACCATCAGTTATCAGAATAATTTTTTTATTTTGTGAACCATCTTTTTTTAAAATTTTTAATGCCAGTCTTAATGCAGCTTGATAATTTGTATAATGAAGGAAGTTATCATTTGCATCATATGTTTTTAGGTATGGTATATCAGTAGGATTGATTTGTGATGCGAGTGAACCAAAACCTACAATATAAACAGAATCATTTGGAAAGAATTTTTTATTTAACACATAGAGAGCCCACAAAGCCTTTTTGGCCGCTTCTATCCTAGTCCCGTCTCCAGAACTTAGAGAATATTTCATTGTAGAGCTAAGATCTATACAGTAAACCACTGCAACTTTTACTTCTTCTTTTGTTTCAAATTTTTCAAAATCATCAAGTTTTATTTCAAGTGGAAACTGAACTGATTCATTTTTACTTTTTTTTCTCTGGATTAAATTCAATAGAGTAGCAGGTATATTCAGATGTTTAATATCATCTCCGATGTCAAGTTTTTTTGAAGTATCAAGCACTGTATCACCGGATCCAATTTCTCGAGATTCATGAAACCCGTAACTTCCTTCATTAATTGCCTTCATTACATCCTCTAGCATTTTTTGTCCAATTTCAAAAAATGCTTTTTTTGTTAGCCATTTTCTATCATCTTTTAGATATCCAAGTTTTTGCAAGTATTTTGTTACAGGCTCATCATTACCACATGGTTTTGTTTCTTGTTGACCATCATTGGATTCATTTTGCGATAAGGAATTCTGTAATACATCATCAAGTATGGTTTCAAGATCTTTCATAGATGGTGTTTTTTCTTTCAAGGCCTGTGTTGCAATGGATTTAAGAACTTGGTTGAGCGTTTCATCAGACATTTCCTGAGTAGGGTTTTCAGATTTATTATTCTCGTTTGTAAAATAGACAAATTTTACAGTATCAGTTTGCAACGTATTCACCTTCTTTTCTATCTAGAATTTTAGGTTCAACCCAGCAAAGACCATCAAGTACTAATTCTACAATACCGGCTTTAAGCTCATTTTGTACACTTTCTGAAATGATCAGATTATCAGTAGAAATTCCATATTTTTCAGCCTCTTTTACAAATAATTCATGATCAGAAATGACTTTTGAATATACACTAGTAATCAAATTCAGGAGAGAATTAAAGTTCTTTAACTGATTTTCATAAGAGATGTGCATACCATTTGAACCAAGAATTGTTTGAGACACTTGGAATGACTTACCCAAAAATTCATTTTTTATCAGGCCAAAAATACTTGGATCAATATCCTTCAGGTATTCTAAAGAAGTATCTTTTACAGAATTAGAGATGAAATTTTTTAGAATTTTAGAGCGATTTGTTGGAGTATCATCTAACTCAGAAAGTTCAAACTTTACAGATTGATCAATTGAAAATATATCACACGGTCTAGGTAGTGCCAAAATATCATGTGTTATTGATCTGGTTCGCACTGCTTCCCCTACAAGTAATTCCAGACTATGTATCCCAGTTCTAACACTTACACCCTTATCTTGATTAATTTCATTACTGGAACGTGCTGTTTGAACAATTCTTGCCAGGATTTTTAGTATAAATATTGGAATAAATGATCTGGGTATTTTTGCTTCCTGAATTATAATTAGCATTTCTTCTTGTATTGATCTTGGATAATGAGTTTGAATGTGACTTTTCAATCGATCATATAGTGGTTCAATTATTTTTCCAGAGTGAGTATAGTCAATAGGGTTGGCAGTAGCAAAAAATATTGTTTTTGGTTCAAATATAACAGGATATGCGCCAGTGGTGAATCTACCTTCTTGGAGTACAGACAAAAGCGCTACTTGTTTTCTAGTATCAAGAACTGGTAATTCATCAATACAAAATAATCCATGTTTTGCTTGCATTAGTTGACCAGGAGAATAAGATTCAATTTCATACATTTCTGTACCATTTCTGGTTATCTTGATTGCATCGATCTGACCAACTAGATCTTTTACAGAGATATCAGGTGTTGCCAATACATATTTGAATCTGTTTTTACCATCAACCCATTCAATTGGAGTGTCAAGTTTGTTATTACGAATTTTTTTCATACTTTCACCATCTACGTGAAATTGTGGAACAGTCATAGGATTGTCTTTATCTTCCAACAAGAGTATCAGATCATTAGGCGGAAGATCCATGGGACAGTCATTTGTAATACTGCCTCGGATTATGGGCATTGGAGAAAGTAAAGTATCCGCAATTATTTGCGCTATTCTAGTTTTTGCTTGTCCTATTTGACCAACAAGAATCACATCATGGCATGACAGTATTGCACGATCTAAAGCAGGAACAACATCATCGTCAAACCCCATTATCCCAGGATATCTTACAGTTTTTGATTTTATCTTTGAGATTAAATTTCTGCGAAGCTGTTCTTTTGCATTAACTATTTTATAATTAATTTCTAAAAGATCCCTTAGTGTTTTAATTTGTTTATAGTCCTCAGGAACCCCGGCCATGATTTCACTATACTTTGGTTTAGAATCATAACTTCGATTAACAAAATTTACAAATTCCTGAGCCAATACAATAAATACTCTCTAAATGCGATTTAAAGTATTATTATTTTAGCATGGTTTTTATCGGGGATACAGGGGATTTTTTAATACTTGTCTTCACAAGAGTTCAGACACATAGTTAGAATTGCGGGTAAGGATATCCCCGGTGCAAAAAAGACCATCATCGGAGTAGGTCAAGTAAAGGGAATTGGTTACAATTTTGCAAAATCACTTTTAGAGGTATTAAAAATTAATCCCAATAGTAATGTAGGTTTTCTTACAGAAACACAAGTAGAAGAAATAGAAAAAGCAATGAGAGACCCAGCATCTGTCAACATACCATCATGGTTTCTGAATAGACGAAAGGATATGGATACAGGAAATAACTTTCATCTCATTACTTCGGATATTGACTTTAATGTAAGAAATGATATCGAACGAGAAAAGGGAATGAATAGTTGGAGAGGATTTCGTCACACATATGGATTAAAAGTTCGCGGACAGAGTACACGTACCACAGGTAGAAAAGGTGGTGCAGTAGGAGTAAAGAAAGGTGGTAAGGTATTACCAGCTGGTTCACCTGGTGCTCCAGCTGAAGGTGCAGCGACAGCAGCTCCAAAAGCTGGTGCAGCTCCTGCAGCGACAGCAGCTCCAAAAGCTGGTGCAGCTCCTGCAGCGACAGCAGCTCCAAAAGCTGGTGCAGCTCCTGCAGCTAAACCTGCTGCAGCGGAAAAGAAAAAGTAGGTTATTGTAAATGGGAGATCATCCAAAAAATTCACGCAAAATGTGGAGAAAGCCAAAACGTCCACTCAATTATGATTTACTAAATGAAGAATTACATGTACTAGGTACTTTTGGACTCAAGAACAAAAGAGAATTGTGGAAAGCACATACCGAACTCTCCAGAATAAGAAATCAGGCCAGATCACTTTTAGCTTTAACACAGGATGTTAGAAGTACAAAGGAACCAATACTTATGAAGTCACTTACAAGAGTAGGATTGGTCAAAGAAAATTCAACATTAGATGATGTACTAAATCTAAAAGTGACCGACTTTTTATCAAGACGATTACAGACATTCATCCAGAAAAAAGAATCAATCAAGAGCCCATATCTTGCAAGACAAATCGTAGTTCACGGTCACGTGATGATTGGAGAAAGAGTAGTCACTGTTCCGTCATATACAGTAAAAGTAGAAGAAGAAGACCAAATCCACCTATCACCAGAATTAGACCTCAATAAAGCAAAACAACAGCAACCTGTTCAGGAAGTAAAAACTGAACAACCAGCAGAGTAAGAGTAAAACACACGCAATCATTATTTATCAAGAAAATCTATAAGATATCAACATGTGTTCGATTATAGGTTATCTAGGCATTAGCTCTGCTGCTCCAATAATAGTCAAGGGGCTAAAAAGAATGGAATATCGCGGTTATGACAGTGTAGGGGTTGCAACTTTTTCAGAACATCAGATCAGTGTAAGAAAAGGTGTAGGTAAAGTGATAGAAGTAAATAGAGCAGCAAAATTGGATGAACTTTCTGGAACTATAGGAATAGGCCATACGAGATGGGCTACCCACGGAATGGTAACTGACACAAATGCTCATCCGCACCCATCAAGTTCAGGAGAAATAGCAATTGTACACAATGGAATAATTGAAAATCACGAGGAATTAAAAAAAGATCTCCAAGAAAGAGGTTACAGTTTCAAGAGCCAAACAGACAGTGAAGTTATTGCAAATCTTTTGCAATATAATTATGATAAGACCAAAGAAATTAAAAAATCCATAATAGACACAGTGGCCGAATTAAAAGGCAACTATGCTTTTGTGGCAGTTTTTCAAGATGGAACATTAGCTGCAGCCAGACTTCACGAACCATTGATAATCGGGGTTGGAAAAGAAGGTTATTTTATTTCAAGCGATGTACTTGGATTTGTAGAATACACTGATGAGGTAATCTATCCAGATAACAAGGAATTTGTAATTATTGATAGAAACGGATTGAAGATTTTTGATTTTGATGCAAATCCAGTACGACATCAAATAACCAAGGTATCAAAAGAATTTGCGGATGCATACAAGGGACAATATGCACATTATACTTTGAAAGAGATTTCAGAACAACCAACAACAATACTGAATGCTGGAAATAATACAAAACTTGAGATTGATTTAGCTTCGGATTTAATAAAACATGCAAGAAATGTGTACATTACAGGAAGTGGAACAAGTTATAATGCAGCGTTAATTGCAAAATTTCTTTTTTCAAAATATGCAAAGATAAAGGTAGAGCCACTAATTTCTAGTGAGGCACAGTTTTCTCCAGACATATTTGAAGAGAAGTCAATTCTAATAGCAATATCCCAGAGTGGTGAAAGCGCAGACGTATTAGAAGCCGTAAGCATTGCCAAAAAGACAGGATCTAAAATCATATCAGTAGTAAACATGATGACATCTTCACTGGTTCATCAATCATCCATTTCCATGGGACTCAATTGTGGTCCAGAGATAGGTGTTGCAGCAACTAAAAGTTTCACGTCACAACTTGTAGTACTATACAAGATGGTTGACAAAATATGTGATGGATGTATAGAACTGGATCTGACAAAAGTGTCAGAAGCAATCAAGAAAATCATAGATAACGATTCTAAGATCAGAGATATTGCAAAGAGGCTAAAGGATGTTTCAGACATTTACGTATTAGGAAGAGGTATACACTATCCAATTGCTTCAGAAGGCTCACTAAAATTAAAAGAACTTACATACATACATGCAGAAGGTCTTCCAGGCGGAGAATTAAAACACGGTCCATTGGCACTGATGGATTCCAATTCTTATGTTTTAATCATAAATCCAAACGATTCCACCTATAATGATACATTAACATCAGCTAGAGAAATAAAAGCAAGAGGCGCCAAGATAATAGGAATTTCTGACAAACCAAGCGACGTATACGATTATTGGATAGACATACCAAGCATCAATGAGTCATTGTATCCACTTGTAGAAATAGTACCAATACAACTTCTTGCATACTATGCCGCAATTGACAAAGACTTTGATCCAGATTATCCAAGAAATTTGGCAAAATCAGTAACAGTCAAATAATTTTTGAATATTCTTTTTCAGTCAGATCCAATAGGCCCTTAGCATCAATTCCCGTTTTAAGCATACACCCAATAGATGCACCTCCTGCCCCAGCACCTTCTTTTACAAATCCTTCAGCATATGAACTCAGTCCAGAAATTTCTGATTCTGCAAGTTTGAGTTTTGCAACCAATATAGGAATATCCATTATTTGCATTAGAATATCAGTCAGATTTGCAGATTTATCTTCTGCCACATAAGAAGTAGTACCAATGGCGGTGTTCTTTCCTTCAAATCCCATACTTTTTGCAAAAGCAAGTACCGCTGCCATTTGTGTTCCACCAGCTAACAACACTTTTGAGATTTCAGAAGCAGTGCTAAGAATGCCTGCAATTGTAGGAATCATGGGATCACCTAATTGTGATATGATCTCAAATGGATCTTTTGATTGAAGTCTTTTTAATGCCTCTTTCACCGTTTGAATCTTGAGCCCTACAGGGTTTTGAGGCATACTGCTGCTTACAAATCCCGTAATCCCAAATCCTTCAAGCACTCCAAGAGCTGTAGTAGTACCACCTGGAATACTTTCACCAATTATAACACAATCAGTTGAAGCTCCAAGAAATCTACCAATTATTCTACCATATTCTACCGCTTTTCCAACTTCATCAAGACTAAGAGCAGGCTCTTGTCCAATATTTTTTCCATAATCCAAATCCATGTCAATGAATGGAAGTTTTGGAGATATTTTGCTACCAGCATTTATTATGATATTTGGAATACTTGCTGCTTCTAATGCAGTTTTTGTCAACAGGGCTGGAGTTGGTTTCCCATCAGGAGTCATTGGAATTACAGAGATACTTCGGCAGTATCCATAGTGAATAAATTCAGCATCAGCAGGTCCTGTAAATTTTATCAGATCAGGATGTTCTCCAGCCATGGTTATTCCAGGTATTTCAGATGTGGCAGTATAAGATATCACTAGAGAGAAGATGAATTTCTTTTGTTTTGTTTGTTTGATGAATTCTAAACCTTTTTGCTTGTTTCCAAGTATTTCTATGTCTTGCAATGACTAATCACTGCCCATAAAATCCAAAAATTCTGATTCTGTTCTAGGTTGTAGCACAAAATTTGTCTTCTTTTCTTTGTCTATGGTGGAATTTGGTGAGCTCCCATAATTATGTCCTGGATACAACACAAGATTATCATCAAGTTTGTAAACAATATCAAATAGACTATGGTAGAGTTCTTTTGCGCTTCCTCCAGGTAAATCCGTTCTTCCACAGTTTCCCACAAAAAGTGTATCACCTGAAAAGATTTTTCCATCACCAACTAAACATATACTATCTTTTGAATGTCCAGGTGTATGTATCACAACGAGTTCTGATTTGCCAAATGTTATTTTTTCGCCATCAGATAAACGCATATCATTTTTTAAAGTAGAGGCTTCGTGTTGTAAGATTTTAGATTTAGTGTGTTTTACAATTGCGTCGTTTCCAATAGTATGATCAAAATGATGGTGTGTATTTATGACATATTTGACTTTTAGATCATTTCTTTCTATAATTTCTATAACCATCTCCAAATCCCATGATGGATCTATAATGACAGATTCCTTTGTATCTTCATCTTCAAGAACATAGGTAAAATTTTGCATGTTTCCTACTTGGAGTTGGTGTACTTTCATAATAATACTCCAATCTCCGCTTCAGGTGGAATTCCTATTTTTTCAACCGTTATTTTACCGCACATATCTAGTGCCTTTGGCATTCCGATTTTCATCTTGTGAAAGGTTATGGTAACATCTGCTTTTACGCATTTGTCATTTACTACTCCTGTATCTGGATCAAGGCCTGATGGCACATCAATAGATAGTTTGAAAGCATGAGATTGATTTATCAGATCTATTGCTGAGGAATATGGTTCCCTAATCTTTCCATGTATTCCAGTTCCCAGTATTCCATCTACTATAACTTCTGCATCATTTACAATTCCATTCATATCAGAGGCAAGCACAAGATTTACAGAATTCATTTTTTCCAAAATTTTCCAATTAGACCTAGATTCCTCTGTTTTTATTTTTTCAGGATTCCCTAGCAGTATAACTGTAGGATGATAGTCAAACGCGGCCAAATGTCTAGCTACAACAAGAGCATCTCCCCCATTATTTCCCAATCCGGCAAAGATCATTATCTTCGATTTTAAATTAGGATAACGTTCAACAATATGTCTTACAGTAGATGCACCAGCATTTTCCATCATCAATTTTCTAAAAAAGCCCATTTGATGTCCATTCTCTTCAATTTGCATCATTTGCTTTACAGTGATTTCCATATCAATACAGAATTTTATGTCAAATAAGGGCTTTACCAAAATGCACATTCACAGATAACCAGAAGTTCTACACTCCTAGGGATATAGAATTCACAGGTGACTCTGATCGTTGGTAGTACTTGATCGGAATACCAGGTTGCAATAATACAACCTACATTGTCATTTACTGATCTAAATAATGTACATAAAAACAGGAATTCGGGAAATCACTTCAGACAGAACGTTAGTAATGAAATGTAATTTCTTCCAATACACATCATCTAGAAATCATTAATGCGGGAGAAGGGATTTGAACCCTCGAAATCCTAAGATACTAGCCCCTCAAGCTAGCGCCTTTGACCAGGCTGGGCGACTCCCGCAATTGGTTTTACCCATGTATGGTTTTTATAAGCCTTGATTACTTTTTGTGACTGTGCTAATCCCTGTCAGATGTTTTACTTGTGGAAATTTGATTGCTGACAAGTTTAAGGAATATCAAAGTCGTGTGAAAGGTGGAGAGGATCCAGGAAAAGTTTTAGATTCTTTTGGATTTAAAAGATATTGTTGCAGAGCAATGATATTGACATCTGTTGAGACAATTCATCAAGTCATTCCATTCTACGAAGCCATCAGAAGAAGAGAACAAGAAGTAAGATCTGAACTAGAATAGAATGCCTAAGATTACTTCAATTAAAGGCAGAATACTTTACAACAGTAGAGGAAGTCAAACTATAGAAATTGATGTAATATCAGATAACAAACATGTAGGACGAGTTAGTTCTCCATCAGGTGCAAGTGTTGGAAAACATGAGGCTCAAAGTTTTCCACAGAATAAGCCAGAAAAGAGTTTAGAAATTTTAAAGAAAAATGTAAAGAAATTCATAGGTCTTGATCCATCCAATCTGAAGATAGTTCATGAGACCTTAAGAGAAATTGATTCAACTCAGAATTACTCAAAAGTTGGTGGCTCGCTTGCATTTGCATTAACTATTGCATCAATAGAATCAGCTTCAAAATCCCTACAGATACCGATGTTCAAATTACTTACAAAAGATTCTACTTTTAGATACCCGTTCCCTCTTGGAAATATTCTTGGAGGAGGAGCACATGCTGGACCAGGCACGCCAGACATTCAAGAAATTCTAGTATGTGCCACAGGTTCTAAGACTGTTCGTGATGCGATAGACGTTAATTTAATGGTACATAAAGAAGTAGGGAAAATTTTGTCAAAAAAAGATCCAAGTTTTACAAATGGAAGAGGAGATGAAGGAGGCTGGGCTCCAAAATTAAAAAACGATGAAGCCTTGGAAATATCTGCAAAAGCTTGTGAACAATTAGGTTTTACATTAGGGAAAGAAGTTTCGTTAGGAGTAGATTTTGCATCGTCCACACAATGGAATGAAAAGAAAAAAAAATACGTGTATGATAGAGCAGGTTTTGAAAATACTCCTGAAAAACAGATCGAGTTTGCTTCAGACATAATAAAAAAATACAAACTTGTGTATGCAGAAGATGCTGTTCACGAGGAAGCTTTTGAGGACATGGCAATTCTGACCAAGAGATTTCCTCGTGTCCTCATAACTGGAGACGACCTCTTGGTAACAAATACAAAGATTCTCAAAAAAGCTGTAAAAATGAGAGCTTGTAGTGGAGCAATATTGAAAGTAAATCAGGCTGGAAGTCTTTATGATGCACTTGAATTTGCTAAAGAAGCAAACAGCAACAAGATAGGGATAATTACATCACATAGATCTGGCGAATCAACAGACTCCCACATATCACATATTGGAGTTGCTACCAAATCAAAAATGCTCAAGGTTGGCATATTGGGCGGAGAAAGGATGGCCAAACTTAACGAATTGATACGACTTTCAGAGTATGATTTAATACGTGGAATGGCCGAGATTTAGAAACACGCAATGAGCAAGCAAGAAGACGTTGAACATATGGAAAAATACGTGCTTTCCACCGGAATAAGAGTAGGCACTCAAGTAAAAACAAAATTCATGACTCCATTTGTCACAAAGGCAACAAACGAGGGACTTTACATTATAGACAGTAAGAAAACATTATCCAGAATTCAAACAGCGGCTAAATTCATCAATAGAGCAGATATTACAAAAATTCTAGTTTGTTCAGGTAGAGAATATGCAAGTACTCCAGTTGAGAAATTCTGTGAGGTCACAGGTGCAACTCCCATGCTTGGAAGATTCATGCCCGGAACTCTAACAAATCCCTCATTGCCATACTATAGAGAACCAGAATTAGTTTTCATATCTGATCCACAAGTAGATGAACAGGCAGTTGTAGAAGCTACCAATGCAGGAATTCCAGTAATAGGGATTTCCAATACAGACAACGTTACTTCCAAAGTAGATTTAGTAATACCAGCAAACAATAGAGGAAGAAAATCTCTAGCTGCTACATATTGGCTTCTAGCAAGAGAAATATTAATGCAGAAAGGCAAATTAAAAAATGCAGATTCTATGAAATACCAAATAGACGACTTTGAGACCAAAATAACAGAAGAAGAGTTAGAAGAAGAAACAGAAAGAATGCCTACTCCGAGAATGAGAACACAGAGGCAATAACACAATGCAGGTAAGGACACCAGCTGTTGCTGGGATGTTCTATCCAAAAACAAATCAAGAATTAAGATCAAGCATAAAGAACTGTTTTTTACATAAATATGGTCCAGGATCATTACCACCCTCATTACATGATGAAAAAATTATTGGTGTCATATGCCCACATGCAGGATATGAGTACTCTGGTCCAATAGCCGCAGATTCGTATTATGCAATATCATCGCAGAAACCTGAACTTGTAATAATCATAGGACCAAATCACTGGGGAATAGGACGAGACATTGCAGTAATGAAGGAAGGAATTTGGAGAACACCCATTGGAGACGTAGAGGTAGACACAGAATCCGCAATTGAAATTAACAAGATTTCAAAGTTAATAGAGTTTGATTCTTTTTCCCATACAAGAGATCATTGTTTAGAAGTACAGATTCCAATGCTTCAAGAAATATTTTCTCACAAATTCAAGATTTTGCCTTTGATTTTAATTGATCAGAGTCACCATACTGCAATTGAAATTGGTAAATCCATAGCAATGATTTCGAAAATTAAAAGTACTATCATAATTGGTTCTTCAGATTTTACCCATTATGAGCCGAATGATTTTGCACACAAGCAAGATAAATCTTTGATAAATACAATAGTAAATCTAGATGTAGACAAATTTTATAGTGTAATGCAGGAAAAACAGATTAGTGCATGCGGTTACGGAGCGATTGCATCAACCATGATAGCTTGTAAGGAACTGGGAGCAACCAAAGGTACCTTGATCAAATATGCTACCAGTGGAGACATAGTAGGAGACAAGAATTCAGTGGTGGGATACGCATCGATAGTATTTTCATGAAATCCGTAGCATCAGCTCCAGGAAAAATCATTCTTTTCGGAGAGCATTTTGTAGTATATGGCATGAAAGCTGTATTATGCTCCATAGACAAGCGAATAACTGCAACTTCACAATTCATTGATGAAAAAATGATCAGAATAAGATCTTCTTTGGGAGAGTCAGAAATAAGCACGGATTCATTAGATAATTTAGAAAAAGTTCAGCAAAAATTTATGAAGCCTTTCTTCTACGTAGCACAAAAAGCAATAAAAGAGAATTCTGCAAAAAATGGAATTGAGATAGTTTTAGAATCAGAGATACCTCCAGGAGTAGGACTTGGATCATCATCTGCTGCTTGTGTAGCAGTTACGGCTTCTGTTAACGGATTGTTTTGTAAATTATCAAAGGATGACGTAGTAAAGATAGCTATACAAGCAGAGCGTACAATATTTGAACAAAACTCAGGAGCGGATTCATCAGTATCTACGTTTGGAGGGCTGGTATCATATGATCTTAAAGATGGTTTTGTAGACATTGTGTCTAGAAATGATTTGAGTTTTATAATATCAAACTCTGCACAGGTCCACAATACGCAAGATATTGTAAGACAGGTTAGAAATTTTAAAGAAAAAAATGAAAATCTTTTCAATGAATTATGTAGAGAAGAGACAGACATAGTTGACAATGCCATATCATCGTTGAAAAAAAATAATTTGAATGAGCTAGGCTCACTAATGTTAAAAAACCATGATTTGCTAAAACAGATAGGAGTCTCTACAGAGAAGATAGATCTCTTGGTCCAAGAAGCAAGAAGGACATCTTATGGTGCAAAGATAACAGGCGCTGGAGGAGGAGGATGCGTTATTTCTCTTGTTGACAATTCCAACAGTGAAGATACATTGAATAATTTAAGAAAAATCTCAGATTGTTTTGTGACAAAGATTGACAACAGTGGCCTCAGGTACTCATAAAACATACCAATTTGAACTAGAAATGTATCAATAATTTACAGGCACATTAGAAATAATAAAACATGATAGATTCTAGTCAACAATCACCATTGTAGTGATATACTTTTTAAAACCGTTCATAGCACTGATAAAAATCATGATCTTGATAAAACTTGGAGGTTCGATAATTACGAACAAGAATAAACCTTTAACCCCAAATAAAAATTCAATAAAGAAGATTGCTGCTAGTCTAAAAAATGTAAATGAGCCACTTGTCATAGTGCATGGCGGAGGTTCGTTTGGACATTATTGGTCCGTAAAGTATGACATGCATACAAAACCTCAACGACATGAAGCTAAAGGAGTTTCTCATGTAAAAAATTCCATGGTAGAACTAAACAGTATTGTACTAGAGTCGTTTCTAGAATCAGGCCTAAAACCATATTGTTTACCTCCCAGTGATTTTATGATGAGTGATAAACCTTTAATCAAGAAAGTTAAAGAGATTCCTAAAATTGCAAAGACAGGATTAATGCCAATTTCTTATGGAGATGTAATGTGGTTTGGAAAAAACAAGTTTTACATTTTGTCAGGGGACAGGATTATGGGAATTCTTTCCAAAATATTACGCCCCCGCCTTGCAATTTTTGTTACTAATGTAGACGGAGTATATTCTGACATGAAAAGTAAGAGGCTTTTGAGTGAGATCACAAAAGAAAAACCGATCACGTCAGAAGTATCAATGGACGTAACAGGAGGCATGGCTCGTAAGATAAAAGAGGCATTCAACATATCAAGGAATGGTACAGATGTTTTCTTTGTGAATGGAAACACTCCAAAGAGGATAATAAATGCAATAAATGACAAGAGTTTTGAAGGAACAGTATTTAGGGAATAATTATGGAATACCTCATTCTTGTAGATAGTAATGATAATCAAATAGGATCTGAAGAAAAAGTAAAATGTCATCTTCCAAATGGAAAACTTCACAGAGCGTTTACCATATTTTTATTCAACCAAGAAGGACAGCTTTTGCTCACACAGCGAAGCATGAGCAAGATGCTATGGCCTGGAGATTGGGATGGAACGGTCGCAAGTCATCCAAGACAATCAGAGAATTATGTTTCATCTGCAGAAAGAAGACTACCTGAAGAACTGGGAGTTACTTGCAAATTAGATTATTTATACAAGTTTGAATATCATGTTCCTTACAAAGACATAGGATCAGAAAATGAAGTTTGTGGTACATTAATTGGAATATTAGACGATCCTTCAAAAATAAAACTTGTAGAAGATGAAATTTCTAACATCAGGTGGGTTACATTGGAACAAATATTATCAGAGATCAATAAAACGCCACAAATTTTTTGCCCATGGATGTTGGTTGCATTGTACTTTCTACCAGAATCAAGTCATGACATAAGCGACAGACATAAGGAAATCATCAGTATGTGGAACAGAGATGATCTGAAAAATAAACTAGAAAAATCATTAAAACATCATTTTCCAGATCACAAATGGGAGTTAAAGAAAGAATGAACTTGGAAAAACTTGCAAAAACTACATCCAAAATAGATTCTTTTCTAGCATCTAGGCTTACAGGAGAACCAAAGGATCTGTACCAAGCTGCAAGATATTTGATTGAACACGGAGGAAAAAGATTGAGACCATACATGGTCATCAAGAGTTGTCAACTATTGGGTGGAACTACAAGACAAGCAATACCTGCAGCTGCAGCAATCGAGATGGTACATAATTTTACACTAGTCCATGACGATATCATGGACAATGATGAGGTAAGACATGGTGTACCTACGGTTCACGTCAGATTCGGAATGCCAAACGGGATCCTTGCCGGAGATTTATTGTTTTCAAGGGCATTTGAAACTATTTCAAAACCTTATCTGCAACAGTTAGAAGGTGTAGGCCTAAATCTAGTTGCTACATTAGCAAAGGCATGTACCGATGTATGTGAGGGTCAATCACTAGACATCAGTATGGCAAAATCAAGTAAGATACCAAATGAAACTCAATACATAAAGATGATTGAGAAAAAGACGTCATCGTTGTTTGTTGCATCTTGTGCAATGGGAGCAATATCAGCAAACAAAAATGTGTCAGATGTGATAAGACTTTCTACATTTGGAAGAAATCTAGGAATATCTTTTCAAATAATTGATGATCTAATTGGAGTCGTTGGAGATCCAAAGATTACAAAAAAACCAGTTGGAAATGACATTAGAGAAGGGAAAAAATCATTGCCAATTTTGATGGCAATTAAAAAAGCGGGCAAACAAGAAAAGAAAACAATATTGAATGCGTTCGGTAATTCATCTGTTTCAAAAAGTGACGTAGAGAAAGCCATATCAACAATTTCTTCCCTCGGGATAGAAACAGCAATAAAACAAAAGGCAGCATATCATTCTAACATAGCTAAGAAAGCCATATCAATATACGACGGACCTGCAAAAAACGAATTGCTCTCTTTGCTTGATTTTGTGGTAGAGAGGAGTCTTTAATTGGATGACGAGTTAAAAAGGATGATTAGAGGAATTGCCCTCCTTAATGCGTCAGAACATGACGGGAAAACCAGAAATGATTCAATCATATCCAAAGTAATTGGCACAAAACCAGAATTACGATCTAGAATAAAAGATGTCATTCCACTCATTTCACAAACGGTGATTGACGTAAACAAGCTATCAATAGAAATACAGAGAAAAGAACTTGAGAGTGAATATGCTGAACTTTTAATAGTAAAACCAAAGCAGGAAAGAATTGGCTTACCCCCACTCGAGGGTGCAGAACAAGGAAATGTCATTACACGTTTTCCACCAGAACCTAACGGCTACCCCCATATCGGGCATGCAAAGGCGTCAATAATTGATGAAGAGTATGCAAAGATGTACGGAGGAAAACTCATTCTAAGATTTGATGATACAAACCCAGAAAAAGAAAGACTTGAGTATTATGCAGCAATCAAAGTGGGTCTTGACTGGCTTGGTGTCAAGTATGATCTTATAAAAAATACTTCAGATGACATGGAAATAATCTACAAAAAGGCAAAGGAACTGATAGATGCCGGTCATGCATATGTATGTACATGTGATAAGGAGACAATTAGCAAGAATAGAAGAGAAATGAAACAATGTAAATGTAGAGTTGGAAATCTTGAACAGAATAGTATACGTTGGAATAAAATGTTTGACAAGTTCAAACCTGGAGAGGCCATAGTTAGATTTCGAGGAGACATGAGTTCAGAGAACACAGTCATGCGAGATCCCACCTTGCTTAGAATAATAGATGAGTCACATCCAATACACAAGAACAAATACAGAGTCTGGCCAAATTATGATTTTGCAGTAGCCATAGAAGATAGCATAGATGGAATTACACACGCATTTAGAACAAAAGAATACGAATTACGGACTGAGCTCTATTACACGCTTTTAGACAAGATGGGTATGCGTAAACCCAAGATGTTAGAATTTTCAAGGCTAGAATTTGAAGGAATGCCAGTCTCCAAAAGAGTACTGAAACCTCTAGTAGAAGAAGGTAAAGTATCAGGATTTGATGATCCTAGGCTTCCAACATTAGAAGGATTACGTAGAAGAGGTATAGTTCCAGAAGCCATCAGGAAATTTGTCATATCCCTGGGCTTTACCAAGTCGGATACCATGCCACCATTTGAGACGCTTGAGTCGTTTAATCGAAAAATAATTGATCCAGAAAGTGTAAGATTATTCATTGTCTTTGACCCGGTGAAATTGACAGTAACCAACAACAATCTAACCGAAATTGAAATTTCAAATCATCCACAAAATAACATGGGTAAGAGACAAATCAAGATAGACGGAAATTTCTACATATCTGGGAGTGATGCAAAATCACTGAAGATTGGCGATGAGATAAGACTCTTAGAGTTATACAATATAAGAATAAAAAAGACAGGTCTAGAAATGGAAGGGGAGATCACTGACACAAATTACAAACCAGATATTCCCAAGATTCAGTGGGTTTCAAGAAAAAATCCAGTAAACATTGAAGTTTTGAAATCAGACGTACTCTTCATAAATGACCAATTCAACGAGAACAGTCTAGAAGTCAAGCAAGCTATTACAGAACAACACTACTTAGAGTTAAATGTGGGAGCAGAAATCCAGTTCGTGAGATTCGGATATTGCAGAAAAGATTCTGCAAATCAAGCGATATACACACACAAGTGAAGAAAATGAAGATTGCAAGATTGCTTAAACAAAATATGGAAACATATGCTTTTGTCAATGGAGAAAAGGTTTTGACAAGAGAAAGTATGACATCACAGACTGGAATCCCAATACCACAAAGTATCAAAGATTTCTTGTTTGATGGGTGGTATGATGAAATAAAAAATAATATAAAAAATCTAACATATACGGAAAATCTATCTGATTTCAAATTTCTTCCTCCAATTCCCAATCCATCCAAGATAATTTGTTTGGCGTTCAATTACAAAGATCATGCAAAAGAACAGAACTTGATTCCACCAGATGAACCAGCAATAGTAATAAAACCAAGAACAACACTCAATGGAGCTACATCTGACATAGTTTGCCCATCATTTGTTTCAAAGCTCGATTACGAAATTGAGCTCGCAGTGATCATTGGTAAAGATTGTAAGAACATATCAGAAAAAGAGGCAAAAGAGTCCATTTTCGGATACATGATCCTAAATGACACTTCAGCTCGAGACATACAAGCAAAAGACAAACAATTTACAAGAGCAAAAGGTTTTGACACTTTTGCACCCTGTGGCCCTTGGATAACCTCTGCAGATGAGATATCAGAACCACAAAATTTGAAGATGCTAACCAAAGTAAATGGTGACATCAGGCAAAACTCTTCAACATCAAATATGCATCTAAAGGTATACTCAATTGTATCACTACTAAGCAAAGCAATGACATTAGAGAAAGGAGACATCATATCTACTGGAACACCTGCGGGAGTCATGTTAAACAAGCCAGATGCAATATTTTTGAAGGACGGAGACAAGATAGAAATGGAGATAGAAAATCTTGGCAAACTGCAAAATACTGTAAAATTTGTCTAGAGCATAATTTCTACATCCTAGAACAAAGACATTAAAATTATTAAGAGTTAAAGTCTTTCATCAGGCATGGGAAAGATAATTGTTGGTAAAACAAGTGATTTTACACCAGGTAAAATACAAAAAGCTACAATAGACGGAAAAGACATACTTGTTGCAAATATAGACGGAAACTATTATGCAATAAATGATACATGTACTCATGCAGGAGCAAGCCTTTCCGAAGGAACTTTGGATGGACAGATCATAACTTGCGGATGGCATGGGGCAAAATTTGATTGTAAAACGGGCAATCTTTCTGAATTTCCTGTCAAGATAAAAGACTTGAATTCGTATAAAGTGATAGTTGAATCAGAAAATATCTTTGTAGAAATATAGTGCAAACTTTATAAAATAAGCTCAATTAGCATAAGCTTGAATGTTACAATGGTCGACAAAAAGGATCCAAATATTGATACTCTGAACACGGCCATCAACACACTAGCTGAAATTGCATCAAACCCTTCTACTCCAAGAAACATCAAGAAAGACCTGACTGATCTTGTTACAAACCTGAAAAAACAAGATGCCCCTGTTTCTGTCAGAGCTGCAAATGCAATAAGCCTTCTTGATGACATATCTCAGGATCCTAACATGCCATCATATGTCAGAGTTACACTATGGCAAGCAGTTTCTGCCCTTGAGAGAATAAGAGAATAAATTTAGTAGAAACTCTAATCTATCTAATGAAAATTGAGGATTATCTATCATCGCTTCCAAATTCAATAATCAGGGGTGAGGATGTAGAATTATCAGATGAGACTTTAAGAGAGATCTTTAGATTTGTAAAACTTACGAAAAATGACATATTTTATCACTTGGGATGTGGTAAGGGAAACAGCATAGTAATAGCTTTAGAGGAATTCATGGTAAAGAAAGCCATAGGTATTGATAACAACAAGGAGAAAGTATCACATGGCCAAGAATTACTTCAGAAAAAGCACATCACAAATGGATCATTTAGACATCAAGATATAACGATCGCCGATATTAATGATGCAAGTGTTATACTCTTTTGGTTTTCAGATGAAAAGATAATTGATGAAATGATCCCAAGATTTCAAAATCTAAAATCCGGATGTAAAATAATAACTATATGGGGTCCGCTCACAGGATACATGCCAGACAAGATAGAGTTTCCATACATTCTAAATGTAGTACCATTCAAAAAAGCAGAATCGCTGCGAGACCAGATGCTTGCAATATTCAATACAGACTGTATTGATTTTGCTGTTGCATGGGAATTTGCAGATAGATATTCCAAAGCTATTGGTTCAAAAAATATTGAAAATGACAGATTTCTAACTATACTTCAAACACTTGTGATATGGATAAATGCAAAAAATCTCGGAATTGCGTGTGGAGATGACATACCAGAACCGGTAAAGAGCTACATTGGAATTCTCAAAACTTTTTTCAATATTGAGGTTGAACATCTACTTGACCACTAGGTGTAATTATCAGTCATGTTTTTATTTGTAAACGTGGTAGATTCATGTGATGCAGGAAAGAATTAACATCAACGTATCAGCTATAGATTATGAAAATACCAGCAAGGCCATCATATCAACACTTGGAAATGTAGAAAAGATGGTTCATGGAGAAAATGATTTCATAGTAACTGATTCAGAATTCGCCTTTGGATGGCATTTCTATGTAGTTTGTGTCAACAAGTCTCTTGTAAGAAGGCTATCAGACCAGATGGGTCCAGATTTTGAAAAGATAAAAGGAAAGGGTTTGGAACACAAGTTTTTGACATGGTTAAGCGATAAGGTCAGTCAAAAAAATCTCAAGGTCAAACTAGCCATAAAGGAAGAGATGGAATCAAGCAAGTTTGGCATATTTTGATAGTCGATAGATCTTTTGCGGTGCATTTTGTCACGTATTATGATATCATCAGATTCCTTACATGCAATCACTGTTCACAACCATAGAATCATTTGAAATGATCAAAATCAAAAGGGCTTATGAAAAACCTACAGAGGATGACGGATATAGAATATTGGTAGACAGATTGTGGCCAAGAGGAGTTGCCAAAAATAAAGTAAAGATCGACCCATGGTTAAAACAAGTATCACCAAGCGATGAATTAAGAAAATGGTTTTCTCATGACTTGAAAAGATGGGATGAATTCAAGAAAAGATATCATTCGGAGTTAAAGAGTGAAAAGACATCATTACAAAAAATAAAACAGATTGAAAAAGAAAATAAAATTGTGACTCTAATATATGCAGCCAAGGATGACAGACACAATAACGCAATAGTCCTCTTAGGTGAACTGAGAAAATTAAAGAAATA
>Ga0207707_10001676_pt1 | contig 20421 bp, 10 predicted proteins | sample KBSC83BmetaG_FD_184336 | JGI IMG/M metagenome (GOLD analysis project Ga0207707, IMG submission 184336) | Corn rhizosphere microbial communities from Kellogg Biological Station, Michigan, USA - KBS C8-3B metaG (SPAdes) (version 2) | ecosystem: Host-associated > Plants > Roots > Rhizosphere ...
GCAAGACCTTCGCCGACACGCATATTCCGCTGCGCATCGCCGCCACCGACCTGCACAATGGCGAGCGTGTCATCCTCGACCACGGGTCCATCCGCGACGCGGTGCGCGCCAGCGTTGCCATTCCGTACCTGTGGAAGGCGTGGGAGATCGACGGGCGCTGGCTGCTCGACGGTTGCATGTCGGACCCGTTGCCAGTCGATATCGCCATGCGCGAAGGCGCCGACCTGATCCTCGCCATGGGCTTCGAAAGCCCCTACCCGCGCCGTCTGCGTTCGGCGACGCGTTATGCCTTTCAGGTCAACAGCGTGTATACCAACAACCTGTTGCGGGCCAATTTCGCGTTCCACAACCTCGCGCACCACGCCGAAATCATCCCGATCCTGCCGGAATTCGAACGACCGATCCGCCTGTTCGACACCGACCAGATCCCCTACGTGATCGAACAAGGCATGCGTGCTGCCGAAGCGCAACTCGATTATATGAAACGTGTTCTGGCGGCCGGTGATGCCTGATCTGCGACCCCCCACCGCGCAGGACCAAGCAAGGGCGCGTGGCGCTGTTGCGCTGTCTCGAGCGGCGGATGGCCAACCACACGACGGCTTCGGTGAACAGATCATGCGTTCGGCCATCGACGAACCAGCGCGCATCCTGGTGGTCGACGACAACGAGGCCAACCGCGACCTGCTGGTGCGCCGACTGCAACGCCAAGGACACCAGATGGCGACGGCGGAGAACGGCCGCATCGCGCTGGACATGCTCGCGCAGGCCAGCTTCGACTTGGTTCTGCTCGACATCATGATGCCGGAAATGAACGGCTACGAAGTGTTGGAGCATCTCAAGGCCGATGACGCGCTGAGGCACCTGCCGGTGATCCTGATCTCGGCACTGGACGATGCCGAAAGCGTCACCAAGGGCATTGCCCTGGGTGCCGACGATCACCTGCCCAAACCTTTTGACCGGCAAATCCTCAACGCACGGGTGACGGCGAGTCTGGCCAAAAAACGCCTGCACGATCGCGAGCAGATGTATGCGCGCAGCCTGGAGCGCGAGATGGATATCGCACGCGAGATCCAGGCGGGCTTCCTGCCCCGCCGGTTGCCAGTTCGCGACGGTTGGGATCTCGCAGCCTGGTTCGAGCCCGCGCGACGCGTCGCCGGTGACTTCTACGATGCCTATGAGCTCGCCGGGGGCCGCCTCGCTGTGGTGCTGGCCGATGTCTGCGACAAGGGCGTGGGGGCAGCCTTGTTCATGGCGCTGTTCCGTTCGCTTGTGCGCGCGCTGGGCGAGCGCCTGTTGACGCCGGACGGCGACACCGGAAGCGAGGCGTGCAGGTTGATCGGCGATGTCAACAATTACATCGCGCGCGTCCACGGGCGTGCCAACATGTTCGCGACGATGTTTTTCGGCAGCCTTGACCTTGCCACTGGAGAATTGGTCTACGTCAATGCCGGACACGAGCCACCCCTCATCACCGGCACCCAGGGCATACGCGCACGCCTCACGCCCACGGGCCCGGCGGTCGGCATGCTGGCAGACATGGATTTCCAGGCGACCAAAGTGGTGCTCGGCAACGGCGAAGCACTGGTTGCCTTCACCGATGGCGTCACCGATTCCCACAACGCCGATGGTGCGCTGTTCGGCGACTCACGCCTGCGCGAATTGGTGACGGCGCCGGCGGATTCGGCGCAAGCGATGGTGCAACGCATCCAGGCCGCGCTGCGTGCGCACGCGGGCGACGTGCCCGCTTTCGACGATGTCACCTTGATGATAGTGCGGCGCACGCCCTGACCTCGCGCAGAGGTACGAAACGCCATGCCCAAGCGTCGGCATGATGGCCGGTGGGGATTTATCAAGGGCTGTTCAAGGTGGTGCTTGGCGGAGGGCCGCTTTGGGATGAATCGACAGCACAAGCCAATTTCCGCTCTTGGCCGGACTGCGACCGATTATCCTGGCGATGGCATCAGCGAAGCTGGAACTGGCACTTGCGACCCGTTGCGGCCGGTGGCGATGGTCCGCTTTCGGGAAGGATGAAGCGCCCGATCGAATGCCGTCAACTAGCGGCCCCCGAAATTCCGCGCGTCGATTGTGTCTGCTTGATGAGGCAGCTAAGTGGATCATGGGTCACTTTCGCGGACCTCACGATACCCGATCGGCTTGTCAGTCCTGACGACACATGTAGTGCGACTCACCGAGACGGAGTCGGTAGCTTTGTGCGGCCTGAGCCACCTTAACCTAACCTTTACCCAGAGCGTGATACACCCCCACGCGTTCACCGGGGAGGGGCGAACGACAGGGGGGCAGGGCCGATGCGTGACGGGGTGGTTGCGTTTCAAGGGTGGGGATCGTTCATTGCCTTTGCTCTGCTCGCGGCGGTCTCGCTGCTCGAGCCGGCGCGCGTCCATGCGCAAAGCGTCTCCACTACGGACGAATACCGGAAGCTGGTAACCGCGGGCCAAAGCATCGCGCCTTTGGGAGCGCACCCCTTTGGCGAGAGCGTCAATCTCTATAACGGCAGCTTGTCGTTCGAGGTGACTGACGCCAGTGTTCCTGGAACTGGGCCTACGCTATCGCTGAGCCGTTCCCTGCATACCGCCAATGGCGGCGCGCAATCCAACATGGATCGGGACCAGCCATTCGGCGACTGGGACCTCGACATTCCTCGTATCGAAACCGAAACTGCGTATCAGGCCAACGTCACGGGCTGGTTCGTAGCAAGCTACGGCTATGCCGGTTACCTGGACCGTTGCACTGATTTTGTCCCGCCGCCGCCAGTCAACAGCTCGCAAGGTGCGCCGCCGTGGAGCTCTGATCAGTGGTGGCATGGCTACAACCTGATCGTTCCGGGCGACGGTAGCCAGGTCTTGCTTGCGGATGCGCCGACCAATCCAGAGCCTGCCAATGGCACCTGGCCTATTGGCACAACACAGAATTGGAGGGTCGGTTGCGGCGTCACAGCCAGCGATGGTGGCGAAGGTTTCGTGGCGCTTGCTCCGGACGGCACTCGCTATACGTTTTCGCACCTCATCTACCGTCCGATGCCCGGACTTACCAAGCCGCTGGACCAAGGTCCTGGCGGAATGCAGGCCTACAACGTTCAACCAATGGTCGCGACGTCCGACATCATCAGCCGACGCGAAGGGCTGATGTATGTAACCCAAGTTGAGGATCGCTTCGGGAACACCTTGACCTACCACTGGAGCAGCAACGACCCCAATGATCCGGTCGGCAATCATCTGACAAGCATTGTCGCGAGCGACGGGCGCGAAATTGATCTCGCCTATATCTCGGGCACCCCGCTTGTCCATACGATAACCATCAAGGCCGCAGGCGGCGCGAGTGCACGCACCTGGACCTATACCTACGACACGACTTCCGTCGAGCCACGTCTGACAGGCGTGCAATTGCCCGATAACAGCGCCTGGTCGTACCAGCTGGGTAATTTCCAGGCGGCGCAGCTTGGAACCGAGGTCCTGGGCGACTGTCGCAGCGGTGGGTCTTCCATCAGCCTTGACCAGGGCGGTACGGCAACCGGCAGCTTGACCGCACCATCAGGTCTGACGGCGACGTTCACCATCACACCGAAAATACACGGTCGCTCGAATGTTCCGCTGAATTGTTGGACCTCCTCGAGCGATCCTTCCGGCTTCCCGCACATTCCGGATGAATACGCACAGTACTCACTGGTCGAAGAAGACCTGTCCGGCCCCGGCCTGCCGACGGGCAATCCGGCAAACAACTGCACATCCGGCGCCTTCTGCTGGAAATACTCCTACTCACCACTTGATCCGAGCTGGGGGAGCGGTTCCGGAAGTTGCTCATCTACGGTGTACACGGACGTGACCGATCCGCTGGGTCAGGCTAGTCGCCACACTTACAGCAACTGCTTCGACGCCAGCGAAGGCAAGCTGCTCCGCACCGACACCTACAGCGGAGCCGTCGGGCCCACTGCTCTGCGGTCCGTCGCTAGCACGTACGCAGACCCGACCAAAGGTCCATGGCCAGCGACATACGGCCGTACCTTGCAGTCATATTTGAACGGCGCGCAGCTCACGGAAATTTCGCCGTTGCAGACAAGCACGATTACCCAGGACGGCGCATCGTTCGGCACCAGCGTCAACACGTTCGACGACCTAGCCCGGGCGATCAGCACGACCGAATCCAGCAGCTTGGGTTACAGCAAGACGGATACCAAAAGCTATACCGACGACACAACCAATTGGGTGCTCGGCCTTGTCACGCAGACCACGACGAGTGGCATCGTCGACTCGCAAACAAGTTACGACAGCAAGGACCTTCCGACGGTCGAAAAAGGGCTTGGCGGCAGGTTGGTTTCGACCAAGGTGTGGAACGATACCTATGGCACGCTGACGTCGGTGGCAGACGGCGACAATCACACCACCACGTACTCCAACTGGTACCGGGGCCTTCCAGAGAATGTCGCCTACGCGGACGGCACCAGTCAGTCAGCGATCGTCAATGGCGATGGTTGGATTACATCGATAACCGACGAAAACGGCTTCACCACCAACTACGCCTACGATCTCATGGGCCACGTGACCGAGATCGATTACCCGACCGGCCCAGCCGACAACTGGAACAAGACCTACCTCTCCTTCCAGCAAATCTCCGGCTCCGAAAAGGGTATCTCCGGTGGGCATTGGACGCAGACAGTGCACACTGGCAATGACTATGCGGTGACGTACTTCGACGCTTTTTGGCGCGCGCTGGTGACTGTGCATTACGACAATGCGAATTCTGCGAGTATCCGAAGTGAAGTCGTGCGGCGCTACGACGCAGACGGTCGCGAGATCTTCACTTCGTATCCCACCAAGAGCGACGTCGGCTATACGGCATCCCTGGCCGGCGCGCAGACGAGCTATGACGCCCTGGGACGGCCGACCGAGGTACTGCGGGATTGGGATCTCGACTCCACAGCAGGGCCACTGCCGACGGAGTACCAGTACCTGCCCGGCTTCACGACGAAAGTTACCGATCCAAATGGCAACAGCACTACGACCAGCTACATGGCCTATGGCGAGCCGACGACCGATTGGCCAGCCTCGATCACCGCCCCTGACAGCGAGGTCACGACGATCCACCGCGATGTGTTCGGAAAGCCGACTTCCATTGTGCGCAATGGGTCGCCATCCCACACGCGATCCTTCGCCTACAACTCGTTCCAGGAATTGTGCGGACGCACCGAGCCCGAAACCGGAACGACGATGTTCGGTTATGACGGCGCGGGAAACCTCGCATGGAGCGTGCCCGGTCTGCCCAGCACAGGCGGCTGCTACACCGCAACTCAGGCTCAGAACTCGGGGCGCATGGTGAGCCGGACCTACGACGGCCGCAACCGGCTGACCGCAATCACCTATCCTGACGGTTTCAGCAACACCACTTACCAGTATGCGCCCGACGGCGCGCTGCTGGTGCAAAGCGTGGCCAATGGCAATTTTCCGGTTACGACCGCCTACTCCTATGACGAACGCCGGTTGCTGACCTCGGAAACCCTGTGTTTTTCAATGCCCCCGTGCCCGTCGAATGTGCCGACATTCGTGCTTGGCTACGGTTATGACGCCAACGGTCACTTGAATGCAACCACATACCCCGATGGCCGCGCCATCAGCTACGCCCCCAATGCATTGGGTCAGCCAACCGAAGCTGGCAGCTATGCGACCAATGTCAAATATTTCGCGAATGGCACGATCGCCAGTTTCAACTATGGCAGCGGCGCCGTGTACACCGCGAGCGAGGACACGCGGGGTCTGGTGAGCGGCGACGCCGATGCGTTGAATGGCACGGCCGCAATGAACTTCGCCTACGACTACGATGGCGACGGCAATGTGAAGGGAATCACCGACAATCTGCCCGGCAGTGTCGGCGACGTCGACATGACGTATGACGGGCTCGATCGTCTCATCGAAGCCGATTCGCCGATGTTCGGCGGTACCGTCGCCAATCCGGGCAAGGCGCTATACGGCTACGACGTATACGACAACCTGACGTCGGCCTCGGTCGGCAACCAGAGCTCGTACGACTATGTGTACAACGTGCAAAACCAGCTTGCCAAACTGATTGACCCATCCAGCGGAACGACGCTTGCGGCCTACAGTTACGACGCCCAGGGCAACCTCGCCGAGAAGGATACGCAGGCTTACCAATTCGATGTGGGGAATCGGCTGGCAGACGTGCCGGGCCTCGCGACCTATCGCTACGACGCAGCGGGTCGGCGGGTACAAAAGGTCGAGATCGAAGCGGGCACGACGCTGGACTCGGACTACAGCCTCGCCGGCAACCTGATGTCGCAGTGGAATCCGGCGAACGCCAATTCGACCGATTACATCTATCTGGGCAGCACCTTGGTATCCCGGGTCGTGGGGAACAACTCCGAGGTGACCGGCTGGATCAATGGCGTCACCAGCGGAAGCACGCCAGCCGTTTGGGGTTGGGCCTGTTCAACCGACATTCCGACGCCGATCGGCGTGGAAGTCTTCGTTGGCGGCCCGTCCGGAGGCGGCGGTACCCGAATCGCCACCGCGACGGCCGATCAGGCGAGCGGTTCCGACGTGGCCGCGGCGTGCGGTACGAATGGCACCACCTACGCCTTTTCGATTCCATTCAGTGCCAACGATTTGACCCAATACGTGGGTCAGCCGATTTACATGTACGGCGACTCGCCGGTGGGCAACGGCAACAATGAGCTCCAGGGATCAGGCACCTACGACGTACCTGCGAACCCGAACGCACCGGCGGCGCCCGCAACGGTCAGCGTGCCATCTTCCAGCAGCACCGGCGCAGTCACGGTTTCGTGGGCAGCCTCGACCAAGGCGACCAGCTATGAAGTACAGCAGCAGGTCGACGGCGGAAGCTGGGTGCAGGTTTACGACGGCTCCGGCACCTCGATCAGCCCGAGCGGGCTGGCCAATGGCACGTATGTGTACCGCGTCCGTGCGTGCGACAGCTCCGGCTGCAGCTTGTTCACCACCTCGTCCAGCTTGACGGTGGCGCTGATTCCCGCGGCGCCTGCGAGCATTACCGTACCGTCCAGTTCCTACAGCCCATCGATCGCGGTGAGCTGGAGTGCCTCGGCGAACGCGACCAACTATGTGCTGGAAGAGCGCGTCAATGGTGGCGGATGGGGCGAAGTATTCAGCGGGGATGTCACAAGCACCACGGTCAGCGTGTCCAGTTCCGGGACTTACCAGTTCCAGATATCCGCCTGCGGCGCAGGCGGATGCAGCGGGTTCACCGCCTCCGGCGACGTAGTCGTGACGCTACCGCCGGCTTCGGCGCCAAGTCTCTCGGGGCCGTCCGCCAGCAACAATGGCACATTCACCCTGAGCTGGTCCGGCGTGTCAGGCGCCACCCGCTATCAGTTGAACCAGAACATCAATGGCACGGTGACCTCGCCCTATAACGCGGGCGGCACGTCGTGGTCCTCCAGCAATCTCGGCAACGGCACCTACAACTACCAGGTATTTGCCTGCAACGCGGCTGGTTGCGGACCGGGCAGCAATGGGGTGGCGGTAGTCGTGACCCACCCGCCTGCGTCGGCACCGAGCCTGTCAGGGCCTACTTCGAGTTCCACGGGAACCTACACCCTGAGCTGGACCGCGGTCAGCACCGCGACACGCTACCAGGTAAACCAGAGTGTCAACGGAGGCGCTTGGGTGGCCGCCTACAACGGGACGGCTCGCTCGTGGTCCACCAGCAATGTCGGCAACGGCACCTACGCGTACCGTGTATATGCGTGGAACGCGGGTGGGTGGGGGCCAGCCAGCAACCAGGTGACCGTAACGGTGCTGCACCCGCCGGCGGCGCCCACCCTTTCCGGGCCGACCTCCAGCACCAGTGGAACATTTACGTTTAGCTGGACGGCAGCAGCGGGGGCGACGAAGTACCAGCTCAACCAGAGCATCAACGGGGGGGCTTGGCAAGCGGTCTACAACGGCACGGGGCGATCCTGGAGTTCCAGTAATCTCGGCAACGGCACCTATGCCTATCGCGCCTACGGCTGGAACGCGTCCGGTTGGGGACCGTCGAGCAACCAGGTGACGGTGAAGGTGCTGCACATTCCACCTGCGCCAAGCTACATGACGGCACCCTCCAGTGTGCCCTATCCGGGCAATGCATGGTCGATCTCGTGGCCGGCGGCGAGCGGGGCGAGCAGCTACACCGTCGAACGCACCAATACCGGCACGGGCGCGGTGGTGACCCTGTACACGACGTCGAGCACGAGTGCCAGCGACTACACCGTGCCGGGAACCTATCGATATTCAGTCAAAGCCTGCAACGCCTCCGGTTGCTCGGGTTGGCGCAACGCCAGCAATACGACCAACGTGTTCTGCACGCAGAGTCCCGCCATAGCCAATTCGGGCGGTGTGCAGCCGTACGTCCTGCAGTGCGGAGGTGGGCCATGAGTTCGTCCCAGCGGTGTGCGGCCAGCAACGGCGTAGGTGCCATGTGGGGCTTTAGTCTGCTGCTGGCCGGACTGATCGTACTGCTGACGCCGGTCGCCCACGCCCGCGACACGGTGTACTACTACTACACCAACACCCTGCACAGCGCGGTGGTGGAAACCGATGCACAGGGCAATATCGTCGAACCGATGACCTACTATGCCCCCTACGGGCAGGTGCTGAACCGTTCGCTGCGCGACGGCCCCGGTTACACGGCCCATGAAGAGGACCCCGAAACCGGCCTCAGCTACATGCAGCAGAGGTACTACGATCCGCAAAGTGGTCGGTTCCTCAGTACCGATCCGGTGTTGCCCGCGGACAATGGAGGGAATTTCAACCGCTACTGGTATGCCAACGACAATCCCTATCGGTATACGGATCCCGATGGAAGAGAATCCGGCGCTGGGTACGCAACCGGCGAATACACAATCGCGCTTCCGCCTTCGTCGCCTGAGGCTCGTGAAGCCGCGTTGACGATGGGGGGTGTCGTTGTTGTCGCTGCGGCAGTCACAGGCGCGGACGAAGCTGTTGGAGCGGGAGTTTTGCTTCGCGCGGGAATTCGGTATGCCGGTGAGAAGATTGCTGGTGCTGTTGTTCGCCAGACAGGCGAGAAGGTCGTCGCAAATTTGGCGAAGAATGCAGTGAAGGACGACGTCAAAGGTTCGGTGCGGCAGATTGTGAAGAATGGGGGTGAAAAGCAGTTTCAAAGCGATGCAGCTTCGGCGATGAAAGGTGCGAAGGTAAAGACTGTGCCAACCGACCGGGGGCCGGTGCAAGTTGGTACGCATAGCGATGGTTCAACGGTCAGTGCACGGTCTTTCTCTTCCAGCAACCGGCCTACGATTCAGGTCGAGCAGCCCAACACTTCGGTCACAACGAAGGTGCGGTATGACAAAGACCAGCAGTAGATCGGATGCCCTGAGCAATGCGTTGTCGTCACGATATGGCCTAGCAGGATTGGATTGTGCGGGCTGGCAGGAGATTGAGTTATTTGGCGGCGTTGGTATGGACAAGCCAACTTTCGAAGCGCTCGCAAGCGCGGCGGAGGCGCGCGGCGACACTCACGTCACGTTGTACGAGTTAGAGTCGACCAAGATTGAATTTCCCCCTGTACCCATTGGGCTTGACTTCGCATCGTTCAATTCTCTCAAAGGGAATATCGTTTCTCATTTTGATTTGGCGATGGTCCCGGCTTCTAAGGCGTGGGCTGCTCTGCTCACCAACGAACTTGAGACGTTCGTTTGCGGCCCTCCTGAATTCCTGGCTGCCGTTTCAAATAATCTGGGAGAAGGCGCTGAAAGCGCTAGTAGATGACAAGGCCCGCGGCGCGGGCCTTGTTCGTTTCAGCGGTTGCGATCGTCAAGCGCTGTGGTTCTGTGCGAAACAGGTGCGAAACAGGGGTCAGAGTCTGAGGTTTCCCCACGAACTTCATGCTGATGCCTGCGTCTGTGCGAGCACGTCAGGCGGTAGCGTTCGCAGTCTGTCGAGCCATTCGCCGATTCGACCGATCGGCCACGATCGGATCAAGGCCTCACGCCCAATGCGCATGGTGGAGTAGAGCTTGCGCCGGGTCTTGGTGGGCGACAGCCATCCATCCATGCCGGTTGCCTCGCATGCCAGGCCAGCCAACCAACTGGCGAAGTTCGCCAGCGCATGGACCAGCAGCAGGATATCGAGCCGCGTTCCTCGACGGGTAAGACTGTCTTCGAAGGCACTCCCGTAGTGATGCGATTTCAAATCCCGGAAGGATTGTTCGATCTGCATGCGGCGGGCGTAGAGTTTCACGAGCTGGCGGGCGCTGAGCTTCAGGTCGGGCGACGCCACCAACAGCCACGGCTCACGGTAGCGTGCGGCGATCTTGCGACTGGAGGTCGTGCGTGCAGGTTCGCCATTAAGGTTACGGTGCTTGCGGCCTTTGCCACATTTGCGATGGATGACGACACGGCATGGCCACGGTCGGTCACGAACAGTATCCATGTGACCCATGTCGCGGGTTCCATAGCCCTCCAGCAGCGCGTACAACACTCGCGAAGGAACCCAATCGTCCTGGCCGCGTGCGTCCACCGGCTTCACCAGCGTGCGATGGCGCAAGCGCCCCAGCCAGTGCCAACCCATGGCATCGACCGCACGAAACCATGGCGCACGGTATCCCGCATCCGTGACCAGGATCGGGGTGACCCCTTCCGGCACGATCTTTTTCAACTGCAGCAAAAACGCCTTCTCTGCCTTGGGAGTTCCCAACTGGCCAGCGGGAAACACCATGTCCAGAATCGGCAAGCTGCGCCCACCCACAGGCACCGCTGCGCGCAGCAAACCCCACGACTTGTCCGGCTTCAGATCCGACCAGTCGACGACGATTACGGGTTGTTCACTGCGCAACAGCCAGTGCGCCATACCGGCGTACACCTGCGTACGCTCGGCATGCAAACGCGGGTTGCTCAGCAATCGGTCAAACGCCTTCAGCGGTGCCCGCACCCGCTCGGCACCGGGCCAGCTGCGCGCGACATCCATGAGTGTCAATCGACGCCCCGAAATGAGGGCTTCCACCGCGCGCATCAAGACGCGCAATCGGGCCAGATGCATGCTGCGAAATGAATCGGCAAGGCACTTCTGCAATACTCGGCTGGCGCGCATGGGTCGGCAGTCTTCGTTGGCTTAGACACCTTGAAGACCGCGCCATGCGCGCGTCCGTTCACCTCAAGTGCTTGATCCAGCTAGATGATTCGTGGGGAAACCTCAGGGTCAGAGTCGACTTTTCCGCGCCGAGACCCGCGCCGCGGGCTTGATGCGTTTTCGTGACAGCCCCGAACTAGCGCGTTTGCGCGAGCAGCGAATCAAGGACTCTGCTGGCCGCACCCTGAACAAAAAAGGTGTCAGGGACAATGATGACGCTGGATGCAACAAGGCCCGCAGTGCGAGCCTTGTGCGTCTGGCAACGAAAGGGGCCGAGTTCACTTTTTGTGGCGCGGATGTGCGCGGCTGAACCGGCACCGAGTGTCCGCAATGTGGCAGCCCGATTCGGGCCGTGACAGTCCCCTCATGGCCGGTTTCCGCCCTCCGCATTGAACTTATTTTGAGTTCCGACGATTGCCCCTCACACCACCGGCACCCCACTGATGTTGTTTTTGGGGTCCAGCCAGAACGACTCGGGCACGAAGCGGTTGAAGATTTCGAGCGGCAAGATGGGCTTGCGTTCCGGCGCTTCGACTTTGGAGCGGACCGTGTGCAGGCCGGGCATGCCGACGCGCGAGTCGAATTCGCTGGCGCCGTATTCGACGCTGTCGAAGTCGTGTTCGAACCACGGCTCGCAGATGAATTCGTAAACCTTGCGCAGTGCGGCTTCGGGGCTTCTGGTCAGGGTCTCGTAGGTCAGCAGCATCAGATGGCCGGACGCGTATTGGCCGTAGAACGCATCCTTAATGGCCTGGAATGAAAAGCCGACCATGCCGCGCGGATCGGCCAGCGCCTGCGCCCGCGAATACACGGTGGTATTGGTGTCGAAGCGGAACACCTTGCTGACGGTGACCGGCTGCTGGCGCACCAGCCGTTCCATGCTGTCCAGCACCCACGGCAGTTGCCGCACGCAGGCGATGACCTTGGCGCGCGGGAACAGCGTGTCGAGCATCTGCATGCGGCTGCACCACAGCCGGCTGGTGTCGAAGACCACTTCGGCATCGGTTTGCGCGGCGTAGAAATTCTCGACCAGCCCGCGCATCACCGAGACGCGGGCTTCGTCGGAAATCGCGTGCGAGAAATCGTTCTTGGTGCTCATCTCCGCGACCACGACGCCCATGATGTCGGCGATGGGGCTGGTCATGCCCGCGTGGAACCGCGGGTTCTGCTTCAGGATCGCCGCCAGCAAGGTGCTGCCGGAACGCGGCAGTCCGGAAATGAAATGGAACGTTCGAGACGGCTTCGCGGAATCCCGTGCGGCGGACATGCATGCGCTCCTCTTAATGAACGTGTTTTGCTTTGGCGAAGTATCGCAGGCTTGGCCACGTGTCAGACAAGGCCCAATGTCATCGTCATCCCGGAATCGCAAAGCGATATCCCGGACCCAGCGACTTTCGGCAGTTGTGTGAAAGACACTGCATCCCCGCTTTCCTCGCTCATCAAAGCGCGGCCGTCCATGGCCGCTCTCCGCGTCGCGGGGATGACGGCAAAAAGGATGACGACAAGCAAATTTGATCCGGTTGCCTGCGGCCTCGGTCCGATGAAGTTCCAATGTCGGGCTTCACCCGCAGCGCGCTCCAAGTTCATTCCAACCTACACGTCGATGTTGTGAACGGGCGGCGCCTACGGCCTCGGCCCCGTCGAGGCGCGAATGCGCATTTCGTAATCGAGTTCGACCATGTGTGCCTCGCCGCGGCCCAGCACGAGCCGCAACAATTCCTCGGTGGCGCGCCGTGCCATGGCGTGCACCGGCTGGTGGATGGTCGTCAATGGCGGCCATACCTGCGTCGCGATGGTGGTGTCGTCGAAGCCGCACACCGAAATGTCGCCCGGCACCGACAACTCCGCCTCGGATGCGGCCCAGATCGTGCCGGTGGCCATGTCGTCGTCGCCCGCGAAAATCGCGGTCGGCCGCTGTCGCAACGCCAGCAATTTGCGCGCGGCGGCCACGCCCGATTCGAAGGAGAACCTGCCGGGCACCATGTACGCCGGGTTCTCCTTCAAACCGGCGCGCTTCATCCCGTCGCGATAGCCGGCCAGGCGCCACACGCCGGCGCCGTGTTCAAGGTCGCCCACGATGTGCGCGATGCGCGTGTGACCCAGCGAGACCAGGTGCGCCACCATCGCGGCTGCGGCCTCGCGTTCCCGCAGAATCACGCCGACCTGGTTTTCCGGATGCCGCGGGGAAATCGAGGCAAACGGAACGCCGTTCTTGCGCAAATGTTTCAGCAATGCCGCGTGATCGGTGATCGGCGGCGTCAGGATCAATCCATCCGGCCGGTGCCTCGTCAGGATGTCATCGACGCGTTCGACAAAATCGGGCGCGGCGGAAACCAGCGGCTGCACCGTCATGCTGTAGTGCTGCGCCTCGCAGGCTTCCAACACGCCAGCCTGCACCGCCATGATGTAGCTGGGCGAACGATTGTCGTACAACAGGCCGACCGTGAAGGAGCGATTGGTCGCGAGGCTGCGCGCCGAAGTAAGCGGGCGATATTTGAGTTTGGCGATCGCGTCCAACACCTGCCTGCGCGTGGACTCATGCACGTTCGGCTCGTTGTTGACCACCCGGGAGACGGTCTTGCGCGATGTTCCCGCCACGCGGGCCACGTCGCTGATGTTTGCGCGCTTCATCGAAGTTGTTGTCGGGGAGGTTTCAGTGCGGGCTCGCATTGGCCGCCGGCGTCGCCGACGCATGCTGGACCGGAACGTTCCACCCGCTCACTTCGACGACCGGGGCCGTGATTCCCTTCGCCGCATAACGCGCGGTCACGGTCAGCGATTCGCCCGGCCACAGGGTGACGTCGTTGTCACTCCACAGGATCGGCAGCGCAAGTTCACCATGCGCGGACTGGCGGATCGAGAGGTGCTGGAACAATGCCACCGCCTTCGATGAGTCCGGCACCGCGAGAGTGACGGTGGTGACGTTGTCGTCACCTTCGTGCCGCGTCGTGGCGTGCACGCTGCTGGTGGCGGCAGGCAACGACTGCAATGCGGTGAAGTCTGCGTATTGGGTGAGCGGCGTCATGTACCAGTTCGAGTTTTTCCAATCGAGCACATCCTTCTGCGTCGAGAGCCAGTAGACGTTGCGGCTGACGGGTTGGCCGTCGCCCGACGCAAGGTTCAGCTCGACGAAATACGTCGGCGACAATCCGGAAATCGCCGGCAGCTTGGTCACGTTCAGGGTGTGGTTGCCCGAAAGATCGAGGCCGGCGAATGACTTGTCGTAACGCACGCTGCCATCCAGGTTGCGCACCCGCACCCTCGCCCGCAGGCCGTGCGCATCGGTGAGCGTGTGGTTGACCAGCACGATCCCGCGCGTGTCGTACGAGTACTGGATGTGCACCGGCTCGTTGGCCTTCTTGGCGCCGAAATACGCGCCCGCCGGATTCATGTACCAGTCGTACAGGTGCCAGTGCAGCGAGGGCCACGCGTTGTTGAGCATCCAGTAGATCACGCCCGTCGAAGGATTGGCCGAATCCATGTGCGCATTGAAGGCCTCGAACTGCGCGCGCACGTTGTCGTAGTTGTCGAGCTGTGCCTTGTGCACGTAATCCGCGAGATCCTTGGGCGGCCCGTAGCGCTTGGCCAGCGCATTGTCGAACCGCTCCAGCTTCGCGAAGGGCGACCACGATGCCGTCGCATGGAATTGCCGGACCTTCGGATACTTCCACAAGGCTTCCTGCGACAATGGCGACAGCATCCGCTGCACGTCTTCCAGGCGCGGAATGTCGGCCCCCGCGCTCACCTCGGAATCGAACCCGAACGCGCCACCCAGCTTGTCGGCGTACCAGTACGACGGCGGTATCCACGCATACGGTCCCGCCATCTTCATGCCCGAAGGACCGGCCACCGTGCTGGTCTGGTCGACCGCAGCGGAGACGATGGGCGTGTTCCAGCCCTCCGCATGCAGCGTATCAACATACATCTTCGCGATGGCTGGCGGGGGCGCATTGTCGCTGCCGATCAGGAACCCGATGACCGAAGGATGGTTCCGCAGCAACCGCGCCTCGCTCGCCATCGAGGCCTGCGCGATCTGCATGTCCGCATCGTCCCAGGGTTCGCCGCCCGTCTTAGCCGAGGACTCCCATTTGTCGCAACACTCCCAGCCCGGCAGGATCAGGATGCCGTAACGATCGGCGAGGTCGTAGAAATGCTGGTCTTCCAGCTTGCCTTCGCTGCGGATCGCGTTGAGGCCCATGTTGCGGACGTAACTGAACTCGGCCTCCATGCGCCCGGGCAGCACACGCAGGAACATGTCCGGCGCCCAGCCGCCGCCGCGGATCAGCACCGGCTTGCCGTTGAGGAAGAACTGGATGTAACCCTGCTTGGTGAGCTTCGAGGTCGCGCTGCGGATGCCGAACGTGGTCGCGGCACGATCGGATTCCACGCCGTCCACCGACGCGGCGAGTTTCAGGTCGTACAGCGGATGGTCGCCCATGCCGATCGGCCACCAGACTTTCGGGTGATCCAGTACGAGCGCCGGATCGGTCTTCGGCGAAAACGCAACGGTTTGCGTCTGTCCCGCGTCCAGGTGAATCTTCTGCTGCAGCCGAATGCCCGCAACCTCCCCGCTCACGATCGCATCGTGCGGCACGCTGTCGAGGTTTCGCACCTCCGCCTTCACCATCAACGCCGCGTGCGAAAGATCCGGCAATGAAAGATCGGTGGTGACCCCGGGGAAACGCAGCTCGACGGGTCCAGTCTGCACGATGTCGACACCGCGCCAAGGTCCCATGTTGTTGTCGGGCGGCTCCGGGTTCCAGTCCACCCAGCCCATGAGGAAATCACGCTGTGGATCCCCCGGGTGTACGCGCAAGGCGAGCGTGTTCGTGCCATCGTGCACCCAGCGTGTCACGTCGAATTCGTGCACGGGATACGCCCCCGCCACCGTTGCGTGGTCGACGACTTCGTGCCCGTTCACCCACACGTCGGCGCTGGCGATCATGCCGTTGGTGCGCAACAGCGTGTGCATTCCAGTTGCGGCTTTGGGCAAATTGAATTGCGTGCGGTACCACCAGGGAATGACGAACCGGTGATGCCCGGCATCGGGCACGCCCACCGCCCGCAGGTTGTCGTCGTGAAACACATCCTTGTACTTGCCGTTTTCCACCAGCCCGGCCATCACCGTCGCGCGGCCGCTCACGGGATACCAGTCCGTGGTCAAGAAATCCGCGCTCGAGATTTCCGCCCCACCCTGCTGCGCCTTGGCGCTCGACTGGATTTCCCAATACGTGATGGCGGTTGTGGTGCCGGCGCCGCGTTCGATCGAGATGGGTGCGACGGCGGTCCTGGCCTGCGCAATCGGCGCGATCGCCATCACCATCACCAACGCAGCCGCCGTCCAGGAGACGTGTTCGATGCAAGCTTTCATGTTCATCATTTGTTCCCGAGATAGGCTTCCCGTATTTCAACGGGCGCGAATGGCCAGGACTTGTTGACCCTGGCCCAGACCATGAAAACCACCAGTCCGGCGACGATCCACGCGCCCGACAGGATCAGCGACATGGTCGAGGCCGAGACGTACACGTAAATCCACCCGAGCATCGCCACCACGCACGGCAGCGGATACAGCCACTGCCGGTACGGCCGGCGCAACTGCGGTTGCCGCTTGCGCAGCACCACCAGCGCGATGATCTGTGCCGCCGATTGCACGATGATCGTGGCGGCCAGCAGCATGTTGATGACTTCGGTCAAATTGAAGAACGTCCCCGCCGCCATCACCACGCCCATCGTGAGCAGCGCGACGTGGGGAAATCCGTGCTTCGCGTGCAGCCGTCCGAACGCGGACAGGAACACCTTGTCGTGGGCGGCCTGGTACGGCACCCGCGAGCCGCCGAGCAGGCCCGCGAACACCGACGCGAACGCGGTAACGATGATCAGGACGGTCATCACCGCGGCTGCCGTGTGACCCCAACTGTGCTCGACCACCAGCGAGGCGATCGACTTCGAGGTCGCAACCTCCTGCCAAGGCACCACACCCATCACGCTGATGTTAAGGGCGAGGTAGACGAACATCATCGCGATCACCGAGATGAGGATGGAACCCGGCATCGTCCGGCCAGGGTTGCGCAGTTCGTCGCCCATGTACGCGGTGGTGAAGTATCCAAGATAGTCGTAGATGCCGATCACGAGGCCCGCGCCGAGGCCCACGAAGAAGCGGCTGTCGAAGGCACCGGCGGGATAGGTGAAGGCCAAGTCCGGGTGGAAATCGCTGAATCCAGCCGCGGAGGTTCCGACGACCGCAACCAGCATGATGATCCACAACGTGACGGTGATTGCGCGGATCGATTCGATCCGGCGATACAACAGGAGCACCACCAGAAAACTCGCGAGCACGCTGATTAGGTGCACCGCCGTCCAGCTCAGGTGCGGGAAAAAGAAACCAAGGTATTCGACCATGCCGATGATGCCGGTCGACATGATCAACGGAATCGTCAGCAGCACCGTCCAGATGAAAAGGAACGGCATCAGCTTGCCGGTGCGGTACTGGAAGGCTTCGCGCAAATACACGTAGGTGCCGCCCGCGCCGGGCATCGCCGCGCCCAGTTCCGCCCAGACCATGCCGTCGCATGCGGCCAGGATCGCACCCGCGATCCAGCCGATGATCGCCTGCGGCCCGCCCATCACGGCGACCATGATCGGGATCGTGATGAACGGCCCGATGCCGCACATCTGCGTCATGTTGATCGCGGTGCCGGAAAACAGCCCGATCGACCGATGGAAGCCGGTGCCGCTTGCGGGCGTGCCGGTTTCCGCTACCTGTTTGCTGGTTTCCGCTACTGGCATGTCGTTTCCGGCTGGATGCTGCAACGGTGGCGGAGCGTGTGTCAGGTGATCCGGTCGCGCTGAGCGTAGCGGCCGACAGGCCGCGAAGTCGAAGCGCCATGCGACTGCCCTTCGGCTTCCTCACTCCTCAAAGCACGGCCATCCATGGCCGTTCCCCGTGTCGCCGCTTCCCGCCTATGCTCAGGAAGAACGGAATTTCAAACCGGGGCGCCACTGCGCGCTGCGTGATGTTGCAACAGTTATGCGGCAATCCCCAATCCGTCACCACTGCCCACGAATCCCCGCCATCACCGTGCGTTCGGAGAAGTTCGAGTGCGCGGGCTGGTCGGGCCACACCAGGTAGAAGCGCTGGTACTCGTTGCTGAGATTGGTGCCTTGCAGGAACACCTCCGCGTACTTGTTGACCTTGTACGACACCGACGCATCGATGTATTTCTGCGGCGCCTCGTACATCTCCAGGCCGGAAATTGCACCCACGTCGGACGAGACGGCGCGCTTCGAACGATAGTTGTAGGCGACCCGCGCCTGGAACCGACTGTCCTGGTACCAAAGGATCAGGTTGCCGGACTTGGTCGAATTGTCCTGGAACGGAATCTTGTTGCCGGCAAGGTCGGTCCGCCCCGAATCGCTCGGCGCGTAGGTGGCGTTGAATTCCATGCCGGTGTTGCGCAGGAGGCCCGGCAGGAACGTGAAGGCCTGGCGGTAATCAAACTCCGCGCCGTGGATGCTGTTGCCGGTGCCCTGCACGGGTTCGGTGATCACCACGCAGCGGTTGCGCACCACGCCGTCTTCGTCCGGCAGCGTGCAGTTGATCACGCTGCCGCTCTCGATGAAGCTCTGCACGTTGATCCGGAAGAACGCGAGGCTGACCATGCTCGACGGGTTGATGTAGTACTCGAGCGACGCGCCGTAATTCTTGGAGCGCCACGGGTCGAGATTGGGATTGCCGTCCGAATTGCCGCCCGCCACGCGAAACAGCGTCGGCTGGCCGGGCACCACGGTCAATGAATAGTTCAGCGACAAGCCGCCGCCCCACGTACTCAGGTCCAGCGGCATCATGTTCTTCGAATACGCCAGTCGCAGTTTCAGGTCGTCGGTGAGGTTGATGGCGAAGTTCGCCGCCGGCAGGTAGTCACGATAGCTGCGCCGGGTGGCTTGGGTGCCGGCATCGGCTGCCTCCACGCCGTACGGCGCGGGTGCACCGGTCAGGTGCTGGGTGATGTTCAGATCGGTGTTGATCACGCGCATGCCGAGGTTCGCCGCATACGGCATGCTGCCGATGTTGCCGTCCAGATCGAGTTGCAGGTACGCAGACGACTCCTTCATCCACACCGCCCAGGTGCGGCCCGGCGACACCTGCCGCCGCGTGTCGGGATACAAGGAATGCCAGTACGCCTCCGGATTGTCCATTGCGGACGGATCGACGGCCCAGAAGGTGATGCCCGAACCGAGCAGGTCGGTGTATTGCTTCCAGTTGTTGGCGAGCGGCGGCGGTGTCTGCGACAGGTGCTGCGCCGAGAGGGGCCCCGCGCGGAAGAAACCCTGCGCGTTGCCGGCCGAGCACGAATCGTCGTCCATGACCACGTCGGCCGCGACGTAACGCACGAGGCAACCGTTCGGGTCGCTGGCGCCCATGCCGGCATATACCGGCGTGATGAACGTGAAGCCGATGTTGTCGGCGCTGCGAATGCTGTTGCGCACGCCGAAGTCGAGCTTGATGCCGTTGTCGAAGTTGTAATGACCGTCGAAGCGCACCGCGCTCAGGCCAACCTTGCGGTCGTAACTGCCGTCGGACTCCAGGGTCTTCATTGACCAGCCATCCGGATTCGCGAAATTGCTTGCGAGCACCCCGGGCATGCTGATGCTGAGATTGCGGCCGCTGAAGTCCGCCGTGATCGGAATCGTGTTCGCCGGGATGCCGTTGTCGTTGAACACGCGGTTGCCGCCCAGTTCGATGGGGTAGATGTAGGTGCCGGGGGGCGCCGCGTCTTCCGGATCGTTCGGCCATTGCGCGCCGTCGGCGTTGGCGATGTTGAGGTCGGTTTCGAGGTTCACCTGATGCGCCGAGTCGCGGATGCCGCGCAAGGTGGCCGTGAACGGTCCGCCATTGTCGAAGTCGACCTGGACATTGAAGTTCCTCGCCATCGAATCCGTCCGCGTGATCTGCGAAAACGATTCGACGTCACCGGGCCATTTCTTGTAGACCTGCGTGGTGTAGATGTTCATGTTCTCCCACGGCGGATCGTCGGGCGTGCCGTACTGGCCGCCGACGCTGGCGCCGGTATTGCGCGAACTCGTCGGCACGTACGTCGCGCCTTCCCAGTCGAGTGAATTGAACTGGATGCCGACGTTCCGGTCGTAGCGGTCCTGGCGCGCAAAGAAGAGGTCGCTGGTCAGGGTGAACCCGCCACCGAGGTCCATCTGGAACGAGGCATTGCCGGACTTGCGCCGGCGCTGGGTGGTGGTGTCGTACAGCGCGATGTTCTGGCTGCCCATGAACACG
>Ga0207707_10001677_pt1 | contig 20403 bp, 18 predicted proteins | sample KBSC83BmetaG_FD_184336 | JGI IMG/M metagenome (GOLD analysis project Ga0207707, IMG submission 184336) | Corn rhizosphere microbial communities from Kellogg Biological Station, Michigan, USA - KBS C8-3B metaG (SPAdes) (version 2) | ecosystem: Host-associated > Plants > Roots > Rhizosphere ...
CGGCGTGTTGAACGAACGTGTAGCCAAGAACCGTTGGCCCCGAATTGCTACGGCTCGTTACGACGAGGTCTCGACCAGCAACGTACCAACAGACGTACTGTGACCGAACCTTTGCCGGGATCTGGCCGACGAGTTGCGACGCCATTGCCGGAGCGAGCTGCACGAGCCCAAGTGGAGCGGCTGCACCTGGTTGAAGCGTGTAGACGAAGCAAGAACTTGCTGGTGCTGCAGTCGCGCAGCCGGCCAGACACAATGCGGTTGCAAATACCAGAGTGCGCATTTGTGGCGCCTAACGCCCGAAGTAAGCGGCCGCGGAACGCGGTCCGCTTGACTGAGTTGTTAGGCGGCGGTGCCCACACGTTGACCGCGCCGGCGAACGAAGCGACGATGCCTGCGCTTTGAATTTGGCAAACGCATTGAACGCGAAGTTTGCAGCGACGTTGAACGAAGCGCCGAGAACCTTGCCGCAAGCCGCACGCGCTACAACCGCGCCGATGCCGACCGAAGTTGCCCTGGTGCTGGCTTGTGCGATGCGCTGCATGTTGCGACAAGCCACCCCTGAATTGAAAACTCTTACACCGACGCCTAACGCTTGAGTTAAGCGGCGCCGGCGCCGCAGAGTTTGGGAAAGCGCAAGCGGTGGACCGGCGTCCGCTTGAACGAATCGTTAGACGGCAGTCCGATTGCGCTGCCGCCGGAAAGGACGATAGCGCTGCTTGAGAAGCCCCGCAATGCGGCGATGGTTGTGGCCTGCGCCGGAGACCTGGCCGCGGGCGAGAAGGCTTGGGCCCGCGACAACCCGCGCGCGCGAACTGTGTGGAAGGGCGATACCGCTCGACGCGCGCCAGCCGCGAGAACCGAGCAAGCGCCGAACAACCAACGCGCAGGCCGGCGCGATGCAGAGCGAAGCACCAACACCGCGACGAAGCGAGCGCGGAACGCAAACGACAACCGAACAAATGAACTTGAACTCTCTGCCGCCTAACGCCTGAATTTAGCGGCGCGAAACCGCGTAGCGGTTGAGCGTCCGCTGGAATGAGTAGTTAGCTGGCAAACCGCTCGACCCATCGCGGCTCGCCCAATAGTTTGCTGCACACCGATGATGCACTGATTGAAAGTGTAAGACCGGACGTGAACACAAACTCGGCCCGAACCTCTCCGGTTTGGTTAAATGGCAGAGGAACTAACGAATAGCGATTACCGGAGACCGAAACGTAACCATCCGAGACCCAACCCGAGGCAGCTTCCAGATTGCCGACGTAGCTTGCGCCGCTGAAGGATAAAAGCAGCGGCTGAACCAAACCATCTCCGGCGTTGACCCCTGGCTCGCCAGCAGAGCGATGAATGTATGCACGTGAAAAATGAAGAGCGATGAGATCGCCTGACTTTTCCGCGTGGCCAAGTACAGAATCGTGGAATTCGACTGACTGATTCATGCCAGCTAACGCCTGAATTTAGCGGCGGACACCCGCGTCGCGGGTGGACGTCCGCTGGAATGAGTAGTTAGAGAGCACAAACCTCCAAAGCCCGTACGCGACGATCGCTGTGGCCGGGAAAGCAATGAAATACCAGTACGGCGAAGGAGCTAGATTAATAGCGTAAATGAGCCCACCCCAATCGAGCGTGATTGCCGAAATGCCAAAGATTACGCCGAATGGGACGGGAACAATTGCGATAGTTGCAGGCCCCCACGCGGGCGTGAAGAACAGTGTGGCCAAGGGGACAAACACCGCGGTGCGTGTGAAGGCTGTGCGCTTGCGCAGGAGGTACAAGATACCCACTAGAAGTAGGGCGAAAGGCCACCCCGTTACGAGAAGCATCATGATGTAAGTCACCGCAATTCCAACGATCGCCATCTTGTGCTCTCTAACGCCCGAAGTAAGCGGCCGCGGAACGCGGTCCGCTTGACTGAGTTGTTAGGCGGCGGTGCCACCATGCTGGCCGCGCCGGTGAACGAAGCGATGATGCCTGCGCTGTGAACTTGGCAAACGCGTTGAACGCGAAGTTTGCAGCAACGTTGAACGAAGCACCGAGAACATTGCCGCAAGCCGCACGCGCTACAACCGCGCCAATGCCGGCCGAAGTTGCCCTGGTGCTGGCTTGTGCGATGCGCTGCATGTTGCGACGAGCCACCCCTGAAATGAAAAATGCTTACACCGCCGCCTAACGCCCGAAATAAGCGGCGCCGGAACGGCGTCCGCTTGATTGAGTTGTTAGGCGGCGGTGCCACCACGCTGGCCGCGCCGGTGAACGAAGCGATGATGCCTGCGCTGTGAAGCTGGCGAACGTATTGAACGCGAAGTTTTCAGCAACGCCGCACGAAGCACCGAGAACCTTGCCGCAAGCCGCACGCGCTACAACCGCGCCGATGCCGACCGAAGTTGCCCTGGTGCTGGCTTGTGCGATGCGCTGCATGTTGCGACGAGCCACCCTGAATTGAAAATTGCCTACACCGACGCCTAACGCTTAATTCTGCCCCTGGGTGGGGTGTTGCGCTGGAGTATCGCGCGCGCCTGTGCGCGTGACAATCGGAAATTCGTGTGTCCCGACGCGCTCTTGCCCGCTACCACCGGCGATGTGCCCGCGACAGGATGGCCGCGTTATGCGGTAAATGGCGTGCGTATGGATTTCGTACGGCAAGTGCCGGTGTAACGGGATCGGCGTCGACAACGGCCACCCTTTTTGGAGCTGATAATGGCGGGGGTCCAAGGTCAATCCTGCGACCGCTTCACCGGCTTGCCGTCTTTCTTCTTCGGCGGGTTGGCCGCCTCGCAGATCTTCCATAGGTAGAAACTCGCGAGGGTGCGGTACGGCGCCCAGATCACGCCGAATTCCTCCAATTCCAGCGGTTTCGGCATTTCCTTCATGCGGTGGACGATCTGCGCGCCTTTGCGGATGCCGAGGTCGTGCACGGGCAGCACGTCGGCGCGGCCGAGGCGGAACATCAGCATCATCTCGACCGTCCAGCGGCCGATGCCGCGCACCTGGATCAAGTGGTCGATCAGTTCCTGGTCGCCCATGCGCGCCAGTTGTTTCTGCGTCGGCACGATGCCTTCACGCGATTTCGCGGCGAGGTCGCGCAGCGCGGCGATCTTGTTGCGCGACACGCCGGCCGCGCGCAGCGCCTCGTCGCTCGCGCCTTCGATTCCCGCCACCGTGATTTTCTTTCCGCGCGGCATCAGTTTCTCGACGCGCCCGACGATCGTCGCCGCGGCCTTGCCCGACAATTGCTGGTAGAGGATCGCGCGCGCCAGCGCGTCCACCGGATCGAAGCGCGCCTTGAAGTCGCGCTCGAGCGGGCCGATCTTCTTCATCCACGCGGCGAGTTTGCGGTCGCGCCGGTGCAGGTGTGCGACGGCCAGTTCGTAGTCGAAACCGCGGGGAATGGAAGTCGTCGCCATCAGCAAGTTGCCTTGTGTGTTTGGCAAAAATCAAAAACCGTCATTCCCGCGAAAGTGGGAATCCAGCGAGTCTCGGAAGCGATCCGAGTCACTGGATTCCGGGTTCCGCTTCCGGAAAACCGGCAGCGGCCCCGGAATGACGAGCCCAAAATTGTGCGCCAATTTATCGATTGGTTCTGAATCGGAACAGTGCGGCACCCAGTGCGATCCATCCGGCGATGAACGCGACACCGCCGGCCGGCGTGATCGCGCCCGTCCAGCGCGGCGCGCCCAGCGCCAGCGCGTACAGGCTGCCGCAGAACAGCACCACGCCGAGCGCGAAGAACGCGGCGGCGAACCGGGCGGGGCGCGACGGCATCATCGCCGCCAGCGCGAACGCGAGCGTGTGCCAGAAGTGGTATTGCACCGCGGTGCGCCAGATGTCCATCGACGATGACGACAGCGTGCCGCGCAACGCGTGCGCGCCGAACGCCCCGAATACCACGGCGCTGGCGCCCATGATCCCGAGAACGACGCCAAGCCAGCCCCTTCGCAATCGCCCCGGCGCGATGCTCACGCGGCGCGGCCCCCTGCCCTGCGCCGCGCGCGCCAGGCGCCGTACGCCAGTGCGACCAGCGTCAGCAGGATCGGCATCAGCAGGATGTCGATGAACTTCAGCCGCTCGCCCAGCGTCTCGATGTCGGCATCCAGTTGCCGCTGCACTTCGCGCAGCTCGGTGCGGATCTGCAGCTTGCGCTTGACGAACTGGTCGATCGCGCTCTTCTGCGACGCGTTCGAGCCGTTGCCGCCACGGTCCTGCAGTTGCGAGAGCCGGGTTTCCGTCTCGGCGAGTTCCACCAGCAGCTCGTTCTGCTTGGCCTTGAACTTCTCGTCGGCGGCGCGGCGAAGGTTGTCGACCGTGGTGAATGGACGATCCGCCACCGCGCGGCCACGGATGGAGATCAGGTCGGAAGACCCGGCCATCGCGTCCACCGCGTTGAGGAAGAAGTCGCCGTTGTTGGCGAAGGCGTTCGTCAAGGTCTGTCCGAACGAAGGCGTCTGTTGCACCCACAGCCGGTCGGACAACACGTCGCTGTCGGCCACCAGCAATACCTGGCACTGCGCCTTCGCACGGTCGAGGTGGCCTGCGCCGCCGTGCTGCGGGAATGCGGAGACGAAGCGGCCGATCGCGCGCGCGGCGATCGCGTAATGTTCGCCGCTCGGCGCGTAACCCGCATAAAGCGTCGCAGGATCGATCGCGTCGCGTACGCGCTGCACCGGCGTCAGCATGGCGCCGGCAGAACTCTGGACCAACGGGACCAGCCTGGTTTCGGTCCTCGGCGCGAGTTCGAAGTGGCCCGCGCTGGAGAAATTGATCGCGCCGAGCGCCGCCGTGACCGGATCGTCGCGGTTCAAGTCGCTGCCGGAGAAGCCGAGCACCGCGGGATGTCGTATCGGCGCGGCGTCCGGGCTGGGCTGGATGGTCAGCGCGCGCTCGCGATCGAGCACGACGCGATCCGGATCGAAGCCGATGCCCCAGGCCGCGAACAGCCGCGGCAGGTTCGAGCCGCGGCCGGCGTCCATCTCCACGTCCGGGTCGACGAACACCACCAGCCTGCCGCCACGCAGGACGAACTGGTCGATCGCGTACGCCGCATCGTCAGGCAGGACGCGCGGTGCGATCAGCACCAGCACGCGCGTGGCGGGATCGATCTTCTTCAATCCCTGCGAGGGCAACAGGTGCACGTCGAACAACTGGCGCAACTGCTGCAATCCCGCCCACGGCCGCTGCGCCTGCTGGGTCTGCGCATCGACACCGCCGGCGATCGGAAGCGAGCTCAGCACGTCCACGCGCGGCTTGCGGGCCTGACTCAGTTCCAGGATCAGCTTCGCGATGTCGTATTCCAGCAGCGGTTCGCGATCAAGCGCGAAAAACGGAATCGCCCCGCTGCGGCCGTCGGCGGGATTGCGCGCGGCCAAACCGAAATAGATATTCTCTTCTCCAGCGTTGAAGGGCATCGTAGCAAGTCCCGCTGCGGCGGCGCGGTCCTCATCTTCCGAGATTGGCTGCGGATCGACCACCTTCACACGGATATGGCCGCGCGAACGGCGCGACATCTCGTCCAGCATGTCGCCGACGCGCTGGCGGTAGGCGCGCAGTTGCGGCAGGTCGCGGCTGGCGCGGTCGGAGAAGTACAGCGTCAACTGCAATGGCTGGCGCAGCGAGGAAACGATGTGCACGGTGCCTTGCGAAAGCGTGTACAGCTTGTCCGCGGTGAGGTCCACGCGCGCGCCTCGCAGCACCGTGGAACTGCCCAGCACCAGCAACACGTACAACGCGGCCAGCAGCACCAGCGCGGCGGTCGCATTCAAACGCGGACGTTTTCCCCAGTACACGCCTCAGACCCCGCGCTTGGTGTCGAGCACGATCACGCAGGCGGTCAGCCAGGACGCGATCGTCAGGATGAAGTACGCCATGTCGCGCAGGTCCAGCACGCCGCGCGAGATCGCGTTGAAATGCGAATACAGGCTGAGGTCCGCGAGCGCATCGGCCAGCGCGGGCCATCCCAGCGCCTGCAGCGGACCCTGCACCAGCGGATAGCCCGCCATCAGCAGCAGGAAACAGATCGCGACGGTGAGGATGAAGGCGATCACCTGGCTGCGCGTCAGCGCGGACACGCATTCGCCGATGGCCAGGAACGCCCCGGCCAGCAGGAAACTGCCGACGTAGCCGGCGAGGATCACCCCGTTGTCGGGATTGCCGAGGTAATCGACCGTGAGCCACATCGGGAACGTCAGCGCCAGCGCGACGCCCACGCAAATCCACGCCGCGCAGAATTTCGCGAGCGCGGCCTGCCAGGGACGTATCGGCAGCGTGAGCAGCAGTTCCAGCGTGCCGCTGCGGCGCTCTTCCGCCCACAGGCGCATCGCCACCGCGGGCACGAGCACGAGGTACAACCAGGGATGGAACTGGAAGAACGGTTGCAGGTCGGCCTGCCCGCGTTCGAAGAAACCGCCGAGGTAGAACGTCAACGCGCCCGCCAGCAGCAGGAAGATCACCGTGAACAGCCACGCCACCGGCGTGATCAGGTAGCCGCGCAATTCGCGCAGCAGCACCCCGGCGAACGCGCCGCCTTGCAGGCGCCGGCCGTGGAGCCGGTTTTCCGCGGCGCGCGCGCTCATGCGGCTTCCGCCTGGCCGCCGTCTTCGGTGATGCGGCGGAACACCTCGTCCAGCCGCCCGCGTTCCAGTTGCAGTTCGTCCACCTGCACGCGTTGCGCTTCCAGCAGATCCTGCACTTCGCCGAGGATGCGCTTGCCCGCGCGGGGGAACACCGTGACGCGACCGTCGGCCGGATCGACTTCCACGCTGTCCACTTCCGGTACCCGCGCCAGCAGTTCGCGCAGCAACGCGTTGGCGGGCGCGTGGAAACTCACCGCGCCGTGGTAGCGCGACTGCATCTCCAGTTCGGCCGGCGTGCCCTGCGCGCGCAAACGACCGCCCGCGAGGATGGCGACGCGGTTGCACACCGTGCGCACTTCGTTCAGCGCGTGCGTGCACAGGATGATCGCGCGATCGCGCGCCATGTCGCGGATCAGCGCGTGCACCTCGCGCTGCTGGTTGGGATCGAGCCCGTCGGTCGGCTCGTCCAGGATCAACGCCGGCGGATCGTGCAGCAGCGCCTGCGCAAGGCACACGCGGCGGCGAAATCCCTTCGACAGCGTTTCGATCGATTGTTCGAGCACCGACTGCAATTGCAGCAGCGCGATCATCTCGTCCAGCCGGCGATTGCGCGGAATGCCGGTGAGCCCGCGCACGCGCGCCACGAAAAGAAGGAACTCGCGCACCTTCATCTCGCCATAGCTCGGCGCGCCTTCGGGCAGGTAACCCAGCGCGCGCCGCGCCGGGATCGGATCGCGCACCACGTCGTGGCCGCACACGCGCGCGCGGCCGGAGGTCGGCAGCAGGAACCCCGCGATCATGCGCATCGAGGTGGATTTGCCCGCGCCGTTCGGACCAAGCAGGCCCAGCACCTGCCCCGCGGCCACGCGCAGGTGCAGATCGTCCACTGCCTGCAACGGACCGTAGCGCTTGCCGAGTCTTTCGGTTTCGATCATCGGGGGATTCTAATGCGCGTCGTCCGGCAAAGCGCCAAAACAAAAGCCCGCCGTCTCCGGCGGGCTTTCGTCGCGCGTGTCCGCGAAGCCGCGGATCAGTGCCGCTTGCGTTTGGCCGGTTTCGCCTGTTTCTTGTTTTCCTGCTTCTTCGCGTTCTGGTCCGAACCGTTGGCGGCCTCGGGCGCATTCGCGTTTCCGCCCTGCCACGCCGCCGGGTTCAACGGCGGCAACGGACCGACCTTGCCGGAGGCCTGTTCCGGCGTCTGCTGCGGCACGTTGTCGCCGAGCAATGGCAGGAACACGCGGAACGCCTGCTGGTCGTAGGCGACGTTCGGCAATGAAACCAGTTCGTCATAGTAACGATGCGTGGTGTCGTCGAAGCCGTAACCGTGCGTCAACGCGTACGCCTTCAGCGCCAGGCGCATCAGCGGAATGCCAGCCGGCGTTCCTTGCCAGTCGCTTTCCAGCGCCGGACCGCCCGGCAGCATCGCCGCGCGCACGCTGCCATCGACGACGAGGTTGCCCTTCGAATCGACGGTACCCGGCTTGAGTCCCGGCGGTGGTGCACCGGCGGAGCCGCCGCTGGCAGGCGCGGCCGCGGAACCACCGCTGGCCGGAGCGCCCGAGGACGAGCCCCCCGGCGGGGCGCCGGCGGAGGCCGCGGTCACCGGCGTGGCGCCGGGCGCATTTTCCGACTGGGCGGTCAACTTGGTGAGATCGACGGTCTGGCCGTTGACGGTCAGGCTGGTCGCATCGATCGGCACCGCCACGTCGAACACGTAGTTCTCGTCGCCGTAGTCGGTGGTGAGCGTGATGCGCGGGCCGTTCGGGTGCACGCCGAGTTTCTTGATCGCCGCGTCGATCTGCTGCATCGCCTTGGCGGTGGCGGCATCGACGTCATCGAGCGTGCGCGGTGCCTGCGTCGACACGAACAGGACGGGTTGCGCGGGCGTGGCCACGATCCGCATCGGCGTCTTGGTGTAGTCGACGTTCGGAATCGCCGCCAGCGTGTCCTGCAAATGGTTGAGGCTGTACTGGATCAACGTGTCGGGATCGCCGCGCAGGAAGAAGCGCGAGTAGCGATCCACCAGATTCCAGCCGTAGTCGACGTCATAGGACCAGGTCACCTTGGTGAGGCGCTGGTTGTTGGTCGGCTCGAGATCCAGCGTGAACAGCTTGTTGTGGCCGTGCCACGCAGCGCTGTCCAGCGACCAGGTGATTTCGCCCTTGCCGGTCGGATCGAGGTTACCCGATTGATTGGTCAGCGTGCTCTGCGGAACCTGGTCCATGCCGCCGCTCCAGCTCACCTTCGCGCCGGGGCCGTAAGGCGCGCCGGAAACGCTGAGCTGCACGCCCGGATCCTGGCCCTTGAGCACCGGACCGGCGTAGTCGTCGAAACGGCGGAAATTATTCAGGAGATCGTAGGTCTGGTGCGGATCGTGGCTGATCGACAGCGACCGCTCGATGTGGCCGTGCGAGGGCAGGAACACGCCCACCACGACGGCCGCGATGAACACCATGATGATGGCCACGATGAATTCGAGCACTCGCGTCATGCCAGCAATCTCCGCTTTTTCTGCATGTCGTGATGCGGGAAAGCGCATGGCGTTGCGCTCTGCCGCTGCCGCGCACCGTGCGTGGCCGAAATACGGATGTTAGCCGCTCCCGGCCCGCGACGCTATCCATGCCGTGGCTTTGACGCCGGTTGCACGCGCCCGGCGCAATCGTCGCGGCGTGACCGATCGCCGCAAAGCCGGTTCCGCGTACTCCCGGACACCGGACGTCCCGCTGGCCAAGCCGGTGCGGGCGGTCCCGCGCGGCCGCCTGTCGCAGGTACGCCGCGAAGCGGCCGTTTGCCAGGCTTGCCCCCTCTGGCGCGGCGCGACGCAAACCGTGTTCGGCGAAGGTCCGCAGCGCGCGACGATCATGCTGATCGGCGAACAACCCGGCGCGCAGGAGGATCTCGAAGGCCGCCCGTTCGTCGGTCCGGCCGGGCGCATGCTCGATCAGGCGCTGGAAGCGGCGGGCCTCCGACGCGACGCGTTGTATCTCACCAATACCGTCAAGCATTTCAAATACGAACTGCGCGGCAAGCGGCGCCTGCACAAGAGCGCGAACGCGTCCGAACAGGCCGCGTGCCGCATGTGGCTGGCGGCGGAACTGCTGCGGGTGCACCCACGCATCGTGGTCGGCCTCGGCGCCATGGCGGCCCGAACGATGTTCGGCAATGCTTTCCGCATCACCCGCGAGCGGGGCGAATGGCGCGACCTGGATGACAACGTGCGCGGCATCGCGACCTGGCATCCGTCCGCCCTGTTGCGCATGCCCGACACGCAATCGCGCGAAGCAGCATTTGCGGAACTGGTGGAGGATTTGCGCAAGGTGGCGGAGGCTGCAAAGAACCAAGGTAGCCCGGATGAAACGTAGTGGAATCCGGGACCAATGCCCGGATTCCGTTGCACTTCATCCGGGCTACGCTCAATGAAAATCCCTCGATCTCGCATCCAGTTCGCCCAGCAGTTCGCTGACATCGAACAGCCGCTGCGCGATCAGGTGGCTGACGCCGTCCACGCGTTCCCACCTGCCCTGCACGCCCAACAGTTTCGCTTCCAGGTACGGCCGCCACTGGCGCGCGGCGACGTCGCGCCAGACGATCACGTTCACCGGCCCGTGCTCGTCTTCCAGGGTGATGAAGGTGACGCCGCTGGCGGTCTGCGGGCGCTGGCGTTGCGTCACCAGCCCGGCCAGCCGCACCTCGCTCTCGTGCGGCAGGTCCTGCAACTGCTTCGAATCCAGCCAGCGCTGCGCGGCCAGCCGCGGGCGCAGCAACTTCAGCGGATGCGGACCGAGGGTCAGCCCGGTGTGCGCGTAATCGGCGTGCACGTCTTCCGCGACGGACGGCAGCGGCAAGCGCGCCGCAGTTTCATCCGGACTGCGATGTTCGAACAGCGGCCGATGCGCCTCCACGCCGATTGCCGCCCAGTGCGCGCGATGCCGGTGTCCGGCCAGGCCGCGCAGCGCGCCGGCTTGCGCCAGCAGCGTGCGATGGTGGGCATCCAGTCCGGCGCGCGCGCACAGGTCGGCGACATCGACGAATGCCTGTTGCGTACGCGCGGCCGTCAACCGCTGCGCGGCTTTTTCCGAACATCCGCGCACCTGCCGGAAACCCAGGCGGATCGCCAACGCGCCCCGCGAATCTTCCAGCGTGCAATCCCAGTCGCTGTGGCGCACGTCCACCGGCAACACGCGCACGCCATGGCGCTGCGCGTCCTGAACGATCTGGCTCGGCGCGTAGAAACCCATCGGCTGGCTGTCGAGCAGCGCGCATGCGAACGCGGCCGGATGATGGCATTTCAACCATGAGGACGCGTAGGCAAGGATCGCGAAACTCGCCGCGTGGCTTTCCGGAAAACCGTAACTGCCGAAACCCCGGATCTGCTTGAAAGTACGCGCGGCGAATTCCGGCGTGTAACCGCGCGCCAGCATGCCGGCGCGGATGCGGTCCTCGTGCTTGTCCAGGCCGCCGCGGCGTTTCCACGCGGCCATGTCGCGGCGCAACTGGTCGGCTTCGCCCGGGCTGTAGCCGGCGGCGACCATCATCAGGCGCATCACCTGTTCCTGGAACAGCGGCACGCCCAGCGTACGCTCCAGCACCGCTTTTGTTTCTTCCGAGGGATAGACGACTTTTTCTTTTCCACTCCGCCGACGCAGGTACGGATGCACCATGTCGCCCTGGATCGGCCCCGGCCGCACGATCGCCACCTGGATGACGAGATCGTAATAACTCTTCGGCTTCAGGCGCGGCAGCATGCTCATCTGCGCGCGGCTCTCGATCTGGAACACGCCGATGGTGTCGGCGCGCTGGATCATCGCGTAGGTTTTTTCGTCTCCCCTGGGGATCGTCGCGATCGTGTGGTCGCCTTGCCCGTGCCGTTTCAACAGGTCGAAACACTTGCGGAGGCAGGTCAGCATGCCTAGCGCGAGGCAGTCGACCTTCAGCAGGCCCATCGCATCCAGGTCGTCCTTGTCCCACTGGATGATGGTGCGGTCGGCCATCGCCGCGTTCTCGACCGGTACCAGTTCCGACAGCGGCGCGTCGGAAATCACGAAACCGCCGACGTGCTGGCTCAAGTGCCTTGGCGAGTCCAGCAATTGCGCGGTCAACGCGAGCACACGGCGCAGCAGCGGCGAATCCGGATCGAAGCCGCGTTCGCGCAGACGCTGGTCCAATGCGGTCGCACCATCCCACCAGCCGACCGCACGGCTCAACTGGTCGACCTGCTCGGGCGACAGGCCCATCGCCTTGCCGACGTCGCGCGCCGCGCTCTTGCCGCGCCAGCAGATCACGGTCGCGGCCAGCGCCGCGCGTTCGCGCCCGTACTTGTTGTAGACGTACTGGATGACTTCCTCGCGCCGCTCGTGCTCGAAATCCACGTCGATGTCGGGCGGCTCGTCGCGCTCGCGGCTGATGAAGCGCTCCATCAGCAGGTTGCCGTGCTCCGGATCCACTTCGGTGATGCCCAGCGCGTAGCACACCGCGGAATTGGCCGCCGAGCCGCGGCCCTGGCACAGGATTCCCTGCTCCCGGGCCCAACGCACGACATCGTGCACGGTCAGAAAAAAAGCTTCGTATTCCTTGTACGCGATCAACTCGAGTTCGTGCTCGATCTGCGCGCGCACTTTCGATGGCTCGCCTCGGGGCCAGCGTTCCCGCATGCCCTGCATCGTCAATTCGCGCAACCACGTGACCGGCGTGTGCCCTTCCGGCACCAGTTCCGCGGGATAGCGGTATTGCACCGCTTCTTTCAGATCCAGATTGCATCGCGCCGCGATGCGCAATGTTTCTTCCAGCAGCTCTGGCGGATACAGCGCCGCCAGTTCCGCGCGCCTGCGCAGGTGCCGCTCGCCGTTGGGAAACAGCAGCGGACCCGCCTGCGCGATCGTGGTGCGATGGCGGATCGCCGTGAGCGTGTGCTGCAGCGGCAGTCGCGCGCGCGCATGCATGTGCACGTCGCCGGCCGCAACCAGCGGCATCCCGAGTTCCTCGCCGATGCGCCGCAGATCCCGCAAACGCTTCGCATCGTTCGGTCCGCGGTGCAGTTCCGCCGCGATCCATGCGCGATCCTCGAAAACGTTTTTGACCCAGCGACCGTGTTCGACGTCAAAACCCGTCTCGACACGGGATGAACCTCTCTCCCTCCGGGAGAGGCGGCACGAAGCGCCGAGCGCGTAGCGCTGGGGTGAGGGTTCGGGAACCCACAGCGCCAGCACGCCCGGCATGCCGGTCTCGACGTCGGCGCGCGACAACCTGTATTCGCCCTTCTTCGACGCGCGCCGGCCTTGCGTGATCAATCGGCACAGCGCGGTGTAGCCGGTCTTGTCCTCGCACAGCAGCACCAGCTTCGGCCCGTCGCGCAACCGCACTTCCGCGCCGACGATCAGTTTCATCTTGGTATCGCGCGCGGCTTCCCAGGCGCGCACGATGCCGGCGAGCGAGCATTCGTCGGTGATCGCCAGCGCGGTGTAACCGCAGGCCTTCGCGCGTTCGAACAACTCCTCCGCGCCGGACGCGCCGCGGCCGAAGGAGAAATTCGACAGGCAATGCAGTTCGGCGTATTCGCCGGTGCCGGAGCAGATTCCGGGTTCCGCGCTGCGCGCAGCCCCGGAATGACGATGTCTTGTCATGCGAACCATCCGTGCAGCATCCACGGGCCCTGGCTTCCCGCCGCGCAGAAGATCCACGCGCGCTGTCCTTGCGAGGTGCGTGCGACGTAGTAGTCGCGCCGCACCGGCTCGCCGTCCCACCAGCCGGTTTCCAGGCGCTCCGGCCCCGCGATCAATTCGGGCATCGGCCCGCGCAGCGGGATGGGTTTTTCCAGCAGCCACGTCGGACGCGATGAAATTCCGTCGAGCGCGGCATCTTCCTCCCGCGACTGGGCGCGCTCGGGCCGCGGATCGGGCGTGTCGTGCAAGGTGTAGATCGCTTCATCGCCCAGTCGCGCGCGCAGGCGCTCGCGCAACTGCACGATGTCGAGCGCATGCGCGGGACGGCGATCGAACAGGTCGCGACCGGCGGGCACGAACGGCGGCAATTCGTCCGCGCGCAGGCGCAGCATGCGCACCGGCGCGCGCAGATGCAGCGCTTCCAGGCGACCGCGCGAGAATTCGAACAAGGCTTCCGGATCGCGCAGCGGTTCCAGCAGGCCGACCTGCACGCGCGTGATGTCGTTGGCGCGCCCGCTGTCATGGGCATGCTCCAGTTCGATCGCGAAGCGCTGCACGCCGCCGTCGCGGCCGGAAAGATAGGCCGCGAGGTCGCCGGCCAGCCGGCGCAGCGGAAACAGCAGCGCGGCAAGATTCTCGATTTCAGGTTCGAATTCGATGCGCTGGGAAAAACGATCCGGCGGGCGATAGCGCGCCAGGCCGTCCGGCGCGTTGCCGGCCAGACGATCCAGCGCCTGCAGCAGTTCATTGCCGAAACGCCGGCGCAGGCCGTCGCGCGGCGCGTCCAGCACCTGGCCCAGCGTGCGCAGGCCCATCTGCATCAGGGTCGTCGCGGTTTCTTCCGGCAGACCCGCGTGCGAAACCGGCAGCCGCGACAAACCCGCGCGCAGATCCTTCGCTTCCAGAATGGCGTTGCCATCGGCGTGTCCGGCCAATGCACGCGCGGCATGCGGCGTGGGCGCCGCGGCAAGGCGATGGCGGAAGCCGAGCTGCGAAAGATCTTCGCGCAACCGTTGCGCGAACTGCGGCCACGGTCCGAACAAAGATCGGCTGCGGCCGATCTCCAGCACGATCGCATCCGGCAGCAATGCCACTTCCGAGCTGTAGCGGTACGCCACCGCCGCGAGGAAGCGATGCGAATGCTCCATCGCGTTCGCTTCGAACGGCACCGCCTCGAACTCCGCCAGCAATGCGCGCGCGGCGGTCAGCGCGTGGCCCGCGCGCAGGCCCGCGCGCGCCGCGGCCTCGTTCACGTCCACCAGCACGCGCGCGTGCGGCGGGCCGTCGATCAGCACCAGCGGCGAGGCCGTATCGGCGCGCCGTCGCAGCACGCCATCCAGTGCGAGATGCGGCAATGAAATGCCGGCCCACAACATCGTCATTCCGCATGAATGCCGAAACGCAAACCCTCCCCTTCAAGGGGAGGATTGGGTGGGGATGGTGTGGAAAATGTTGCGAACCGCATTGGTCCAAGCAGGGAATGACCACCATCCCTCTCCCGGCCTCCTCCTTGACGGGGGAGGGGAAGAGCGGCATCCAGTCCAAACGCAATCGGCATCGCCGGCACCGCACCGCCGCGGCACTTGCGCACGCGCAGTCGCGCGGGGTTCGTCTCGATCTCGATGCGCAACGCCGCGGGCGACGGCTGTTCGACGTGTTTGCGGTCGCGGAACACGAAAGCGAGCGACCGGCCGCCGTCGGCCGCCACCTGCAAACGGCGCAACTGCCGCTCGTCGATTTGTTTCGGCCACAGCAGCACTGCCGAACAACAGCCCGCGCGCAGCGATTGCTCCGCCGCCCACGACACCTGGCGCTCGTGCGCAACGGAAGCGATTTCGACTTGACGCATGTCCACGCCGTGCGCACGCCAGCCCGCCACGCACGGCGCATACGGCGGCGCGACCAGCAGCACGGGGCGCGCAGTCTGCGTCAACCGCGCCAAGGTCGGCATCAGCAAACGCAGTTCGCCCACGCCGTCGACGGGCATCAGGATCTCGCTCAGCGCCGCATCCGGCCATCCGCCCGCGGGCAGCACCGCATCCAGTTCCGCCCAGCCGGTCGGCTGCGCGGGCGCGACGACCGGCGCGGCGCGGCCCCGCCAGACCTGCGCGTTGTCGAACAACGGAACGGGCGCGTTGATTGCCACCGAACTGCTCAAACTTGTTGCCGCAAGTGACTGAAACTGGAACGGTGAATGGAGTTCGCCACGAGGAAGAGCCACCAATCGGCCCTCCAGTTTAGCGCCGAACCCGCAATGCTCCACCTTCGCATCTCACCGCGCGCGACGCGCCTTTGCGCTAGTCGGGAAGGTGATCGGACTTGACCGAGATAATGAGTAAGGTATCCTTACTCAATGCTTGCCAAACTCACCGCCAAGAACCAGCTCACCCTGCCGAAAGCCGCCGTCGAAGCCACGGGCAACGCGGAGTACTTCGAAATCGAAGCACGCGCGGGGCGACTGGTGCTGACTCCCGTGCGCATGCAACGCGCAAACGCGGTGCGCGCCAAACTGGCCGAATTGAATCTGGGCGACGATGACCTCGCTGCCGCCGTCGCATGGGCGCGCAAAGTCTCCACGATGCGCACGTCCGGACGCGTGGCCGAGACACCGGCCCGCTACCGCAGGACGCCGAAGCCCCGCAAGCCGTGAGCGGACGGAGTCCGCCGCACTGGGTGCTCGACACCAATGTCGTCCTCTCTGCCCTGATCCGGCCCGGCGGCACCACGGGCCGCTTGCGCCTGGCTTGGCAACGCGGATTGTTCGTACCACTGGCCAGTCACGACACAGCTTCGGAATTGATCCGCGTACTCGCCTATCCAAAATTCAGGCTGACGGGCGAAGAGCAGCACGAGCTGCTGGCGGATTATCTGCCCTGGACCGAATCGGTGCGCATCCCCGATCCGCCGCCGAAGACGCCGCATTGCCGCGACCCATACGACCTGCCCTTCCTGCATCTCGCCTTCGCCGCGCGAGCCGACGCGCTGGTCAGCGGCGATAGGGATCTGCTTGTCCTCGCACCGCTCCCGCGCATCGCGTTGATCACGCCGGCCCAAGCGATCGAGCGGCTCAGCGTGTAACCGGCGGGCCTTTCAATTCCACCGTGTTGCCTTCCGGATCGTCGATGTAGATCGACGGGCCGGTGCCTTCGGCGCCGTAGCGTTGCCCGATCTCGCCGATCGCCACGCCGTGCGCCCGCAGGTGGTCGAGGATCGCCGCTTCGTCCCACGGTTCGATGCGCAAGCAGAAGTGGTCGACGTTGCGCGCTTCGCTGCCGGGCACCGCCCCGCCCTTGCGCCCGAGCTTGCCTTCGACGTCCACCAGGTCGATCAGCGATTCGCCCGCGCGCAACTGCAGCAGGCCGATCTCCGGCTGTTCGCGCTCGAAGGTGCAGCCGAGCACGCCGCAATAAAACTTGCGCATCGCGGCGGCGTCGCGCACGCGCAGGACGATGTGATCGAGGCCGCGGAGACGGAACATCGCGCGCATTGTCGCAGCTTCGGCGCCGCGCTTCACGCGCTGGCGTTCGCCGCGCGCCAGCCTTATCGTTGCGCGTTCCCGCAATCGCCCTTCCCCGCATGAAGCAGATCGCACTCGCCCGCATCCTCGTCGTGTTGCTGTTGCTCGCGTCCGGCGGCGCCGCGGCCGCGCCCGCCGCCGACGAGACGGTGACGATCAACGCCGCCGCGCCCGCGCATCCGTTCCCGCACTTCTGGGAGCAGATGTTCGGCTCCGGCCGCGCCATCCTGTCGATGCGCGAAGACTGGCGCGACGACCTGCGCGCGACCAGACAGGCCACGGGCTTCGAGTACGTGCGCTTCCACGGCATCCTCGACGACGAAGTCGGCGTCTACGGCGAGGACAGCCAAGGCAACCCCGTCTACAACTTCTCCTACGTCGACCGGATCTACGACGGCCTGCTCGCCAACGGCGTCAAGCCGTTCGTGGAATTGAGCTTCATGCCCACGCAACTGGCATCGGAGCCGGTCACGCACGTGTTCACCGGCCATCCCGACATCTCGCCGCCGAAGGATTACGCGAAGTGGGACGCGCTGATCACGGCGTTCGCGAAGCACCTGATAGACCGCTACGGCATCGACGAAGTCGCGTCGTGGTATTTCGAGGTCTGGAACGAGCCAAATCTCGATTTCTGGGCCGGCCTTCCGCACCAGGAAACGTACTGGACGCTCTACGACCACACCGCGCGCGCGCTCAAGGCGGTGGATCCGCGGCTGCGCGTGGGCGGGCCGGCCACGGCGCAGGCCGCATGGATCACGGATTTCATCAGGCACTGCAAGGAGCACCACGTGCCGGTCGATTTCGTTTCGACCCACGTGTACGCCAACGACTCGCCGCGGCACGTGCTCGGCACGACGAAGCGGGTGCCGCGCGACAGGATGGTCTGCCGCACCGTGAGCAAGGTGCACGACGAGATCGCGGCTTCCTCGATGCCGCACCTGCCGCTGGTCTGGAGCGAGTTCAACGCCAGCTACAAGAACGAGCCCGACGTCACCGACTCTACGTACATGGGCCCGTGGATGGCCGACCTGATCCGCCAGTGCGACGGCATGGTCGACATGATGTCGTACTGGACGTTCTCCGACGTGTTCGACGAACAGGGTGTGGTGAAGACGCCGCTGTACGGCGGTTTCGGCCTGATCGCCGAAGGCGGCATCCCGAAGCCCGCGTTCAATGCGTTCAAGCTGCTGCACGAACTCGGCGACCAGCGCATCGCGGTGGATTCGGACGACGTGCTCGCCACGCGCAGGCCCGATGGTTCGCTCGTGCTCGCCGTGTGGAACTACGCGCTGCCGGGACAGCAGGACGGCGCGCCGCAAACGATCGCGCTGGAGCTGCAACACACCGATGCAACACGGGCTTTCGTGTCCCGCGTGGACGCCACGCACGGCGACATGCACGCCGCATACGCGGCGATGGGCTCGCCGCGCTACCCGACCATGGCGCAACTGAAACAGTTGCGCGACGCCGCCGCGCTGCCGCCGCCGGAAGAAATCGCGATCGACCACGGCATGCTTTCGATCACGCTCCCGAGCCACGGCCTGGCGGTGATCGAAGTGCGGTGAGGCCCGGGACCCGGGACGCGGGACTCGGCGAAAGTTAATAAGCGTCGTCATTCCGGGGCCGCTCGCGCCGTTTGCGAGCGCAACCCGGACTGCGGAGGCAGGAGGCCGCGAACATTCGCGCAGCGAATGGCCCGAAGAGCGCGCGGCAGGAGCCGCGCGTCATCCAGCTCTTATGCTTCGGTGATGCATCAATGGATTCCGGGTTCGGCCTGCGATGAAGCCGCAGACCGCCCCGGAATGACCAGCAAAAGAAATCGCTGTCCGGTCAAGGCGGGGGTCTGGTCATCGATCGCGAACACCGCTATTATAACCAACGTTATAACAGCAGCAGCGACACGATCATGAAACTGAAAATCACCACCATCGGCAACTCCGCCGGCGTGATCCTGCCGAAGGAACTGCTGGCGCGCCTGCGCGTGGAAAAAGGCGACGAGCTCTACGCGCTGGAAACACCCGACGGCATCAAGCTCACCACCTACGACCCCGCCCTCGCCAAGCAGATGGAAGTGGCGGAGAAGGTGATGCGCAAGCGCCGCACGCTGCTGCGCAAGCTGGCAGACAACTGATGATCGCCTGGCTGGACAAGACGCTCGCACTTGCGATCCACGACCGCCAACTCGCCGAACACGGCGGCACGGGCGGCGTGCGCGATGAAAAACTGCCCGAATCCGCACTTGCCCGTCCACAACAGCTATATGCGTATGGCGATCCCCCGCCCGATCTGGCCGATCTCGCGGCAAGCCTGGCGTTCGGCCTCGCACGAAAACATCCGTTCGTGGATGGCAACAAGCGGACCGCAGCGGTCGCGTGCGAAACCTTCATCATGCTCAACGACGGCGAACTCGATGCCGACAATCTGGAGCTCTACCCGATCTACCTCGCCCTCGCCGAAGGCAAAGTGCGCGAGAAGGATTTCGCCGCCTGGCTGCGGCAGCACGTCAAGATGAAACCGGGCAAGCGCGTGCAGGAACCGCGCGCGAGGAAATATCGCACGCGCAGCACTCGCAGCCGCGCCTGAATACTTCCAATACGCGCGCACATCGCAGCCACCATTCATGCCCCGTCGCTTAGGCTGATCGCACATCCACCACAAGGAGCGTGCGATGGCCAAGGCACTGGAAACCTGGGAAGTGCAGGAGCACGGTTCGGTGCAGGAACTGGACGAAGGCCTGCTGACGGTCGAGGGCACGATCACCATGCCGCTCGGCCATTTCCCGCGCCGCATGACCGTGGTGAGGCTCGCCGGCGGCGGCACTGTCATCTACAGCGCGGTGGCGCTCGAAGAAGCGGACATGCGCCGCATCGAAGCGCTCGGGGCGCCCACCTTCATGGTCGTGCCCAGCGGCCACCACCGGCTCGATGCCAGGATCTGGAAGCACCGTTATCCGTCGATCACGGTGGTCGCACCCGCGGGCGCGCGGGCGGACGTGGAGGAAGTCGTTTCGGTGGATGCGACCGGCGACGTGTTCGATGATCCCGATGTCAGGTTCATGGTCGTCAACGGCACCGCGCAACGCGAAGCCGCGTTGCTGGTGACGCGCGGCGACGACAGGACACTGGTGATCAACGACGTGATCGCCCACGTTGCGCATCCGGATGGCCTCGGCGCGAAAGTCATGGCGCGGCTGATGGGCTTCGGCGTCAAGCAGCCGCAGGTGCCGAGAGTGATCCAGCGGATGGTGGTCGAGGACAAGCGCGCGCTTGCCGCGCAGTTCCGCGAATGGTCAAACGACCAACACCTGCGCCGCATCATCGTCTCGCACGGCGACGTCATCCACGAGCCACAGGAAGCCTTGTCGGCATTGGCGGAGGCGCTGGAGGAATGAATGCGCTGGAATGACGAGCACAATGGTTTGTTCGTCATTCCGGGGCCGCCCGCGCCGTTTGCGGGCGGAACCCGGAATCCAGCTCTTGGCGCTTCGGTGATGCATCAAAAGTGGATTCCGGGTTCGGCCTGCGATGAAACCGCAGACCGCCCCGGAATGACCGGTGGAAAATCGTCGTCATCCCGGCCACGGATTGGCCGGGACCCAGCGCCATGGACGGACTTGCTCGCAACTGGATTACTCGCGCCATCCTTGGCGCTCGCCCTTCGGGCC
>Ga0207707_10001678_pt1 | contig 20396 bp, 14 predicted proteins | sample KBSC83BmetaG_FD_184336 | JGI IMG/M metagenome (GOLD analysis project Ga0207707, IMG submission 184336) | Corn rhizosphere microbial communities from Kellogg Biological Station, Michigan, USA - KBS C8-3B metaG (SPAdes) (version 2) | ecosystem: Host-associated > Plants > Roots > Rhizosphere ...
GCCGCTGGTAGAGGCTTACGCAGCCTCCCAGGCCGGCAACATCCGAGGCCAAACCGAACTGCATGCCACGATTCGCGGTCCGCTGAAGAAGAAAGACCAGCTCGAGGCACACGTGACAATTCCTCAGCTGTCGGTGAATTACAAGGACAGCATACGCATCGCTGCCGCCGGCCCGATTCATGCCGATTATGTTCGCGGCACCCTTGAAATACCACGCGGGGCACTGCGCGGCACTGGAACCGATTTGCAATTCCAGGGTACGGTTCCCTTGGCCACCAACGCAGCTGCGTCGATTCTCCTTCAGGGTTCGGTGGACTTGAACCTGGCACAGATCTTCGATCCCGACCTGGCAAGCTCGGGGCAAATCAAGTTTGACATCAATTCCTACGGGCGGCGCTCCGATCCGAATGTGCACGGTGAAATCCACGTGGTGAACGCAAACTTCGCAACCGGGACCGTGCCGCTCGGCTTGCAGGGAGGCAACGGAGTCCTCACATTACTGACCGACCGCGTCCAGATCAGTCAATTCAAGGGCGTTCTCGGAGGGGGGAATTTTACTGCCTCGGGTGCGGTCGTCTACCGTCCCGCTTTGCACTTCGACGTTGCCCTCTCTGGACAGGACACGCGGGTCCTTTACAACAACATCCGCGGTGCATTCAACAGCAAGCTCACGCTGTCGGGAAACATGGATGCGGCGCAGCTATCGGGACGCGTCGATGTCGAACAAATGCAATTCACTCCGGCTTTCGACTTAACGGACTTCATGGGCGATCTCGGAGGCGGCGCTACCACCCCGCCACCCATCGGCGGTTTCCAGCAAGCTCTACAGCTGAATGTCGGGATCAACTCGACCTCTGGCGTGAATCTTGTGAGCCGGACCATGAGCCTGCAGGCCGCGGCCAATCTGCGCCTGACTGGCACAGCCGCTCAACCCGTGATTTTGGGACGCGTCAATATCAACGGCGGCGATCTGATTTTCCGAGGAAACCGCTACGTGCTGCAGGGCGGAACCCTAGACTTCGTGAACCCTTCGCAAACCATGCCGGTGGTAAACCTGTCCGCGAATACAACCGTGCAGCAATACAACGTACAAATGCGTTTTTGGGGCCCGATTGACCACCTGCATACAAACTACTCCTCTGATCCAGCCTTGCCCCCCTCCGATATCATCTCGCTGATTGCGGTCGGAAAAACCCTGGAAGCAAGAGGCGCAGAACCCAGCCCTCCGGGAAACCTTGCCGCCGAGCAGTTTGTGGCCTCACAAGTCAGCAGTCAAATCACAAACCGCCTGGAGAAGGTATCCGGGCTTTCACAGCTCTCCGTCGATCCCCTGCTGGGCAGCAATCGGGCCCAAAGTCCAGGCGCTCGAATTACTGTACAAGAACGAGTAACCGGCAAAATCTTCGTGACTTTCTCGACGGACACGACCTCGACCCAAAATTCCGTCATGAAGATCGAGTATCACGAGACTCCCCGCGTCTCCTACAGCGCCACCCGAGACCAGAATGGTGGCTTTGGTTTTGACCGGCGGATACACAAAGAGTGGTAAATCGAGCGCCTATTCGACCTGCAGGGACCGGCCCGACTCGGCAACCAGGTTTCCCTGACGCGCTGTAATAATGAGCGCATACGATCCCCGCCCGGGCGAAATACGGAACACCATCGGTACCGATCCGTCCGGCCTGGTCTCGGATGTTTTCAGCTGCTGGCGCGAGATGATGGTACCGTCCCGAAGCACCTCGAGCGTTACGTCTGCGTTGCTTGGAGTTGAAAGCTTTGCGGGATACAGGACGAAGTACATGGTCACCGGAGATCCCGCCGAAACCGAATCCCCGAGCTCCGGGACGATGCGTACGTTGTCCAACTCAAACGGATTCATGGGATCGCGTTCCCGGTTGAGGGGTTCTGCCCGGTTCACAACCTCCAGCGAACTGAGGCGTAGCTCGCTCCCGGTATCGCGCGGAACGGCCAGCCTGTGCACCGCAGCCTTCCCCGATTGTTCATCCGTCACGACGGTTTCTACCGCGTAGTTGCCGTGTGGAAGAAGCAGGGGCTGGGTATAGAAAATGTGGTCAGCACCTGCAGGCAAGGTGCCTTGAGACGGCATGTCCCGCCAGAGTTCCCGGCTCATCTTGTCGACCACTTCTCCCGAAGAAGTACGCACGATGGCAAACAACGAGGCCTCGACCCGCGCTCGATCGCTATTCGGAACGGGAACTGGCTTCAATCCCGAGAGCGGAACTTCGAATGCAATCATGTACTCAACAAGTTTCTGGTTGGCGCGAAACTTCATCAGAGACGCGTCAAACGGCAGATCGCTAGGTACCGGACGAGCATTGATCTTTTCCAGTGCAGCCAATTCGTATGGTTGCAGTGTTTCCCCGTTCAGCATTGGAAGCGCAAAGTAGCCCTTTCGGGTCTGCACCGTGAGCTTAGGGCGAGCCAATCGAACTTCGATTTTTCGGAAGTGGCCGTCGTATACCGTGGACTTCGGCGCGTAGCTCAGCTCGTAGTGAGTCCGAATGTCTTCCATGACGCGTTGCATCGGCTCCGCGATCTGATTGGTGTTCGTGACCGCGAATCCCCCCGTCGATTCAGCCAGGGCGCGCATATTTAACTCTCGGTTGGAGACTACGGTCTCAGCGATGTCGTCGCCCTCTCTGTGGGCTGCGGCCGGGTTCTGAGTCGTCACCGCTCCTCTCTGCCGACTGTCAATGCCGGTCATGTTCATAGAAGCCAACCCAGGCGTGAGCGAACTCTCCGAACTGAGCCCACGCGTGTCCAGCGCGTAGAAGGTAACCCCCGAGCGGTTCGCCAAGCTGATCAAGCCTTCTACCTGGTCCTCGCGGTTTGCCGGAAACGCTATTCCATCAGAGAGATAAATCACGACCTTGCGTCCCGGGAGCCTCTGTTGGCTACGCACCAAAAGCTTTAGCGCATCGATGGTCTCGCTACCCTCGGTATCGTCAGAGCGGGTCGCCAGAGAGAGCAATGCCTGCGTTTCCAGCGCAGCCCCGAGGTTCGTGGAGGCGTCGGTTGCCGCGGCGTTGCGGGCCCATAGCGGGCTGGTCACGACTGCGCCTGAGAAATCCTGCATCATCGGATCGCCCGCGCTTGGTATCTGGGAGGTGGTGGTCGCGGCAGAAGCGGCATTGCTCAGGGTGCTGGCAATGGCGCTGCCGGCAATTGCGGTCGATCCAGTTGGTCCAGTCCCGCTTGAAGTTCCCCGCGCAACTTTGTCCACTGCCGAGGTGAGGATGCTCTTGTCGGCCGTATACGGCTGGATGAGGCTCAAGCCATGGCTGGCGGTATAGATGGTCACGAAGGTATTCGGGAGTGAATCGCTTTTTAGAAAGTCAAGAACGGCTTCGCGAGCGAACTCGCGATTCAAGGGCGCAATCGGAGCTAAAACGACAGATACAAAGTTCGTCTGCTTCAGCTTCTGCTGGGGTGGGAGGGTCGAGCCGTCCTTGTCGCTGGCGCTTGCGGTTTGTCGGCTGGCGCGTTCGCTTTGAAGTTCTTCACCGCCCTCGACTAGACGAAAATGCTTCACGTCCTGGCGAACTCCATCTTCATAAACCTCCACGTCTTCCGCGCGAAGGTCCGTGACCAGCTTATGGTGCTTGTCGCGCACCACCATATCGAGCAGTACTTCACCGGCGGTAGCTCGAATGGTTGCAAGTTGGTCCGCCGGCGATGAATTCTGCGCCGGAATTGGTTGACAAAGCAACGTTAGGCACGTTCCCAACAAAACAGCCCGAACTACCCCCATGGTTCCGCCTTTTGCGCAGCTGCCGCCAATTATCTGGGACGGCCTGAATCCACCTTCAGGTCGGTCAGTTTATTCTAGGTCGAATCCGTCCTCAAGCTTGCCGCGCAATCGAAGCAATTTGGGGATTGACCATCCGCTTATAATCCTCTGCCTTCATGGCCACAGAAAACCTTCGGTCTCCAGCATTAAAGACAATCTTCTCGTTTCCGAATAGCTGGGGATCGGCGAAGACCTCCAACTCGAACAAGTTCCCGAACGGGGGCACCGCCCCAGGCTGCACTCCGCCCGTCAACTCCAACACCTCATTTTCACTGGCCAATTGAATATCTTTGGCCTCGAGAAGCACTTTCAATCTGGAGTTATCGAACCGTAGATCGGCCGGGAGGACAAGCATCACGAACCCCTTTGGTCGTCCCTTCACCTTCACGATCATGGCCTTTGCGCCCTGATGCAGGCTGTAGCCCGGCCTGGTTTTCGCGGCCTCTTCGCTGGTTCGCACCGGCTCGTGCTCAAACGTCTCATACCAGCAGCTGTTCTGTTTCAACGAGTCAAGAATTCGCGACACGACCTCGTGATAGGTCATAAGCGGGTGAGTGGCCGTGAGAACAATACTATAGTTGCTCTTCCTCTAGGCTGTATAGCTTGGGAAGACTCAGGCTGATTCTCTGAAAAGCGAGGCTCCGAGCGGAACCTCGCTTGAACTTAATCACTCCGCGCCTAGGATGGCAGGCTGTGACACCGGCTCAGGCCGCGAATCGGCAGAAAACCTCGCGGGTAACGGACGATAACCGTTGCGGGTGCGAATGTGGTACTTCTTTTTCTCCCCCACCAGCCTGACCGTAATCTCTCGCCAGCCCCGATTGGGATTGGCTTTCGGATAGTAAGCCACCGAATACAGGTGAGCGAGGTCCTCGCGAATGGAGGCGAACGCCGCTTTCTCCTCCCGCCAATTCTTTGCGAAGTAAACCTTGCCTCCGGTAGCCGCGGTCATGCGTTCGAAAACCGCAGTGGAGACGGGCTCTAATTGCGCCGCCCTGGTGCTGATCATGTAAATCACCGTTCCCGTCGACTGGGCAAGTTCGGCGACGTCTTCCGGCGGCACCACGCTGGAGTTATCGGGCCCATTCGAGAAAACCACGATTACCTTCCTGCCTTGATACTGGGCAGCATCCTTCACCGTCAGCAAGAGCGAGTTGTAGAGTGCTGCATCGTCTCCGGCGACCGTCGAACGGACACTATGCAGAATCTGCGTGCGGTCTTTGGTTAGCATCGATGAGCGAGAAAGATCGCGGCTGTAGGAATAGAAAGCGATCTTGTCGGCATTTTCAAGGGACTTCACGAAATCTGCAATCGCGTCCTGGGCAAAGACGAATCCCCGATACATGTAGTTGCTCGTATCAAAGAGAATAAAAACATTGGACCCGGAAACGAGCGAGTTAAGGACATTGGTGGTTGCCGAATCCGGCATCATGGCATCGGATTGCGTCTGCGGACTGGAAGGAGTGGATTTCGCTGCGGCTGGGTCGTCAAGGCGGCGGCTGCGTTCGTTGCCTTCTCCGAAACTTGCTATCTTCTGAGGAATCCCGTCCTCTGTGACCAAAAAATCTTCTGGTTTGAGACCAGTCACGTAGTCACCTTTATTATCCGTGACGGCTACGTTTAGCTGCACCATGTTCACGATGACCTGAATGTCGGCTGAATTTTCCTGGGCGCCGCCATTCACCCACGGGCCTAGCATCATCGTAATCAGGAATCCGATCGAAACAACGCCTCTCATCCTCATATCACCCCTGTCAGCCTTTCCATCCCCATACGCTGGAGCCGAACTGATGCTTCCACCCTACTCCGTCGACGCGCGGGTGCCTGCGTTCTCTACCGGAACAAGCGCCACCTTGCCCTGACGGAAATCAGCACCCGCCTCGCGCATAGCCCGAAGCAGCGCCGGCCAGTCCTCAAAATCCGTGGCAAAAATTTTCTCCACCATTCGCCTGGTCAATTGCGGGACCAGCACATTCAGCATGACCGGCGGATAACCCATCTCATCGGCCAATCGTGCCCAGTACAAATTGTTGGACTCCCAGGATTCCGCCATTAGCCGGCTGGAGTATCCGGCAAAGGCCGGGTAAGGCTCCCGGTTCAATAGTTGGCGCTCGTAGCTTTGCGCCAGATGTGGGTGGGGTACGCCAAAGTCACGGGATACTCGCTCCCACTTGGCTTCTTCGGGATTGCTGTGGCAAAGCTTGTCCAACTCCTTTCCCGCCGCAGCCCAAGAGTCTGTCTCCTGAGGGAACTTCTCCCGATACTCCGCCGTCAGGTGGAATAGGTTGGAGGGAGTGATCACGGCCATGGCTCGGGAAGCATCTCCTTGTTCCAGGCTTTCAGCCACGCGTGCCAGCGTCGCCGGGGACATCTGTTCTCCTAGGATCCCCGTCACTTTGGTGCGCAGATCATCGTTAGAGGCGGCAGCGTTTACCAACTCCTCGCCGGTCTTCTGGTAAAGGGCGACGGCATGCAATTCGTTGCGACTCACGTACCACCAACGCGGGAACACGGCATTGGTAAGCAGGCCGGGAACGGTTTCTCTCCAGATCAGCGCCTGGACGTTTTCCGGCGTGATGAAATCCTGCTCGGCTTCGGACAAGGCGTAGGGCAAATCGGCCAGCGAACCGACCAGATGAGCGCCTCCGCCCGCGGGGCTGCCTTCTCCAAACAGTTGCGGCGCATTCCACAAATGCTCGATCCCAGAGACCGTTTCGCCTGCGAAATCATGCGACCGCACGAACAAAGGATTGATGCGCAGAAGCTGTGCTCCGGGCGGTTCGTAGTAGGCGTAGTTCAAACCCACCAGCGTGTCACGGAAAAACGGTGCCAACTCCCCGCGCGCCTGTTCGATCTGTTCACGGGATGCCGGCGCCCTCAGAACCTTCGACACGTCGGTTTGCATCTGGATATCAGTGTGGTGGTTGTTGTAAATACCCGCCGCCCACTCTGATCTTTCAGAGGAGGTAAAGATCGGACGGGGCATCTGGAATTCCTGTAACTCGGCGGCAAACGGCAGCAGGGTCTTGCCGACATCGGCTCCCTTGGCCATGTCGTCGAACCCACGGCCCAGGGTAAGGAGGGTATCGAGCGATACCAAGCGCTGTCCGTCCATGATGGCGCGGATGCTCTTGGCCAGTTCTTCGTGAACGCGGCGCCCTTCAACATCGCTCATTTTGGGCCCGGCCAGCATCTCGATCAGTTCCGCCTGAGAAACGGACGGTCTGCCTGCCGATGCTTGTAAGGTGGCGCGCAACGATTCGCGGCCGGCATCGAAAAGTTGCGTCGGGCCAGAGATCGAAGCAAACGGCTTGGTCGCCCCTTGGAATGAGGAGTTCAACTGCTCGTGAGAAATCTGCCGCTGGCGGGCGAGTATTTGCCATAGCCCGACCTCGGCCTGGAACATCCCCATGGCGTTGCCGCGCAGGATGTGATTGGATATCTTGTCGATCGCCTCGGCTGAGCGTACCCACGTGGTGACCGAAGCGTCGTCCAGTTCCGGGAATTCAGAGAACAATAGATATTGATCGCTGTATTCGCCGAAGCGGGAGGCAAGTATTTTCAGCGTCTCCGGCTTCAATTGGCGTTCCGGCGAACGGTGCGCGTTCAACTCAGAGAACAGCAGGAACATCTGTAGCGGGCCGCGGTCGATGTCTTGGCGGGAGAAGGCGAACATTGCGTCCAGCACCTGGCCGGTATTGGTCATACCGCCGGCGCGCTTTGCCCAGTCGTGCTCCGCTTTCGATTCATGTTTTTGACTCAGCACGTACTTCCACAAATTCAAGTCGCCCGGGATAATCGGGTTTCCCTCAGCATCCCACTGAAGCTGATTGAGAAGCAGCAACAATCCCGAGGCCATGCGGAATGCCGGCCGGGCTGCATCTCCCACATTTTGGTTACCATGAAAGGCCCCGTAGGCCTCTTCCAGGCGCTTGCGATCCGCGAAATGCTTCTGCTGATCGCGGCCTACCCGTGCCATGCAATCGTAAAAAGCTGCCAACCACCCCTTATCCTTAGAGAGCAACTTAGAGACGAACTCCGAGGCGTTCGCGGGACTTACGCCGACCAGGCGCTTCCACGCATCTTCGGCTTCGGCTCCGCCCGGAACCAGGACCTTGCCGGACTGAATCTGGATATGGCTGCCATAGAAGTCGAGGTCGGGCGCAAGCTGCAACAAAGCGGGAAGCCCGGGAGAGTTCTTCAAAAAGCTGCGCGTTTCCGGATCCAGCTTGTACATCCCCCAATACAGTCGCGCAATGCTTGGGTGATGCAGGAACGTTTCCATGAGGTCGTGTTTCCAGTGGCCATTTCGGGCGAGCGCCGTCCAATCGCTTTCCCGAAACATCACCGGCAGCTTGGCGTGTTGGAAGTGATAGCTGAAGGGCTTGATCCCACGCACCGCCTGCTCCAGCGTGACCAGAGGAAACCCTGAGTCCACGGTAAGGAAAGCACGTTCCTGATCATAGGTAACGAGGGCGGCATTGGCGTTTCCACATTGCTGGCGTAAACGGTAGCCCAGAATGCGCAGTAAAGGTTCGGCTTCCTGACAATTCACCACGTGGACGACACCGCTATCCCCGGCAATCGCCGCCAACTCCTCTGCCTGGTTTACGTACCTGCCAAGAAGAACCAGAAATTCCGTTGGTCGACCCTGGTCCTGCCAGCCTACGTAACCCTGCACATAGATGTTGCGAGCGAGCAAAGGCAGAACCTCTTCCGGGTCGGCCTTTTGACTGATGCCTGCCATGCGTTGCAGGGACCGCAGTGGCCCTGGAATCATGATCATCGATTCATCGGCAGTCGTCGGAATGCTTTGGGGTTGGGAACCTTGACGATCTGGGAACGCAGCATTGGCCTGCGCGTTGATCAAGGTCGAGCCGAGGACCAGAAATGCCGCCTCAAGAAGAACCAAACCACGGGAACGTGAAAACAACATCTTGGGACCCTCCCACGAGTTGCCGGCCGATTTTGTCTCCCGACGAAATGCCGCTCAGAATGGACCCAGCAAAACTGATTGCCGAACCCTGCTTCGGCTTCTGGCAGGCAGCGCGTCGCTGGGGCGCTGCTGGCGGCGATGGACAAGCATCATACGCCGGTTGGCGCCGGAAGAGATGTAAAATTCCAGAAATTTTCGAGCCGCCGGCATGAGTGCCTGAATGACCGGGACTTATGATGCCGGAAACTGCTTCTCCGATGCGACTTCAGGGTTGAAAAGGGAGGATAGCTGTTCGGAGATGCCCAGGCTCTCGCGCCTGGGCCGGAGTCCCCCGCACCCTCTTGTTGCCCGGTTCGATCCTCTGGCCGGAGCGTAGAGCTCTCGGATGGCCAGCCAGAATGTCTCTGCCGCTCAGAATGTCTCTGCCGCTCAGAATGTCTCTTCTATGTTGATGGCCATCACTGTCCGCTCTAGTTCCGCGCCCGCGCCGTTCCGCTTCTGCTGCAGATCTTCCAATTCCGTCCGAAGGGCCATCAACCGGTCCTCCTGCTTGTTGAGTTCCCCGGTATAGCGCTGCACCAACGCTCTTTCCTCGGCACTTCCCTTCAGGGCCTTCATGTTCTCGCGGATACGGCTCTGGTCCGCGCTGATCCGATCGGCCTCCTGCCGTCGCTCCCTCGTTTGTTGGTCCAGGTCGGAGACTCTCCGTTTCTCGGCCAGAATCCGGTCAAAAACTTGCTGTAAGGCTGGCGTTACCCGCCGCTGCTGCCCTAGTGCCATGACAAGATTGGAATCAAGGTCGGTCAGAGCGTACTGGGTCAGCTCGGGATAAACCGATTGAATGGTCAATTCCGACGTCTGCCCGCCCTCAACCGGGACCCGGAACCGATGAAAGGACACTGTGCTCTCTTCCGGCTTGGGAGTGTCTTTCGTGAAACTCCAACCTGCTTGCACCGGGATTTCGACGACTACAACGCGCGCACTCTGGTCCGCATTGCGAATGTCGAATTTCGCTTTCTGGCGCCTTTCCCGGGTCAAAATCATCAGACCCTTTGCCACCTTCACCCGGCTATAGGGTTTGTCAGAGTACACGTCCTCGCGTTTCACATGGACTGCGGTATCCGCGGCGTAGGACAGTAGCCGGCGTTCATCCGGATGAACACTATCGAGGACCCCTTCACCGGCGAATGTTCCGTTGTCGATGATATTGAATGTCCCGGAATCGAGAATCTGCCCGCTTGTGTTCTTCAACCAAACCGCGCGAAGCGGGACCTGGGATTGGCCGCCCGGTCCCGAACTCCACAACGTAACCTTCTCTGCCTCCAGAGCCGATTGCAGAATCGGCACCAGTGCCGACTGGTTCTTTCCAATCGTGATCCTCTCCTTGAGGTTGTATTCGAAGTAGTCTCCGATCTTGGCAGCCTCGGCTTCGGGATTTTGTTTCGCGGCGAGTTCTGCATCAATTCGGACGGGCTTTGCGGGTGCGGCTCCCATGCCGGCCCCGGACCCAGTCCCCAGGGAGCGGCCGGTGTTCGCAATCCCAGCTTTGAACATAAAAACCTGGGCGGCTTGTTCCTGGGGTGTGGCCGGGGGAGGCGCGGGTGTGTTCGATGAAATTTCATCCTTGTTCTCTTCTTTGTCATCCACCGTCGCTTCATGCGTCTGGGGCGTCAACATGGCCGATTCCGGCAGAGGAACCACGGGCCTGCGGGCATACAGTGGCTGAGAAATGTCCTGAATAAACGATTGCGGAGCGCCCGCAATCAGCGACAACTGAACATCCTTCCAGTCCTCGCCAATCGTGTTGTCCACGATGGCCCAGCCTTGAAGCACCGGCTTCTCTCCGCCGTGCTCGGGAAGAATGATGCGATAAGTGCTCTTCCACACCGGTACTTCGCTGATGTAACTGACGAAAATGTCACGCTCGCCGCTCCCGGTGGAGGTAATCGTCATCCGCCGTAAATCGCGTGCCCGAGAAGAACCCACCAAGTTGAGATAGCGTCCTACTTCTTCATTCAAATCCTGGTCCACCAGCCGCACGGAGACCGTCGACCCCAGCTCAAAATTCTTCATCTCTCCCAAGTCGGTCAACACGGAAAAGGAGGTCACTTTATATGTGGTGCCGGAATCGGTCGCGCGGTCTTCCTGGTCCACGCTGAGCAGGCGGCCGACCGCAGTCTCACCATTGCTGCGGACTTCAACTCTCGCGCCCCGGAGGGCGGCCAGGAAATCAACTCTAGACACCTGTTCGCCGAATGGCAGCCGCAAGGCTTTGAGGCGCTCGCCAAGCGGGGCGATGGAGTTGTACCGCACTCCGGAAATGCGTCCATTCCCCAAATCAACCACGGTCAGCGACTTCAAGACATCATTCAGTTGGGCCGTGGTGAAATCGATTCCCAATTCCTGGTCACCGTGCACCCGTGCCGAATGCTCGAAGTATCCGACACCGTTCTTGTAGAGGACGACGCGCTTAACGGGCAGCCGCGAGGAGTCTCCAGGAGCGCCATCCATCGAAGCCCTGGTTTCAGAAGCGGGATTCGAGGCTTTCGCCTCAATCGAAGACAATGCCGCAGCCAGAAGGCAAGAACATAAGACCACCCAACGTTTCGAGAGCAAAATGACACCTCCTCCGGACTACTGTGAGAACGATCCCGGACGTGGTTCTTGCGGTCATCCTGGGCCAATACCGCTCAGATTCAGCCTGGGCCGGGAACCGTGGGCATGAAGAAACCGGTTACTTTCGGCACGTGCTTCGAGTCGCAGACCCCGTACATACCTTATCTATGGCGAGAATTGGGGCAGAAGTTATTGGCTGGGGTTGTTGCATGCTCGATAGTTAGGAAGTCCAGACCTTGGGGCTGCGCTTTTTTCCTGGTGCTCGAGCGACGGGTGTCCGGATTCTGCCGAACCGCGGGCCGAAGATGCAAAGAGTCGCTGCCCAACCCCAAACCAATTGGGCTAGGCGAACCGCACCTTCACATCGCTTTGTTTCGCCAGGTGGATGCTTTCGATGAACCGCACTTTGCCGGTCCTTAGTGTCAGTACGATCGACGACGTCCTGGTCCCCTCGCCGAAGAATCGGACTCCCTTGAGCAACGCGCCGTCGGTCACACCCGTCGCTGCGAAAATGATCTGATTACCAGGTGCGAGATCCTCTGCACGGTAGACTCTGTTTTTGTCACGGATTCCCATGCTCGCGATCCGCTCCTCCAGTTCAGGCTTATTGATCACTAACCGGCCGAGCATAAATCCGTTCAGGCAACGCAGTGCCGCCGCCGTGATCACCCCCTCGGGTGCGCCACCAGAGCCCATCACCGCGTGGACGCCTGTTCCAATCACCGCCGCCGCAATTCCGGCGGAAAGGTCTCCATCGCTAATCAGCCGGATCCGTGCGCCTGCCATGCGAATGTCATCGATCAGCTGCTTGTGACGCGGTCGATCAAGTACCACGATTACAAGGTCCTGCACACTCCGCTCAAGTCGCTTTGCAATGTTGTGCAGATTTTGCTTCACCGGTGCGTCAAGGTTTACCGCGTCTTTGCACGACGGCCCGACAATGATCTTTTCCATGTAACAATCAGGCGCGTGCAGCAGTCCGCCGGCTTCCGATGCTGCCAACACGGTAATCGAGCCCGCAGCGCCGGTCGCGCAGAGATTTGTCCCCTCAAGCGGATCGACGGCAATATCCACCTCCGGCACATCGGTGCCATCGCGGAACTCAGCCCCGAGCTTCTCACCGATGTACAGCATCGGGGCTTCGTCACGCTCTCCCTCGCCAATGACGATGCTGCCACGCATGGGGATCGAGTCCATGGTCATGCGCATGGATTCAGTCGCTACCTTATCGGACAGTTCGCGATCCCCCCGGCCCATGGTACGCGCACACGCGACCGCCGCATTTTCTACTACACGAATGAACTTGGGTGCGAGATCGCTTTCAATATTCTCGCCAAAACTACGCGCCTTGGTCTCCGACCTAACCTCGGTTGCCATACGTCCTCCTACCCACACTCCACCTGAAACCAAACCGGGATAGATTCGCAGATTTTCAATTGCGACCGCAGACCAAGCGGTCGGGAGGGGCACAAACTGAGCTGTTCTACCGGACCACGGAAGGGAAAATCCGCCCCGCGCGAGCTTGAAGAGGCAAGAGATTTCCGATTTCTCGGAACATATTCGCCTCGGCGGAGCAATGATAAAATCTATTCATCACCTCAAGTGGGGCTATAGCTCAGCTGGGAGAGCGCATCGTTCGCAACGATGAGGTCGTCGGTTCGATCCCGACTAGCTCCACCAATTTTCAATCATTTGCAGCCCTCCAGCACCTGAATCGTGTCACAAAATGTCACAATTTCCGGCTTGCGGCGCCGTTGTCTCACTACGTTCACGCTCGGCCGAAACACATTTTCCTGGTGGTAAGTTTCAGAACGATCACGCGGTTAGACAGGAGGTTTCGATGAGTATCCACAGAATCATTGCAAACGAAATCGATCAGGCGCTTCATCGATATGGCCTACCCATGGACAGTCCGCTTGGAGCAGAGCTCGAAAAAGACGCAGTTGTCGGCGGGGGCTTCGAACCTCAAATCCTGATCCGCCGAGGAGAGCGCCTCATTAGCATTGATGAGCGAATTGGCGAACTACGAAACGATCCGAATTTTCGGAATTGTTTCCCGCGGGAGTCGCACCGTCTCCATTCATGATGCGGATGCAATCCGTCGCGAATTTAAGGCCATTGCCGAGGGTACAACTGAGGTGGTGTAGTGCGGAAAAAGCAGGATCTATGCACAGAATACTGGAAGAAACGGTTCGCATCACGACTCACCAAGGCGACTACAACTTGGGCATTAGGATTACGCCGGTCATTCCGTCGCAGCGCTTTCAGCATTTCGCAGCGAGACCTACGAGACTTGTTTCGCTGTCCGACAAAGCCTGCATCTCGATATCGACAGTCCTCGATAGCTTTGGTGTCACTGATGAAGAAGCAGCTCGCGCGTGCGTCAAGAACGTCGAACAGCTTCTTGCGCCAAAGGGGCAGGAGCCCATTACGTGAGCCGTTCGCCAGTGAACGCGTTGTAAATTTCTACAGTATGGTCGGGCACCTGCAGCAGCCAGGCTGCAGCTTGGGTCATAGAATCGACCATGTCATCGTGCGCACAGCTTGGAAACATCGTTAGCTGGGTCCTTAGCCTCTTTGGACGAGGGACTTTCGTGTATAAAGCTGCTGCCTGCGACTCCCACTAAAGAGACTCTGATGGCGGGCTGGCAAGAATGGCGAGAGCAAGTTGAACAGAGGCAGAAGCGGACACCCGTCGTGGAGGTCAATGCATTATGAAAGAACGCCCCGCTTCACGAGATTGAAGCTGCGGTGTGGTGCCAGCTGCGCACCAGACTCAGGCTGATTAACGTCAGCTATTTAAAAGGCTAAAAGGGCGGTGCTGAACGATGGCACTTTACCTTGGGGGAAAGTGAACGTTGGCACGATGAGCTTCCCCCCAAGGAGGCAACTCAAATGAGTCGTGAAGTTAAATATATCGGACTGGACGTGCACAAGGAAGCGATTGTAATCGCCGTGCTAAATACCAAGGGCCATCAGGTGATGGAGTCGATCGTCGAAACCAAAGCCAGCAGCATTCTGCAGTTTATCCATGGACTGCAGGGCGAACTGCATGTGACCTGGGAAGAAGGCACTTGGGCGGCCTGGCTCTACGACCTGCTGAAGCCGCACGTGCATCAAGTCCTGGTCTGCAATCCGCGGCGCAATGCCTTATTAAAGGAGGGCAGCAAGAATGACAAGGTGGATGCGCGCAAGTTGGCAGACTTGTTGCGCACGGGGATGCTGCGACCGGTGTATCACGGAGAACATGGACTGCGAACGCTACGCGAGCTGGCACACACGTATCAGACCCTCAGCCAAGATCTGAATCGGGTGATGAATCGGCTGAAGGCGCTATATCGTGGCTGGGGCATTGCCTGTGGAGGTACGCAGGTCTATGCACCGCGTTATCGCGAGGAATGGTTAACCAAGATCGAGCACGCGGGGGTACGCCGGCGAGCCGAACTGCTGTATCAACAGTTGGATGGGTTGCAGACCTTGCGGCGAACGCTGCGGCCGGAGTTATTGGCGGAGAGCCGGAAACATAAAGCGGCGAAACTGCTGCGGCAGATACCTTGCATCGGTCCGATTCGGGCCGCCCGTTTGCTGGCGTTGATGCAAACCCCGCACCGGTTCCGGAGCAAGCGACAACTGTGGACCTACAGTGGGCTGGGCATTGAAACCCATGATAGTGCGCAATATCGCTTTGTGCGCGGAGAACTGCAACGTGCGAAAAAACCCCAACAGATCCGCGGTTTGAATCGGAATCACAATCACGAGATGAAAGACATCTTCAAGGGAGCAGCGAACCGGGCTAGCTGTGGGATGAGTCCATTGCGCGATTTTTATGTGGCTTTGCTAGATAAAGGCATGAAGCCCGAGATGGCAAAGCTCACCTTAGCCCGTAAGATCGCGGCCATTGCTCTGACACTTTGGAAAAAGGAGGAACGTTTCGACGCCGAACATTTGAAAACGCAAGCCGCTTGAGCGTTGTACAGAACCCAGGTGATCTCCCAGGTTTCATGCCTCGGTGGTGGCCCATCGGTTCTGCGACGCTCGGGTTCGAGGGAGAGTATCCATGCACTCATTAGGCACCGTGTGCTGGTTGTATTCAGCACCGAGTCTCTGGGTCAATCCTATGCCCCCTCGGATAACCCAACAAAGCCATAGGCCTCGAGCCTCACATAGGATGATGGTTGGCACTTAAGCCAACACTTTGGCTTGCGTAGCTGCGCAACTGAACGGCGTCAAGCGCCACCGCTCCATGAAACTATCAAGTCGGGTTGAGCTACTGGGGCTGGCATCGCCGCTGAACTACGCGGCGATCCAAAGCAGAAAAACCAAAACCCCTCTAAGAAGGAGGAGAAGCGAGCAGGGGCTGGATGCAAGCCACATCGCCTTCCGAGGGAAAGGGGAGAATTTTTTCTTGACATCCTCTTTCATAGGATGAGTGATATGGGGAGTGGGTGTTGAAAAAGTCACCGAGATTGGCAGCCGAGATTCGCCGAAAGCATGTTAGAAGGAGTCATGCTTTGCTGGATTTCGATGGTTGGAGGCTTGCTGATCATGATGGGACACCAATCCCGCGGTGAGGCGCTGTTCTACTACTTCCGCCTGGAAGATCACGTTCCTGAAAATCATCTGCTGCGGCTCATCGACAAGCACATTAGTTTCGATTTTGTGCGGGAGCGATTGAAGCAGAGCTACAGTGACATGGGCCGACCATCGATCGATCCGGAACTGTTGCTGCGTATTCTGCTGATCGGGTATTTGTATGGCATCACCAGTGAACGCAGGCTGGTGGAAGAACTGCGCATGCATCTGGCGTGGCGTTGGTTCACTGGCCTTGGATTCGATCAAGAGATCCCGCACCATTCCACGTTCTCCAAGAACCGGCACGGACGGTTTCAGGAATCGAAACTGTTTGAAGAGCTGTTCGAGCAGATCGTGCGGCAGTGCATAGAAGTGGGCCTAGTCGAGGGCAAGCAGCTATCGGTGGATGGCACCTTCGTGGAAGCGAATGCGGCAAAGGAGAGTCGTGTTCCACGCGAGCGGTTAGCGGAAGCCGCTCAGTTCATCGGACAGTGCGGCAGTACTTGAAAGAGGTTGAAGAGCAGAACCCGGTGGAAGAACCTGTCCATAAGCAAGATCAGGTCTCGACGACGGATCCTGATTCCACCTACGCAACGAAGGGCGGTATTCCGGCTCGAATGGGGTACTACAACAACTATCTGATCGACAACTCCAGTTGTGTCATCGTTGGCGTACAAGCGACGGCAGCACGGATGAGTCAGGAGACGGTCGCAGCGCAGGACATGATTACACGGTTCGCGCACTGGCAAGGACGAGAGGCAGAGTCGGTAACCGCCGACACCACCTACGGGAACGGAGAGTTTCTGCAATGGTTAGCCGATCGGGACATCACTCCTTATATGCGAACCCGGGACAGTATCCACAGAAAGAGGAGCCCATTCTTCGGCCCTGAGCGCTTTACGTATCAGCCGGAAAGCAATAGTTTATCTTTGTCCTGCCGGGCAACAACTGAACTATGGTGGCCGCAGCTTGCGGAACCGCACCTACGCTTACATTGGGACCCGCAAACGTTGTGGTGCGTGTGCGCTGAAAGCGCAATGTACCAGCGGAGCATTCCGGTTTCTTGCTATTCACATGGACGAACCGGCCCGGCAGCGCGCCCGCGAGTTAGCGAAGACGCCAGAGTTTATCGGCGCACAACGACAAAGAAAGAAGGTGGAAGCATTATTCGCCGAACTGAAGAATCAGATCGGACTCCGCCGCTTGCGCTTGCGCAGACTGAAGTTCGTGCGAGAGCAGTTCTTTCTAGCAGCAACAGCGCAGAACCTGAAGAGGCTGGTGCGGTTCCTCAGCCAACCTCCAAGGCCTGTTCTAGTTACCGCTTAGAGGCCGAAGGAAGCAAACCCGATCGGGCACTTTCGCAGGTAAAAAGACCTTTTGCTGGCCTACTTTTTCAACACCCACGCCTGATTTCATTAGTCCGCGTTTCGCACTTTCGATTCAAGTCTTTCAGCAAAAATTCGATACTCCATGGCGGCCATGTCTGTTCGATCGTGCATGGCATCCAGTTGGTTGCGCAGATCCTGAATCAGAAGATCTTTCTTGCCCTGCAGAAAATAGACCACAGGTAGCCGATAGGCGCGACTTTCGTTGAAAGTCATTCGGTTGTCCTTCAGAGCGTCAGCAACCGCGCCTCTCGATGCCAGCGATTCAATCAACGGATACCCAAACATACGGATGTTATCCCGAAGAGACGCGGCCAGTACTGGATCGGCGGTGCCGAACTCCCATTCAACATACCGTCGCTCAGGCATAAGATAGCCCAGCGAGATGCTTAGAGTGACGCTCCCTCGATGGCCGGCAAGCTCAGCGATCAGATTTTCAACAGCACTATCCCGCAAGCCTACGACAGGGTTAATTCCGATGACGCCGTCGCCGCGATGCGTGGCGGTATTCAGGCCAACAAACATTTCAAAACCAGGGCAAATGGGCCGCAGCAACACGCCATGAATGCTGGTGTAGAAGCCGTCTTCCTTGAGGAAACTCTTTACGGAACGCAGTACATCTTTCACAAGCACGGGATCATTGTAGTCGGCTAGGCAGACTCACGCGATTCATAGTTGGCGTTACATCTCGATAGCACTCAGAATCCCCCGCAAAGGACGAAGAAGAAGCGCAAGCTCGCGTTAATGCCTGTTATCAAACATTGACCGCGTTCATCCAGCCAATGCGGTACTATTCCGTCTCATGAATGGTCGCTACGTCTCTAGAAAAACCAGCAACCAGCAATGCAAAGCTGAGAGGTTCTCCAATGAGGTTTTCCAATTCGGTGCGAAGAGTGCATGGCCTCCGTTTCGTGACGCAGTGCGGGACATCTGGCCTGTTCCGCCGCTCAGTGGGGTAAATGAGTGATAACGTTACAAAAGCTGCACTAGAAAATGGGTAGGCTGCAGGACAAGGTATGTATTGGAGGCGCTGTAATGATTTGGCACTATCAGTTCCGTGGCTGACGAAGCTTCATGAGAAGTACCCGAAATGGGGGACCACGCTGCTGTGGGTGCACGACAGATCTCTCAGCGATAAGGCGTTGAAGAACTTCGCAGCGGATATGCACAAAATTGGGACAGATGCTCTTGCAAACGAAGTTAAGCAGGTGGAGTCCGACGTAGCCGTACTGAACGTCAGCTAGGGAGATTGGTGGCTCATTCTTCCTGATCGCCGCATGATCTTGTGGCGCTACGAATCAGTTGCAGGCCTGCTGGGATGGAAGAAGTCAGATTTTGACGAACGTGAATGCACTGACTACCAGGGCGGGACGGGAGGATGCGTTGGTACTCTCTTCTCGCCAGACGGAGAGTTAATCAACTGACCCGCAGGAAACCGATTGATGAAAACTCGTAATCGCGCTCAAAATCCTGCTTCAGGAGAAAAACTACTAACCTTTGCGCCCTGAGATCGTTCTCCAAACTCGAGCGAGGATATTTCGGGGACCGAGGAGCGCGAATTGTGGCGGCTGAGGATCTCCAAGTTCGACATCAACCCGCGACGCGGTGGGATAGTCGCAGTAGGTGGACAAAATCCGGTCAAGGATTACGGGGTCGGTTCCGGCATATCGGTGGCAGTCCAACTCTTGGGCTTCAAAAACCGCAATAGCTTGTTCGAGTTCCGCCTGTGTTTCAGGCTGTTTTTTCCAACAGCAGTGCGGGACCCCCTCCCCAGTCCAAGCTATGAGATCGGGCGCAATGACGTGAGGAATTCCGCAAGCCAGACACTCCCCGTTCACTACATAAAAATCTCCAGGTGCGGATTTTGGGTGAGGAGTGAATCTAGGTGGAAGCACCATGTTTCATTTTACAATCGCGTTACGCTCATTGGGGTTTCTAATCGCCAGCGACTGTGGCTGTTAGAATCGCCGCACACGCGAAATGAACGAACGAGGGATCGATGGCGAAAACACTATTGACTCGGATCGCGATCTGCAGCTTTCTGCTCACTGCATTGCAGTTCGGCCAGGCCCAGACGATCAAATGGGCTGGACATACCTGGAGAGTCACCAGCGGTGGTATGGCAGGCGTCGCTCGCGGCAATCCCGCCAATGTCAACATCAGCCCGGACGGCTACCTGCATCTCCAGATCGCCAATCGGGGAGGGAAATGGACTGCCGCAGAGTTGTTTACGACCGACAATATGGGATTTGGGACTTACCAGTGGGTTGTACAGGGCGACATCTACAACATGGATCAGACAACCGTGCTCGGACTGTTCACCTACGGGCCTACTCATCACATTGGCGCCGACGCGGAGAACGAAATTGATATTGAATTTTCCCAATGGAACAAGACCTGTCACGGCTGTGATGCTGACTTTACAGTTTATCCATCCACCGGAAATCGTAAGCCGAATGGCGTCTCCAGCTGGGAAGACAACTTCCAAGTCACTGGCGGAAACCTTACCACGGCAAGGATGGAGTGGAGATCCGATCGCGTCGTGTTCACGCTCATGAATGGCGTTCATCCAATCGGATCTGTTGCCGATGTACTCAAGACGGAAACCTATTCTTCCAACACGATCAATATTCCGCAAACAGCCGCACCTGTGGGCATTAATCTCTGGTGCTTCAAGGGGACGCCTTCAAGAAATCAGTCGGCAGTCATTCGCAATTTTCAATTTGTTCCGTACGGAGGTCAGCAAGGAAGGAAACCTTGAAGCGTATGCACACTTGGAGGGGAAGGAGAACGCTTCTGGTTCGGCAAATATTGATAAATCCCTTACCAATAATCATGTTCTCGCGAACTGAGTCCCTGAGCGAAATGTCTGTTGTATAGTAGGCGACACTCCTATGTCAGCCTTGAACACAGCGACCATACTTGACTACATAGAACTTCTAGGAGGCCTTTTTTTTGCGGGTTGTGGGTCTTATTGGATTTTCTGCACAACCGACGGCGGCTTGACTGGAGAAATGCAACTTTGCTCCTGTTCGGAGTGGTCTTGTTGGGTCTTTCTGGAATGAGCTTCTACGTC
>Ga0207707_10001681_pt1 | contig 20385 bp, 9 predicted proteins | sample KBSC83BmetaG_FD_184336 | JGI IMG/M metagenome (GOLD analysis project Ga0207707, IMG submission 184336) | Corn rhizosphere microbial communities from Kellogg Biological Station, Michigan, USA - KBS C8-3B metaG (SPAdes) (version 2) | ecosystem: Host-associated > Plants > Roots > Rhizosphere ...
CTCACACTCACGCGCGAAATGTGTCGCATCGCGAACCGCTTTTTCTTTCGCTTCTACCTCGGCTGCAACCTCGTGCTCGCGGTCGACAGCATTTTGAAGCTGCGTCTGAAGATCGGAGATGAGACCCGACAGAAACCTGCCTTCCGCAGCAAAGAACTGCCGCATGAGCACGCGAAATTCTTCCTGAAGTATTTTGTACCGACGCGTTTTAGCGGCCTGACGGCGAAGGGAATTTACCTGTTTCTCGATCTCGGCGACGATGTCCGAGATACGCGAGAGGTTTGTCTTTGCGCCCTCAAGTCGAGCTTCGGCGGCGCGTTGACGAGTGCGAAATTTTGAGATGCCGGCCGCCTCTTCGATGAGGTTTCGACGGTCCGCCGGTTTTGCCGAGAGGATCTGGCCAATGCGGCCCTGCTCTATTATCGCGTAATGTGAGCCGGAAAGACCGGTGCCGGCAAACAGGTCTTGAATATCCCGCAGCCGGCAATTGCGCCCGTTGAGCGTATATTCGCTCTCCCCAGAAAGATACAAACGGCGGCCGACTGAAACCGCTTCACCCGGAGCGAAATCTAAAGCAAACGCACGCGGCCGCCAATGCCGTTTCGTCTTGACGTGCTTTTGAATTACCTGGGCCGAACCAACCTGCGCGGCCTGAACGACTTCCGTCTCAACCGGTGATTCGTGAAAGCCATTGGCTTCGATTTGACGGTCCGTCACAAGGGCGAGGTTTTCAGCAACTTCTTCTTCGCCTCCAACCTCGTTCAGGTCAACCGCATGCTCGTCGAGCTCCGACAGCGTCTCGTCAATGTCCTCGAGCTCCTGATCTTCGGCGTCGTAGAGCTCTTCGTCGCGGACAAGGTGCAGCACGACCTCGGCCATCCCGGAGGGCTTGCGGTCGCGGGTTCCCTGAAAGACCACGTCCTTCATTTCGGCGCCGCGAAGTTGTTTGGCGCGCTGCTCGCCAAGCACCCAGGAGATAGCGTCCGAGACATTCGATTTGCCGCAGCCGTTCGGTCCGACAACGGCAGTTATACCGTTACCGGTGAAAACGATCTCGGTATAGTCGGCAAAGGATTTAAAGCCTGTGATCTCCAGGCGTTGGAGCTTGAACATTTATATAGCGCTAGGAGAACCCGGACAGCACTATATTTTGTTGTAGGACGGAGCGGAAGTCAAATAAAATGTGGTGTTCAGCGAACGTTCGCCTGGCTTGACTCAGGCCACTTCGCCGCCCATGTCGCGGATGCCATCGCGCTCGGCGCGCTCGTTATCGAGCTCAGTGAGAACGTCAAGCAAAAAGTTTGTATTGCTGACGACAGCAATGACGACGGGAAACTCGTTTTCGGAAGTAGTAAATTCAAACGTGCCCGAATCAAGCTCGATGATCTCGCGAAACGCCCCCTGCCCATTCCGACCGTTGCATTCGGCGTCTACGATCTTGCCTTCGTTGAATGCAACGTTGGCAAGATGCATATCCGATTTGAGCACGAGCAGGCCGGTCATCTTCGCATTCTCGATAACCTGCACCGCGTCGAAAATGCTGACATAGCCGAGATTGCCTGCAAACGTCACGTCCGTCCGCACCTTTTGCGGCGTGCGGTCTTTGGTCAACGCAAAGTCTGGTCGGCGTGCACGACGGATCGCCTCAAGACCGGGCGCAACCGAAATTCGCGGGTCGAGCAATTTAGCTTCCTGTAGGCGGTCGTACGCGACGTCGAAATCTTCGCGGCCAATGTAGAGACTTACAAGGGCGAGACATTGACGTGCGGCCTCATCCAGGTTGCGCTGCTTGACGCAAATGTCGCGCATCTTTTCCCGCAGCGGGATAGACCGCGGGCTCCGCTCGAGCGATTCGCGCAAGAGGGCGAACGCCCTGTCCGGTGAGCTGTATTTTACAAATAGATCGGCGTCGAGGAGGACCGATTCGAGCGACACTTCGGTAAACGGAACGCTCGCATTGGCAACTGATTCGGTCATACAGGCAGGATGTGAACAAAAATGTTCAACACATCTAAACTACCACGAAAGACCGAGCTTCGTCATCATTTATCGAGAAAATCGGTCAAAATGAAAGGTCCGTTGCCAAGCCCTTCTAGAACTCGAATCGCATTCCAAATTTCATGTCCCGCTGGCGGTATGTTCGCGACGGCACCAGAAACGTATCAAGCTGCAACTGAGTCGGATTCGCAAAAAAGTCGATGAATTCCGAGCCGTAGCTGAAGACAGCCGCGTTTAGAATGTTTCCAAACTCGATTGACGGCCGCAAACGGTAGCGCTCCGTAAACCTCCATTCGCGCGTCACGTTCAGGTCCAGAAGATACATGCTTGGTCCATGACCCGCATTTCGGGGAAGATTTCCACCGGCCGAACCGATCGTCGGAAGGGTAAAATTGGCGACCAGTGTCGACGGGAACGGCGTGCCGGGGTCACGCCATCGGATCTCATCAAGGTTTCCGTTAAAGATCGGCCGGTCCGTCGAGACATCATTCAAATTTCGATCGACGCCGACGCCGAGGTTGAACGGGGCCGAGCTGCCATATCGAAAGATCGGTGAGTACCTGAGTTTTCCAAGCCAGACCGGCGTTTCAAATGTGCCGGACACGGCAATGCGGTGTAATCGGTCCTGAGTCGCGCGCGACCATTCACGGTTGAAGTCGCCATTGACATCGGCATTGGTCGTATTGTTTAGGCCGTCATCCATCAAACGCGACAGCGTATATGCAACTCGGAACGAAGTCGCAAAACCGCCGCCAATCTTGCGAAGACGGCTTCTTAGTTCAAGTACCAATCCCTGGTAAAAGCTGTTTCCGATCGATGCGACGCGCTCCGTCTCGTCGAGGTCCGGATTCGGTCTGAGCTGGCGCACCGCCTCAAGCGCAATGCCTACCGGGCCACCGATCGAATTTGACGACACGCCGTTGCTCGCATTCGTATTCGGAGTCGTCGTCGAGGAGCTGGTCGAATTGAGGTTTACCCAGCAGGTGACGTTCACCGTCGTTCCGCATGTCGTTTGTGTAGACTGCGACGTGGAAACGCCGGTCGGATCGGTGTTCGAACCGAGATAGAATCGGTAGGTGCGAGTTGTGCCGTTGAAGTTGGTGAAAGCGAAGGGATTATCGACAAGCCATGTCGCCAGATCTGCATAGCCCGCCGGCGCGACCGGAACATTTGGATCAAACTCGCGCCACAGATGGGTCGTCTTGTTCCAGGTGTAGTTTGCCTCAAAGACAAATCCCGTACCGATCTCACGCTCGAAGCCGATGTTGAACTGATAACTCTCAGGTATCTTAAGATCAGGGTCGATCGACCGGAGCGGGTTAGACGTATTGCCGAGGTTTGCTAGAAAGCCGGTGTCGGAACTGCATGTAGTCGCACCGCACGTTGCGCGAGAGATCGCCGCCCGCAAGGAATCGACATCCGGATATCCATTCGGGAAATCCTGGGCGATCGAGGCGAGGACGTTCGTCCGCCAGTTTATTGACCCCGAGGTCGGGATCGTGTTGGAATCAAATTCCTGCAGTCCGCCCAGGCCATTCTGGATAAAATCACCTACCGTGCGGAGCAGCACCCGGTTGTAAACGATGGCAGCGCCAAATCGCACCACGCCCTTTCCTTTCTTAAACGGGTCCCAGGCAATGCCAAATCGCGGCCCAAAATTATTTGTGTCGTCAACGGCGGTCTCTCGCTCATACCGAAGCCCATAGGTCATGGTGATGTTCGAATGAATTCGAAGCTGGTCGTTAAAAAAGAGGGCCCAATACGTATTCGTCACATCCGAAGCAGTGCCGAAATTTTGCCGATAACGTGACAGAGTGTTCCCTGAGTAGTTGAAAACGTTCGAGAAGTTGTACGTACCGGTAGCGTCACCAAGAGAATTTGCCTCTGACTGAACATGCTGCACGTCGGCGCCAAATTTAAATATGTGCGGGCCGTAGATATGGGTAAAGTTATCGGCAACCTGATATCTCGTCTCTTTGCGCGAGTCGGCAAAATTTTGAAGCGTGCTAGACGTTGAATTTCCGGCGATCAGGGTCTGGACGCTGTTCACAGTCGGATTCCGATACCCGATCAAGACTACCGGGTCGAGCGGATTGTCGGTCACATACGCCGGCTCGTACACCGACCACTGAAATCGGCCTTCGTTGATCGAATTGGAGCCGAAGTTCTGAACATCGACGAGATTAAAGGCGTTAGTGTCGATATCCTTTGCCTGCAGAGCGTCCTCGATCCTCGTCGTCGAGTCGCCGATCGTACGCCGATTCATCTTTCTCCCGATCTGAAGTCCAAATGTGAGGTTATTGCTTGCCGTCAATTTATGATCGATCTTTGACGTGAAGATGTGACTTAGGTTCGGTGTAGCCAGCAAATTTGTATAGGGCGAAACGGCGCCGACATTTGCGGCGCACGGCGGCGCAGGCGAACCGGACGCGTCACAAAATTGTGCCGTTCCCGTCGGGGAAGGCAACGCAAAGTGTGGGTTTGGCACGACCGGTATCCAAGTGTCGATGAGGGTCGTGTCCTGGAAATTGTCGTATTCATAGGAAACTGAAAAAAATGTTCTGTTGTGCCCGTCGTAGATCTTTGGCAAAACAACCGGCCCGCTTAAAAGAATTCCGGGATTGTATTCGGTCAAAGGGAGTCGAGGAATACCCCGGCTATTGTTATACCAGGTATTCGCATTGAAATTGTCGTCGCGGAAAAACATGTATGCTCGTCCGCGAAACCGGTTCGTTCCCGACCGCAGCAAGAGGTTCACACGCCCACCAGATGCACGTCCATACTCCGCGGAAAACTGGTTTCGAATGACCTGAACCTCCTGCACCGCTTCGAGCGAGGGCTGAAAGCGGTCGCGGGCAGAACGGTCGTCGTTGTTATCAAAGCCGTCGATCGTGATGTTGTTTGAATAGGCCGCGCCGCCTGAGATCGAAAAATTTCCCTGTTCAAGCGGTGTGCTTCGCGGATTGGAGTTTCGATCGTCTGCCAGGTCACGTGTCGAGAGAGCTTCTTCGGAGGTGCCGCCGAGTGTTAGCACCAGGTCCAACGGATTACGCGAGTTGTTTGGCAGCTCCTCGATCTCACGCTGCGTGATGGTGCTACCGACGATCGTTCGCGTGGTATCAACCGGCGGAGCATCATCGGCCGAGGCAGTCACCGTTGTCGATGCCTGCACGCCTGCAGGTTCAAGCTGAAAATCGCTCAGAACGACCTGTGCGGCGATCGTCTGAGCGACCGTCAACTCTTTTGTACCGAATCCGCCGGCTGCAACCTTAAGCTTATAGCCGCCGGGCTTGAGGTTAACTACGACGTATCGACCCGCGCCATCGGCCGCGACGGTCCGCTGGGCGTTAGTTTCGACCTGTGTGACTGTAACAGTCGCGCCCGCGATCGGGGCACCGTTTGGGTCGGTTATCCTGCCTTTGAACGTTACATTGTCAAGGTCCTGCGCCGAAACCGTGAAAGCAATAGACAACGAGATCAGCAGAGAAAGCGCGAGGCGTCCGGGTGAAAGTCTCATTTTTGATTGTCTCCTGAAATGCCGGGACTGAGGTTTGAAAACGGACGTATTGTGCCCCAGGAAGGGAAAAAAAGTAAAGGGCGGCGACAATCAGTCGTTATCGCCGAAGCGCTGGCGGGTGCGGACGGTCCTTAGCCTCGAAACCGGGATCAGAGCCTCGCTCTCAAGATTGACATCCGCGCGCGATGAAAACTCATTAGCGTGTGACCGCAGATAGTCAAAGAAGCGTTCAAACTCGCGCTGCATTGCCTCCATCTTTTCACGCATGTTGAGAACGATCTCGACGCCGGCGAGATTGACGCCAAGATCACGCGTAAGCGAAAGGATTATTTCCAGGCGTTCGAGGTCCGAATCCGAGTAGAGCCGCGTGTTACCATCCGAGCGCGAAGGCTTGAGCAGCCCTTCGCGCTCGTACAACCTCAGCGTCTGCGGATGAATCTCGTACATCTCCGCCACCGCGCTGATCGTGTATGTTTTGACGCGCTTTTTCATAAACGAAGTTCAGAGTGCGGCCTTTAGGCCGTATACGAGCTAAAGCTCGCACTCTAACGTCTTATCCAAGTCCCATTACCTTTCGCGGGTTCTCAGGATTTACTTTTTCAAACTGCTTGAGGACCTCTTTCGTCTCTTCCGAAATAACTTTCGGCAGCGTGATCTTGACCTCGATAAACTGGTCGCCGCGAAGGCTCGGGTTTCTTAAGCTTGGAAATCCTCGTTCGCGGAGTCGAAACTTTTGCCCGCTCTCAGTACCCGGCGGGATTTTCAATTGCGCTTTCCCCTCGACCGTCGGCACCTCTATTTTTGCGCCGAGAGCTGCTTCCGGAACGGTCACCGGCACCGTCACATAAATATTGTCACCGCGTCGCTCGAGAAACGGATGCTTGCCGACGTTTGTCACGATGTACAGATCGCCCGGCTCAGCACCGAGCCGCCCACCGTGACCTTTCTTTGGTATCCGCACACGCGAGCCTGTATCGACGCCCGCCGGTATGCGAATCTTAACCTGTTCGGTCTTTGGCGTGACACCTTTGCCATTGCAGAGCGAGCAGGGTGTTCGTCGACGGCCGGTGCCTTCGCAGTCAGGACATGGCTGCGAAAACTGCAAACGTCCGCCGCTCTTCATCACTTGTCCTGTGCCGCTGCAGGTCGGGCACGTGATCACAGGTCCGCCGGTATCGCCTGCTCCCTGACATCGCGAACACTGTTCGCTGCGGTTTACAGTAATGTTCGTCGTTAATCCTTTGAACGCTTCTTCAAAACTCAACGCCAGCGGGATCTCGATATCTCGTCCTTTTTTCGGCAGCGGCCTCGGCGGCTCGGGCTCACGCCTTGCGCTCGCACCGCCGCTTCCGCCAAAGAGGTCCGAAAAAATGTCCCGAAAGCTCGAGCCGCTACCGCCGCCCGCGGTTCCCGTGTCCCAGGTAAATCCGGAAAAATCAAATCCTTGGGCCCCGCCACCGGCCGCGGCACCCGACGCAAACGGCGAATCAGGATCGAGATTGTCGTTGTAATACCCAAACCGGTCAAAGACCTTGCGTTTTTTCTCATCAGAAAGAACGTCGTAGGCCTCCTGCACCTCTTTGAATTTTTCCTCAGCCGACTTGTCGTTCGGATTCACGTCCGGATGAAATTTGCGCGCCAGCTTGCGGTACGCCTTTTTTATCTCGTCCGCTTTCGCATCTTTTTTGACGCCGAGGATCTGGTAATAGTCTTTCTTGGCCATTCAAATCAGTGACGAGTCTAAAGGGATGAGGGACGAGAGGCAAACTGAAGATCCGCTCGTCCCTCGCCCCTCGTCACCTGTCCCTATACTTACTTTTTCTCTTCATCAACGTCGACATACTCGGCATCGATGACATTGTCGTCTCCGCCTGTCGCGCCGCCGTCGGCACCGGCTGAAGCTGAGGAAGCCTGCTCGCCGCCCGGAGCCTCCTCGCCGGCTTGTCCGGCAGTTCCAGCCTGGCTGTATAAAACCTCCGCCAGCTTGTGCGACGCGGTCTGAAGGCGTTCGAAAGCATTGTTCATCGCATCCGCATCCTCGCCGCCAAGTGCGGTCTTAGATTCCGAGATAGCGGTCTCGATCTCTGTACTCGCAGCCGCATCGAGTTTTTCCTTGTTCTCGCTGAACGACTTCTCGACGCTGTAGACCAAACCGTCAAGGCGATTGCGCGCTTCGATAACAGACTTCTTCTTCTCGTCTTCCGACGAATGAGATTCCGCATCCTTCATCATCTTGTCGATCTCTTCCTTGCTTAGACCCGATGATGCCGTGATCGTGATCTTCTGCTCGCGGCCAGTGCCAACGTCCTTTGCCGACACATTTACGATACCGTTGGCATCGATATCGAAGGTAACCTCGACCTGCGGCACGCCGCGCGGTGCGGGCGGAATACCGACAAGATGAAACTTGCCAAGCGTCTTATTGTCGCCGGCCATCGGCCGTTCGCCTTGTAGAACGTGGACCTCGACCGACGTCTGATTGTCCGAAGCCGTCGAAAAGATCTCGCTCTTTCGCGTCGGGATCGTCGTGTTACGCGAGATCATCTGCGTAAACACACCGCCCAGCGTCTCGATCCCGAGCGTCAGCGGCGTTACATCGAGAAGCAGGATGTCAGTCTTCTCGCCGCCAAGCACACCAGCCTGGACCGCGGCGCCAAGGGCGACGACTTCATCGGGATTTACCGATTTGTTGGCGTCCTTGCCAAAGAAACTCTTGACCATCTCCTGAACTTTCGGGATGCGCGTCGAACCGCCGACGAGAACGATCTCCTCGATGTCCTTTGCTGTGAGGCCGGCGTCCTTGATCGCCTGCTCGACCGGCGGCATCAGCCGCTTTAGTATCGGCTCAGTCAGCGCCTCAAATTTTGCCCGCGTAAGCTTCATCACCAAGTGCTTCGGCCCCGAAGCATCAGCCGTGATGAAGGGCAGGTTGATCTCTGTCTCCATTGCCGATGACAGCTCGACCTTTGCCTTTTCAGCGGCCTCTTTCAGCCTCTGTAGGGCCATTTTGTCGTTATGAAGATCGATTCCCTGATCTTTGCGAAATTCGTCGATGATCCAGCCGATCAGAACTTCGTCGACATCGTCGCCGCCGAGATGCGTATCGCCGTTCGTCGATTTGACCTCGACAACGCCTTCGCCGACTTCGAGTATCGAGATATCAAACGTGCCGCCACCAAAGTCGAACACGGCGATCACCTCATCCTTTTTCTTATCAAGACCGTATGCCAACGCCGCCGCGGTGGGCTCGTTTACGATTCGCAGAACTTCGAGTCCCGCGATCTTGCCGGCGTCCTTGGTCGCCTGGCGCTGCGCGTCGTTAAAGTAAGCCGGGACGGTAATGACAGCCTTATCAACCTTGCTGCCAAGGTAATCTTCAGCAGCCTGCTTCAGTTTCTGCAGGATCATCGCCGAGATCTCAGGCGGACTAAACTGTTTGCCCTCAGCATTTATGCGAACGTCGCCGTTCGAGGCCTTTTCCACCTTATAAGGCACCTGTTTGATCTCGTCCTGGACCTCTTCGAACTTGCGGCCCATGAAGCGTTTTATCGAAAAGACCGTGTTCTCGGGATTAGTCACCGCCTGACGCTTTGCCACCTGGCCGACAAGGCGATTGCCGTCCTTTGTAAACGCAACAACCGAAGGAGTTGTACGTCCGCCTTCGGAGTTTGTGATAACCACCGGCTCGCCGCCCTCCATCACGGCCACGACTGAATTCGTGGTACCGAGGTCGATTCCTATGATTTTGCTCATTATTGTTTCTCCACCTAAATAAGATAGCTCTGCTCGAAAATAATTAAAGTATAACTTGAGCCTTGAGTGAGTATAAAGGTTGAGTGTGTTGTTGTCAAGTTTATTTTTGCGACAGTCGCGTGTGATAACGGAGGCCTGCACTGGCCAAATTACTTGACCCTACTGGCAAATCTACTAGAATAGATAGTCTTCGCCTCTTATATATAGACAGCGGTACGCTCCTCGGTCTGCGAGCAATGGGTAAAGGCGCCAGCGATAAACGAAGGAATCCCTCTTTGCGCCCGGACGGCGGTGAGATAGATGAGCGTGTTCGAGACGCGCAGCAGCAGGTCCGCGAAAGCGCCGAGCGTTATCGCGCGTTCATTGAAAATAGCTCGGAAGGCATCTGGCGGATCGAACTGGATGAGCCGATCGATATCAGCCTTCCGGCAGATGAGCAGGTCCGGCTCGCCTACGAACGCGGATATCTGGCGGAATGTAATGACGCAATGGCGCGTCAGTACGGCTTCGATTCTGCCGAAAAAATAGTCGGTCTCAGGCTCTCTGACCTGCTCATCAAGGACGACCCTAACAACACGACATTTCTTACCTCGTTTGTTACGTCCGGATATCGGTTGACTGACGCCGAATCGCATGAACGAGTTCCTGAAGGGAGCGACCGCTACTTCCTAAACAATTTTGTCGGCATTATCGAGAACGGTCGGCTCTTGCGCGCCTGGGGCTCGCAGCGCGATATAACGGCTTCGAGATCGGCCGAAGTTGCCAGGTCGCGCCTTGCTGCGATCGTCGAGTCATCGGACGACGCGATCATCGGTCTTGATCTTTCAGGCCATGTCACATCCTGGAATGCGGCTGCGGAACAAATGTTCGGCTATTCCGAGCCGGAAATGATCGGAAAGGATATCCGTTCTCTCATTCCCGATGACCGCAGCGGTGAAGAGGATGCCCTTCTCGCGAGAGTTGCCGCCGGTGAACGCGTCCAGCATCTCGAAACGATCCGGAGGACGAGCGGCGGCCGAATGCTCGATGTTTCCTTGACGATCTCACCCATCCTCGATCCATCGGGAACGGTCATTGGCGTTTCGAAAACGGCTCGTGACATCAGCGAGCGTCGGGCAGCGGAACGCATTTTTGACGAGAATCGCCTCATGCTTGCAATGGCAATGCAAAGCGGACGGATGGGCGTATGGGAGCGCGACTTTGCCACCGGCCTTGTCACCTGGAGCGAAGAGCTTGAGGCGATCTTTGGCCTTGCTCCGGGTGAGTTTCGCGGCGACGAGGCTCATTATTACGCACTCGTTCATGAGGACGATCGCGAAACCGCCTGGCATGAGGTCGAGCAAGCAATAATCGAGCATCGTCCGTACACTATCGAATTTCGGTTTCATCACGCTGACGGCACCGTTCGCTGGATGGAAGGCCGCGGCGAGGCAGTGTATTCCGCGTCGGGCGAGCCAGTCCGCCTATATGGGGTCGGGATCGACATCACCAACCGAAAGCTTGCCGACAAACGGCTGCGTGAAAGTGAAGAACGGTTCAGGCTGGCGCTCTCGAGCGGCGTAATGACCGTTTACGAACAGGATGCCGACCTCCGTTACCTCTGGCTCTATCCGATGTCGCGATACTCGCCCGAGACGATCGGAATGAGCGATGAGGAACTTGCGCCGGGCGACGACGGCGAAAGGCTGACGGAGCTCAAGCGGCGAGTGATCGCAACGGGCGAGCCTTTACGCGAAGAAGTTACCGCATTCATCAGTGATAAGCGCCATTGGTACGATCTGATAGTCGAGCCCCGCTTCGATGCTTCCGGCGGCGTCATCGGTGTGGGCGGCGCGGCCCTTGATATCACGGCGCGAAAGAACGCCGAGGAGCAGCTAAAGCGCGAAGCTCTGCTGCTTGAGGCAGCGCTCGAGCCAGTCATTGTTTGGGAACTTGATGGACCGATCATCGATTGGAACCGCGGCGCGGAAAGGCTGTACGGATTCTCTGCCAAAGAGGCGATCGGCCGCGATTCACATGAACTTTTGCAGACTGATTTCCCGACCGCTTTTGACGAGATTCGGCGTTCCCTGGTACGCACCGGTAACTGGGTCGGCGAACTCCGCCACACGACCCGGAATGGGGAAGAACTTATCGTCGAGAGCCGGCATCAGCTCATTGAATTTGAAGGAAGGCTTCTCGTACTTGAAACCAATCGTGACATAACCGAGAGAAAGCGCGTCAGCGAAGAGCTCCGCCGTTCCGAGGCGCGCCTTCAGGCAATGTTTGACTCGACGACCGTGGGCTTTGCTGTTCTCGACACCTCTGCGCGGTTCGTCCAGATCAATGATGCATTTTGTCAGCTTACGGGCTATTCGCGCGACGAGCTGCTTGATATGGACAGCGGCATATTAACCTACCCGGATGACATCCCAAGCATCGACACCGGTCTACAGCGGCTGATCGCCGGTGAGGTCACCCACCTTACCGTTGAAAATCGGTACATACGGAAGGACCGCTCGATCGTTTGGGTCCAAAACAGTATCTCGTTAACGCATGATCCATTAGGGCGGCCGCTTCATCTGATCGCGATCACGCAGGACGTTACGGATCGTAAGGCTGCCGAAGATCAGTTGCTTCTTGTCTCGAGAGTGCCGGCCGAGAACCCTAATCCGGTGCTTCGCCTCACACCGACCGGCGAAGTTTTATATTCAAATGACGCGGCCGCTCCAATGCTTGAGTTTTGGAAGCGTCTAGGACAAACAGTTCCGGCCGACCTTCTGGCACGCGTGAAGGCGTCGTTCCTTGCCGGAAACAAAAAGGAGATCGACCTAACGTACGATGGTCGTACCGTCAGCTGCACACTAGCGCCGATCGTCGACGCGGGCTATGTCAACATCTACGGCACGGATATTACCAGCCGAAAAATGGCCGTTGAAGCGCTTCGCGAAAGCGAGCAGCGTTTCTCCCGATTCATGCAGCAGCTTCCGGGCCTCGCCTGGATAAAAGACACTGAGGGTCGTTACGTATATGCCAATGACGCCGCGGAGCGATCGTTCGGCACGTCCAAAGCGGAGCTTTACGGCAAGGTCGATGAAGAGGTATTTCCGCCTGATTTTGCAAAACAGTTCCGTGAGCATGACCGCCGCGCGATGGACAGCGGTACCGGCATCCAGGTCCTCGAGTCGCTCGTTGAAGACGATGGCGTGACACACTATTCCATCGTCAGCAAGTTTCCTATCTCCGGACCGGACGGCAAGCCGGCCCTCATTGGCGGTATGGCCATCGATGTCACGGAACAAAAACAGGCCGAGGAGGCGCTCCGTCGCCGGATGGAATTTGACGAGGCCGTGATGACCAACATGGGCGAAGGTCTCTATACCATCGATTCCCAAGGTTTGGTGACGTCGATGAATCCCGCGGCTGAAAAGCTTTTCGGGTGGAAGCTGGATGAGCTTCGAGGCCGCAGGATGCATGATGTTACCCACTATAAGTATCGCGACGGGACACCGTTTCCCGCCGACAAATGTGCGGGCCTTGCCGTCTTACAGCAAGGGGTGTCTCTCGTAAACCACGAAGATGTTTTTATCCGAAAGGACGGCACTTTTTTTGACGTTCTTTTCAGCTCGTCGCCGATCCGCGAGAACGGTAAAACGACGGGCCTGGTGATCGTCTTTCAGGATATCTCGGAGAAGAAACTGGTACGCGAGTCGCTTGAGCGATACCGTCATGTCGCCGAATATGCCACCGACATCATCTTGCTTATGAGGGAGACTGGCGACATCGTCGAGGTCAATCAGGCCGCGCTTGCGGCCTACGGATACACGCGCGATGAGATCATCGGGATGAATATCCGAACGGTACGCGATCCGTCGACGCTTACTTCTCTCGGTGAACAGCTCCATGAGGCAAATTCCGGCAACACGTACTTTGAGACGATCCACCTGCGGAAAGACGGCACATCGTTCCCGGTTGAGGTGAATGCCAGCAGTGCAGAGTTTGGCGGCGAACGTCTTATCTTGAGCATTCTTCGAGACATTACCGACCGAAAACGTCAAGAGAGAAACCACGAATTTCTGTTCCAGCTTAGTGATCTCATACGTCTCGCCGGCCACCAGAACGTAGTATTCGATTCGGCAGTGCTTCGCCTCGGACAGCATCTCGAACTGGGCCGGTGTTTTATCTCGACGATCGATCTTGAAGCGGAAACCTCGACCGTGACAAGCGAATATCTTAAAGACGGTCTGCGGCCGCTCCTTCCTACCGTAACGTTTTCTGAATACTCAACTGCGAATCTCGAGGCCGCGCAGGCCGGGCGGACCATTGTCGTACTCGATGTCGCAAGCGATAGGCGTACCGCCGGCAAGCTTTCCGAAGGCTACAGCCGTGACCGGATCGGTTCATACGTCGCCGCGCCGCTGATGCGAGATGGGCGATGGGCCGCAATGTTCTTTGCAACCAGCGAGCACGCGCGCGAGTGGGCCGAATGGGAAGTAGGTCTGATCGAAACCGTCGCCGAACGCGTTTGGCTGGCCGCTGAAAAGCTCCGCAGCGAGGCTGCGCTGCGCGAGTCTGAACGCCGTGCGATCGAACAGTATCAAAGCCTGCTTGAACGCATCGTTCCGCTTGCCGAGACTCTCGGTGCGGCGCGCGAGCTGATCGGAATTTATCGCGTTCTGCACGAATTCATTTGTGTCTCGATGCAATGTTCAGGCTTCTTTGTCTCGTTCTATGACGCCAGGTCCCATCTCCGCTTGCCCGCGTATATCTGGGGCGAGGGCGAGGAGATCGATATCGCATCGCTGCCGCCGATGCCGCTTGGGCCTGACGGCGGACCGAATTCGCAAGCTGTATTCAGCAAGCAGACCATCATTACGAACGGCTATTGGGAGCAGCAAAAAAATCGGGCGCATCTCGTGCTGAGGGAGAACGGCATCGACCCGATGTCTTCGATCGTCGTGCCGATGGTCGTGCAGGACCGCGTTATCGGAACGCTTGAGGTACAGGCACATCAGAACGAGGCCTTTGACCGCGAGCATGCCGTCGCGCTCGAGATGGCGGCCAATCTCGCTGCTGTCGCGATCGAAAATGTGCGGCTCATCGAGGACGAGGCCCGCGCCCGCAGCGAGGCCGAGTCGGCCAACCGAATGAAGGACGAATTTCTCTCTGTCCTTTCGCATGAGCTTCGCACGCCGCTCAATGCGATGCTCGGTTGGGTGCGCATCCTTCGCAGCGGCAACATCGACCATGAGCGGCTCGAAAAGGCACTTGAGATCATCGAGCGAAACACACGACAACAGAGCAGTCTTATCGAAGACCTGCTCGATGTTTCGCGGATCATCTCAGGCAAGATGCGCATCGAGGGCGAGTTGATCGATCTTGTTCAGGCGCTTGAGCAGGCCGCTGAGATTGTCCGACCGCTCGCTGTTGCAAAGGCCGTCGAGTTTGAGGTCCAGGCGGCGTCCGAACCCCTCTATCTGCAAGGCGATGTCCTGCGTCTGCAGCAGGTGATAACAAATCTGCTTCAGAATGCGGTCAAATTTACGCCAACCGGGGGAAAGGTCGCACTGAAGTTTGTCATCGACGGCGGCGAAGTGGTCGTTTCCGTCACCGACACTGGCGTCGGCATCGACCCCGAGTTTCTGCCGCACATTTTCGACCGCTTTAGCCAGGCGGATGCATCGACGCGGCGGACAAACACCGGCCTCGGTCTCGGGCTGACGATCGTTCGCACGATCGTCGAGCTTCACGGCGGCACGACGACCGCCGAAAGCGAAGGCGAAGGCAAAGGAGCATCATTCACGGTCCGACTGCCTCTCGCCAATGAGCTCTATGCGACCGAGACGTCGGTGCCGCCGATGACGACAAACGGATCGACCGGCTCTCTGTCCGGTGTAAAGATACTTGTCGTCGATGACGACGCTGACGGACTGACCCCGCTGCGTATCATGCTTGAGAGAGAGGCCGCAATCGTCGCCACGGCCGGCTCGGCAAGCGATGCGCTGCGGCATCTGCGGGCGAAGGATTTTGACATCCTCATCAGCGATATCGGCATGCCGACGATGGATGGATTTGAATTGATATCGCAGCTCAGACGCAACAAGCGCCAGCGGAACCACGATATCAAGGCGATCGCCTACACGGCTTACGCATCAGAGGAAGACCGCGTTCGTGTCCTATCCGCAGGCTATGAGGTGCATCTTGCCAAGCCGCTTGATTTCGACGAGCTTCTGTCGGTTGTCAAAAAATTCGGAGACAGTGTCCGATCTCGCTCTGAGAAAAATTAATCTTTCGTTTCGGTCTCAGATTCCTTCATCAGCCGCGCAACCTGAAACACATAATGCACGCCTGACACGAAAGCAAATAAAGCAACTATCGCGTATGTGGTCGGCAAATAAATATTCCACCCCGTGACCGCGGAAAGCAGCACCAGCGATACGGCCAGCACCTGAATAAGCGTGCTGAGTTTGCCGAGCCATGACGGCCGAAACCCGCGAAAGCCGGTGATGACATTTATCGCCGCCGCGACCATCAGAATAAGCACATCGCGCCCGATGACCGTGATCGTCACCCAGAACGGCACCGGTAGATGCCGCACCGGCGGTAGCACGTTTGGAATAGACAAGATTATAAAAGCCGTCGTCATCAACAGCTTATCCGCGATCGGGTCGATGATCGTCCCCAGTTCGGACTCCTGCCCATACCGTCGCGCGAGAAAGCCGTCAATTCCATCCGACACACCTGCCAGAACAAAGATGCCGAGCGCCCATATCTCATGTTGATAAAACAGCAAACTGGCAAAAACCGGGATCAATGCCATCCGCATGAAAGTTAGAAGATTTGGGATGGTAAGGATCGATGTCATGCCGGCGTGTGAAGTTCGAGCAAGGTGATCTCCGGCGGGCACTGATACCGCGCCGGAACGACGACCGTGCCGATGCCGCGCGTGATGTATATCTGCGATTCTTTTCGCTGATGATGGCCGCTCTTTAATTTACGCGACGGCAGGATCTTTTTCTCCGGATCGCGCATCTTGATCTGTCCGCCGTGCGTGTGCCCGCTCAACGTCAGATCGACTTCGGCCCGCACGGCCTGTCGAAAGATAAGCGGATTGTGCGCCAGGAGGAGTTTCATTTCGTCCGGAAATGATCCGTGCAGAGCAGCCCGAACATCGGTCTTAGCCGCCATATAGTCGTCAACGCCAGCCAGCCAAAACGACGCGTCGCGCGCTTCAAAACGAAACCCTTCATTGATCAAAACCGTCACCCCCTCGCCGCGAAGTAGATGCGTCACCAAAGGCGCGTCGGTCCAGTGATCATGATTACCGAGGCACGCGAATGTTCCGAACTCGGATTCAAGCTTTGCTAGAGTTTCAGCGACTGGCGCGATGTAGTCTGCGTCATGTGAGACATAATCGCCCGTGAGCAGCGCCATGTCCGGCTTCAGCTCGTTGGCGATCTCGACCGCCCGCGAAATATGCTCCAAATCGGTGAATCGGCTGTGATGCGTATCCGAGAGATGAACGATGCGAAACCCGTCGAGTTTTGGCGGCAGGCGTTTTAACGCGATCTCGACATGCTCGACCGTCAGCGTGTTCGCCTCGTCCATCGCCGTCTTCGCGACCTTTGAAAGATTGCCGGCCAGCGCGCGCAACGGCTTGTCCGAGGCAACATATGAGTTGATGCGTTCAGAGAGCTTCGGCTTTTGTTTCTTCCGTAGGGGCATCTCGTAATTAACAGCTTATTTTATTTGGGCAGGCCGCGCCAGATTCAAGTTTCTTGGTGCTCTATATGTTTCCTTTGCGCTCTTTGTGTCAAAAACCTAACCGCCAACACAAAGGGCAGAGAGTTTTCGCAAAGATCACAAAGTATTACTCTCCGGTCGATACCCGAAGAAATTTTCGCTTTCCGACTTGTATCAACATCCCCTGATGATCCGGTTCAACGACCGTCGCAGGTTCGGAAATTTTCTCGCCGTCTACCTTAACACCGCCCTGCTCGATCAAACGGCGCGCTTCGCCTTTCGATGCGGCAAGTCCGGTCGAGACTAGTAGGTCTGCCAGTTTTTGACCGCCTCGGGCGATGCGCTTTTCCTCGATCTCATCCGGCATCTCTTTTCGGACAAACCGCCGCTCAAACTCGTCCGCCGAGGCATCTGCTTCATCCTTTGAATGAAAATCTGCAATGATGCGCTTTGCCAGATCTACTTTCGCGTCACGCGGATTTTCCGCGCCCGATTCGCATCGAAATCGCAAAGCATTCAATTCGTCCGGTGAAATATCCGTCAGCAGCTCGTAATATCGCCACATGAGCTCGTCCGAAATGGACATCACCTTGCCAAACATTTCGCCGGCCGGCTCATCGATGCCGATATAGTTATTGAGCGATTTCGACATTTTGTTGACGCCGTCGAGTCCCTCAAGCAGCGGCGTGGTCATGATGACCTGCGGCTCCTGATCGAATTCGCGCTGCAGGTTGCGGCCCATCAACAGGTTGAATTTTTGGTCAGTGCCGCCGAGCTCGACATCTGCGTTCAACGCTACCGAGTCGTATCCCTGCACGAGCGGATACAGCAGCTCGTGCAGCGAGATCGGCTTTTCCTCGCGCATCCGTTTTTCAAAATCGTCACGTTCGAGTATCTGCCGAACGGTCGTTTTTGCCGCGAGCTTGATGAAATCCGCCGACGTAAATTTGTCCATCCATTCGCCGTTAAATCTCAGCTCGGTCCGCTCCGGGTCAAGCAGCTTGAACATCTGTTTTTGATATGTCTCAGCGTTCTCGTTTATCTCCTCACGCGAGAGCGGCGGCCGCGTTACGTTCTTTCCCGACGGGTCGCCGATCATTCCGGTAAAATCGCCGATCAGAAAAATGACGATGTGGCCAAGTTCTTGAAACGCCTTGAGCTTGCGGATGACTACGGTGTGCCCGAGATGAATGTCCGGCGCGGTTGGGTCAAGCCCGAGCTTAATTCGCAGCGGCGTGTTCGTTTTGGCAGAACGCTCGAGCTTCGCCAGCAGGTCCTCCTCACGGATCACGTCGACCGTGCCTTTTTTTAAGAGTGCAAGCTGTTCGTAGATAGTCATGCTCTAAGATTACCGAATGACTATTTTGCACAATGAGCCGCCGATTAACAATTTTCGGGCGGTCTCTGTCGGATAGTGTCGGCGCTTCACTCGGAGACACCGCCGGAATCTAAGGTGCGTCAGTCGGAATCGCTCGGTGCGCGAGGGGGACGTCGGAAACTGTTCGCAGGGGACCTGTCCGATCATCGTTGAAGCGCGAAAAAGACGACAGTCTTGGGGTCCCAGATCATCCGATCTGGTATCCCAAACTGTCGCCCTTGAAGCGCGCCTTTTAGACTACTACCAGATCCGGACCCGCTGATCGGGCGCGAGGTAGAGCTTTTTGCCCGGTTGGACGTTAAAGGCCGTATACCACGCGTCGATGTTTCGGACCGTATCTGCCCGATATTCGTCCGGTGAGTGACCGTCGGTCATGACGATGACACGCAGCGTTTCAGGCCGCATTTTGCCGCGCCAGCTTTGGCCAAAGGCGACAAAAAACCGCTGATCGCCTGTCAGGCCGTCCTTTGACGGGGCCTCTTTGCCGCCGTACGAAGCCCGATATGCGTCGTACGCCGCGGAAAGTCCCGCGACATCCGCAATGTTTTCTCCCAATGTCTGCTTACCATTGAGATGCAGGCCTGCCAGCGGCTCATACGCGTCGTACTGGGCCGCAAGACGGGCTGACGCCGCCTTAAAATGGTCGTAATCGGCCGGGGTCCACCAATTCGTGAGACGTCCCTCCGCATCAAACTGACTGCCCGAATCGTCAAAACTATGACTGATCTCATGGCCGATCACTCCACCAATGCTGCCATAGTTTTCGACCGGGTCCGCATTCATATCAAAGAACGGCGGATTTAATATTGCGGCCGGGAAATTTAAAGCGTTCTGCAGCGGCAGATTGACGGCATTAACGGTTTGCGGCGTCATCCACCATTCGGTTTTGTCGACCGGTTGGTCGAGCTTTGACAGGCTCCATTTGTAGTCGAAAAGGCTTACCCGCTGGGCATTTCCCAAGGCATCGTCAGGCGCTATCTTTAGCCCCGCATAGTTCCGCCAGTGGTCAGGATAACCTACGCCAACATAGAGAGTTGAGAGCTTTGCCTTCGCTTTGGCCTTAGTTTCCGGCGTCATCCATGTCAGCGCATCGATGCGTTTGCCAAACGCAGCGACTATGTTTTTCACGAGCGTCTGGATCTCGGTTTTTGCACGCGGCGGAAAGTATTTTTCGACATACATCTTCCCAACCAGATCGCCCATGGCTCCGCTCGCCGCATTGATCGCACGCTGCTCGCGCGGCCGCTGTTGCGGAACGCCAAAGAGCGTCTTTGTATAAAAATTAAAGCTCTCGCCGGCAAAAGCCTTTGGCAGCAGGCCCGACGAACGGTCGATCACGCGAAACGTTAAATAGTCCTTCCACAGTTCGAGCGGCTGGCTTCCGACGAGGGCCGATTCGCCCGTTGTCGCCATCGGATGCCAAACCATTATCATCGGCTGTGATGAGACGCCGGCTGCCTTAAAATAAGCCGCCCAGTCGATCCCGGGTGCCTTTGTCGCAAAATCGGCGAGCTTCCAGGGATTGTTTGCCTTATGGACATCCTCGGACTCTTCGCGCGACTCCTGAACCTCGGCGATCTTGTGTTCCAGGTCATATATCCGCTGGGCTTTTGCGTCCGCATCCGCGACGTTTGCTAATTTAAGAACGGTCTCGATATGTGTCTTATATTTATTTTGCAGGTCGACATTGTGCTCGTCGGTGCTCAAATAGTTGTCGCGGTCCGGCATTCCCAACCCGCCCTGCAGGAGATAAGGAACATTCTTCTTGGGGTTGTTGAAATCCGATGAAACGAACAAGCCAAAAAGCCGGTTGGTGTAGAAATTTGTCGCATTTAGCGGGTCGACATCGGCCCTTAGTTCCGTCCCGAGCACCCGTGATAGCGCCGCCTTGTCATCGATCGCGTTGATTTCGGCAAGCTCGTCCTTTATCGGGTCTAGTCCCCGTTTCTCGATCGACGCCTCGTCCAGATATGCCTTGTAATAATCGCCGACCTTGCGTATTTCCGGGTCGTTTGAG